>Ga0335077_10005683_pt1 | contig 15327 bp, 11 predicted proteins | sample Lox_Sample_31_FD_207151 | JGI IMG/M metagenome (GOLD analysis project Ga0335077, IMG submission 207151) | Soil microbial communities from Loxahatchee National Wildlife Refuge, Florida, United States - Lox_Sample_3.1 | ecosystem: Environmental > Terrestrial > Soil > Wetlands | place: USA... | reverse complement strand
CATGGCGGGGAACCTGGAAGGCATGGTGCACCTCCACGATCTGTGGGGGACAGAAATGATGTGACCTGCAAGAACTCCGGGAGTTGTCGCCGATGGGCGAGTCTACACGCCTTACGGGGGGAAGCTGCTGTACACAAATGGCAACTTGTGTGATCAGTTCGGGCTTAGATAGGCTGACCGCACCCCATATCGTGTGAGGGGATCAAGGAGGATTTGTGAAGCAGAAACTGATGGCTTCTCTTGCTGCGATTGCGTTGATGCTGGTGTTGTCATCGCCGTCGCCCGCCGCCGGCAAACATCCACAAATCGAAGCGGCACTCCATGCGCTTGCTGATGCTAAAGTGCACCTGGAGCACGCGGCCCACGATTTCGGAGGCCATCGTGTGGATGCAATCCGCGCCATTGACGAAGCCGATCGTCAGCTACGGATCTGCATGCAGTACTGAGCCAGGCCTGAGTTCTGTGAATGCCCCACATCTTTCATTAGTGGGGCATTGTCTTCACGTGCGCACCCGGCGTGCTCTGTTCTCAGCGCATCTGCCCCGCGTGTTTTCGCCCAATCATTTACAATCGAAGATTCCTGTTCTTCTCCGGAAAGCACATGTATCGCTGGTCTGAACTGTTTATTCCAACCTTGCGTGAAGCGCCGGCAGACGCCGAGGTCGCCAGCCACAAATTTTTGGTTCGTGCCGGCTACATCCGTCAACTTGCTGCCGGGATTTATTCCTATCTTTTTCTCGGACAGCGGTCATTCAACAAAATTATTGCCATCGTGCGGCAGGAGATGGACAAAATCGGCCAGGAATTTTATTTGCCAGCTCTGCATCCGCGCGAGCTTTGGGAATCCAGCGGACGGTGGTCGGTGATGGGCGATAATCTCTTTCGCCTGAAAGACCGTAAAGGCGCTGATCTCGCATTGGGCTTCACCGAAGAAGAAGTGATGACTGAGATTGCGCGCAAAGAGCTGCGCAGCTATAAGCAGTTGCCGCAAATCTGGTACCAGATCGCAACAAAATTCCGTGATGAGCCGCGTCCGAGGTCGGGATTGCTGCGGGTGCGGCAATTCATCATGAAAGATTCTTATTCTTTCGACATGGACGTAGGCGGCCTGGATGTTTCCTACAAGAAGCACTACGACGCTTACTGTCGAATTTTCGATCGCTGCGGGCTTAAATATGTCGTGATCGAAGCACACTCAGGCTCAATGGGTGGAACGGAGTCGCACGAGTTTGCGGTGCGTGCCGCGGCGGGAGAGGACAAACTGGTCAGCTGTGAAAAGTGCAACTATGCCGCGAATCTGGAAAAAGCTAACTCCAAGCTCGATGCAGTTCAGGATCTCGCGCCGGAGGGCAACGGCAAGCCGCTGGAAATCTACACGCCGGGAAAGGCAGCCATTGCCGATATCGCTGAATTTCTAAAGATTTCTGCCAAGCAAGACATTAAGGCGGTAGCTTACATCGCGAAGAAGCTAACCTCCGATGGCAAGCCAATGGAGATGCCGGTCGCAGTGTTTTTGCGTGGTGATCACATAGTGAATGAGACCAAGCTGCTCACGATACTGGGTGTGTCTGAATTGCGGCCGATGCATGCGGAAGAGGTGCAGAAGTATTTCAAGGGCCCAGGAGGATTTATCGGGCCGGTCGGGATCCAGGTGCGCGAGTCTTTATCCAAAGATGCAGCAAGCGACAGCGTTGTTGTGGTTATGGACAAGGCGCTGGAAGGCCGCACGAATATGATTTGCGGAGCCAACAAACTGGACTATCACTTCAAGAACGTAACGCCAGGGCGGGATTTCCACCACACCCTCGTGGCCGATGTGCGAAGTGTCGAAGCAGGAGAAGGATGTCCGAACTGTGGAAGTGCGCTGCGCATCGATACGGCGGTCGAGATCGGACATATCTTCAAGCTGGGTTACAAATATGCAGAGTCTATGGGCGCGCGTGTGCTGGATCGGAACGGCAAAGAGGTCACGCTGATCATGGGCAGCTACGGAATCGGTATCGAACGCATTCTGACTGCGGCAGTTGAACAGAGTAATGATGAGAACGGCTTCTGGCTGCCGCCGCAAATTGCACCGTTCGAGATCGTCGTGACGCCGACGAACACATCTGATGAGAAGCTGCTAAACACCGCCATCGAGATCACTCGCACGCTGGAAACGAAGGGATTCGATGTGTTACTAGACGACAGGGACGAAAGGCCAGGGGTAAAGTTCAAAGACGCTGACCTCGTGGGCATACCCTTCCGGGTTACGGTGGGGAAAAAGGTTACCGAAGGTACTGTAGAAGTGGTTCATCGCTCGACTCGCCAGGTACAGGATGTTAGCATCGCCGCAATAGCAGGGCATTTCGACGCTTTGTGGCCGGCGTAGCGTTCTTGAGCCGGCAGTAGCGGGGATCAGGAGCGGGCGATGAGTATAGTGAAATTGGCGTTCGGTATTCTGGTGATGGTAGCGGCAATTTACGTGGGCGCCACACTGATTCCGGTTTACTACGCAAATTACGAATTTCAGGATATGATCAAGACGGAAGCCACGCTGCAGACCTACACCACCAAGCCTGAAGCCGACATTCAGCTGACGGTGTTTAAAAAGGCGCAGGATCTCGATATTCCTTTAGGCAAAGATCAAATCAAGGTACAGCGCCACGGCAACGTTGGAACCGGCTCATTACTGATTGAGGCGCCTTATACGGTGCATGTTGAGTTGCCCGGCTATCCCATGGATTTGCGCTTCGACCCATCCACTGACAATAAAAGCCCCTTCTAAACCGAGCTTTCCTGGGTTGATTTAGAATGGACATCGGGCTGCCAAAAACGTCTCAAGGCGGAGATAATTGATTGATGGCGAGTGCCATGATTGGAAGTCGTTCTGGCAAACATAGCGAGTGCTCTCGTCATCTCATTTAGTGACTGTGGTTTGGAAATTTTTGCGGTAGATTCCGCCAATTCAACGTGGCCATCAAAATTAAGATCCCGAAAACCTCTCATAATACAAAATCGGGCGTCCGGTTTTTTTCGGGCGATCCAGTGGTGCGCGGGGCGCTGTTGCTTTTTGTTGTCCTCGGAATTGGGATGAGCGCGTGGTTTTCCTTCTACTACATCAAGTACGACCGGATTATTGAGCAGCGGTTTCGGGGACAAGTTTTCAGCAGTTCGGCGAGGATTTACGCGCGGCCAAAATCGGTCGAAGTTGGCGAAAATATCGCGGCGCGAGAAATCGCGGCCCAATTGCAGCGCGCGGGCTATGTTTCTGACGGGAGCTCCGCGTTGGGGAGTTACCGGATCCTGAGTGGCGGGATTGAGATCAAGCCAGGACCGCAGTCTTACCACAGCCCGGAACCGGCGACCATTCGTATTCAAGAGGGAACAGTCAGCAGCATCAGCGGGAAATCCGGACCTTTGCAAGCGTACGAACTCGAGCCCCAGATCGTTACTGCCTTCGATGTGGAGCAGCGCGCCAAGCGTCAGGTGGTCAAGTACGATCAGATTCCAAAGGTCATGATCGATGCCGTGCTTGCGATTGAAGACCGGCGCTTCTTCCAGCACGGCGGCGTGAATTTCGTGCGCATGGCGGAAGCGGCATGGATCGATTTCTGGCATGAACGGCATGAGCAGGGTGGGTCCACCTTGACCATGCAGCTTTCTCGCGGCTTCTTCCTCACTCCTCAGAAAACAATTCGACGCAAGTTGACTGAGATGCTGATTGCCGAGGAGATGGAGCAGAAGTTCAGCAAACAGCAGATTTTTGAGTTTTACGGCAACTGGGTAGATCTTGGCCAGCGCGGATCTTTCACCATTAGCGGATTTGCGCAAGCCGCGCGAGCTTACTTCGATAAAGACTTGAAAGATATTTCTTTGCCAGAAGCAGCGTTGCTTGCGGGGATCATCCAACGACCCAGCTATCTTTCGCCGTATCGTCATCCTGAGCGCGCGCTGGAACGTCGCAACGTTGTGCTGGACAGCATGGTTGAGACCCATGCGATCACACGGGCCGAGGCTGACAAGGCTAAAGCCACACCTCTGAAGCTCGCGCCACCGAACGTGGAGGCCAGCGATGCGCCCTACTTTGTTGATCTGGTTCGAGACAACCTCATCGGCAAATTCAGCGAACGCGAACTGAACGAACAGTCGTATCGGATTTACACGACGCTTGACCCTGATCTGCAAAGAGCAGCGGCACATGCCGTGGACGTCGGAATGAAGTTGGTGGATGAGCAAGTCACCAAGCGTCGAACAAAGCGGACTAAGATTGGCAAGAATAAGTACGAAACCAAAGTCGAGCCCGGCCCCCAAGCCCAGGTAGCGCTGATCGCTATGGACCCTCACACGGGCGAGGTGTTGGCCCTGGTGGGAGGCCGGAATTACGGATTCAGCCAACTGGATCATGCGGTTGCAAAACGGCCCACGGGGTCGATCTTCAAGCCGTTTGTCTATGCGGCGGCGATCAATACCGGGGTCAATGGTGCGAACCCGATATTTACGCCGGCATCGATGGTTGATGATCAGCCGAGCACTTTTGCCTATGGCGATTCGATCTACGAGCCAAGGAACTACAAGGAGGAGTACCACGGCGAGGTGACTGCGCGGTACGCCTTGGCGATGTCACTGAACAATGCGACGGTGCAATTGGCCCAAGAAGTGGGATATGACAAGGTTGCCGACCTGGCGAAAGCCGCTGGAATCACTTCCGTCAAACCGACTCCCGCCATGGCGCTAGGTGCCTACGACGCAACGCCATTAGAAATGGCGGCGGCATACACCGTCTTCGCTAATGGTGGTACGCGTATTTCTCCGATCCTGATGAATTCGGTTCGAAACGCCGAGGGCGATGTTGTAACCGAACTGAAGCCGGAGCGGCGTGATGTATTAGATCCGCGGGTTGCATATGTCATGACGGACATGATGCAGTCGGTGATCAACAATGGGCTGGGTTTCTCGGCGGTTCGCGGCCGCGGCTTTCAGGCCCCGGCGGCGGGAAAGACTGGCAGTTCTCATGACGGCTGGTTTGCCGGTTACACCAGCGATCTGCTTTGCGTAGTTTGGGTGGGATTCGATGATTATAGTGATCTGCATTTGAGTGGGGCACAGACTGCGGCACCAATCTGGACAGAGTTTATGAAAAGCGCATCCGCGCTGCCACAGTACGAGAATATGCAGCCGTTCGCGCAACCCAGCGGCGTAGTTGACGTTCAACTTGATAAGTCGACCAACCTCTTAGCTACTCCCGCTTGCCCCGAGACCTACACTGCGGCTTTCATTGTTGGGACTGAGCCGACAACGACTTGCGATCAAAGCACTGGTATCAAGGGGTTCTTCTCACGGATTCTGGGCATCGGTAACGAAAAGCCACTTCCTCCGCCCGGGGCGGCCAATGCGGCATCTCAGCCCGGGACCCAAGCGACTGCCGGACAGCAAGACGGGGCTGATGACGCTAAAAAGAAAAAAGGATTTTTTGGCAAGATTGCGGGTATCTTTAAAGATGACAAAACGTCCAACCCTCCGCCGAAACCTCCAGCGGATAACCCAAACGGTCCCCAATAGGGCATTGCTGGAGCTAGAGGCGCAGGATAGTTCGCCTTTGTAGGAGGTGAGCTCATGTATCGTCGCAGTTTCTGTCCTTTGCTGATCTTTCTGTTTCTCGCCCTGGAATTCCTGAACGCTCAAGGTAACCCGGAGTTGGTGCAAGTGATTCCTCCGCCGATGAGGCACGCCGAACCGCCCTCTATCAACAGTTCGAGCGAAGAACTCGAAAAACGGGGCGATGAATTGCGCGCCGAAAAGGCATATCTCGATGCTCTTGACTACTATGAGGCCGCTGCGAAGAAGAACACCAAGAGCGCCCAGGTCTGGAACAAGATAGGAATCACCCAGTTGTTACTTCTGCACTACAAAGATTCCCGGAAGGATTTTGACCGCGCGATTCACTTCGATAAACAGTTTGCTGACGCCCACAACAATTTGGGGGTCATCTATTATCTGCAAAAGAAATACGGAAACGCGATTAAGCAATATGAAACGGCGCTAAAGGGTCGACCTGACTCAGCGTCCTATTACAGCAACCTGGGCGCGGCGTATTTTTCCAAAAGAGACTTTGAGAAAGCGAGCGACGCCTATATGGAGGCAGTACGGCTCGATCCGACGGTTTTCGAGCGAACATCGCATACCGGCATTTCGGCGCAAATGGCATCACCCGAGGACCGGGCTCACTTCGAATTCGTTCTGGCCAAACTATTTGCCAAACAGGGCGATAGTGATCGATCCATCGAATACTTGAAGCGGGCAATGGAGGAAGGCTATAAGGGTATCGATGACGTGTACAAAGACCCTGATTTCGAGCACTTGCGCAGCGACGCACGTTTCACCCAGCTAATGGCGTCGCGGCCGCCAGCGATTCCGGAATAGCTGGTCGGTTCAGGTGCGATACAAATCTTTACAAAGCAGTTCGCAACTTTACGCTGTCTTGGGGTTCAATAAGTACACATACTCCTGAAAACACAGGGTGAGTAAGGAGAAACGGTAGCCCATCGGTTTGTCGACCCGAGCACGCCCCAAGCAGACAGCCGATGGGCGTTTTTTTTCAGACACACAGTCCGCGTTTGGTTCTTGCGGCTTTTCGGACGCAATCTGCACACAAGTCCAATCGCTAACCTGTACCCCTGCGCCAGTCATTGCAGGTTCAGGCTTGGCGAAGCCATAACATCTGGACACGGCGATCCAGCTTCTTAAAGTCATGATCAGCGGTGACCAGAGTGGCACCGTTCAGTTCAGCCAGTGCCGCTGCCAGGGAGTCCACCATGGACATGTTGTGCAGTACCTTGATTTCGGCCGCCTTTAGAGCTTGCGGTACGTCGACATCAGTAATTCGAAGAGGGAGTCTTGCGAGGTTCGCCATTATCTGCCGCCCCGTATCTTCTCCCCGCCTTCTCCATAGAACACAGAGCACTTCCGCCCAGTTAACAACTGAAACTAGCACTATGTTTTGCCGACGCAGTGCCTCATTGAACACTCGCTCTACCGTGCCTGCGCCTCGCCCGGACTCGGCAAAGTCGATGATCGCTGAGGCGTCAAGGACATATACCTTTACCTTGATCATTTCTCGTTCCGGCGCTCGGAGAGCAAAGCTTCAACAAGGGAGTCTTCCCCCTTACAACAACCGCGCAAGCTGTGAACGTAGGCCTCGTCGACCGAAGGAAGACCTGGTTCAGTGTTAGAGAGATTCTTCCCCGCATAACGAACTTGGAATCCCCGATCTTTCAAGATTGCTACTGCCTGGTGCGAATTTGTACCATCGTTGGGCGGTACCCCTGCTGCTTCCAATACTAGCGGTCGCGCCGGGAGTTCACGCCCGTCGACAATTACTGTCCATTTCGGCAGCTGACGATGCCATTGAAACGTCCTCGCAGTCGAAGCGATCTCTTCTTTCGTCAATGCGGCTACTCTTTCGCTGCCCACTTACGGAGAACTCCTTTCCCGGATAATTATTATTCATCATCATATTACAATAGGAACAGCTTGTCGATGTCTTGAGCAAACCTGCCCTTGCTTAGGCGAACATTTTGCGAAACACGCAGGCTTCCAGTTAAAATAGCCCTCAATGTCCTCCGCTCCTTCTTCTCTTCACTGGGCGCATCCTTTAGTGCGGGATTGGTTTGTTCAGAAGTTCAGAACTCCTACGGAACCGCAGGAGCAGGGCTGGCCGCACATTCTGGGTGGCCTCACGACGCTGATCTCCGCGCCCACCGGTTCGGGCAAGACTCTTGCGGCGTTTCTTGCCTGCATTGATCGGTTGGTCCGCGAGGCACTCGATGGCAATCTCCAAGATCGGATAGAGGTCCTCTACATCTCTCCTTTGAAGGCGCTGGGAAACGATATTCAAAAGAACCTGGAGATCCCGCTCGGAGAGATATTGCAGATGGCCGGGGAACGCGGCTTGCTGATGCCGCAGATTCGGACGGCTGTCCGCACGGGCGACACGCTGATGCACGAGCGTCGGGCCATGCTGAAGTGTCCGCCACATATTCTCGTTACTACGCCGGAATCGTTCTACATCTTGCTCACGGCCGAGCGAAGTCGCGCCATTTTGCGCGATGTGGAGACGGTGATTGTCGATGAAATCCACGCCGTTGCTGATGATAAGCGTGGAGCACACTTGACGCTCTCGCTGGAGCGGCTGGAAGCGCTTACGAAAAGGGTGCCGACTCGGATTGGCCTCTCAGCCACGCAGAAACCGATTGAAGAAATCGCTCATTTTTTAACCGGAAATGGCAGGTCCACGCCAGTGATTGTAAACGTGGGGCACAAGCGAAGCCTCGATCTCGCGGTGGAAGTGCCTGCCAGCCAGCTTGGGCCAATTGCCACGAATGAAATGTGGGACGAAGTGTACAGCCGTATCGCCGAGCTTGTGCAACAGCACCGCTCTACGCTGGTCTTCGTCAACACGCGACGGCTGGCGGAGCGTGTCGCACACCATTTGGCGGAAAAATTAGGTCCCGACAATGTGGCCGCACACCATGGCAGCCTTTCCCGCAAGCTGCGACTGAACGCCGAACGAAAACTCAAGGAAGGCGAAGTAAGGGTACTAGTAGCGACAGCATCGCTGGAACTGGGAATTGACATTGGGACAGTTGATTTGGCCATTCAGATCAGTTCTCCGCGGGCGATCGCGGTGGCGTTACAGCGGGTTGGGCGGTCTGGCCACTGGCGCGGTGCGATTCCCAAGGGGCGATTTTTCGCTACGACGCGCGATGAACTTCAGGAGTGTGCCGCGTTGGTTCGCGCCATCCGTCACGGCGATCTCGATCGAATCATAATTCCGGACTCACCGCTGGATGTACTAGCCCAGCAGATTGTCGCCGCATGCGCAGCCGAAAGCAGCGCTGGCATGCCGGTACGCTCGTCTGCGAATGCTGTGCAGGTGACGGCCGATGGGGAGTTTTCGCGGGCAGGAATACTCGCGCCACACGAAAATGGCTGGGATGAGAATGAGCTTTTTCTTCTGATCAAGCGTGCATATCCGTACCGCAATCTTTCGCGCGAGACCTACGATGCGATTCTCGAAATGCTGTCGGAAGGAATTGCGGCAAGACGAGGACGTTATGGCGCGTACCTGCATCGCGATCAAGTGAATCGACGATTGCGCGCTCGACGCGGAAGCCGGTTGGCGGCAATCACCAGTGGCGGTGCGATTCCGGAGACTGCGTTGTTCACAATGGTAGCCGAACCAGAGGGTGTGACAGTTGGCACCCTAGACGAAGATTTTGCGGTTGAGAGTAATGCCGGCGACATCGTGCTGCTGGGAAATACCTCCTGGCGCATTCGCCGTGTGGAAGGCAAGTCCGGTCGGGTATTGGTCGAGGATGCTCATGGTGCGCCGCCCACAGTGCCGTTTTGGCTGGGCGAAGCTCCGGCGCGAACGCAGGAGCTGTCGTGCCATGTGGCGGATTTACGGCGAGAAATCAGTGATCGCTTGGCAAACGTTTCTCCGGTTGGATTCTCGCCGTCCCAGCCGCAAGTAGCGGAGACTATCGACTGGGTTAAGCAGGAATGCGGGCTCGACGATTCCGGCGCCGAGCAGGTGATCGAATACATTTTGCAGGGCCGAGCGGTTCTGGGTGCCGTGCCGACCCAGGACACCGTCGTCGCCGAAAGATTTTTCGACGAAGGTGGCGGAATGCAATTGGTGATTCATGCTCCTTTCGGCGGGCGGATCAACAAAGCTTGGGGCCTTGCGCTGAGAAAGCGTTTTTGCCGCAGCTTCAATTTTGAGCTTCAAGCCGCAGCTACAGACAATGGCCTGAACATTGCGCTGGCTGAGCAACACAGTTTTCCGCTGGGGGACGTTTTTCATTTCTTGAACGCCGAAACGGTGCAGCCCATTCTTGAACAAGCAGCTTTAGCCTCTCCGATTTTTGGAACTCGGTGGCGATGGGACGCAAACCGGTCGCTCGCGCTGCTGCGCTTTCAGGGCGGCAAGAAAGTGCCGCCTCAGATTCAGCGCATCCGCTCTGATGATTTGTTGGCATCAGTGTTTCCGGATGTTGCGGCCTGCCAGGAAAACATCGTTGGCGATATCCAGATTCCCGATCACCCACTGGTGAAAGAAGTCATGAAAGATGTTCTCAGCGAAGCGATGGATCTGGAGGGCCTCAAAGATTTGCTGCGTAAAATCGAAGCTGGCGAAATTCGCGTGCTCGCCGTGGACACTCCTGTTCCGTCGCAGTTCTCACACGAGATTCTCAACGCGAATCCTTATGCGTACCTTGACGATGCGCCGCTAGAGGAGCGCAGAGCGCGTGCAGTGGAAATGCGCCGGATTCTGCCGGAATCCGTTCTGGAAGAGGTCGGTAAATTAGATCCCGCCGCAATTGCCCAAGTTCGCGAAGAGGCATGGCCCGACGTTCGCGATGCGGATGAGCTGCACGATGTGCTGCACACGCTCATTGCCTTGCCGATCGATATCATTTCTTCAAACGTCTTAGGGTTTGCTCTCGATGTCAGCAAATGGCAATGGTTCTTTGACCTTCTGGTTCAGCAGAGAAGGGGAGCAGTGGCCGAGAGTCAAGAACGACAGTTTTGGACTGCGGTCGAACGTGCGAAGTGGTTTGGTGTGCTTTTCCCGGACGCAACAATCGTTCGGCCAGCAGCCGAAAACCATCGTGAGCCTGATGGTAGAGATGAGGCGGTGCTATCGTTTGTAAGCGGGTGGATGTCGCACGTGGGCCCAATTACTGCCGATCAATTGGGATCGCTGCTTGGGCTCCCCGGCGCAGAGATCGAAAAAGCGCTCTTGCGAATGGAGGCAAGCGGTTCGGTACTACGGGGAAACTTCACGGGCCAAATCGCCTCGGAATTTGTCGAGCTGCGCTCGACCGGACAGCCAGTGGCGGCTGTCCCTACGTCTTCAGAAAAGCAACAGGAGTGGTGCGAACGGCGGTTATTAGCGCGAATTCACCGTTTAACGGTTGCGACTTTGCGTAAGCAGATTGAGCCAGTAAGTGCGGCACAGTTCATGCGCTGGTTACTGCGATGGCAGCATGTCGCACCAGGCGCGCAGGTTCAAGGTGAGCGAGCCACCCTCGACGTATTGCGTCAGCTTCAAGGATTCGAAATTCCGGCAAACGCCTGGGAAAGACAGATTCTGAGCCGCCGCATCGTGAATTATGATCCTAAATGGCTGGATCAACTTTGTCTCACGGGCGCCGTCGGCTGGGGCAGGCTGTCGCCGCATCCAGCCACACTGGACGATTCTGCAAACGGCCGACGGCGTGTGATTCCTACCAGTGTGGCGCCGATTACCTTCTTTGTGCGTGAAGACGCCGACTGGATGACGCCTCGCAACACAGCAACCGATCAACCCGAAGCCCGCGGCCTAAGTGCCGGCGCGAGGCAGGTTCTGGATTTTCTGCGGCAACGCGGAGCGTCGTTCTTTGCTGATATCGTTCGCGGTACGGGGAAGTTGAAGGCGGAGATTGAGACTGCATTATGGGAATTGGTCGCGGCTGGTGTTGTCACAGCAGACGGCTTCGACAACTTACGTTCCCTGATTGATCCGAAGCGGCGTGCCGGACAGGGAAGCGGTCGCACAGCGAGGCCTCGGCATAGTGCTGGTCGCTGGGCATTGCTATACACAGATCAGGCAGTCGAACGCAGTCGAGCCAGTGAGGCAACCTGTTGGATGCTGCTCAAGCGCTATGGAATTGTGTTCCGTGACTTGTTGGCACGCGAAACCAATTTGCCGAAATGGCGGGAATTGCGAATTGCATTCCGCCGATTAGAGGATCGGGGGGAGATTCGCGGCGGTCGATTTGTCGATGGATTTCTGGGCGAGCAGTTTGCGTTGCCGGTCGCGGTGGAGTCTTTGCGTGCCACACGAAGAATGCCGCCGAGCGGAGAAATTGTAACTCTCTCGGCTGCCGATCCATTGAATTTGATCGGAATCGTCGTTCCTGGTGAACGCGTTCCAGCTATTTCGGGAAGAACACTCAGTTTTCGTGACGGCGTTGCTGTACAGGAAGGCGGAGGCGCGGCCCTCTTGCCGCAACAATCCGCGGCCCTGGGTTAGAGCGCAGCGCTACGGTAAACTCAAACTCATCAGGGTAGAGGGATTCACGTAAATACCTTGCCAGCGTACGGCGATGTGAAGGTGAGGTCCGGTGGCACGTCCAGTGCCTCCACTCAAAGCGATTTCTTGGCCTTTGGTAACCTGGTCACCTTCTTTGACCTCGAGCTTGGAAAGGTGCATGTAAAGGCTTAAAAGCCCCTGCCCGTGATCGATGACGACGAAATTACCTTCAAAGAAAAGAGGACGAGCAAGCAAAACACTCCCACGATTCAGGGCGCTAACCGGTGTGCCGGAAGGAACCGCATAATCGAGTCCCTGATGCATGCTCTGAGTTTCGCCATTGAAGACACGCGCAGTTCCAAAAACATCGGAAATGGTTGCCGTGACCGGCGGAACAAAGTTCCCCTGCCACTCTTGCTGGGGGGTCAGGTGTGAAAAGACGTCTTCCTTGAGTTCCCGTTCCTGCTTGATTTCAAGCAATTGCTGAGAGCTGGGCTCCGTAAATTGCCTGGCGACAGTAACGGAAATGTGCCGATACTTGCCTTTGGCAATGGCAATTGGCCGCTTAATTGAGATCTCGTTGTGGTCGGGGGTACGCGCGGTCAGCACGAGTGAATACTCGCCCGGGTGAGTCTCGAGGCTGACACCTGCAATGCCTAGCCATATTTTTTGGCGCGGGTCGAAGGAGAAGAACACATCACGGTCCATCCACTTTGCGGAAATGCTTTTCATTGTTAGGGGTGAGCGAATTTCGAAGAGAATCGGCGATCCATTTACCAGGCGCGACGGTTGGTAATGCACGACGATCGTCTGCGCGGCTGGTTTAGTTGAGTTGTTCGCAAATGCGCCGCTAAGGGAGATGGTGCATACAGCAAACGAACTAAGGATGAATTGGACTCGGTAGTGAAACATCGTAGCTAGGGTAGCACCGGCCCGCGGAGGTCCTATCCACCAAAGGTGCACTATCGGGTCGTGTCGTGGAACAAAGGGCAACGCTGCTGTACAGCCCTGAATCCAAATATCACCTCTGGGTAGTTACGGACGACATGGCGAAGTCCAACCTCAGCACCCGAGAGCAGATCGAGTCCATCTGGAAATTAGGCGGACTTACAGTCAGGGAGCTTGGCAAGAAAGTCATTCAAGGTGTGAATGACGATAATCTGCTGGGCCGAGCGGCAGAATTGGCCTTCGCGTTCATCCTGGCAGTTTTTCCATTGATGATTTTCCTGCTTGCGGTGTTCGGCCTCTTTGCCGCTCACCGCCGGGACCTGGTGCATAACTTCTTCTCTTATCTGTCTGCGGCGTTGCCCCCTGACGCTTACCAGCTCTTTACGAAAACCATACGTGAAATCATCCAGGGAACCGGAGGGGCAAAGTTAACTTTCAGCTTGCTTTTAACACTCTGGTTCGCATCTGGCGGCACCAGTTCCATGATGTCCACGTTGAGCGGTGTTTATCGTGTGAACGACTCCCGTTCGTTTGTTAAATACCGGGCTGAAGCACTCGGCTTGACGATTGCGATTTCAATTCTGATCCTTGCCGCGTTGCTGCTGGTGCTCATCGGTGGCCATTTCTCGAGTTTGCTCGCCGCGCATGGGGCCTTCGTGGTGGGGTGGCGAGTCATTGAGTGGATCGCGATCCTTTTCTTCCTTAGCGTGGCGTTTTCCCTGATTTACTATTTTGGCCCAGACATCAAGGAACAGCATTGGTACTGGATTACTCCCGGTTCCCTGATCGGAGTGCTTTTGTGGCTGGCGGCGTCCTTTGGATTTCGCGTCTATCTGCATTTCTTCAATACGTATAGTCGGACCTACGGTTCCCTGGCAGCTGTCATGATTCTGCTGATGTGGCTCTACGTGGCTGGTCTGGCATTTCTGATTGGAGGGGAGATCAACGCGCAGATTGAACATGCTGCCGCGCTGCGTGGTCATCCGGAGGCGAAGGCTCCTGGCGAAAAACAGGCTGCGTAGTGTTCCCGCAGTGCAGAGTTATTTTTGTGTGATGGTCAAGGTGTGTGATCCTATAACTGCGGTGTCGATCCTGGCCGGCAGATTAAACTCAGAATCCAATCCGACCTGAGGATATTTGGGCTGAAGATATTTCTCAATAAAGAGTTGCAGAACGAATTTTGGCACCTGCACTCCATCCAACAATACGGAATTGACATGCACGAAACCCTCTCCGCCGGAGCCGTGAGCATCTGCATTGACGATGACATCATGAATGCCGCTAAAGACACGCAACAGCGGGTTGGATGAGTTTATGCCAGCCTTTAACTGCTCGAAGTCTACCAGCGTGTCCGCGATAGCAATTCCCGGCTGCTCCTGAAGATTAACGGAGCGCAGGCCAGATGGAAGCTTCATAGCCCCAGAGCTCAGGTACGCATTAATTTCCTGTTCGGTGCAACTGGTCCGCGTTGGATCCGGGTGCCTCAGCTTGCGGTTGCTCGCGATGAGTTGCAGCTTGTGTTGCATGCTGGCCAGTGCGTCGGGGCTTCCGGCAGCAGTCGGTGTCGAAACGCCAGTCATCGGGAGAATCAGCCAGAGAAAGCCCAGGAGAATACAAACTGACCTCATGGTTTCAAGGCAGCTCTGGTCTCGGAGGTTGTGACTCGGGATACATGAGGATTGGTGAGCGTGCCAGTGATGCTAAACCCTGACGAATCGTCACGCAGCAATTGAAGACTGAGAACCTGGGTCAGTGACGCAGTGCCGCTGAGGTGGAACATATCATTCGCAGTTTCGAGTTGTCCGGTTCGAACGTCAAGCCTTCCCTCATGCAGCAAGAGATGAGCGGCCAGATGACGCATTTGCAATGGAGGTGCAGCCGAAGCGAGCACAACGTGCGGAAGCTCTCCAGAGACTGCATCGATTTGCACGGTTGCGGTAGCAGAAGAAAATAATTCGGAGGGTACAATCCCGGACGCGCTTGCACGATAGGTGGCGGTAGCTGTTCCGGTGATCCAATCGTTACTCATGACGGAAGCAAGCTGGGCCAAGTCGATTTGCTGAAATGTGCCATTGCCACTGTACTCCGGTGGTTTCACAGTGAAGTCAGCCCTCCACTCACCGGTGTGCTGGCCTCCCAGAAAATCCGCTTTCAGATTATTGAGGCGGAGCTTGCCGTCATTGAGCTGCATGTCGGTTGTGAGGTTTCTTGCTTCGAGCTTGCCGGCGACAAACCGGTCCGCCTTCAGCTTGCCCGAGGCGTTTGCTTTGAAAAGCAAAGAGTTGCCGGACATGAATGAAGAGGAAAGCGTCCGATAC
>Ga0335077_10005682_pt1 | contig 15327 bp, 10 predicted proteins | sample Lox_Sample_31_FD_207151 | JGI IMG/M metagenome (GOLD analysis project Ga0335077, IMG submission 207151) | Soil microbial communities from Loxahatchee National Wildlife Refuge, Florida, United States - Lox_Sample_3.1 | ecosystem: Environmental > Terrestrial > Soil > Wetlands | place: USA... | reverse complement strand
CTACGGGAAGAGCGCACAGGGCGATGGGTGGCACAGCTTTGACGCCAAGGGCGTGCACTTTGTGGGCCTGGTGAATGTGCTGAATTTGAAAGCCGGCGGACTTGGCACGCTGGGACCAGCACAACTCGCTTGGCTCGAGAATGACTTGAAAGGGCTGACCACCAGCACCCCGGTGGTCGTCTTCGCGCACATTCCTTTGTGGAGCGTGTATCCCGAGTGGGGCTGGGGAACGGAAGACAGCGCCCAGGCGCTCGGCTATTTGAAACGGTTCGGTTCGGTGACCGTGCTGAACGGCCACATTCACCAGACCATGCAAAAGGTGGAAGGGAACATCACGTTTCACACCGCCTCCTCCACGGCGTTTCCTCAGCCACAACCAGGGAAGGCGGACTCGCCGGGCCCCATGAAAGTCCCCGCGGAGCAACTCCGGAGCCTGCTCGGAATCACCGACGTGAACTTCAAGCGGGGAAAGCACGCGCTGGCCATCGTCGATTCCTCACTGCAGGAAGGCACGAGTTCGGCGGAGTCGAGCGGTCAGAACTACTAAGTCGAAGCTAAATCAGAACAGGAGAACAGAAATGAAACCTGCAACGAAAATGGCAGTCGTGGTGTGCGCGGTGGCGATGATGTTGGCGATCGCCCTGCTCTCGTTTGCCAATCCCGCTCCTCAGAAAACCATGGGAAATCCTTCGCAAGTGAAGATCGATAATTTCACCTTCACGCCCAATGCGCTTACCGTGCCAGTGGGCACGACCGTGCAATGGGTCAATCGCGACGACATTCCCCACACCGTGGTGAGCGACGACAAGACCACGTTCAAATCCAAAGCGATGGATACCGACGAGAATTTCTCCTACACGTTCTCGAAGCCCGGCACTTATTCCTACTTTTGCTCGATTCATCCGAAAATGACGGGCAAAGTGGTCGTGGAGTAGCGGGCCCGCGCGATGAGTCCATTCGATTGGCGAAGCGTCGTGCTCGCGCGGCATGCGCAGCACGTGGTGCTGATTCACTTTCCCATTGCCCTCTTCATCGTTGGCGTCGTGTTTGATGTGGCTGCCAACCGGCTCCGTCGCCGCGAGCTTCGCCTGGTCGCTTTCTACAATTTCTGTGCGGCCGCGCTTTTCACCCTTCCGACACTCGCGACCGGAATTGCGGCCTGGCACTGGGCGCTTGAAGGCCAGCGATTAAAGGGAACCCTCCTGCTCCACTTGTTGTTCGCGGTGATGTCGAGTCTTCTCATCTGGGCGGTGTACTGGCTGGCGCGCTTCGAACGACAAGGGAGAAATTCGCAGACAATCCGGATCTGCAAATTTGGATTCGAGCTGGCGGGCGTTGCGATGCTGGGATTAACCGGGCACCTTGGAGGTTTCTTGAGCGGGGTGAACGGCGGCTCATGACCATCCGGCCGTGGGCGAATGTGAACGGAAGAGGCGCCCGGAGCGACTCTGGGCGCCTTTCTGTTTCCACACATGTGAGAATCGTTAACGGCCCATGTGCCCGCCGGGGCGCCCGCCATTCTCGTGGTCATGAGAAGGTTGCGCGTGATTCTGCTCGTTGGGGTGCGGGTTGTTCGGATGATTGTTTTCCGAATGAACGTGATTCGGGTGATCCGGATTCCCCTTGTTGGCGTTGCCGTGCGAACCTTGCGGAGTCTGCGTGTGAGTCTGAGCCGCCGCGTTCGGCCGGTCCGCTCCACCCTGCTGGTACGAGTTGGCGTTCCGCGCGCTGGGCGGGCGATCGTTCTGCATCCGCGCGTTGTGAGTCTTCTCCGCGGAAGCATCCGGGTGATTGGCGTTGGCCGGCCGCGCCGCCGCCACACCCGCTCCATGGAACACGCCGGGCTTCGGTGTGGCCGCAATCGCGGGTCTCCCGTGATTCTCGGAAGCCAGCATAGTGCGATCGTTACGCGCCATTTCTTCGTGCCGCGCCTGCATCGACGTAGCGGCAATGTGGTGCTCGTTGGCTGCCGCAAGTTCGGTGGAGGTAGGCCGCGCGGTGGTGCCGCCTGTGCCTCCGTTGTAGCTCACATTGTTGACGACGGTCTTATTGATCACCGTGTTGTTCACGTAGGTGTTGTGAATGACAGTGGTGTTCACGTTGGTCACGGCCCTGTTGTAGGCAAACACTCCGCCACGCCATTCGCCGCCCACGAATCCGACCCCGGTATAGCCGAACCCATAATTAATACCGCCATAGAACCCTACGTGGGGGCCCCAATACCCGGCGTGCCACACGTAAGCGCCGCCCCCCCAGCCCCAATAACCGGGCGTCCAAAGGAAACCAGGAGCGGGTGCGACCACCCACGTGCCCGGCACCCAAAAGTAGCCGGCCGGGCCATACGCCCAGTAACCGGGCGTCCAAAGGTAGCCCGGACCGGGGCAAACCGGCTGTGCATAGACGGGCAACGCCGGTGGCCCGATATGAACGGAAATGCCGACCCCGATCTGAGCGGGGGTGGAGCTTGGGTATGCAGCAATAAGAAGCAGCCCCAACAAAACAGCACAAAATATGCGTTTCATCGCCATCATCGATTCCTCGTGGAAAGCGGCCGTTTCAGGACTGGGTATGGCCCTCTCGCCTACCGTTGCGTACTGATGTGCTTAACCCCAACCGAGGCAGAAAGTTGCGGCGTCGGCAAGGAGGCGCAGCCTCAAGGAATAAGGTGGGAAATACCGGACTTGCCCGCGGCTTCCCGATTTCGCGAGATCGAGGCCAAGTGACCCGGGCCCTTGCAACATTTGTAATACCGCTGGAACATTAGCGCGATAAGATGGATTTGCGTTTGACCCGCAAATCCCTTGGTTTCCCATCCTGGTCGACGCAGAGTGTTACGTTGGAAGAAGCCGGTGCTGATTTGTAGCCCCCGCCCGCCACGAACCGCGCCCCCTGCTTCCGCCACCACGCGTATGGCGAAAATTGTTTCGAAGACAGGAGGTTTCACATGTCCACCACCGCAATGGCCGAGCTTCATCCTCCAAAAGATTTGAGCGCCTTTGGCAAAGCGCGTTCCACGGTACCCGGCGCTCCCCTGAGCGCGGAGGAATTACGCAAGACCGATGCTTTCTGGCGCGCCTGCAATTACCTGATCCTCGGGATGCTCTATCTTCAGGAGAATCCCCTGCTGCGTGAGCCGCTGAAGCCGGAGCACATCAAGAACCGGTTGCTCGGCCATTGGGGTTCCAGCCCGGGCCTCGCGTTCTGCTACATCCACCTGATGCGGTTGATCAAGAAATACGACCTGGACATGATTTTTCTTGCCGGCCCCGGCCACGGCGCCCCCGGAGTGCTTGCGCCCGTTTATCTGGAGGGATCGTATTCGGAGATTTATCCGGAAAAAGGCGAAGATGAAGAGGGATTGCGTGAGTTCTTCAAGCAATTTTCGTTTCCCGGTGGAATCGGCAGCCATTGCACGCCGGAAACGCCGGGTTCGATTCATGAAGGCGGCGAGCTGGGTTACGTCCTCTCGCATGCGTGCGGCGCGGCCTTCGATAACCCCGAATTGATCGTGGCGGCCGCGGTGGGCGATGGAGAATCGGAAACCGGGCCGCTCGCGACTTCCTGGCACGTCAACAAATTCCTGAATCCCATTCGCGATGGCGCGGTGCTGCCAATTCTTCACTTGAATGGATACAAGATCAACAATCCCACGTTGCTCGCGCGCATCACCCACGAGGAGCTGGAGAACCTGCTGCGTGGTTACGGCTGGACGCCTTACTTCGTGGAAGGCTCGGACCACGAGAGCATGCATCAGGCGATGGCCGCGACCGTGGAGCATTGCGTTTTCGAAATCCGCCGGACCCGGCAAGAGGCGCGCGATTCAGGAATTGCCGAGCGCCCGCGCTGGCCCATGATTGTGCTGCGTTCGCCAAAAGGCTGGACGGCTCCCGGCGGCGTGGGTGGTCACAAGCTCGAAGGTTTCTGGCGTGCGCACCAGGTTCCCATGGCGGACGTCAAAAAGAATCCCGAGCGTCTGCGTGAGTTGGAAACGTGGATGCACGGATACAAGCCGGAGGAGTTGTTCGATCAGAACGGGACATTGCTCGCCGAATTAAAAGCGATCGCTCCCACCGGCAATCACCGCATGGGGTCCAATCCGCATGCGAACGGCGGCCACCTGAAGCGCGATTTGCGGCTGCCGGACTTCCGCAGTTATGGCATCAAGCTGGAAAAGCCGGGAGTGATCTCGGCGGAAAACACGCCCCCGCTCGGCGCCTTTCTCCGGGACGTCATGAAAGCGAACATGAAAAATTTCCGGGTGTTCGGACCGGATGAAACGACATCCAACAAGCTGGACGCGGTCTACCAGGCCAGCAAGAAATTCTGGATCGAACAATATTTCCCGGAAGACATGGACGGTGGGGAACTCGCCAAAGATGGCCGCGTGGTGGAGATGCTCAGCGAGCACACCCTGGAGGGCATGCTCGAGGGCTACCTCCTGACCGGCCGCCATGGATTCCTGTCCACCTACGAGTCCTTCGTGCATGTGATCGACTCGATGTTCAACCAGCACGCCAAGTGGCTTTCAATCTGCAACCACTTGCCTTGGCGCGAAAATATCGCCTCGCTGAACCTGCTGATCACTTCCACCGTCTGGCGGCAGGACCATAACGGCTTCACGCACCAGGATCCCGGTTTCCTTGACGTGGTGGTGAACAAGAGCGCGGAAGTCACGCGCATCTACCTGCCCCCAGACATCAACTCACTGCTCTCGGTGGCCGATCATTGCCTCCGCAGCGAGAATTACGTCAACGTGATCGTCTGCGACAAACAGTTGCACCTGCAGTATTTGAACATGGACGAAGCCATCGTCCATTGCACCAAAGGCATCGGCATCTGGGAGAAGGCATGCAACGACCATGGAACTGAGCCGGATCTCGTGATGGCTTCGGCCGGGGATATTCCCACCCAGGAAGCTCTGGCGGCGATTGTGCTGCTGCGCGAGCAGTTTCCGGACCTGAAAATCCGTTATGTCAACGTCGTCGATCTTTTCAAGCTGCAACCCAGCACCGAGCACCCGCACGGGCTCCCGGACCGCGATTTTGACTCTCTATTCACGACCGACAAGCCGGTGATTTTCAATTTCCACGGATATCCGTGGCTGATTCACCGCCTGGCCTATCGCCGGAAAAACCACGAGAATATGCACGTCCGCGGCTATAAGGAAAAGGGCAATATCAACACGCCGATGGAACTGGCCATCGAAAACCAGATTGACCGGTTCAGCCTGGCGATCGACGCCATCGACCGAGTCCCCAAACTCCAGAAAATCGGTGGACACGCAAAAGAGAGGTTCCGCAACCTGCAAATTCAGTGCGTAAACTACGCGCACGAGCACGGCATCGACAAGCCGGAGGTTGCGGCCTGGACCTGGCCCTACTAAACTCCGTCCTTCCAATTGCGGGTGCTGACTGACAACCCATGATGAATGTTCTCGTCCTGAACTCCGGAAGTTCCACGCTGAAGTTTCAACTGATTGCCACGGATATGGACCACATCCGGCAGAATGCGGACCTGCGTCTGTGCAAAGGGGTGATTGAGCGCATCGGCGGCGAGGCCGTGGTAACCGTGCAATCCGCCGGACACCCGAGAAGCGTGTTCACGGCTTCGCTTTCGGATTTGGCCGGCGCGCTGGACTTTCTGGTGCGGTGGGTCGCCTCCGAATCGTCCGGGATCGCGGAAGTGCAAAGCGCCGCCGATATTCACGCCGTCGGTCATCGCGTGGTTCACGGCGGCGAGACGTTTACCGAATCCGCGGTCATCACCGATGAAGTGCTCAAAGGCATTGAAGACTGCATCGACCTCGCGCCGCTGCACAATCCCAACAACATCAAGTGCATTCAGGCGGCGCGGAAGCTCTTTGGGCCGAAACTCCCGCAGGTCGCCGTGTTTGACACTTCGTTTCATCACACGCTTCCAGAGACGGCTTACCTGTACGCTCTTCCCTACCATCTCTATCGCCGCCATCACATTCGGCGATACGGGTTTCACGGCACTTCGCATCGTTTTGTGGCCTTCCGCTATCGCGCTTTGAATCATCTGACGCGCGAGCAGACCAACGTCATCACGCTGCATCTGGGTAACGGCTGCTCCGCAGCGGCAATTCGCAATGGAAATCCCGTGGATACCTCGATGGGCATGACGCCCCTGGAAGGCCTGGTCATGGGAACACGCTCGGGGGACGTCGACCCCGCCGTTGTCAACTTGATTGCCACCAAAGAGGGGCTGTCCACGCACGAAGTGGAATCGCTTTTGAATACGCAGTCCGGCTTGCTCGGAATTTCCGGCCTCACCAACGACATGCGGGTCTTGCAACAGGAATTGAAAGAACACGAAGACCGGCGTGTGCGCCTGGCCATCGAAATATTCAGCTACCGCGCGAAGAAATACATCGGGGCGTATCTCGCTGCCATGGGCGGCGCGGACGCGATCGTCTTCACTGGAGGGATTGGAGAAAATTCCGCCGATGTGCGTGCGCGCATCTGCGGAGGGCTGGACTGGTTTGGCCTGAAGCTCGACGTCAACAAGAACGCGGAGGTGGTGGGAACGGAGGAACGCATCTCCACCGGCGATTCCCGGCTGCACGCGTTTGTAATCCCTACCGACGAAGAACTCCTCATCGCCCGAGACACGGTGCGCTGCATTCTCGGCGAGCCACACCCCTCCTGATAATCCATCCCGCCGCGAGCCCCGCTGCCAACACCATCATCCTGTCGTTCTTGCTGGTGTTCTTCGGCATCCGCTCCTATCGCGACAACGTCGGGCAAGGGCAAATCACCTTTGCCAAGGCTTTTGGCATCGGCATCGCCATCGCCATCACCTTGATCTCCTGCGTCTTCTACTTGGCGACCTGGGAGACGCTGTACTTCAACTTCCTGCCGGGGTTTATGGAGAAATACAGCGCGCACATGATTCAGAAGCTCCGGGCCTCCGGAGCCAGCCCAAAGACGATTCAGGGGCAAGTCCAGCAGATGGCGAAATTCAATGAGATGTACGATTAACCGCTCTTTAATGCCGCCATGACGTTCATCGAACCATTTCCCGTTGGCCTCGGCATCACGATGATCTCCGCCGCGGTTCTGCGCAAAAAGCGCCAAGCGCAACCTGCCCAAGCGCCGCTGCCGGCGTCCCGTTGAAAGGGACGCCGGATTCGCGGTGATTCCGCTCCGTTAGTTCACCGTTAGGGACACCGTACGCGTATGGCTCACGCCGTTAGACGTGCCGGTGATTGTGAGCGTGTAGGTGCCTTGTGGGGTGCCGGAGTCGTGATGGCTGGAGCTGTTGCAGCCGGCGAGCAGTGCTCCGGCCAGCAGCAGGAACCCGAACACACTTGCATAAGCGAACCTCCGGGGCCGTCGCCGCAGAGTTCCGCCAGAGAGTCCCCAAGCAACCAGCAGTAGGAATACCAGGAAAAATGGCAAGCCGGTCCGGAGACGGCCGGTGGGAGGCACGTATCTCTGGTCTCCCAACGGTAGAACCATGGAAGGCGCCGTAGTGGTCACATTCACCGTGAACTGCGTGGCGGTGTTCCCGTTTAGAGTGACCGACGGCGATGAGGGCGTGCAGGTCGCTTCCGAAGGAGCGCCGGTGCAGCTGATGGTGACGGTGGCATTGAACCCATTCGCGGGTGTTACCTGGAGGTTGTAGCTGGCGGGCTGCCCGGCACTTATCGTTGCGGAGGAAGAGCCTCCGGACGCAATGTCCATCGAGAAATCAACCGCTGTGCCTGTGAGTCCGGCGGTTTGCGGACTTCCGGCGGCGTTATCGGCGATGGAAACCGCAGCGCTGCGCGTGCCTGTGGCTGTTGGCTTAAACGTGATGTTGATCGTGCATTTGGCGCCGGCGGCAACGCTGCCGTTGCAATTATCCGATTCCATGAAATCGCCGTTGTTCGCCCCGGTGAGGGTGATGCCCGTGATCGTGAGCGCCACATTCCCGGTATTGTTCAGGGCGATCCCCTGTGCCGTACTGCTGGTTCCGACGCCTTGCGCGGGAAACGTCAGGGAGGTTGGGGAGAGGCCCACAACCGGCGCGGCCGTCACTCCAGTGCCGGTGAGGCCGACACCTTGCGGGCTGTTCGCGGCGTTGTCCGTGAACTTCAAGGAAGCGGATTCTCCGCCGACAGTGCTGGGCGTGAACGTCAAACTGACCGTGCAAGTGCCGTTCGGGGAGATGGAAGTTCCGTTGCAGGTGTCGGCGCTGATGGCGAAATCAGCGGCATTGGCCCCGCTGACCGCAACCGCACTAATCATGAGGCTCGCGTTCCCGGTATTGGTCACCGTCACGCTCATGGCGGCCGTTTTCACTCCCTGCGGCTGGCTTCCGAACGGAATACTTGCCGGGGACGGGGTGAACACGGGAGCCGAAGGCGTTCCCGTGCCGGTCAGTGCGAGTGATTGCGGGCTGTTCGCGGCGTTATCCGTAAATTTCAGCGAAGCGCTTTCCGCGCCGACGATGCTCGGTGTGAACGTAACGCTGACCGTGCAAGTCCCGTTGATGGCTACGGAAGTTCCGTTGCACGTGTCCGCGCTGATGGCAAAATCCGCCGCATTGGTGCCGGCGAGCGCGACTCCCGTAAATGTCAGGCTGCCCGTGCCCGTGTTGGTCACCGTTACCGTCATTGCCGCGCTCTTCACTCCTTGCGGCTGGCTCCCGAACGGGATGGTGGAGATCGAGGGAGAGAACACTGGAGCGGGTGCCACGCCTGTGCCCGTCAACCCGACGCTTTGCGGACTGCCTGCGGCATTGTCGGTGAACTGGATGGACGCCGTTTCCGCGCTCGTGGTGCTGGGCGTGAAGGTGACGCTGACCGCGCAGGTTCCGTTGCCGGCGACGGAAACGCCGTTGCAAGTGTCGGCGCTGATGGCAAAGTCGGCCGCGTTCGTGCCGCCGAGCGCCACTCCGGTGAAGGTGAGATTGGCACTGCCGGTATTCGTAATCGTGACACTCATCGCCGAGCTCTTGACCCCTTGCGTTTGGTTGCCAAAGGGAATCGTCGCAGGAGACGGCGAGAAGCCAGGCGTCGGGACTGGGGGATTGGAGAGGAAGCCGTAGGCGGTGATGGTGCCGATCAATGGGCTGCTCTTTCCCGTTGCGTCGCTGGTGGTCTCGGTGGAGGTGGCATCCTGGCCATCCGTGGCATAGGCATAGACGATATGAAAACCTCCCTGCAGGGAGGAGGTCGTGCCGCTGAAGCTGCCTCCGCCGTTATTGGTCGCGGCGGTCCAGGGACCCTGCCAAGTGTCCAGTTGGAAGTAGACGGCATTCGGAGTAGGTGCGTTGGGTGCGAAAGTGCTCGCGGCCGTGAACGTGAGGCTGGCGGCGGAGCTGCTCGATGTGTTCCCCGTCAGAGGAGTAATCGTCGTGGTCAGCGGGATCGTCTGCGTTTGCTGCTCGGTAAGAACCGAAACGTCATTGTCGAAAATGTTGCTCACATAAATCTCGTTCGTCACGGGATTCACCGCCACGCCGCTGGGGTGCGTTCCGGTTCCGACTGTGGTTGTGTTGTTCGACGTCCCGTCGATGACGGTCAAATTGTTGCTGCCCTGATTGACGACGTAAATCTTGTTGCTGACCTGGTTCACGGCCAGCGACACCGGGCTCGTCCCGGCTGCGACGGTTGTCGTGGCGTTTGTGGCGCCGTCAACCACCGTCACGTTGCTGCTGCCGGAATTGAGTACATAAATTTTGTTCGCCACTGGGTTGACCGCCAGGGCTTGGGGTCCCGTCCCAACCGCCACTGTGGAGGTTGCGTTCGTGGCGCCGTCGATGACCGTCACGTTATTGCTGCCGTTATTCGTTACATAAATCTTGTTCGTCACCGGGTCAACCGCCACATCCTGTGGGCTCGTCCCGACGGCGACCGTGGAGGTCGCGTTTGTCGCGCCGTCAATCACCGTCACGTTGTTGCTGGTTTGATTGACCACATAGATCTGGTTTGTGACTGGGTTTACGTCGATGGCCACGGGTTTGGTCCCGACCGCGACGGTGGTCGTCGCGCTGGTCACGCCGTCGATGACCGTCACGTTATTGCTCCCGGTGTTCCCAGCGTAGATTTTGTTCGTCACGGTGTTGATCGCCACGGCCTGGGGGCCGGTTCCGGCCGCCACCGTGGAGCTTGCGTTTGTCGCCCCGTCGAACACGGTCACGTTGTTGCTTCCGCTGCTCGTGATGTAAATCGTGTTCGTGAACGGATTCACGGCCATCGCCGTCGCCTGGACCCCCAGCACCACGGTGTTGCTCGCGTTCGTCGTTCCATTGATGATCGTCAAGCCGCTGAATCCAAAAACGGGTTTGTCGATCACGTAGATCGTGCTTGTGCCGGGGTTCACGGCCACCACTTGCGGAGACTGCACGGCGACTCCGACGGTGGTGGTCCCGTTCGTGGCGCCATCGATCACCGTTACGTTGTTGCTATTGTAGTTGGCTACATAAATTTTATTGGTCACCGGGTTTACGCCGATGCCGGCGGGGGCCGTGCCGGCCGACAGTTTCTGAGTGGTATTCGTAGCACCGTTAATGACCGTAATGCTGTTGTCCTGCTGTCCGCCCACGTAAATCGTGTTGGTGGTCGGGTTCACGGCGATGGCAATCGGGTTGATCCCGACTCCCACGGTGGCGGTTACCGTGTTCGTCGCGCCGTCAATCACCGACACGTTCTGATTCCCGGCGTTAATCACATAAATTTTGTTGGTCACGGGATTGACCACAATCGAATCGGTATTCGACCCCACGCCCACGTTCGTGGTGATCGAGTTCGTAGAACCGTCTATCACGGAGACGGTGCTGTTCTCATTGGAAACGTAGATCAGGTTGGTGACGGGGTTCACGGCCACGGCCGACCGGGTAGTGCCGGAGCCGATGGTGGTTGTGTTGTTCGATGCCCCGTCGATCACCGTTATGTTGTTGCTGGCGACATTCGCCACGTAAATCTGGTTGGTGACGGGATTCAGCGCGAGCGCCGTCGGGCCTGTGCCGGCCGCGACCGTCGTGGTGGCATTCGTTGCGCCGTCAATGACCGTCACGTTGTTGCTGTTATAGTTGGCTACGTAGATTTTGTTGGTGACCGGGTTGACGGCGAGGCAATACGGGTTTGATCCCACCGTCACGCTGGTGGTGTTGTTTGTCGCACCATCAATCACCGTGACGCTGCCGGCGCCCTGGTTGGCCACATAGATCTTGTTCGTCAGGGTGTTGACGGCTATCGCGTTGGCCCCTTTTCCGGCACTCACGGTGGAGGTCGCATTCGTCGCGCCGTCAATCACGGTCACGTTTTGACTGCCGCCATTGGCCACGTAAATCGTGTTGGTTACCGGGTTTACCGCCACGGAATTGGGGTTCGTACCGGCGGTAACCGTGGCCGTTACGGTCTGTGCCCGCAACGGCGCGATCCCCACAACCAGACCTCCGAGGACCGCCAGGCCGCTTGCCATCCAGCATTTGCACACGTTCATCACACCCCTCCTGCCGGGCGGCCGATGCACACCAGCCCCCGGTTGGTTTCTGCCGGGATTAAGTTGTCTTTCACGGACGAGACCGAACTGGTACTTCGCTTTTACTTTGCGGGCCTTCCGGGGGTATACTCGTCCGCCTTGCCGTAGGGCAACGGACAATACCGGACGAAGCCGGGTAGGATGCGGGCGTATTCGGGCACCATGGGCCAGAAGCGGGCTTACGAGCTAGCGAGCATGGAGCAGCCACCGAAAGAAAGCACAGATCGCCGCCTGAATTCCTGGAAGGAGATTGCCTCCTTCTTCGGCCGGGATGAAAGGACCGTTCGCCGCTGGGAGAAAGATCTCGCTCTCCCGGTGCATCGCATCCCGGGTGGGGCCAAGGGTCGTATCTTCGCGTTTGAGAGTGAGCTGCGGCAATGGCTGCTCACCTCGGAAGAGGCGCGTCTGGCAGCCCGCGCGCAGGAATCCCAAGCATCCGGCAACACCAACGAAGCGAAGCGCTTAGATCTTTTGCTCCACCGTAAGTGGGTGGCAATACTCGGTATCTGTGCCCTCTTGGTGGCGGCTTTCGCTGCCTTCCGGATTGCCCACAGATTTCGCGTGCAGGCTTCGGGCGATTCGCGCACAGCATCCGAAAGGGGAAGTACTTCGGCTTCCCGCAGCTCCCAGGCCGAGGACCTCTACCTGGCTGGCCGCTATTATTGGAACAAACGCAACCCCGACGACCTCAATCGCGCTGTGGACTACTTCACACAAGCCATCGTGCGCGACCCGAATTACGCCAGGCCCTACGTCGGACTCGCGGACTGCTACAACCTGCTTCGGGAGTTCAGCGCCATGCCCGCGGATGAAGCGTATCCTCGCGCCCTGGCGGCCGCGACCAAAGCCGTGGAGCTCGATAATTCTTCCGCTGAAGCCCACACCTCACTCGCCTTTGTCACCTTTTACTGGAACTGGGACGCGCCCGCCGCGGAACGCGAATTCCAGCAAGCCCTGGCCATCGACCCCAATGACGCCCGCGCTCACCACTGGTATGCGACCTTTCTCATGGCCTCCGGCCGTCTGCCGGAGGCTCTGGATCAAATTGAGATGGCGCGCCGCCTGGACCCTTCTTCGGTTGCCATCCTGGCCGACAAAGGAATCATCATGAGTCACGCCGGCCATACTGATGACGCCCTGCTCCTTCTCAAGCAAATCGAAAACGAAGAGCCCTCCTTCGTTTCCAGCCACCGTTATCTTTGCGAGATTTATTTCGACCGCAAGGACTATCCGAACTTCCTCTCCGAGTGGGAAAAGACCGCGCAGTTGACGCGCAACCAGCAGGAACTCGCCATCGTCAAGGCCGCGCAAAAAGGATATTCCAAGAGCGGCTACAAAGGCATGCTCGAAGCCACGCTCGACGCCCAAGACTCCTTCTATGTCCAGGGAACTTTGCCGGCTTATTCCCTGGCGCTGACTTACGCCCGCCTGGAACGCACGCAGGACTCCCTGCGATACCTGGAAACGGCCTTAAGGAAGCGGGAAAGCGCGCTCCTGGCGCTCGGCAACGAAGAGGCGTTTGATTACCTTCACGCTGATCCCCAGTATATTGACCTGATGAAGCGCGTCCACTCTTCGCCGAAGCCAAACCCGCTCCCGTTGGAATCCGCGGTCCACCGGCGTTAGAGCAGGAATGAATTTTCCGGCGAATTTCACTCCTCGCAAGGCGCCCCCTGAATCTTTCCCGTTCACGTTCCACTCCCAGTGAGCGAAAGCATCCGCGGAAAGCGTTTGAACCTTCAGAGCGCCATGCCGCCGGACACTTCGATCCTCTGACCGTTCACCCAACTATTCTCGTCCGAGAGCAGCGCCGCGACCATCGGCCCGATGTCGTCCGGCACACCTGCGCGACCCAGCGCGGTCATCGCGGCAACATGCTTGTTGACCTCGGGGTTGTCGCGGACCATGCCACCGCTAAAATCCGTTTCAATCGCGCCGGGAGCGACCACATTTACGGCAATGCGCCGGGGACCAAGTTCCTTTGCCAGGTAACGAGTCAAGACTTCCACCGCTCCTTTGGTCGCGTCGTAAACCGACCTGCCGGGCATGGCGAAACGTGCCAGTCCCGAGGAGATATTCACGATGCGGCCTCCATCATTCAAGAGCGGCAGAAGCTTTTGCGTCAAAAAGAAGACTCCCTTGAAGTGCACGTTGACGATGTCGCCGAATTCCGCTTCCGTCGTCTGTTCGAAGCTGGCGTTAAAGGAATTACCGGCATTGTTCACCAGGTAGTCGAATTTCTCGCGCCCCCAGTCGTGCAAGGTCTTGCTTACCTCCGCCACGAATCCGTCAAAAGACCGGATATCACCGGTATCGAGCCGGAAAGCCGCGGCTTTTCTGCCCATGGCTTTGACTTCCCGAAGGAGCGAATCGGCCTCGGCCTGATTCGCCCGGTAGGTGAAGAGGATGCCCACGCCGCGCCGGGCAAGATTCACCGCGGTGTTCCGTCCGATTCCTCGGCTTCCGCCCGTGATGATCACCACTTTGCCGTGCATGTCCGCACCTTGATTGCTCTCCATGTCTTCTCCCATCATCCAAAATCAAGCGGGGGAGCCGTTAAAACGACTCGCCCACCAATTCTTCGCTTTTCTTCCACAGCGCTTCCGCCTTGTCGGCATCAAGCGCGTAGCCGCGCACTCCTTCGCTGAAATTCACGTCGTCCGGCACGAGTTGCGCGACGTGGCAATTCTCACAGTATTTGCCGCCGATTTCCTCGGCCGAAGCCACCACACCGGCCCACACCGAAGTCGCCGCGCCCTGCGGAATGCTCTTGAACTGGAACGGCCCTTTGCCAGCCGCCGCCAACCGCTGGTTAATCTGCTCGACCAGCGTTTTCAGCGCTTCCGTCCCCATGTAGCGGCCGAGTTCCGTCTGAATTCCTCCCGGATGCACGGATGCTGCGCGCACGCCGCGCCTGCGGTGACGTTTGTCGAAGGCCACGGCAAAAAGGATGTTCGCGGTCTTCGACCGGCCATACGCAACCATCGGGTCGTACGGGGTCCGCTCAAAATTGGGATCGTCGAGGTCCACCGGAGAATAGCGGTGGCCGGCGGACGAGAGATTGATCAGCCGTCCGCCGTCGCGAATCAGCGGTGCGATTCGATTCACCAGAACGAAATGTCCCAAATGGTTGGTGCCAAACTGCATCTCGAACCCGTCCACCGTATTGCAGAACGGCGTGGCCATCACGCCGGCATTCGCTATTACCACATCGAATGGCTCACCCTTCCCCACCAGCGCGTCGGCGCACGCTCGCACGCTCTTCAGATTTCCGAGGTCGAGCGCAACCAGCTCAAAACTTCCGCCGCCCGCCGCAGCGTCCTTGCGCACTTGAGCAGTCGCAGCTTCGGCCTTGGCCAGATCCCGCGCCGCGCCTACCACTTGCGCTCCGTGCGCCGCCAGCGCACGCGCCGTCTCCACGCCCAGTCCCGCCGATACTCCCGTGACCAGGATCCGCTTTCCGTGCAATCTCACGCCGGACAAAACTTCTTCGGTCGTTGTCGTAGCTCCAAAAACTTCTACCATTTTTCCTGCTCCTTTTCTTTGCTTACCTGCCCGATTTCCGCTTTTCTCCACCCCGGCAACCCGCTGCCACCTTGGTTCGGTCTCATTTGCGTCTTCGCCCTCTTGGATACCGGGAGACTCCATTCGGTCAGATCTTTCCCTGCCAGGGCAGCGCGCCCCCGGTCTCGTAGAACCTCCCGGTCTCGCTGGTTTCCTGCAGTGCCACACGCACGATCTCGGCAGCGCCTTCGGCCACCGTCTGGTGTCCCTGGTTTGCATTCAGGTCCGTCGCCGTGTAGCCAGGATTGACCGAGTTCACCGCAATCCCGTG
>Ga0335077_10005679_pt1 | contig 15332 bp, 15 predicted proteins | sample Lox_Sample_31_FD_207151 | JGI IMG/M metagenome (GOLD analysis project Ga0335077, IMG submission 207151) | Soil microbial communities from Loxahatchee National Wildlife Refuge, Florida, United States - Lox_Sample_3.1 | ecosystem: Environmental > Terrestrial > Soil > Wetlands | place: USA... | reverse complement strand
CATTAAAGCGCCATTCAATCCACGGTCCTGTCTGCCGTATGCTGCCCTTTCAGCATCTCAGACTCAATCCATTAGCACCAGTTTCTCCCTCGAGTGACGACCCGATCAGGGGCGTCCGGCGCTCCCTTGCGATTGCGAATGAGCATCGTCTCTGCGTCATCGTCGAAGTCGCGCATCGGTAGGTATGCAGGATTGCGCTCCCTTGCGATTGCGAATGAGCATCGTCTCTGCGTCATCGTCGAAGTCGCGCATCGGTAGGTATGCAGGATTGCGCTTCACTTCGTCGATGGCGTCGAGAACTTGTTTCAACGTCGGCATCTTCCTGTCCCTGATGAGACGCTGTCCTTCCGCTCTGAAGTCAGACGGTTTGATTGTTGGTCGTTTCATTGCACCTCATCCCTCCTGCCCTTTGCCGTTCGACCCTTTACCCGCCGCAGCCTGCAACGCCTTCAGGCCGTCACCGAGTGCGTTCTGCGTCTGCTTCTTGTAGAACTGCAACGTCGTGCTCATGTTCCGATGCCGCAGGAGTTCTTGAGCCGCAGCGTAGTTCCCGCCAGTCAACCCGATGATTGCGGTCGCTGCCCCACGACGCCCGGCGTAAAGCCCTTTCCACTCGATGCCAGCCTTCTGTAAAGTCGGGCGGATGGTACGGCTAACCACGTCCTTGAGATTCTGCGGGTTGCCCCGCTCGTTGGCAAATAGCCAGCCGTCCGTCGGATTGCCGCACTTCTGTCGCCACAGAGTCAGCGGGATAGTGACCTGCGGCAGCAGCGGCAGTGTAGCAAGCGATTCAGGAGTTTTAGGGATGCCAACGACGCCACGAACGCAGGCGCGGCGGATATGCACGGCGGCAGCGACTCCATCGATATCGAAGTCTTCCCACCGCAACCCTGCAATCTCGCTCGGTCGCAGACCAGCGAAGAAGGATAGGGCAATCATCAACTGGCAATCGACCCGCTCAACGAGTGCGGAGATGATGTTCTCAGCTTCTTCCAGCGTGTAATGCGGAGTTGGTTCGGGCAGGGCGACCTTGCCCAAAATCCTGACATCCCGCCACGGGTTGCTCTCGAGTCGCCCCGTGTTGATGGCGTGCGTGAAAAGCCCTGATGCGAGACTGCGGATATGGTTGAGCGTCCGCCGTCCCTGCGTCTTCGTCAGACCGAGCAGGAACTGGGAACCGACGTGCGTCTTGTATCCCTGCAACGTCATCTCTCCGAAGTGAGCCTTCAAATGCTGGCTCCAAATTTGTTTGTAGCCGCTCAGCGTGCTCGGCTTCATGTTCTCTCGCACGAACGGCAGGTATTGCTGCTCCCAGAAGTCAGTGACCTGCATGTCTTGCTCGTTGGCTTGACCGGACGCCACGTTCACCGTCCGCATGAATTCGTCCCGCTTCAACTTGACCGCCTTGCAGGTCTTTGAAAAATGCTTGTTGTCTTTGCGACAGAGAAGATGCGATTTTTGAACTCGCCTCGGTTGACCGTCTACAATCTCAGTCGTGTAATAGCGGACATGATATGCACCTGACTTCGACTCGAAGATGTACCCCGTTTGATGCCTGCCCATTGCGTCTCCTGTGGGGGAGTTGCAGGCTTAAGAATGGTGTTTCTGCAACAATTATGCAATGGTACGAAAGTGCTGCTTGTAAATGGCTGTAAATAAACGTGGAAGCGCATGCGGTCCGGTGATCGTCCCGGTCTTCAAAACCGGCGGATGGCAGGCACTACCTGTCATCGGTGGGTTCGACCCCCACTCGCTTCCGCCATTTGTTTTCATTGACTTACATCGCTGGCGTGCTAGAATCTGTGTTAGGGGTTCGAATTTGAATGCGGGTTCCGTCTCCCCCCAAAGGAGGCATAGTGAACGAGCCAGCACAGGCGATTCGGGTCCGGGTCTTCGTCCGGCACAAGGCGACATGCGACCGTAGCGGCGAGGAAGGGTACGCAAGGTGCCGCTGCGCCAAGTGGCTGCGGTACTCCCGCCACGGGAAACAATTCCGACAGCCAGCCAACACGCGGTCGTTCGGTACGGCTGAGGAGAAAGCGCGGGAACTTGAACGTCGCCTCAATTCAGGCGAAGTTGTCGTTCCGGCCAAACCGGAGCAGCCCAAGAAAACAACCATCGCCGACAAGATTGCGACTCACATCCTCGCGAAGCAGAGTGAGGGCCTGAGCAATTCAACCCGCCGTAAATTGAAATACCAACTCGGACTGTTCGAGCAGTACCTGGCCGACCGCTCGAAATTCTTCCCGCATGAAATCACCACCGATGATGTCGTTCACTTCCGTGCGAGCTGGAAGTGGAAATCCAATGTCACCCGCCAGAAGGCGCAGCAAAATCTCCGTGGGTTTCTTCGGTCCGCGTGCGAGGGCAAGCAACTCGAAGACATCCTCCGTGTCCTTAAGCCCATCAAGTTGACGAAGGAAGACACCATACGGTTGAAGCCGCAGCCGTTCAGCGACAAGGAATTGACGACGCTTATCGGCCAAGTCCCGAAGACCTTTCCCGATGACATCGAGAAGCAGGCCCGTGTCACTGCGCTCATCCATTGCCAAGTCGAAACTGGCCTTGCCATCCGGGATACGGTTCAACTCGAACGCGACCACATCAAAGGTGGCTGGCTCCGTATTGAACGCCAGAAGACTGGGAGACCTGTTCGTCAACCCTTGCGTCCAGGATTACATGAAGAATTGCTCAGGGTGACGAACGGCAATCCGAAGTATGTTTTCTGGAACGGGACGAGTCTGCCGGAATCCGCGACGGGATTGTGGCAGGCTGATCTCCGACAGTTGATGCAAGACGCGGGGGTTTGGATCAAAGGCAACCTCTCACATCGTTTTCGCGACACGGCGGTCGATTTTTGGTTGAGCGAGGGCCGGAGTGTCGAGCAGGTTGCCGCGTATCTCGGCGACACCGTCCGCATTGTCGAGCGGCACTACGCAGACCTTATCTCCGAGCGCATGGAGAAACAGTTAGCATCTGTGCCGTTCCGCAGTTGGGGTACACAAAATGACCGGAACGACAAGACGGAGGGACAATCCGTGCAGCGAGGTCAGCGATGAGCGAACTCTTGACAGTCAGGGATGTCGCGCAGGTTATGAAATGTTCCGAAGACAAGGTCATCCGCGTCTTCGCCAGAATGGAGGGCGTCATCGACCTCGGTCAGCCGGAGAATTTGCCCCGGCGTCGTTATCGCGTCCTGCGGATTCCGAAGCAGGTCGTCGAACGTTATCTGACCACAAAGGCCGGACGCTCAATTCAGATCGAAGTTCCCGAAAGAGCGGAACGACGCCGGAGGTCCCCACAGTGGGAGGCGCGTGCAATTCTCAATCTCGCCAAGGCTGGATTACTGAACGGGCTTCGACCAGACGATGCGGCCGACAAGAAAGTCTACCGGCGCGTTGCTGAACGGGCACGCCTTCTAACGTTCGTCCCCCAGAATCGTTGGCACGAGGTCGTCTGGTACGACGAGGATGAATGAGAGATCTCTCTTTCAACTTTCAGAGCACACCATCCTTGGTTGCCTGGGATCAAGCAGGGAGCCGCCGAGAACCTTGTCTGAGCAGTCGATCAACTGTTCAGATCTTCTGCGGATCAGAATGCTGCTCGCGTCGTCATTTGCGCCACTCCGTCTGATCAAACTACGAAAACTTGGCCTCTAACCGTCACGATTCAATCTGATGCATTCTGCTTTAAGTCGAAGTCTACAACCGCGAGGAAATGGTCATTCCACCGAAGTTGTCTGAAGTGGCGGAAGAGCTAAATCGAATTTTATGCTTAGTCGGTGGACTGGTTGTGCTTGGTGTACTTGTCCAATAACTCTTCGCGCCGAGATCATTCCCTACGGTTACCGGAGTGTGGTAAGCGGTTTTTCTAAATTCGAATAACGATTAAGAGTAAGTCGGTGGTCGATACTGGAACTACAACTCCAACAGGTCTTCCGTTCTACAACTGCAACCTTAGCGGGCATGCCGGTCGGCGCCCTTCGCAGATGCCAAATCCAAGATTGTTCTTCCCTTGATCAGGATTCTGTCTCCTTTGCGTGCGTGCCGTGGCGATGCTCGAATACCGAAGGCTAAGCGAAAGAATCAGTTTCAGCAGTCGACCGTCAGTACCAATCGAGAGACTTTAAGGCTCAACATGCTGTACACAGCCTCGCGGCAGACCACGATCTACTTCATGTCGGTGTATCCCGGCGCATGAGCGCCTCCATCAGGCTCCTCGTGATTGCTCGCGGGCAATGACAGCGTCATGCCACATGTGCGATTTTCAAATCGACTCAGTCCGGCTCCCCCCACCTGTTGAGGGGGTCTGTGTCGCGAGGCACGCTGATACTCCGGGTGCCGGGCTGAGCCATGGTCGCGGTCAACTGGAAAAATACAGCGAATGGCCAGAGATACGATCCGATTGGCAGAATAAGGCAGATTGGGTTCAGGGCAGGGAGGAATAACACTTCAACGCCAATTTCGCCGCTGCTATAGAAGTTGTGAAAGTGTAGCCGGAATGCGTCAGGCTGATTGCCCAAGAAGCTGTTCTGGACAGCGGAGTAGGAGCTTTCCCCGGCTTTTCAGAACATCGCCAGTTCGTTGCCATTCGCTCAAGACGCGACTTGCGGTAAACAGTGTCACGTTAGCTGCGTTAGCCAACTCTTCATTCGTGACATCGAGTTCAATGCCGTTGGGAACCTTTCGGCCGATGCTAGGCGCAATGGTGGTCAGCACATGGACTAGCCGTTGCCGCGCGTTGTGACTCGTCAACGCTATGTAGCTTTCCATGTGCTCGGCCAAATATTCAGATGCGATTAAGAGCGCATTGTCCAGTAATCTCGGATACCGAGCAGCAAGATCTCGGATCGTGTTGCGGTCCCACACCAACGCCCAACTCTCCTTCAGTACTTCTGCGCTGGCGACATACGAAGACGGCACCGGCAGGAGCGTACGAACTCCGAGTATTTCTCCGGCCGGAAGCCAGAGAAGAATAAGTTTTCGTCCGTCCTCGGTGATAAAGAAAAATCTTCCTCGACCCTTCGTCAACAGAAACAGATGGTCAGCAGGCTGCCCTTGATCTGTAACTACAGAATTGGCATCGAACCGCCGTTCTGTCGCGGCGTTCAGAATCGACTCGCGCTCAGGCTTGGCCAACCCGTCGAGAAATCGGGAATTCAAGTGGTCAATCGACGACGAGGCATTCATGATAGGTGTTCCGTTTATAAGCGCAAACGCTTCGAATCACAGTCGTTGAAATTATGGTGCACTCATTTTTGCCAAAGGCATATACAACGCGATTAGGCGCGTGACCGTGATCGCCGCGAGCAGCCACACCATGGCGACCCCGAGAAATGCAATGGCAGCCGCCATTGACATCCCCGTGCCTTTCCGTTGCAGCTCGGCAGCTTTCGCCCGTTCACGACAATCCGTGAGAACGTCGACGGGAATCATTTTTTTGAGCAGCTTCACTCCGAGGACGAAGACCAGAAGGTCGTCCAACAAGCCGATTACCGGAATGAAGTTTGGAATTAGTTGAACCGGGCTAAGCAGGTATCCTGCGGTACACGCTGCGACCAATTTTGCCCGCCAATGGACGCGGGGATGCTTGAACGCAAAGTAGAACGTCTTCGTCTCCCTCTGGATCCGTTGTGCCTGCTGTCTCCACGTCGTGTCAGCAAGCTCCCAGCTATAAGCGTTGCCGCTTTGGTTCTCGACCGAAAACTCCGAGGCATCTTGTGTCAGCGAGGAATGTAGTAGTAAGGTCATGGAGCTCTTGGTGTCCGTTGTATGGGCAAGTTCGACAAAGTCCTGATCCTATTAGTCGTGTTCTCGTTCCTAATCCTTGGAACTATGCGGCTCGAACGAAATGCTCAACGTCGGCTGCGCCGCTCCGTATCTTCGTGGCGATCATGATTCTGGAGATTCCGCTCATCAGCACAGATATCCCGATAAGCGTACCGATAGCCCAGACCGAACTAGAAGGCCACTGCTTGAGGATCAGCGAGCCCAGCAGCAGGTTCGTGGCGGCATCCATGAGAAACCATCCCCAACCAGCGATTGGTCTCACTTGGAACGCCGTTGCGGCGAGCAGTGCTGCCTGGATCAGCAGAAGCGTTCCAAGTACTCCTGTCAAGGCTGCCACGCCGGCGATGGGAAAGAATGCCAACGCAATACCGCAGACTCCATACAGCAGGCTGAAGAGAACCTTCAGGAAAAAGTTTCCGATCGTCTGCGAATAAAGTGCGAAGACAAAGTGAGCCGCCCCAACGAAGATTAGCGTCCAGCCCAGCAAAACCGTCGTGATCGTGGCGGTTGCCATAGGGTAAACGATGAGGAAACATCCGAGGACAGCGGTTAAGATGCCGATGAAAATGCTCCAAGTGGAGCGTTTCTTTACTTCTTCCGATAAGCTCTGTGTAGACATTCGATCCTCCTTATATGCTGCGTTGTTGTTTCCACGAGGGAGGTCTTCCAGGCCTCCCTGTTCGAAAGGTAGTTTCCTAGTCCCGGCCGAGTGCCGCGTTACCAAGCCTTAGCTCTCGCAGCGTCCACTTTGGCTTTGAGCACTTGAAGCTCCGCTTGTGCGCTTACGTTCAAGTGCCTGACGTCGGTCTTTTGCTTTGAATTGCATTGCTACCCAAGCCGCGTAATTGATCGGCGAGCACTATTCTCGGCAGGTATATACGGTGCAAGCTGCACGCCATTGCCAAGAAACTGCCTCATGTTTCGTAAGGCGTTGAGAACAAAACTGTCGCGGAACAGCTCACCATTGCGACAGACTGGCAGGTGCCCGACATTTCGGAGAGTCTCCGAAATGTCGTAGAAAGAGCGACTGGCCTCAAAGATGAACCGGAGGAGTCAGACGAATCCCGTCTCGGAGCAAACACATAGTTGGTTGAATTAGCCCGCCTGCATGACTTTGCCCGCTTGATCGCCAAATTTTTCAGCGGTCGCCAGTGAGTTCCAAGAGGTGAAGGCCAGAGTAGCAACTTGTTGATGCGCGAAGTATCGGTGCCGTAGTGACTGGCTGTGGGAATCCGACACGATATTTCGGAGTTGCTACGAAATGCCGTGGACAGTTGCGTCCGATCGGAGAACGCATTTCGCGTCACCGCAATGTTTTCAGCGGTCTACAAGTTTCTTAACCAAGCCAACAATCGGTCGGCAAGTTGCTAAAACGATGATGTACCACTTCACCCGCTTGTATACAGTCAAGTTTGTCTTTACAAGCTGACGGAGGTCATGTTCCTAAGTCCACGCCTAGCCAGGGAGTATGTCTATGAGAAGAAGGGTGCGTACTTCCGTACTGATATCGTCGCTGCTCACTATGTGCCTGATTGGGTCAGGTATTGAGATGCGTGCCCAGGCATCCGGGCAGAGGCTGAACGCAGAAGGGCAAGCGGAACTGCGGCGGATCATTGACTCCGCGCACCATCCCGACCTGCGGTGGCCTGACTTCCCGCCATATAAGGCCGAGGTGAATGATTTCTACGCCCGAACGGGTTTGACTCTCGGTTGGGTTCGCGACCGAATACCGACGCCGCAGGCACAAGCTGTAATCGGACTATTCGCGCAGTCGGACCACAAAGGCTTGGTTCCCGAGGACTATGACGCATCACGCTGGCCAGCGCGAATCCAGAAGCTTCAAGGGTCCGTGAACGATACCGATTTGGCCGATTTCGATGCCGCGATGACTGTATCGGCGATGCGCTACATCCGCGCCTTGCACATCGGTCGCGTGAATCCAAAAACTCTGGGCCGACAACTGGATGTATCAAGCCGCAAGTACGATCTTGGCGAGTTCCTCTATGAGAAGGTCATCTCGGCCAATGATCCCGCGACTGTAGTAAAGACAGTTGAGCCAGCCTTCCCAGGATACGTGCGGGCACTGGACGCACTTCATCGCTATCGCGAATTCGCCAAGGTGGACAACGGAAAATCGATGCTGGTGCCGGTGAAACCGATTGCAGCGGAAGAGACCTATCCCGACTTGCCACGGCTGAGTCAGTTGCTGCAACTGGTGGGCGACCTGCCCGCCGGTGCCCAGGTTGATCCGAATTCAACTGTCTACCAGGGCGCGCTCGTTGCAGCCGTAAAGAATTATCAGATCCGCCATGGACAACTGCCGGATGGACGCCTGAAGGCCGAACTAATAAAAGAAATGAATGTTCCCATGGCCCAGCGCGTTCGGCAGATCGAGTTAACCCTGGAGCGCTGGCGGTGGCTGTCGCATTCCTTCCCGCAGCCGCCGGTGGTCGTGAATCTGCCCGAATTCAAACTGCGTACGTATGACGACAATCATCAGGTCGCACTTTACAAGACAGTGATCGTCGGCAAGGCATATGGTCACAAGTCGCCGGTTTTCGAGAAGGAAATGAAATATGTGGTGTTTCGGCCATATTGGGAGGTCACGCCGACCATTCAGAGAGCGGAGATCGTTCCCCACGTCGAAAAAGATCGCAACTACATCGCGGCGAAGAATTTCGAAGTGGTAACGGGAGATGGCAAGGTGGTGACGGACGGACGGATCAGCGATGAGGTTCTGGGGGGACTAAAATCCGGCCACCTTCGCGTGCGCCAAAAGCCCGGCCTCGATAACTCGCTTGGACTCGTGAAGCTGATCTTTCCGAATCAGGACAATGTTTACTTGCATGGGACCGAAGCTCCGCAACTCTTCACCAACGAGCAGCGTGATCTAAGTCATGGCTGCATCCGCGTGCAAAACCCGGCCGATCTGGCCGCGTGGGCGCTTCGAAATAATCCTGGATGGAATCTGGAGCGCGTGCAAGCCATGATGAATGGCACACAGGATAACGTGACCGTGAACTTGGTCAAACCGATACCCGTGTTGATCTTGTATGGCACGGTCGCGGTAGACGAAAAGAACAACGTCTTCTTTTTCGATGACGTGTACGGCTACGACAAGCAACTCGATGAGGTGTTGAAAAAAGGATATCCATATCCGACAGCGTAGGAAGATTGGTGGGCTATTCGTTGACTGGGAAATGAACCGTACTCGCTGCGACCAATGTGAGCGAGGTGCCATGTGATGAGGTACAAACCTATGAACATACAAAACCCGAAAGCTTATTTTGCAGGCGCGACAAATTCGTGCCGGGCCGGGCGGTATCTTGGGGCGCGCGGGCTCTTCCTCCTGGCCGTTAGCAGTTCCTTGATGCTGTCTCCAGTGCTTGCACACGAGCAGGCTGCGGATATGCCCCGAGTCGCTGCAGGCGAGGTGCTGGAAGCCTAAGTTCAACTAATTGTCGGCGGCCAAAGCATCAAAAACAATTCCAAAGGAACGCTCTCGGTCGTGGGAGCTCGTTGCAGCTGCAGGCTCAGGGTAAGACGGTCTCGGTGGACGCCTCGTCCATTCTCGACATCTCCACCGATAAAGATAGTCGGCAGGATATTACGGGTGCAGCTCATCTCGCGGCGGAGGCAATTCCCTACGGTGGCTCACGGGTATTGAGCCTGTTCTCACACCAGGTTGATGTTCTGACAGTGGAGTTCAGAGACACCAACGCTGCCTACCATGGCGCGGTATTTGCGATGGCTAAGGGCAAGGCGGCTCCGTTCAGGAAGCAACTCGTCGCACTGGGCGCCAAAACCACAGTTCCAACCGCAGGACCGGCACTGGAAAAGAAATAGAGGACAAACATTGAAAGATCACAGTCGAGGAGTAAACTCAGTTGCTCTCCCCATCGTCCTCTCCTGCGCGATCTTTTTGATGCCCGGACATCTCATGGGACAGCAGAGCTCAGTCGAATCCAAGAGTCTGCAAAGATTCTCTGTTTCCTCCATCCAAATCGAGGCCCCCGATCCGGGTGACGTGCCTTTGCCGCCGGAGTTCCGTATTGCCGTCTACGAGAATCTGATCCTTCAGATCGAGAAGACGGGCAAGTTCCAGCACGTTTATCGTAGCGGCGACAAGGACGCGGCCAATGTTTCTGACCTCGTTACGCTGCACACCAAGGCACGAGCTTTCACCGAAGGCAGCCAGAAAAAGCGCGAAGTAACTACCGTGATGGGAACTACCTCGTTGACCGTGAATGTCCGCATTACCGATCACGCTGGTCAGTCGATTGTGGATCGCGACATCAAGGGAAAAGTAGTCTTGATGGGAGAAAACCTGGGCGCGACCTACGATTTCTCCAAAAAGGTCGCCAAGATTGTTCGCGATACTTTCTAGCCCGAGAACAATGCGTTAAGAAAGTGTCTGCGGGTGTCAACGATTTTTCGCTAACGCGCCGCCTTGCTGCCAAGACAGTGCTCCCAGCTGCTCTGGCACAGAGCGAAGAAGGTCAGTGAAAACGCATCTAATCTTCAGCACGTTGCTCTCCTGATTCGTTCGAGGTTGGGGTCTGCGCGCCCCCAGGATTCGGCAACAATCTAATCCGAAGGAGTTGCGAATGAAAGCTGACGATTCGCGCCCTGAAGTGGGCTCCGACATTTCGGAGAGTCCCCGGAATATCGGATGAGCGGCTAGCCGGCTGTCCCTGCTCTCAAACCATCCTACAGCTGCAAGTTGGTCTCGGCTCAAGTCTTAGCTTCTCTAAGTTCCGCCACTCTGTTCGGAGGTCTGGTTGCATTCAAAGCTCACTGGAAAAAGATTCAGCTGTCCGAGCGGCACAACTTCACGGAATCGATTTGGAGGCAACGAGAAATGTTTAAACGTTGGTTTTGTTCCATCCTAATAGTGGGCTTTTCCCTGTCCCTTGCGGCTCAGAGCAGTCCTGCTCCGAAGAAAGTGGATAGAGATCCCGACGCGATTGCCGCCCTGAACAAAATGGGAACTTATCTTCGAACTTTGGCGACGTTTCAGGTCAAGTCAGTGCAGACGACCGATGACGTACTCGAGAATGGTCAGGCGATTCAATCGAATGGTGTCATCGACGTCATTGCGGTGCTAACGAATCGACTGCGAGCCGAGATCACAAGTGACGACAAGCATCAGTTCTTGTTCTACGACGGGAAGAACTTCACTATTTTCGGACAGCTGGTGAACTATTACGCAACGGTGCCGGCGCCGCCCACGATCGGCGAACTCATCGATAAGCTCGACGAGAAGTATGGCATCGAGATGCCTCTGGTCGATCTATTCTTGTGGTCCTCCCCCCAGTCTGACAGTACGAAAGACATCATCGGCGCGATCGATGTCGGCCCCAGCTCCATTGAAGGTACTAGTTGTGAGCAGTACGCGTTTCGTCAGGCAGGCTTGGACTGGCAGATCTGGATCCAACTGGGAGACTATCCACTACCGCGCAAGCTGATCTTGACGACAACCGACGACGCCGCCCGACCGCGCCATAGTCAGGTTTTGACGTGGAATCTTGCCCCGTCTTTCAATGACGCGGCCTTTACCTTCGAACCACCAGATGGTGCACAGAAGATAGTCATTGCGGAGGTCGGCGCATACGGCAACGATCAAACAGAACCAAAGACAGGGAGTTCGAAATGAACCTATCTATCCAAAATCTGCTTTCCGTCACACTAGTTCTGTTACTCTCGTGCGGACCAGTCTTCGCACAGCGTCGCGGCGGCGGTAGCGCGCGAACCAGCGTCAACCAGGGCAACGTGAACCGCAACACGAATGTGAATTCAAACAGGAACGTCAACGCAAATGTGAACAGGAACGTCAATGTGAATGTTCACCACGACGTCGACGTCCACGGCGGCTACTATGGCGGTGGCTGCTGCTACCATCCGGTTGCCACAGCCGCGGCGGTCACTGCGACGGCAATGGTTACAGCGGCCGTAATCGGATCGATGGTGAACACGCTTCCACCGTCGTGCACCGTCGTCATGATAAATGGATTAACCTACCAGCAGTGCGGAAACACCTGGTATCAGCCTCAGTTTGTGGGCACGAGCACAACGTACGTCGTCGTGGCCGCACCGCGTTAGGCGAGTGCGGTCTGCGGGCAATCGTTGTAGATGCGGATGGAATTGATGGTCGTATTCTGCGCAGCAGGCCTCTTCCGTCCTAAAAAAACCTGTATCTGAATAGATCGTCCAGCGTCTTTTGATTACTCACCACAGTGCCGACCTTGCGCTGTGTCATCTTTTTCGTGCCAGAATGTCCATTGCAACCGAGACGGTATTGCGAGGAAGATCTGGCCGCGGAAACACCAACTTCGGCGGAAATCACAAAATTTCGCCCCGTACCCAGGCTCGGAAAACGTCAAGGCGATAAATCTAGGGAGTGATAGGGGGCGCAGTTTTAGCCCGTGGCTCGGAGCCTGGCAGGCTCCCTCCCTCCCTCGCAGCGTCTTACCAGGGAACGTGTTCTACAGTTGTGATTTCCCATCGCGAGCGAAGTTCCCTTGCAGAAGGGATGCTCCTGGAGTCGCGAAGATGTACTCAGCTCGGAAGGTCCTAGCTCGTTTTTCAGCTAAAATTAGTTACGATTTTGGGTCTCATTATCGGAGGAGTTGTCCAAAAGTCACTTGCGCAGGAGCCCTCTGTCTCGCAAACTTGATATACAGGGGTTTTTCCTAAGGGGTTTACTATGCCTTGGGTAACGATCAAGACGGGCCTCACGACTCCAGACGGGCGCGAAGAGGAACTTAGGGAATATCTCTGCGATCATCCCGGTTGTCCCAACATTGCTACGCATGTGCTGGGGTGTATCGCCGAGCTCCGCCTGTTTGCATCGGTTTGTGACGAGCACACACCCGAACCTACGTCTTAAGGCAGTCCCAGCACTGGCAATGGCTCCTTTTTTATTACTTCGTTTTCGGTAAGGCTTGAGCTATGGCCAGTCCGCGGATCCGGCGTGACTCCGCCGATTTTCTAGAAGGACCAGCCGATTCCAGAACTTACTCCCAGCTCGTTCTTTTTTGCAGTTGGAGGAGGTTCGCTATCGAAGTTATCCCAGAATGTGAAGGCCAGGTGGAAGTTGTTCTTCAGTTTGATCGTGAGTGAATTGTTCGTCTTTAGCCGTATACGACCTGCGTCCGTCAGCCCTGGAAATGCCTGCAGTTGAGAGTCGAACTGTCCGAAGTTGAAACGAATGAAGTCGTATTGTAATCCTGCCACAGCCTCCATATTTTGATCCGATGGCTGAATTGCGGTGGTGTCGAAGGATTCGTTAATGTACACCACGCCGCCCAGCCATGCGAGATTGCTGTTTGTTGTACGTTTCAAATATCGTCCATAACCACCGCCAAGGGTCGTGCGCAGATTCAAATCCTGTTGGCTGCTGTGAAGAAAATCGGAGATGCCCGTTATGAAAGAGTTTCTGTTTAGAAAGAGGCTGAACGCCACTTGCCCGTCTTCACGATTTGTTGTGGACCCTCCCGACTGACCGCCGAACGTTGAATCGAATGACGTCGTGGCTTCCCATCGCGGGGTCTTGTACGCCGTGCTGGTGTCGATGTTCAAGGCCGACTGATTGTTCCCACTGGCGAAGCTGTATCCGAAATCGAGCGTACCCTGCAATTGTCGCCAGAAGGTAGGTTTCGTCGTCTCCATGCTTACTACCACTGCGGAAGCAACTTCTTCCTCTCTGTCGGTTGCTTCATTAATCAGAAAATCTGAACCTTGCGCTACGTTGCCAGGGATTTTTTCGATCTTCCCTTCCAGTCTTTGTCCATTGTTCAATACTATTTTGTATGTTGCGGAGCTTTCGACCGATTGCACCTGATTCCAATCGAGGCCGACACTGCTAGATACGTAGTCCGTCTCCACAAACAATAAACCGTTTTGCAGACGCTTAATCTCACCGGTGAAATGGTCGCCATTGTTCATGACGACGACGTCTTTTCGTTTTGCCTGAACCTGGGTACTGAAACAGGCCAACAGCGGCAGCATCAGGAGAATGCGGTTCCCGCGTGAGAGCAGAAAACGTCCAAGAGTCATTTGCCTAGCTCCTACGATGAAAAAAAAGATCTCGTTTAGGTCTGCCCGGTCACCTCCTGCGGCGCTACAATTTGGTCTCCCGCCATCTTGTCGAGTTCGTGGCCCACGCATCCACGAAGGAACTGTTCATTAGGATGAAAAGTGAGCCTCCCCGCTCGAATAATCGCGCGGGGAGGTCTCAGCCTTCTGTCGGCCACGGGCTAAGACACTGCGCCTGAAGACTACCTACCGCGACAGTGCTCTTACTCCCTTCAGCGCTAGGCCTAGGCCGAGCAGCAATGTTCCAACAAAACCCAACAGAGGGAAAGAGCTGCCGGTTTTTGGTAGTGCGGCCGCGGCAGTTTCAACTGGAGCTGGGGCGGCAGGCACAACAACGATCAGAATTGGAACGTCCGCTTGTGGTGCAGGCGGGGGTGGCGGCATGGTTCCCGATCTCTTGATCTCCTGTGCGGTCACAACTTCAGGTTGCTCGATTACCTTCTGAGCACTCACCTTCATTCCTTTCTTGAGGCCAAAAGCGTCCACTACCTGTCCGTCGATGGTAAATTTCTGGCCGCTGGGAATCGTGAATTGCTGATTCTTGCCGTTTTCCATGGTCAGAATCACGCTATTTGGGGGCATAACCTGCCAAACGGTTCCGCTGACGGTTTTGACGGTCGTGATCATCCTGGGAGTGGACGTGGTAATGGTCTGTCTTTCCACCTTCATTCCTGGCTGAACCTGATGAATATTGAGCTGCTTTCCATCGACCGTGACAGTCACGCTGTCCGGAACATTGTTGAAATGGTGTAGGGCTCCATCTTCGGTCTTGATGACAACACTGTTGCCCGAGACGTAGACGATCTCGCCACGATCGATCTTGATTTGCGTGGTGGCGGCGCCAGACTGCGCTGTTGATGTAGTGGTCTGAACTTGCGCTTGCAGGGTGATGGCGATAGCGAGCAAGGCAGCACCCGTTACCAAGAGTTTGTTGACGATTCTTGCAGTTCGTAGCTTTGCGATCATTTGTGGTTCTCCTTTGTGTATATCTGTGCAATTGCGGATTTGGACTGATTAGCTTTGTGGTGAGACTGGTCTAAACCTGTGATGGACGCGCGAACAATAAAACGTTGCGGTGCACTACCGATGTAATAAAACGGAAAACACGTCACCAGGGTCAGCGAGGGTACTCGCGTCGGTTCGAGTACCGAAACATCCTCCGGATTCACAATGTGAATGTTCTCGACGACGTAGCTCTCCGATTGAGCGATGCGAACGAGTTCGATTTCATCGCCCGGTGCAATGTCCTTGAGGCCGCGGAAAAAACCATCGCGATGTCCGGCAATTCCAACGTTACCGCCAGTTCCAATCTGAGCGGTCCCGAGAATCCGGCCTACTCCGCGATTTAGGGTCAGGTCATCCGTGTCGTTATAGACCGGCACCTCGAGGTGAATCTTGGGAATACGAAGCAGCGCCAAGGGGCGATCTGCTTTGTCGGCTAGACTC
>Ga0335077_10005678_pt1 | contig 15334 bp, 12 predicted proteins | sample Lox_Sample_31_FD_207151 | JGI IMG/M metagenome (GOLD analysis project Ga0335077, IMG submission 207151) | Soil microbial communities from Loxahatchee National Wildlife Refuge, Florida, United States - Lox_Sample_3.1 | ecosystem: Environmental > Terrestrial > Soil > Wetlands | place: USA... | reverse complement strand
GTCATGGGTTATTACCCGGTTGGTCCCGGCTCGCTGACGGTGCTGCACGCGCTGGCTCGGTCGTTTACCGTATGCGACCACTGGTTTTGCTCGGTTCCGGGTCCAACCTGGACGAACCGGCTGTTCGTGCACTCCGGAACTTCGCTGGGCCGCGTGAAAATGCCCGGCGACTCGCTCGACCTCAACCTGCACTGCTACGATCAGCCGACCATCTACCAACTGCTCCATGACGCGGGGCGGTCGTGGAAGATCTATCACCATGGACTGCCCCAGAGCCTGGTGCTCACCCGGCAGTGGGAGTACCTCGACCGCTACCGCGACATAGGCCAGTTCTATGCAGATGCCGCGGGGCCGGCGCAGGGCTTTCCGGCCTATGTCTTCATCGAACCCGACTACTGCGGCCCGGATCAGAACGATCAACACCCGCCGTCCGACGTGGTGAACGGCGAAGCCTTGATCGCGCGCGTTTACAACGCGCTCAGAGGCAACGAGGCCCTATGGCACACGTGCCTGCTGGTCATCCTGTACGACGAACACGGCGGGTTCTACGACCACGTGGTTCCGCCCACGGCGGCGCGCCCCGACGATCACACCGAGGAGTTCGCCTTCGACCGGCTCGGGGTGCGCGTGCCGGCTCTGCTGGTCTCGCCTTGGGTGGCGCCGGGCGTGCTGCCCCACGTCTTCGACCACACCAGCCTGCTGCGATATCTGTCGGACAAGTGGGATCTCAAGCCGCTGGGAAACCGAACCGCGCAGGCGAATTCCTTCGCGGATGCCCTTCTCGCGCTGGACGCCGCACGCACGGATGCGCCCTCTGCGTTGCCCGTCCCCGCCACAACCCGGAGCGAACCCTCGCAGATCGTGCTGGACGGCAACGGCAGAGCGCTGGTGGGCTACGGCCAACGCCTGCAAACACAACCGTACGGGCGCGACAGCTTGACCGTCCCGATTTCGACCCCTCCGGTAGGACGGGCCGCCAGTCTGGCTCAGATCGAAGCGGCAAAGGCAGGTTTCGCGCGGGCCATTCGGACCGGGCAAGCCAGCTGGTCCGGGCGGCAGCCCGCGGGCGAACGGTTCGGGCGCACGTAGCTCGCGCAGCCGGGTGCTCAGGCGATCGTGTAGACGACCGCGTCCACCGCAGGACATCCCTCCCCCCGATTGCCCACTAGCACTGGATTGATATCCAGGGTGGTCACGGCGGCGTCGACGTCGGTCATCAGCCGACCCACGGCGACCGCTGCCGCGCAGAAGGCGTCCACGTCCATCGGTTGTTCGCCGCGCACGCCATCGAGGAGGGGGGCGATGCGCAAGTGCGAGAGCGCACGGCGCACCCGGGCCGCGTCGAAGGGCGGCATCAGCAGTTCGACATCGGGCATCGCTTCGACGTACTTGCCGCCGTCGCCGACCAGGACCACCGGGCCGAATACCGGGTCGATGCGCGCGCCGATCATCAGCTCGCGCCGTCCTGCCACCATCGGCGCGACCAACACGCCGTCGAAGCGCGCGCCCTGGTTTCGCAGCCGGCGCTCGATGTCGAAGAACGCGGCCCGTACGTCTTCCTCCTCGCGCAGATCCAGACGCACCAGCCCCAGCTCCGACTTGTGCACCACGTCGGGTGAACAACCTTTCACCACGGACGGTCCACCGAGCGCGGCTGAAGCCCGCGCCGCTTCGTCCGCGGTGCGGCACAGCCGGTGCTCAACGACGCTTAGGCCGCGGCTCTCGAGCAGAGCCAGGCTGTCCGCTTCGTTGAGCATCTTGGCCGTGGCGCTCGCGCGCATTAAGACCATCCGGTCGCACAGCGGTGGATGCGGCGCGGCGCGCATCAGCTCCAGATGCGACAAGTATTGATTGAGCGCGGCGACGGCTTCGCTCTCGGTGGCAAACACGGGCAGGCCGGCGTCCTTGAACTTCGCCGCGATGCTTGGCTGCGACGCGGATACCACGAGCGGCTTGCCGGTCTGCGCCGCGACCGCGGCCGAGTCTCGCGCGAATGCGTCCACGTCGTAGCCCTGCCCTGCCACCGGGATGCCGACGAGGAAGGCGTCCGCGGCCGGGTCGCGCGCGAGCACCGGGAGGATGTCGCTGAGCAAGCGGCTGTTGGTAAGCAGGGCTGCGGTGACGTCGACCGGATTGGTCGTGGTCGCGAAGGTGGGAAGGATCTGCGCGAGGGCCGAGCGCGTTTCCTGGCTCAGCGGCGCCATCGGCATCCCGGCCGCGCTGGCCGCGTCCGCGGCCATCACGCACACGGCCCCGGAATTGCTCACCGCCACCAGGCGCCGCCCTCCCGCCTCCCAACCCTTCAGGTATAGATCGGTCGCGTGGACCAGCTCCCCCATGTCCCGGACGCGCCAGATCCCATGCTGTTCGAAGAACGCGTCCACCACGCGGTCTTCATTCGCCAGCGCGCCGGTATGCGAACGCGCCGCTTCCTGTCCGGCCGCAGTGCGACCCGCCTTGAGTGCAACGACCGGAAGGTGTCGCGCCTGCGCAACGCGCGCCATCTCCACCAGCGCAGCGGCATCGCTGATGCTCTCCAGATACAGCAGCAGGAGCTGCAGCTCCGGTTCTTCGGCTACCACCGAGGCGAGCTCCGCGGCGGTCACGTCGCAGTCGTTGCCGGTGGCATGGACGTGGCGCACGCCGATGCCGCGGCCGCGCAGCAGACCGTAGGGCACCACGCTCATGCCCCCGCTCTGGCTTACGATCGCCACCGGTCCGTCCAGTGGCGGGGCCTCCAGGAACATGGTCGAGAAGCTGAGCACTGCGCCGCAGGCGAAGTTGGCTAGGCCCTGCGAGTTGGGCCCGATCACGCGCATAGCGCTGGCGCGCCCAAGCTCGACCATGCGCTGCTGGTTGGCGCGCGCGGCCGCATCGCTGGTCTCGCCGAAGCCGGAGGCCATGACGATGGCGACCTGCACGCCCGCGCGAGCGCACTCCTCGACACCTTCGACGGCGAGCTCGCCCGGCACCACGATGAGAGCGACCTCAGGCGTCTCCGGCAGCGCCGCCAGGTTCGGATAGGCCTTGAACCCCTGCACCTCGCCCCGCTTGGGGTTGACGGGATAGACTTTGCCTCTGAAGCCGAAGCGCGACAGGTAGGCGAGCGGACGGCCGCCGATCTTGTTCGGGTTCTCGGACGCGCCGATCAGGGCGACGGACTTCGGAGCGAGGACTGTGCGCAGGCGCGCTTTCGCGGCCTCGTTCATGCCGGGTCGAAGTAGGGAATGAGCCTGCCCGCAAACGACACGAAACGGCAGCGCACGCGCTGGCCGATGCGAAGTTGCGGCGCGCCATGCGCCATCAGCCGAAACCCCTCGTCCGCGTCTACCAGGACGATCAGATACGGGGCGTGCGCGCGCAGCTCTTCGCTTGGCGCGCGAGTCACCAGCGTGGCTGCGTGCACGGTACCCTGGCCCGTGGCCTGCCGGTCGACCGGCGGCGTAGACCCGCAGCGCGGGCAAAACCCGCGCCGGAAGTACCACCGCTCGCCGCAGGCCGAGCAGCTCTGAAACGCGATGCCCGCGCCGCCCGTGGTCCAGTCCGGTACTCGTGAGGCTTGCGTCACTGCGCCTCCATCACCAGGCTGACGTGAGACGACAGAACGCCGCCGTCGCCGTGCAAAAGCGCAAGCGATGCGTCCTTCACCTGGCGCGCTCCGGCGCGGCCGGTCATCTGATGGTGCATCTCCGCGAGGTGAGCCATCGCACCACCCGCGCCGCAATGGCCGTAGGACAACAGGCCGCCGTGGGTGTTGAGCGGCAGGCGCCCGTCGCGGTCGAAGTAGCCCGCGCGCGCCGCCGTACCCGCCTGTCCACGCGGCGCCAGGCCGATTTCCTCCAGCAGGATCGTGAGCGTGATGGTGAAGCTGTCGTAGATGGCGGCGCAGCGCACGTCGGAGAGCGTGATCCCGGCGCTCTCACGAGCCCGCTCCACGCTGGCTTTCGCACCGAACTCGGTGAGACTCGGGGCACCGCTCACGTACTGGTGGGTGTGCGCCTGTCCGGCCCCGCGGATGCGCACGCGGAAACCGCTGGTCGGCTCGCGACCCACGACGAACGCCACGCCGCCGTCGGACACCGGGCAGCAGTCGAGCAGCTTGAGCGGGGAAGCAATCGGCTTGGACGCAAGCACGTCGTGCGTCGTAATCGGGTCGCGGAACTGGGCCCCGGGGTGGTTCACCGCGTTGCGGCGCATGAGCACGGCCAGCTCCGCCAGATCGGCCTCGGTCGTCCCGTGCTCGTGCATATAGCGCGACGCCACCAGCGCGTAGTAAGCGGGAATGGTCGCGCCGAGCGGGACTTCGTAATCGGCATGGCCGACCTGCGCAAGGGTCTGCACGGCGGCGTCGCGAGTCTGCGCGGTGAGCCGGTTCTCGCCCGCCACCACGAGGACATTGCGCGCCACGCCCGATTCCACCAGGGTGTGGGCGAGCATCGCCATGGCGAAGCCGGTGGCGCCTCCCACCAGGACGCCGTGGGCGTAGGTCGGGCGAAGCCCGAAGTGCTCGACGAACGTGGTCGACAGCATCAAATGCGGAAAGGTCGTCGAATACGCACACAGCAAGCCGTCGACGTCGGCTCGCTGGAGCTGCGCGTCGGCCAGCGCAGCGGCCGCCGCTTCGCTCATGAGGTCGAGGGTCGTGCGACCCGGGAGCTTGCCGAACGGCGTCAGACCCACACCGGTGACGTAACTCATGCTCAGACAGTGGCCACGGGGGTCACGGGGGAGCCCACTGCGCCGGGCAGGCGCAGCGGCGGCGCGGTGAGCAGAAACCGGTAGCGCGCGCGGCGGCGAAGCCAACCCGCGAGCTCGGTCAGGTACCACATCTCGCCCAGGTTCACGCCGAGCTTGAACAGACAGTGCTCGTGCAGGGGCAGGGCGGCGCAGCGGCCTCGGTGAGACACGGCCGGGTGCGCTTCGACCGCGTAATTGTCGGCGATCAACGCTACCAGCCCGCTGTCGCTGATCCACTGGAGCAGCCTCCGATCGCGACCGTCCAGGGCCGCGCACGAGTTCTCCAGGGCATGCGCGTCGGGCCGCCGGTCCATCTCCAGAAGCAGCTGCGAAAAACCGGTGTGTAAGCAGACCATGTCGCCCGCCTCCACTGTCACCTTGTCCGCATCCAGGACGCGCATGAGCTGGTCGTAGCCGACCGCCGCGCGCTCGCGGCCCACATGGGCGTGCAGGTCGATCATGACTCCGCGACCCTGCACGCACTTGACCGCCATGTTCTCGATTCCCAGCGCTCCGGCCCGGGACGTGGACTTGGCCGGCACCATGTCGATGCCACCCGCGTCCGACACGGAGCTCGGGCCCACGATATCGACTCCGGGCCGATACCCGTTGTAGAACACGGGCTCGGCGGCCCCGTCGCCGTCGGCATCGAACAGCTGCCCGACGTGCGCCAGGCTGTCCCATTGCGTGGAGTACTGCAGATGCAGGATCGCCACGTCGTCGTTGACCACGTCGGTCGCGTCCGGGTTGTCGTTGCGCACCTGATAGGCGAAGTTCGGCTGTCCGCCGCGAATGGTCGGGCGCAGAACCGGCGGATAGCGGCGCGGGTTGAGGACATTGCCGCCAGGGTAATCGAGCGGCAGACTGAGGCAGAAGGTCAGCCCCTCCTTTACTTCGGCAACCGCCTGCTTGACTCTGTCGGGCGTCAACAAGTTCAGGCGGCCGAGCTGATCATCGGGCCCCCAGTCCCCCCACGTAGAGCCGTCCGGACGATGCTTCCAACGCGGTGATGTGCTCATGCGGGCGCCCGCCACCAGAGAGAATGTTGTTCTCGCGCCATGGTGTGGGGGTCGACTTGCCTTGTCAAGGACGCGTCTTATGTTGTGCAATACGAGGGGTTGCCGTGCCTTGCAAAGCGCTGCTCGCCGCGGTCCAAATGGTTCCAGAGATGAAGAAACGGGATCGAGACTTCCTCAGCCGACACGCTCATAGCCTCGCCGACATGCGGAGGCTGGCGCAGCGGCGCTTGCCGCGCGTCGTGTTCGATTTTGTCGACGGGGGCGCCGAGGACGAGCTCGCACTGCGCCGCAACGAGGCGGCAATGGCGCAGACGCTCCTGCTGCCCCGCCCGCTCCAAGGCACCTCGGCACGGGATCAATCCGTCGAGCTGTTCGGACAGCGGCTCAACGGGCCCGTCCTGGTGGGGCCCACGGGACTGGCGGGGCTGCTCTACCCGCGGGCGGAGGTGGCCTCGGCGCGCGCCGCGACCGCGGCCGGAACCGTGTATGCGATGAGCCACGCTTCGACCATCGCGATCGAGGACCTCGCGCGCGAAGTCAGCGGCAACCTGTGGATGCAGGTGTTCGTCTACCGGGATCGGGAGCTCACCCGCACCTTCGCCGAGCGCGCGCGCGCCAGCGGCTATCGAGCGCTGGTCCTGACCATCGACAATCAGGTGCCCGGCTGGCGCGAGCGAGACATGCGCAATGGCTTCACCGTTCCCCTGAGGTTGGGGCTGAAGAACATTCTCGACATGGGGCTGCACGCACGCTGGCTCCTGCGGATGGCGCGAGGACCCCGGTTCACGCTCGCCAACTACAGCCGCGAGGGCGACTCCGACATCATGTCGCTCGCGGCAAAGATGGGCAGCCTGCTCGACCCGGGCGCAAGCTGGAAAGACGTGGAGTGGCTGAGGCGGTTGTGGGATCGGCCGCTGCTGTTGAAAGGCATCCTGCACCCGGAAGAGGCTCGCCGAGCCATCGCTCTTGGCATTGACGGCGTCATCGTATCGAACCACGGCGGACGGCAACTCGACGCCGCCCCCGCCTCGGTGGAAGCGCTGCCGGCGGTCGTGGATGCGGTCGCGGGGCGCGTGCCGGTGCTGCTGGATGGTGGGGTCCGCCGCGGCTCGGACGTGCTCAAGGCGCTGGCGCTGGGCGCCAGAGCCTGCCTGATCGGGAGACCGCAGCTGTGGGGTGTAGCGGTGGCTGGCGAAGCCGGGGTGGCCTGGGTGCTCCGGCTCCTCAGCAGCGAGATCGACCGGGTGATGGCAATGGGCGGCTGGGATCGCCTGGCCGACGTCGACGGGTCCGCCCTGTTCGCTCCGCCGGCGAAGCGCGGCACGCAGCCTTCGACCCGCGAGGTCGAGACTCCCCGCAACTAGCGACGACGATTGCGCCGCTGCCGCTCTTCACCGCGTCGTACCGGGAGTGGGGTGGATACCACGGCCCCTTGCGCCGTTCACCGCGGCGCACGCGGACGTCGCGCCGCAGCCAGCGGAGGGCGGGATCCCACAGGCCCGCTGCTCAGGTGGGGCCGCCCCCGCCGCTGCGCGAAGCAGCAGGTGATCACGGCCGGGGGACCGCCGCCGGCCTCCTCATCGACGCCAGCAGAGACAAACCGAGCGGGCCGGGCGCAAGCCCGGCCGCGCGCCACGCGGCCACCGGGCGTCGCGCCGGCAGCCGGATACAAGACGATTACTTTAGGTGCGCATTGACCAGCTTGGTCATCTCGAACATGGACACCTGCTTCTTGCCGCCGAAGACAGCTTTCAGCTTCTCGTCGGCGTTGATCATCCGCTTGTTGATGGCGTCCTGCAGCTTGTTCTTCTTGATGTAGTCCCAGATCTTCTTGGTGACCTCGGTCCGGGGTATCGCCTTCTCGCCGACGACCGCGGCGAGGATGGCGGTAGGGGTCATTGCCTTCATGAACGCTGCGTTCGGTTTGCGCTTCGCGCCGCTCTTCTTCTTGGGCGCAGCCTTCTTCGCCGCCGGCTTTTTGGCCGGGGCTTTCTTCGCCGGCTTCTTGGCGGGCTTCTTCGCCGCCGATTTCTTCGCCGGAGCCTTCTTCGCTGCGGTCTTCTTCATGGCCATGTGCTTATACCTCCACTCAAGTCGAATTGCCGTTGTGCGTGAATCTTGAGCCGCCTCGCCATTCGGCTCTGGCGCGGCAGCGACAGAATGCCGAGGGGTGCATGCCCTGTCAACAGCTAAATGTCGCAGACGCGCCGGTGCAAGGGCGCTGCAGCCGAGCGTCGCGAGGCAGCTACACGCGCTGGCAGCGCACGCAACGCCGGCGGCGTTCCACTGATTCCCGCGCCAGACGGGGCTTTCCGGGTGTCGGCACCACTATCCCGCGCGCATAGCGGTCGCGCACTTTGGCTGCGAGCGCGAGGGCTGAGGAATTCGCGTCGCGGCTGCGGGCCGAGGTATCTTAGCGGCATGGAGCCGATGTCGCGCCGATGACGCTGGAAGCGCTGCGTGCATTCCTGTTCGGGGTGGCGATCGCCGCGCCGGTCGGACCCATCGCGCTCCTGCTGATCCACACCGGGCTCAATCACCGGCTGTCCGCCGCTCTCTGGGCGGCACTGGGCGTAGCGCTGGCCGACCTCACCTACGCCGTGCTTGCGTTGGCGGCGGGCTCCGGCCTGGTCAGGCTCCTGCACGTGCATCAAGGCGCTTTCCGGCTCGCTTCCTCGGGTGCCCTGATCCTGCTCGGGCTCTGGCTGGCCACGAGGGCGCTGCGCGAACCGGCGGCACGCGCCGCCACCGCGCCGGAGCGGACACGCCACGCTTCGGGCTTGATCCAGCTCTATCTGCTGACGCTGGCGAACCCGCTTACCATCCTGCTGTTCGCAGCTTTCTCGGGGCAAATGCCGGCATGCGGCGGTGTGGCTGCGGTGGTGTCCGGATCGCTTTGCCTGTTTCTCGGCAGCCTGGCGGTGCAAACCGGCTACGCGAGCTTCGGCGCAGCTCTGCGGCGCTGGGTCGCAACGCCAAGCACGGTGCGCAAGATCAACGCGATGAGCGGCATTGCGATTGCCGCCTTCGGTGCATGGGGACTGGGCTCCGCAACAGGAGCGTGACGGCCAACTCACCTGTGCCGACGAACCCGACGCCTCCACTCGAGGTCGGTCGCGGGTTGGCGACAGCCCCGGCGGTGGTGCCGGAACGTTCAGAGCGTCAGCACTTCAGGCGCTCCAGGAAGGTCTTGCGAAACTTCGCCACCTTAGGCGCAACCACGAACTGACAATAGGGCTGCTGGGGGTTGCGTTGGAAATACTCCTGGTGATAGCCCTCGGCTACGTAGAAGACACCCGCGGGCGAGATCTCGGTGACGATGGGATCGTCGTACAGCCGCTGCGCGGAGAGCTCCGAGATCACCTCCTCGGCGATGCGCTTCTGCTGTGCAGAGTGGTAGAAGATCGCCGAGCGGTATTGCGTGCCTTCGTCGTTGCCCTGCCGGTTGAGCGTGGTCGGGTCGTGGATGACGAAGAACACCTTGAGCAGGTCCTTGTAGCTCGCGAGCTTCGGGTCGAAGGTGATGCGGACGACCTCGGCATGACCGGTTTCGCCCGAGCATACCGCCGTATAGGTCGGGTTAGCCGTATGTCCACCCATGTACCCCGACTCTACGCTCTCGACCCCCTTCATCTGATCGTAGACCGCCTCCAGACACCAGAAGCATCCGCCCGCCAGGGTGGCGATTTCCTTGCCCGCGGGTGACGCCGACTCGTCGCTGTTTTGCATCATGGGTGCCTCGATCACCAGGTTAGTGTAGCAGGCACACCGGGCGCCGGCACGCCTGCGAGGGCCATGTCTGCGGCCCGCCGCCTGTCGGTCGGCCGGTTAGAATGCGCTCGGGTTCGTCGCGCTTTGCGTTCGAGCCGATTTCTGCCGCGAAGGCCGGGGAGACCCAATGCCCGAACTCATTCAGCAGTCGGTCGCGTTGCCCGCTCTACCTGAGCGCGCCACTGGGATCCCTGGCGCGGATGCCTGACCCGAGTGTAGACCCGGGGATATTCCGGTGATCGGCCTGCTTCAGCGCGTCAGCCAGGCCCGAGTGGAGGTCGCAGCGCAGGTGGTCGCGGCCATCGGCCAAGGCATCCTGGTGCTGGTCTGCGCTGAGCGCGGGGACGGCACCGCGGAGGCCGATCGCCTCCTGCAACGGTTGCTCGACTACCGGGTTTTCTCCGACGCGGAAGGCAAGATGAATCTGGGCGTGCGCGATGTCGAAGGCGGTTTGTTGCTGGTGCCGCAATTCACGTTGGCGGCCGATACCCGCAAAGGGAACCGTCCGAGCTTCACGCCCGCAGCCCCGCCCGAGCAGGGGCGTGCGCTGTTCGAGTACATGCTGGGCCGCGCGAGTGAGCTTTACTCACGCGTCGCGGCCGGGCGATTCGGCGCGCACATGCAGGTCACCCTCACCAACGATGGGCCGGTGACGATCTGGCTTCGGGTAAGCCCGCAGGGCGCCGAGAAGTGAAGGACGACGATGAGTCGCCCCTCTCGCGTCTCGACCAACCGAGCAGGCGTTTGGCGTGACTGAGCTCTGGACGGTGGGCCATTCCACGCGATCCCACGAGGAACTGGTCGCGGTGATGTCCGACTATCTCAAGGCCCGGCGTGGCGGTCACGCACATCCTCGGCCAGGGTCGCAGCGAACCGCATCCGTGGACCGCGCCGGCGCGGATCGTAAGCGGCGTGCTGTCCTACGGTGCGGCTGACCCGGGCCAGGAGCGGTTTGAGTTCTAAGATCCGGCTCGCAGTGCGTCGGACTGCGGTCAACAGCGTCGGGCGTTTCGGGTAAATCTGGCGGCGCCGCGTTAGCACCGCCCGGGAGACAGGCACCCGGTCAGCGCACGGGCCGAACCTGTGCCTGGTCCAGTCTGACGAAACGGAAGCCGCGCACCAGCAGCCGCCGGATGCCGTCGGAAAGACCTTCGGCGGTGTCCGACCCGGGTTTGTTCATGTGAGCGATGATGATGTCACCGCTCTTCACCTGGTCGAGCCTGGCGACGATGGCCGCCCGCGGCAGCGTCGCGCCGGCGTCGGCGTTCACCGAGAACCCGGCGATCCGATACCCCATGGATTGAATCACCTTGATCGCCGCTGGATCGTACTCGGCCGTCGCGCCGCGATACCAGCGCGGCGCCTCGCCCGTGACTGTCTGAACGGCGTTCGCCCCACCCAAGATCTCCCGCTCGAGATGGGCCATGTCGGGACTGCCGGGTATGCCGAACACGCTGCGCCCCGCGCCGATCACCGGCGCGACGTGATTGGCGCCGTGATCCTCGATCTCGAACAAATCCGAATTGGCTTTGAGCAGGGCGACCCCCGCCGGGTTGCGGTCCAGCCATCTTTTTGTCGCGAAGATGGTGGCCGGGATCCGGTGTGCGATCAGGTAGCCGAGCAGATCAGCATCGAATTTGCCGCCGCAAGCGTCCAGGGTCAACGCCACCACCTTCTCGTGCTCCTGCGCCGGCAACGCGATGACCTGGTGCACTTCGATCGTGCCCACCAGGCGGGCGCCGGCCGGTGCAGCGAATAGCAGGGCTGTAATGCAGGAGAGTGCGCGTCTCATGCATTGGATAACGCCTCAGCTCGCGTCCGGTTGATGTGTCCCGACGAGCGGAAATCATCTCAGCATCGCCAACTGTCACAGATTGCGCATGTGCCACAGTGCTGTGACAAAGGAGGAACCCGCAGCGGCTCTTCGAGGGAGCCACGGGATCAGGCCGCGATCTTCGCCCGCACCGAAGGACTCAGCTCTCCGGTGGCGTAGCGCCGCTCCATCTCCTCCAGGGGAATGGGTTTGATCCTCGACGCCTGGCCCGCGCAACCGAACGCCTCGTAGCGTTCGCGGCAGATCTCGCGCGCTGCCTCGGTGGCGTCCTTGAGAAACTTGCGCGGATCGAACTCGGAGCGGTGCTGTGCCATGCTCCGGCGCATCGCACCGCTCATCGCAAGCCGAATGTCGGTGTCGATGTTGACCTTGCGCACGCCGTTGCGGATGCCCTCCTGAATCTGGTCGAGCGGCACACCGTAGGTTTCCCTGATCTCGCCGCCGAACTCGCGGATGACCTCCAGCCACTCCTGCGGCACCGAGCTGGAGCCGTGCATCACCAGGTGGGTTGCGGGGACACGGCGGTGAATCTCCTTGACGCGGTCGATGGCGAGGATCTCTCCGCTCGGCCGGCGCGAGAACTTGTAGGCGCCGTGCGATGTGCCGATGGCGATGGCCAGCGCGTCCACGCCGGTCTTGCGCACGAAGTCTGCGGCCTGCTCCGGATCGGTGAGCAGCATGTCGGGTGTCAGCTTGCCTGCGGCTCCGGAGCCGTCCTCTTCCGCCGACTCGCCCGTCTCCAGCGATCCCAGGCAACCCAGCTCGCCCTCCACCGATACGCCGACGGCATGCGCCATTTCGGCCACTTTGGCCGTCACGGCGATGTTGTACGCATAGGATGCCGGTGTCTTCATGTCAGGCATGAGGGACCCATCCATCATCACCGAGCTGAACCCCGAACGGATAGATGCCTGACAGACGGCCGGGCTGGCCCCGTGGTCCTGGTGCAGGACGATCGGGATCTGCGGATACATCTCGACGGCCGCCTGTGCCATGTGGCGCAAGAACGGCTCTCCGGCGTACTTCCGCGCCCCTGCCGAAGCTTGCAGGATCACCGGGCTGTCGGTCGCGGCCGCCGCCTGCATGATGGCCTGGATCTGTTCCATATCGTTGATATTGAAAGCCGGGACCCCATAGTCGTTGTCGGCTGCATGGTCCAGCAGCTGTCGCAGGGAAATCAGTGCCACGTTCGTCTCCTCCTGTCGATTCAGATGACCTGGACCGGTTGCTGCGTCCGAGCCTGGACCGGTAGCGCGCGATCCTCCGCGAGGACCTTTTTCACGGCGTGGACGACGTGGTCGGCGGTAAAACCGAAATAGCGGAACAGCTCCGGCGCCGGTGCCGACTCGCCGAAGCTGTCGATGCCGAGCACCGCGCCTTCCAGACCGACGTACTTGCGCCAGAAGTCGCTGATGCCGGCTTCGACAGCGACTCTGGGAGCCCGTGGGGGCAAGACGCTGGCCCGATACACGGCGTCCTGCCGGTCGAACACGGTGGTCGATGGCATGGATACGACGCGCACCGGGATCGCCTCGGCTCGCAGCACCGCCTGCGCCTGAACGGCGAGCGCCACTTCCGAACCGGTCGCGATCAGTATCGCCCGCGGCGCCGCGTCCGGCTCGACCAGAACGTAAGCGCCCCGGCGGATCAGCGCCGCGGTTTCCGATGAGCGTTGCTGGAACGGCAGGTTCTGGCGCGAGAGCAGCAGACAAGTGGGCCCGTCGCGGCGCTCCACTGCGGCAGTCCAGGCCGCCGCCGTCTCGAGCGCATCGCAAGGACGCCAGACGTCGAGGTTCGGAATACAACGCAGACTGGCCGCATGCTCGATGGGCTGATGTGTAGGGCCGTCCTCGCCTAGACCGATGGAGTCGTGGGACAGAACGAAGATCGAGCGCGCCCGCATCAGCGCGGCCATCCGCAATGCGCTGCGCGCATAGTCCGAGAACACCAGGAAGGTGCCGCCAAACGGGATCAACCCGCCGTGCAGCGCCATGCCGTTCATCGCGGCGGCCATGCCGAATTCGCGCACGCCATAGTGGACATAGTTGCCTGTGCCCGAAGGGGCAAGCGTTTTGGAACCCGGCCATGCGGTCAGATTCGACCCGGTGAGGTCGGCCGACCCGCCGACCAGCTCGGGGAGCATCGGGGCCAACGCCTCAATCGCGTTCTGTGACGCCTTGCGCGTCGCGATGCTCTCGGCCTTCGCGCCAATCTCCTGCTGGAGTCTTGCGACGCGGTCGCCCCAACCTGCGGGCAGATCGCCCGCCATGCGCCGGCGGAACTCGACCGCGGCCGCCGGATAGCGCGCGGCATAGGCGCCGAACGTCAGGCGCCAGGCCGTCTCCAATACATGCCCCTTGGCGCGGGCATCCCACTCGGCATACAGCCAGGACGGGAGGTCGAACGGCGCGTAGGGCCAGCCGAGCTGCGCGCGTGTGGCCGCGACTTCCTTCTCACCCAGCGCCGCGCCGTGCACGTCGTGACTGCCGGCTTTGTTGGGCGAGCCCTTGCCGATGAGCGTTTTGCAGCAGATCAGCGCGGGGCGGTCCTGCGTCTCAGTGGCGGCGCGAATGGCAGCGTCTACCGCCTCCGGATCATGGCCGTCGACTCCCGCAATCACGCGCCAGCCGTATGCCTGGAAGCGCTTAGGGGTGTCGTCGGCGAACCAGCCGGCAATGCGTCCATCGATCGAAATGCCGTTGTCGTCATACAAGCAGATCAGCTTGCCCAATCCGAGCACGCCGGCCAGCGACGCCGCTTCGTGGGAAATGCCCTCCATCAGGCAACCATCCCCGAGAAACACGTAGGTGCGGTGATCCACGATCTCGAACCCCGGCCGGTTGAACTCCGCGGCGAGCAGTCTCTCGGCCAGCGCCATCCCCACCGCGTTGGCGAAGCCCTGGCCCAAAGGGCCGGTGGTCGTCTCGACACCCGCGGTGGCGCCGTATTCGGGGTGGCCCGGGGTCTCCGAGTGGAGCTGGCGAAAGCGCTTCAGCTCCTCCAGCGGCAGGTCGTAGCCGCTGAGGTGCAGCAGCGCATACAGCAGCATCGAGCCGTGTCCGTTGGAGAGGACGAAGCGGTCGCGATCGGGCCAGCGCGGGTTTGCCGGATTGTGCCGCAGGTGCCGGCGCCAAAGCACCTCGGCGATGTCCGCCATGCCCATCGGCATGCCGGGGTGGCCGGAGTTCGCCTTCTGCACCGCATCCACCGCAAGCATGCGCAAAGCGTCGGCGGGCGAAGGTGCCGGCAACCGCCCCGGGATGCGGGTCTCCACCATGTGCAGGTTCGCCATCGCAGCCGCCTCAGGCCAGCGCCGCCGTCACCGGCGCGGCCTGCCGCAGTGCCCGCCGCCTCTTGTCCACCAGCTGCAGGATCATGGGCGTGAAGATGAGCTGCATGGCGAGCTCCATCTTGCCGCCGGGGACGACGATGATGTTCGGACGCGACATGAACGAGTCGTGCAGCATCGTCAGCAGGTACGGGAAATCGATGCCCTTGGGATCGGCGAAGCGAATCACGACGAAGCTCTCGTCCGCGGTGGGGATGTAACGCGCAATGAACGGATTGGAGGTATCCACCGTCGGCACGCGCTGGAAGTTGATGTGGGTGCGCGCGAACTGAGGGCAGATGTAGTTCACGTAGTCCGGCATGCGGCGCAGGATCGTGTTCATCACCGCCTCGGTAGAGTAGCCGCGCAAGGACTTGTCGCGGTGCAGCTTCTGAATCCACTCCAGGTTGATGATGGGCACCACACCCACCAGCAAGTCCACGTGCCGTGCAACGTTCACCTCGTCCGTGACGATGCCGCCGTGCAGCCCCTCGTAGAACAACAGATCCGTCGGGTCCGGGACATCCGTCCACGGCGTGAACGTGCCCGGATCCTGGCGAAATGGCAACGCTTCGGCCTGGTCGTGCAGGTACTTGCGCACCCGCCCGTGCCCGCTCTCCGCATAGCTGCGGAACAGGCCCTCCA
>Ga0335077_10005677_pt1 | contig 15335 bp, 15 predicted proteins | sample Lox_Sample_31_FD_207151 | JGI IMG/M metagenome (GOLD analysis project Ga0335077, IMG submission 207151) | Soil microbial communities from Loxahatchee National Wildlife Refuge, Florida, United States - Lox_Sample_3.1 | ecosystem: Environmental > Terrestrial > Soil > Wetlands | place: USA... | reverse complement strand
CGATAGGCATAGAGCCTATCATGGACTGATCGCAAGTGACACATTTTGTCGGTCAACGAGGTTAGGTCCAACAAGGAAGACAAAGGGCCGTCACCCTATGAAGAACGCTCTCAACACAGTGCTCGATCCCACCCTCCGGAGTAACGACGCTCGGGACTTTGAAGGCGCCCTGCGGCGCAAGATCGTCGGCCAGGAAGCGGCGGTCGAGAAGGTGGTCGAAATCTATCAGATGTTCCTGGCAGGGTTGAATCCCCCCGGACGCCCGGTCGGCAACCTGCTCTTCCTCGGACCCACCGGCTCGGGAAAGACGCGCGTGGTGGAAGCCATGTCTGAGGGCCTGTTCGGGGATGCCCGAGCCTGCATCAAGATCGATTGCGCTGAGTTCCAGCATTCTCATGAAATCGCCAAGCTGATCGGCTCGCCGCCGGGATATCTCGGCCATCGCGAGACCCATCCCCTGCTCACTCAGGAAGCCCTGAACCAGTGGCATACCGACCGGCTCAAGCTTTCCGTGCTGCTTTTCGACGAAATTGAAAAGGCCTCGGATGCACTTTGGCAGTTGCTGCTCGGCATTCTCGACAAGGCCACACTCACCCTCGGCGATAACCGCCGGGTGGATCTGTCCCAGTGCATCATCATCATGACCTCCAACCTCGGATCCAGCGAGATGAGCAGCCTGGTAGATGGCGGCTTGGGCTTTGCCCAGAAGGTCAAGCAAGTGGACGCCACTTTGGATGAAAAAATCGACCGCACCGCGGTCGATGCTGCCCGGCGCAAGTTTACCCCCGAGTTCATGAACCGTATTGACAAGGTGGTAGTGTTCAAAACGCTCCGGTCCGATCACCTGCAGCAGATTCTCGAAATCGAGTTAGGCATGGTGCAACAACGCGTCCTGATGGCGGCCGCGGCCAACCAGTTCGTGTTCAACTGCACCAATCGAGTGAAGAGTTTCCTGTTGCAAGAAGGCACTGATCCCAAGTACGGCGCACGCCACCTGAAGCGGGCGATCGAGCGTCATCTGGTGTTCCCACTGGCCAACCTGGTGGCAACCGGACAGGTCAAGCTTGGCGATTTTGTCCGCGTCGACATGAACGGCGACAACTCTCTGACCTTCGTGAAGGAAGCCGAAAACGCCATGGTTCCGCTTCTGATGGAGCGCTACGGGGCGGCCGCTGCGGTACCACCGGTAGCGGCCCGGGCGGCGCGGCCCGTCGTTCGTCGTGAGTTCGGGGCCAGCCCCAACGCCGAAACCAAATAGTTTTTGGGTAAGTCTGCAGACAGAACGCGCCGGTCAACCAGCCGGCGCATTCTTGTGCCCAGGCCCTGCCGCGCGGTGCTATGCACTGATTGCCGTCGGCCCGTTCTGACTTGGCTTGATGTTGTGGTTCATGCGAAAAAGATTCGTTGGGTCGTACTTGTTTTTCAGGGCGACCAAGCGGTCATAGTTGGGCCCGTACGCCGCGCGCTCAAACGCTTCGCCCTCGTCCGCGACATAATTGCCGTAGGAGCCAGTAATCAGAAATGGTCGCAATGCGTCCCAGCACCCGCGCGTCCACCGGATGTTCTTTTCCGACTCGGATGGACTAACCCAGTTCGACCAGGCAAAGAAGTTCCAGGAGTTTTTTCGATGAGGAAAAGCAGTGTCGCTGACTCCCACGCGGGTGGCGGCTCCATGCCAGTGTTCTAGGAAAGGCCCGAAGGTGTAAGGCGAGGGACTCTTGCCCACGTACCGTACGAGGGTTGCGATAACTTCGTCGCTTAGGTCTTGAAGAAAGCTCGACTTTACGTACGTTTGCCTTCCCGGGGGGAAGAACGAATCGAACATGCTCTGCAATTGGAGATAGCTGAGGGGGGCGAAGCTGTCGGCGAGGGGCGTGCCAAAGCTCCGCAACGGCTTCAATACCTTTTCGCCCTCGGCAATCGGTCCGCAATAGCATGCCGCAATTCCAAACACCGGAACACCATCCGGCAAGGTAAACGATCCGCCCTGGGTCACCAATTCGTCGGGGCTGCTGGCCGCGAAGTCTCGCCAAAAATGCAGCAGGTCTCGCGCTTTTTCCGGCGGGTGGAACACGCCACCGCCCAATACCGGGCCGACTTCGTGGAGACGGTATTCCAGTGAGGTCACGACTCCGAAGTTGCCGCTGCCGCCACGGAGGCCCCAGAAGAGATCCTGGTTTTCCGAAGCGTTCGCCGTCAGCAAACGCCCATCGGCAGTGACCACGTCCGCGCCGATCAGGTTATCGATGGCGAGCCCATACTTGGCATGCAAGTGGCCCCAGCCGCCGCCTAGCGTGAGGCCTGCGATGCCAGTGGCCGAGACAACGCCCAGCGTTGTCGCTAGACCGAAGGTTTGCGTCTCGCGGTCGAACTCACCGAGCTTAAGGCCGGTTTCAGCGCGGACGGTCCGCCTAGCGGGATCGACCCGGATCCCCTTCATGGCCGAGAGATCAATCATGAGGCCACCCTCGCAAACCGATTTTCCCGCTACGCTGTGGCCTCCGCCGCGAACCGCAATCACCACATCGTGATCACGGGCGAAACGTACGCAGGTGATGATGTCGGCAGGACTGGCGCACCTGGCTATGATTGCCGGCCGCCGATCGATCATGGCATTCGGAATAGCTCGGGCAGCGTCGTAACCGGGATCGCTAGGACAGAATGACTGGCCGCGAAGGGATTCCCTGAGTTTTTGTACAGCGGATGGCGAAATCGTGGTCATGCTCGCCTCCTGCGGATGGGTTGTGCTTGCGAGGGGTCCACGGCTCCCCAAGCGCGCTGCCGGACAAAATGCGCTTTTGCGGTCGTGTTGTCAAGGCGTTCGCAGCGTACGCCCAGGAACAGACCAACGGAGAGGGCGCGTTGCTTGGTGTCAGGGCTCGAAGAGGCCCGCCAGCAGTTCATGTTTTTCCCGAACGAACGGATTTGCGCCCGTTGCTCCGTTCCAGGTGAACCCTGGTTGCATTTCATCAAAGAGAAGCAGGCGGCATTATCTACTTTCAGATCGACCGTCAAGCTGCCCGTGGCGCCCACTACCCACCGTCCTCACCACACCTCGCACCTCTTACCTTCAGGCCGCACCATGACGGCGTCCGCCTTACAACTGAACGCCTGCTGAAATTCCGGCAGGTTCGACAATGGCCCGTTGACCCGGTATTTCCCGATGGGATGCGGGTCCGACTGCATCATGACGCGCTGTTCTTCAATGCGGATAGCATCACCGCGCCACTGTCCCCAGGCGATGAAGAACTGCTGTTCGGGGGTGAAGCCGTCGATGTCCGGCGGCCGCGGTTTGCCTTCGAGCGACTTCTGAAACGCCAGGAATGCGACCTTTGCCCCACCCAAGTCGCCGATGCTCTCGCCCAGCACCATCTTGCCGTTGTGGTGGACGCCCGGCTCAATAAAGTAGTTGTCGAACTGGTCCACCACGCAAGCGCCGCGTTCCTTGAACTGTTTGAGGTCGTTGTCCGTCCACCAGTTCCGCAGACGTCCCAGATAGTCGTATTGGGCGCCTTGGTCGTCAAAGCCGTGCGAAATTTCGTGGCCGATCACCACCCCGACCGATCCGTAGTTCACCGCGTCTGTGGCGTTGTTATCGAAGCCGGGAGGCTGAAGGATTCCGGCAGGGAACACAATCTCGTTCCACAGCGGATTGTAGTAAGCATTCGAGGTCGGCGGCGTCATTCCCCAACGGCTGCGATCCACCGGCTTGCCAACGGTCGCAAGATCGTCTTCCATTACGAAGCGCCGGCCAGCCATGTAGTCCTCGAAGAAAGCCTCGTGCCGGATTTCGACCTTGCTGTAATCCTTCCAATGGTCGGGATATCCGATCTTCGGATTGAACGTCGCGATCTTGGCCATCGCCCGTTCTTTGGTCTCGTCGCTCATCCACGGCCGGGTGAGAATATCGTCGCGCATGGCGAGTAGCAGGTTGCGCACCATTTCCTGCGCTCGCGCCTTGGCTTCCGGCGGAAAGTATTTGTCGGTGTACTTTTTCCCCAGCGCCTCTCCGAGAAGCTGGTCGGTAGACTCCACGCAGCGCTTCCATCGCGGCTTGATCTCCGCTTGGCCCCGCAGATATTTGCCGAAGAAGGCGAAGTCCTCTTCCACGATGGGAGCTGACAGAGCCTCGGCAGTCGAGTTCAGCACCTGCCACTTGAGATACACCTTCCAGTCCGCCAGCGAAGTCTGTTGCAACTGGCGGTCGAACTCCTGCATGTACTTGGGCTGGTCGATGTTCATGTCCACATCTTGAGCCAGTTGCTTGTGCCTGTAGTACCCGGCCCAGTCGAAATGAGGAGTCATGGCCTGCAACTGGGCGAAGGTGCTGTTGTGGTCAGTCGCGCTCGGGTCGCGAAGCGCGACGTTGTCCAGCGCCGCTTCCGCGAACTTGGTTTCCATGCTCATCACGGTCTGCGCGCCGGCGTCGGCCGACTTCTGGTCCCAACCCACCAGCGTGAACATTTTGGTAATGTGCACCACGTACTTCTCGCGAGCTTCCTTGAAGCGTGCGTCGGGCTTCAGGTAGTAATCGCGGTCGGGCAAGGCATAGCCGCTGGCGCCGATGTCGGCCATCACCCAGGTGGGCTTGTGCGGGTCAGTGGAACTGGACAGATTGAACGGCACGGTGACCAGGATGTCATGCATCCCGGCCATTACCGGCTGCAGGCCAGCGGTGTCGTGCACGGCATCGATTTCAGCGAACCATTTTTTCAGCGGCTCGATCCCGCGTGCGTTGACTCGCGACTCGTCCATGCAGGCGCCGTAGTAGTCGCCGATGATTTGGTCAGTGCTGCCTTTGGCGGCGGTCTTGTCTTGCTGTGCAGCTTCGAGGACTTCTTTCAGCTTGTCTTTGGTGGTTTCGCCCGACTCCCAGCGCTTGCTCCAGCGCACCATGGTTGCAGGCATGGTGTGGGTCGCCCGCCAAGTGCCGTTGGCAAATTCATAAAAATCAGTGCACGGGTCAATCTTACGGTCGAGATCGCTGACGTCAATGCCATGAAGTGACGAAGATTGCGAGAACGCGAGAGACGAGAAACACAGAATCAATGCCAAAGCTCTAAGAACGCGCATGTTTTCTCCGAAGGCCTGATCAAAATTAAGGAATATGTCGGCGGGAAGCCATTCTAGACGAGAGCCGGGAGTTTTGCTCGGGCGAAGTGCGCAACGCAGACCCAGACAACGCACTCAACAGTTGTTATGCCGCGACGGGTTTCTGAATTCGGCGGAACAGATCGGCCAGGACTGCGGCCCCTTCCTCGATCCGCAGTCCGGGACGCGAGAAATAACTGCTAGCGTCCACCGGGAACACAATGCGCATGGCCTACTCGTAACGCTCTACGAGCCAACAGTGTACCTGCAATATTGCGGCTGTGGAACGGCACCGGATTGAGTTGATTTGGGGGATATGCCACAATCAGCGGTATGGACAAGCATGATGTCATCCGGTTGTTGCGAGCGCATGAACCGGAACTCAAGGCTTATGGAGTTGTCCATCTGCGCATATATGGGTCGGTGGCGCGCGGCGATGCCTCTCCATCCTCGGATGTCGACCTGCTAGCTGACTTCGACAAGTCCAAGCGCATAACTCTGGTCAGAATCGGCAGTTTGCAAAACCGCTTGACGGATTTGCTTGGTGCGCCCGTCGAGTTGTCGTCTTCCGAATGGATGCGAGAGCCGGTGCGGTCAAAGGCTCTGCGTGAGGCTGTCCTTGCCTTTTAGAAATAACGAGACCCATCTGCGGGACATCCTGGAAGGCATAGAGTATATCGATTCCTTCCTTGCCGGCATGAGTTTAACGGGCTACCAAGCGGACATTAGGACGAAGTCTGCCGTTGAACGCCAGTTGCAAATCATTACCGAGGCGGCGAAGAGGCTTGGAGATGACGCCGAGACTCTGTGCCCGGGGCCGGACTGGAAGGGCTTTTGCCGAATGGGCGATGTCTTGCGTCATGGTTATCACAAAGTGGATGACGAAATTGTCTGGAACACGATAAAAGACGAGTTGCCTCCCATGCGGGAGGCTGTTAAGAAATTGCTAAAGTGAAGTTGCTCTTGAGCCTTCTAAGCCGCCTCGAAGGGCTCCACAATGAGAGTGTCCTGAGCCGGGCGATGCCGTCGGCCCGCTACGACCCCGCCTTCAACTCCACCAGCACCTGGCGGGCAATCTCTTTTAGGGTCTCGAACACGCCATTGCCTTTGAAGGCGATGGCCTCGATCACCGGCTCATCTTTTCGCTTCAGTTCGGTTGCGAGTTTGTCCACGGGAAGGACATTCGGCAGGTCGCGCTTGTTGAGTTGCAGCACGTAGGGGATCTTTTTGAAGTCGTAGCCGTGTTCCTTGAGGTTATCCATCAAGTTGTCGAGCGCTTCGTGGTTGGCGTCCATGCGCTCCTGCTGGGAGTCGGCCACGAACACAATGCCATCCACGCCGCGCAGGATCAGCTTGCGGCTGGCGTCGTAGAAAACCTGCCCGGGAACGGTGTAGAGGTGGATGCGGGTTTTGAAGCCGCGCACCGAGCCCAGGTCAAGAGGCAAAAAGTCGAAGAACAGCGTACGGTCGGTCTCCGTCGCCAGCGAGATCATCTTCCCCTTCTGCTGTTCGGCAGTTTTCTGGTAGATGAACTGGAGATTCGTCGTTTTTCCACCCAGCCCGGCGCCGTAGTAGACGATCTTGCAATTGATTTCGCGGGCTGCAAAGTTGATGAAACTCAAGAGCTTCCTCAAGACCCACGGCAGACACCGGCCTTTGGCCAGTTCTCCGTTTTAAGTTTTGGCTTGGTACTGCTGGTTTTATACCACAGCCACAGGACCACTCGCAGGTTACTCAGGTTACTGCCGGAGGTCGCTCGCGGCAGGCCTCCACCAACTGCACCTTCCCGGCTTGCGGGGCCCGGAGCAGCAGGAAGCCGGAAAACAGGCAACAGACCGTCATCAACGTCAACCCGGCCGAGAAGCTGCCGGTTCGGGTTGCCAGGTAGCCAAAGGCGTACGGTCCGGCGAAACCCGCCACGCTGCCCGTGGCGTTGATGAACCCCACCGCCGTTGCGGCGGCGGTTTCGCCCAGAATCTCGGTCGGCATGGCCCAAAACACCGGCAGAAACGATTGCACCATTCCGACCAGGCTGAACAAGGCGAGCGTCAGCCCGAGCGATTGCGGCCGCGCCAGCAGACCGAGCAGGGCAGCGGCCGCAATGAATAACGGAATGGCGGCATGCACGCGCCGCTCACAGTGCCGGTCCGAGTGCCATCCGAGGATCAGCATCGCCACCAGGCACGCCAGATAAGGAATTGTCCCCAGCCATCCGATACGCGCGTTCGAGAGTCCGGAAAGCCGTTTCAGCATCGTCGGAAACCAGAACGCGAAGGTGTAAAACACGAAATACTCAAAGAAAGCTGCTAAGGCCAGCGTCAGCACCGGACGCGAGCGCAGCACCCGCCATTTGTCGACTTGCGCCACATCGAGCGGCTTTTCCTGTTCCAGCGCGCGCACCATCCAATCGCGCTGCTGCGGGCGTAGCCACGCGGCCTCGACCGGCCAATCCGTCAGATAAAAGAACGCCACCATCCCCAGCACAACTGCGGGCAGTCCCTCCAGCGCGAACAGCCAGCGCCAGCCATCAAAGCCAAGCCAGTGACGGCCCAGAATCCATCCCGCCAGCGGCGATCCCACCACAAATGACACCGGAATTGCCGCAATGAAGTTGCTGCCTGCCTTGGCACGGTCTTCGCGAAGAAACCAATGGCTGAGGTAAACCACGATGCCGGGAAAAAATCCCGCCTCGGCCGCGCCCAAAACGAAGCGCGCAAGGTAGAGTTGCCCGGCGTTGTGCACCAGCCCGGTGAGGATGGTTAGCGATCCCCACGCCACCATGATCATGCTGACGCATCGGCGCGCGCTCCATAATTCCACCAGCAGCGCGCCCGGAATCTGTAACGCGACATAGCTGAGAAAGAACACGCCGGCGGCCAAACCGAATACGCTGTCGCTCAACCCGAGATCGCGCGACATTTCCAGCGCCGCATAGGCCAGATTCGTACGGTCAAGGTAGTTGGTCACATAAAGAACAAAGACGAAGGGGAGGAGGCGCAGCGCGATCTGGCGGCGTGTGTGGAGGCCAAGTTCCCAGCTTACAACGCTCGGGTTGCCGCCGGCGATCGGCATGAGAGTGGCGTCGCTCAAAAGCGACCCAGTATACCGGAAACCGAAGGATGCCCTCCGTGAACCTCTGTGTCCCCTATGGTGAAAGCTTCGCTCGGCGTCCTCCGCGAGTTCTGCGTTTCAAACTTTGGAAATGTCTTAGTCCTGCCTGGACCGCCAGGGTGTTTTGCCGACTTCGCGCCAGCGAAAGCACTCCACAAGATGATCATTCACCATGCCCACAGCCTGCATGAAGGCGTAACAGATCGTGCTGCCGACGAAGGTAAAGCCGTGCTTCTTCAGGTCCTTGCTCATGGCATCGGATTCCGCGGTCCGCGCCGGCACCTGCCCGCGCAAGCGCCGCGAATTCTGTTTCGCCTCTCTGCCGACGAATTGCCAGATATAGCTATGGAAGCTGCCAAACTCTTTTTGCACCAGAAGAAATGCCTGCGCGTTCTTCACCGCCGAGGCAATCTTCAGGCGATTACGCACGATGCCGGGATCGCGCAACAAAGCCTGCACCTTTCGGCGGTCATAACGGGCTACTTTGCCGGCGTCGAAGTTTTCGAAAGCCGCGCGGTAATTCTCGCGTTTCTTGAGAATCGTGTCCCAGCTCAGGCCAGCTTGAGCGCCTTCAAGGATGAGAAATTCGAAAAGCCTGCGGTCGTCATGTACGGGCACGCCCCACTCTTCGTCGTGATAGCGGATCGAGAGTTCGTTGGTGGCCCAGGCACAGCGTGTGAGAGAACCGGCGGAGTTTCTCGGCATAACGAGCGAGGCGGGCAAGAGTGCCCGCCTCACACGAGTATAGCTTTTACTTCAACGATCGCGGATCGGATTTGTTCTTCGGGCTCTTGCTATTCAAGAGCTCCACCAGTTCCGCCGCGCACGGTGGCGACTTGACTTTGCCGCGGCGAATGATGTCTCGCGCGCTGACTTCCTGCCCATAGAGCTTTTCGTTGGCGCTGCCGTCGGAACGCAGGGTCGATCCCTCGAGCGAGACTCCGGCAAACAATCCCTTGTTGCGCGAATAGGAAAGAATCTCAGCCGTCATCACTACATCGGTGGCGGCGGCGGCCGTGCGGCCCTTCGGGCCAGCGGCTGCGGATGCGTCCGCGCCCAGCTTTACTTTGCTCTTCAGCAAAGACCGCGCGCCCGCCGGGTTCATGACCAACAACACGTAATCAGTTCCCTCCACGCCGATCTGGAAACCGATGCTGGCGCCTTCCAACGCGTACAGCGCGGGCGGACCCCACGGTCCGGTATAGTCAATGCCGCCGCGGCAAATCATCACCCCACGGCCATAGCTCCCGCCGATGCCGAAGGCAGCCTTTTTCACCGACGGCATCACGATCACGCACTCGGCTTTGTCCAGCAGGTCCTGCGGAATGTCCTCAGGAATGTTCAGGATCTCTTTGAGCACATGGCCCGATTCTTCCACCCGGTCCTCTTCCGTGCCGCTGTCCGCGGCCAGGGCCGGTATAAATAGGGCACACACCAGAAACACTGCCAGAAGCATTTTCATGGAATCTCCTTCAAATTTGTTTGTAGGGCTATTCTACCCTCCGCCAAGAGCAAGCGTTATTCCATGACCAAACGGGTGCTCCTTTTGTAACTTGGCATTGGCCGGTGCCTCTCCTAAAGTCAAAACAGTCAGGCGGAGCGGGGCTTTCGGCCCCTGACGTGCATCCTAGGTTCCGGGCTATGATGCAGCGGGGTTTTGCGGTTCCGCCCCCTATTGGACGTGGAATGAAGTACACGAAGCGGTATTTTTTTCTCGTAGTTTTGACGTTGGCAGCTGCTCCTTTAGCGGCCCTGGCGCAGGTCAGCTACCTCGCGTCCGATCACACTCCGCTTTCGTCGTCGGCCGCGGCCACCGGGGATTTTGGCTCGCCTGATCAGTCTGTCCTGACCATTAAGAAGCGCGTCAATGAAGTTAACCTGCTTTTCATCGCCACCGACAAGCACGGCAAGTTTGTTCGTAACCTGACCGAGAACGACTTCTCTATTCTCGATGACCACAAGCCGCCGCAGGCCATTGTGACCTTCGGGCGCGAGACCGATCTGCCACTGCGGCTGGGGCTCCTGATCGACACTAGCGGCTCGGTCCGCACCCGCTTTGCCTTCGAGCAGGAAGCTGCGATCAGCTTCCTGCAACAAACCCTGCGTCGCGACTTCGACCAGGCCTTCGTGATGGGATTCAACACCCACAGCCTCATTACCCAGGATTTCACCGATGATTCTGCCCTCCTGGCCGCCGGGGTTCAGCGCTTGCGCAATGGTGGCGGCACCGCGCTCTACGATGCCATCTACCACGCCTGCCAAACCAAACTCGCCAAGGAGCAGGGGAACCATCCCCTGCGGCGGGCGATCATCGTGGTCAGCGACGGAGAAGACAATCAGAGCGAGGTCACGGCCATGCAGGCCATTGAAATGGCGGAGCGCGCCGAGGTCATCATTTACGCCATCTCGACCGATGACAGCGGCCTCATTCTCCGCGGTGACAATGCCTTGCAGCAGCTGGCGGACTGGACCGGTGGCCGGGCGTTTTTCCCTTACAAGACCAAGGACGTCAAGAACTCATTTGCCGCCATCGAGGATGAGCTGCGCAGCCAATATGCCGTCTCCTATCATCCCGCGGACTTCGAGGCCGACGGGCGTTACCGCCCCATCGAGATTACCTCGCTCAAAAAAGATACGCAGATCCGTGCCCGCAAAGGCTACTATGCCCCCCGCCAGTAGCGCGGAGGGACGATGGCCTAATGCCCGTTCCTAGCCTTTTTCCCCCGGGATTTTGGGTGGGCCGCAGTGCTACAATTTTGAAGGACGAATACGTGCAAGCGTGGCGGATTCGAGCGTTCCTTATGCCAGGTGCCCGAGTGCAGCTTCGATTCATGCTGGTCGCGACCATGGCTTGCCTTCTGGCGGCTCCGTGCTGGGCCGACCAGCCCAAGGCCAAAGTTCATCGTGCGCCGGCCCCGGTTGCAGCCAAGCCTCAAGCGGTCGCAGCGCCGGCCATGCCATTGCGCCCGGAGCAAATGCCAGCCACGCCGCCGCAGGTCGCCTTCCGGAATGGGGAACTCACGATCACCGCGCAGAATTCCACCTTGGGCGACATTCTGCGCGCGGTGCGTAATCAGACGGGCGCTACCGTGGACGTTCCCGGTAACGCCACGGAGCGCGTCGCCGGCAATTTCGGCCCCGGCCCGGCACGGGATGTGCTGTCCTCTCTGCTGAACGGATCTCATTTCAATTATGTCTTGCTGGGGTCGGCCACCAATGCTGATGCCCTCGAACGCGTGATCCTCATCGTCAAATCCAGCGAGCAGCCTGCGTCCACTCCTGAAACGGCATCGGCCACACCCCCCGCGCCCGCGGAAAACGCCGAGATGACGACCGAGGACCAGTCGCCCGACCAGGGGGAAGAGAACCTGTTCGCCGAGGAGCCGGGAAACCAGGCCGAGACCCCAGCCCAGACTCCTTTCGGGCAGCCCGTCCGGACTCCGGAGCAGATGTTGCAGGACTTACAGAAACAGCAAGAGGTGGAACAACAAATCCAGCAGCGCCAGCAGCAGATGGGCATTAACCCCGGCATGAGTCCGCGCGGGCTCCCGCCCGGTATGCCTCAGCCACCGCAACAGCCCCAGTAGTGGCGCCTACGCCCGTGTGATTCGAGCTGAAGCGATTCTCAGTCCAAAGTTCCGCAGACCTGTGGAGCGGTCTCAATCCCCGCCGGCATGAGCTGCGTGGGCCTGGCCCGGAGCCACCACTGGCGATTTGCTCTTCGGCTTGAAGGATCGCGGAGCGAGAGCGTGCAGAATACCGATGATGGCGGCATACGCCGCCACAATTCCGATGGTTACTACCACCAACACCGTGCAGGAGAGCACAAAAGCACTAAACAAACCACCCAAGGTCAGCCCCAACTTTCCTTATGAAGTGCCGCTGCCTCGCCCGGTTCTTCGGCCGGTGCGTTTGCCGCTGGCGCGCATTCCCAATCTACCCGCGTTGACGCGTTCCGCTGTTGGCAAGTAAGATACGGGAGTAGAGTTGCACACCCTCACTTTCCAACATTTCTGCTGACCCGTCCACGTTACGGAAGGGCATTACTCTTGGAGCTATGGCACTCACGAAGATTTCGGTGCGCGGGGCGCGCCAGCACAACCTCAAGAACATCAATGTCGACATTCCCCGCAATGCGCTGACCGTGATTACCGGCCTGAGTGGATCGGGGAAGTCTTCGCTGGCCTTTGACACCATCTATGCCGAAGGCCAGCGCCGCTACGTAGAGACGCTTTCCGCCTATGCGCGGCAGTTTCTTGATCAGATGGAGCGTCCCGACGTCGACGCCATTGACGGCCTGAGCCCTTCGATCTCCATCGAGCAGAAAACCACCAGCCGCAGCCCCCGCTCGACGGTCGGAACCATTACCGAGATCTACGATTATCTTCGCCTTCTTTTTGCCTCCATCGGATCGCCGCATTGCCCCAAGTGCGGCCGCGCAATCGCCCGGCAATCAGCGGAGCAGATCGTGCAGCGGGTCATGGCGCTCACGCCCGAAGACCGGGTGATGGTGCTGGCGCCCATCGTTCGCGGCCGCAAAGGCGAGTTCAAGAAGGAAATGGAGAAGCTGGTACAGCACGGCTTCACTCGCGCCCGCATTGACGGTGAGCTGGTCAATCTGGATGACGACAACCCGCTCGACAAGCGCAAGAACCACACTATCGAAGTCGTAGTAGATCGCCTGCTAGTGAAACCCGGTATTGAGCACCGCTTGGAACTCTCCGTGGGCCTGGCCATGAAGCTGGCGGGTGGGTTGGTCCAAGTGGCGGTGGTCGGCGGGGAAGAGCAACTCTATTCAGAGAAACTGGCCTGTCCGGATTGCGGCATCAGTGTTCCGCAACTCGAGCCGCGGTCGTTCTCGTTTAACAGCGCCTACGGTGCTTGTCCCGAATGTCATGGACTCGGCAGCCGCTACGATTTCGATCCCGGTAAAGTCATCACCGATTGGTCGAAACCTCTGCTCGATGGCGGGCTGGGCCCGGGTTCAGCCTCACAAAGTCTGATCCACATGCTGCAGATCACGGCTGCAGCCCACGGTTTCGACTTGAGCACGCCGTTCGAAAAGTTTCCCGAGAAGATTCAGAGTCTGCTGCTCAACGGCGAGGCGGGCAAAAGCGGCAAGACGGGATTCCTGGGCATTCTGGCCTATCTCAAGCGAGCACTGGAGGACTCAACCTCCGAAGGCTACCGCGATTTCCTGCTCGACTACATGTCAGCAACCGAATGTCCGTTTTGCCATGGCCACCGGCTGCGTCCGGAAAGCCTGGCCGTGAAAGTCAACGGCGTGTCCATTGCCGAGTTCACCGGTTTGCCGGTGTCGCGCGCGCTGGAAGCAGCCAGAACCATCAAGCTCACGGGCAGGGAGGCGCTGATCGCCAGCCGCATCGTGCACGAGATCGTCGAGCGTTTGCAGTTCCTGGACGCGGTTGGGCTCGGCTACATTTCGCTCGACCGCTCGGCGGCGACTCTGTCCGGCGGCGAGGGCCAGCGCATTCGCCTGGCCACTCAGATCGGATCGAAACTGCGCGGCGTTCTGTACGTGCTCGACGAACCTTCCATCGGCCTTCACCATCGCGACAACGATCGCCTTCTGCACGCGCTCGAAGAATTGCGTGACCTTGGCAACACCGTCCTGGTGGTGGAACACGACGAGGAGACGATCAACCGTGCCGATTACGTGATCGACCTCGGCCCCGGCGCCGGACGGCATGGCGGCGAGCTGGTTGCCCATGGCACGCCGCAGGAGATCATGAATGTGCCGGAGTCGCTCACCGGAGCTTACATCTCCGGCCGGACGCACATCGAAATGCGGGCGCAACGCCGCCGCACCAACGGTGCCGGCATCAGCATCCTGGGGGCGCGGCAAAACAATCTGAAGAATCTGGATGTGACCTTTCCCCTGGGGGTAATGACAGTAGTGACCGGCGTCTCCGGCTCCGGCAAATCAACGCTGGTAAATGACATTCTGTATCGCGCGCTGGCCAAGGTTCTTTACCGCTCGCGAGAGGAGCCCGGGATGCACAAGCATATTTCGGGCGCAGAAAATGTGGACAAAGTCATCCGCATCGATCAGTCTCCCATCGGGCGCACGCCGCGTTCGAATCCTGCAACCTATACCGGTGTCTTTGCGCAGATCCGCGACCTCTACGCCATGCTGCCCGAATCGCGCGAACGCGGCTACAAGCCCGGCCGGTTTTCTTTCAACGTTTCCGGTGGACGCTGCGAAGCCTGCCAGGGCGAGGGCCAGCGCCGCATCGAAATGAATTTTCTTCCCGATGTGTATGTACTGTGCGAAGTCTGCGGGGGAAAGCGCTACAACCACGAAACGCTGGCAGTGAGGTACAAGGGATATTCGATTGCCGATCTGCTCGAAAGCCCGGTCGCCGATGCCCTGCCCATTCTCGAAAACATTCCGCAAGTGAAACAGAAACTTCAAACTCTGGTCGACGTCGGCCTGGGATACATTCATCTGGGGCAGTCGGCGGTGACGCTCTCCGGCGGCGAAGCCCAGCGCATCAAGCTGGCGCGGGAGTTGAGCAAGCGCCAAACCGGCAAGACTCTCTATTTACTCGACGAGCCCACGACCGGCTTGCACTTCGACGATGTAAAGAAACTGCTCGACGTCTTGCACCGGCTCACCGATCTCGGCAATACCATCATCATCATCGAGCACAACCTGGATGTGATCCGAAATGCCGACTGGATCATCGACCTCGGCCCCGAAGGAGGCGAAGACGGCGGCCGCATCGTAGCCCAAGGCCCGCCTGAGCAAGTGGCAAGGAACAAGAAATCCTACACCGGGCAAGCGCTGGCGCAGTACTTTGGCAGAAACGCGGAAAAGAACCCCGCGACGGCGTGATCGACTACAATGCCGGTTTCCTCTGCGGACCTTCGCGGCGGCTCCTCGCGGTCTTTTCGGCGAAAGGCTTTTACCGCCCTCTGCATTGCCTCTTCCTTTTCGTGTAGATTCAAAAGACCACCCTAATCTCAATCCCGTGTCTTCATTCCAAAATCCGTCGCTAGAGCCGGGTTCTCCATCATTTCCGGAATCTCCCTTTTCGCCCCAACCCACATCCTCCGAGAACCCCGTCTGGAACGGGTGGGACGTGCTGCAGATCGCCCTGCTTACAGTG
>Ga0335077_10005675_pt1 | contig 15337 bp, 6 predicted proteins | sample Lox_Sample_31_FD_207151 | JGI IMG/M metagenome (GOLD analysis project Ga0335077, IMG submission 207151) | Soil microbial communities from Loxahatchee National Wildlife Refuge, Florida, United States - Lox_Sample_3.1 | ecosystem: Environmental > Terrestrial > Soil > Wetlands | place: USA: Florida... | reverse complement strand
AAGCCGCCGCTGATTGTAGAGGTGATTGTCGAGCTTCCCTGATTGCCTTGCTGCACCGTCAGTGACGATGGCGAGGCCGACAGCGCGAAGTTGGCAGCAGCGCTCACCGTCAGCGTGACCGTTGCGGTGTGCTGCGTGCTGCCACTGGTTCCGGTGACCGTAATCGGGTATGTCCCTGTCGGCGTGCTTCCGCCAACGCTGATGGTCATGGCGGAGGTGCCTGAACCCGGTGCGGGTATCGTCTGCGGGCTAAAGCTCACCGTCGTTCCTGACGGCATACCCGACGCCGACAAGCTGATCGCACCGTTGAAGCCGCCGCTGATTGTAGAGGTGATTGTCGAGCTTCCCTGATTGCCTTGCTGCACCGTCAGTGACGATGGCGAGGCAGACAGCGCGAAGTTGGCAGCAGCGCTCACCGTCAGCGTGACCGTTGTCGTGCGCTGCAAACCACCGCCATTGCCTGCTACGGTGATCGGATACGTGCCAGTTGGAGTGCTTGCGCCGACCGTGATGGTCATGCTCGAGGTACCTGATCCAGGCGCGGGAATCGTAGATGGATTGAAGCTGACGGTTGTGCCCGACGGCACACCGGAGGCCGACAAGCTGATGCTGGAGTTAAAGCCGCCGCTAATGGTGGAGGTAATCGTCGAGCTTCCCTGGTTGCCCTGTTGAACCGTCAGCGACGCCGGCGAGGCCGACAGAGCAAAGTTTGGCTGTTGCTGCGCCGTGACGGTCAGTGTCACCGTCGTACTGCTGTGCTGCATACCGGCGCCACCGTAGCCCGTCACGATAATGGGATACGTGCCTGTCGGCGTGCTCGCCCCAACGGTAATGGTCATCGTCGAGTTGCCCGATCCTGGCGCGGGTATCATTTTCGGATTGAGGCTCACCGTCGTGCCCGAGGGTGTCCCCGAGGCTAAGAACGTGATTGCTGCATTAAAACCTCCGCTAACCGTGGTTGTGATGGTCGAGTTCCCCTGACTCCCTTGCTGAATCGTCAGTGAAGACGGCGAGGCGGAAAGCGTGAAACCAGGCTGCTGTTGCGCGGTCACGGTCAGCGTGACCGTGGTCGTGCGCTGGAGACCGCCGCCATTACCTGTGACCGTGATGGGATACGTGCCTACCGGCGTGCTTGTCCCCACCGTGATGGTCATGGTCGAGGTACCCGAGCCCGGCGCGGGTATGGTCGAGGGATTGAAGCTCACGGTTGTGCCCGACGGTATGCCGGATGCCGACAGACCGATCGCACCGTTGAAGCCGCCGCTGATGGTCGACGTGATCGTGGATGTGCCCTGATTGCCCTGCTGCACGCTCAACGACGATGGCGAGGCTGACAGCGCGAAGTTGGCAGCAGCGGTAACCGTCAGCGTTACCGTTGTAGTGCGCTGGAGCCCGCCACCGTTACCCGTCACGGTGATGGGATAGGTGCCTGTCGGTGTGCTTGCCCCCACGCTGATGGTCATCGCCGACGTGCCCGAGCCTGGCGCAGCCAGCGTCGAGGGATTGAAGCTCACCGTCGTGCCCGAAGGCATGCCCGCCGCGGACAGGCTGATGGAAGCGTTGAAGCCGCCGCTGATCGTCGAGGTAATCGTGGAGCTTCCCTGATTGCCCTGCTGCACGCTCAACGACGATGGCGAGGCCGATAGCGCGAAGTTAGGCTGCTGCGCCTGCGTCACCGTCAGCGTGACTGTGGTCGTGCGCTGGAGCCCGCCGCCATTACCCGCCACCGTGATGGGATAGGTGCCCGTCGGCGTGCTCGAACCCACGCTGATGGTCATCGTGGAGGTACCCGAACCCGGCGCGGAGATCGTCGATGGATTAAAGCTCACCGTCGTGCCGGCAGGCATGCCGGATGCCGACAGGCTAATCGCGCCATTGAAGCCGCCGCTGATGGTGCTGGTGATCGTCGACGTGCCTTGATTTCCTTGCTGCACGCTCAGTGATGACGGCGAAGCGGAAAGCGCGAAATTCGGCGTGCCGCTGCCGACTTGCGCTACTCCCAGGAACGCGAGCGGCGTGTCGTCGCCCGTGTTTTGGTTCGTTCCCACAACCACAGTCAGGAGGCTACCGGCCAGTGTTACCTGCTGCTGCAGATTGCTGCTCGGCCACGCCGCAGCAGACCAGTTGTTCGACCTCGCGTCGTCGAAATAGTTCTGGCCATCTGACACCCTGGTGACCGTAGCCAATAAGGTGCTGCCATCGTAGAACTGAACCTGGCATCCCACCCAGCAAGACAGGTATCCAGCATCACCCAGCGCGACCGAAACGTTGTAGGTGCCCGCCGACGGCAGTTGGACCTTGAAGGTCGCAGGCGTGCCATTCGTGGCGAAGTTCACTCCCGCCAGCCGCGGGTCCTCGGTTGCGATACGGTCCCGGCCTTGCACCAGACTCGTGTTCGCCCAACCGTAGGTCACACCGCTGCCCTGTGTCGGGTATGGAGTGGTGGGAAACACTCCCACGTCACCAGCAGGATCGGTGACGAAGGTTGATGTATTGCGGAAGTCGAACCCTTGCTGCCATCCGCCTCCACCGCCCGAGGCGGTTACCGTGAGCGTCACGGTCGTGTGTTGCTGCACCCCGCCGCCATTGCCGGTTACCGTGATTGGGTAATTGCCGACGGGCGTGCTCGCTCCCACGCTGATCGTCATGGTCGAGTTGCCGGATCCGGGCGCAGGCAGGCTCGCTGGATTAAAGCTGACCGTGGTGCCGGTTGGCGCACCGGAGGCCGAGAGGCTAATCGAGCTATTGAATCCGGACTGGATGGTGCTGGTAATCGTCGACGTTCCCTGGTTGCCTTGCTGGATGGTCAACGAAGCTGGTGCGGCAGACAGCGTATAGCCCGGGTCGGTGGTGACCGTCAGCATGACGGTGGTAGTCGACTGCATACCGCCGCCGTTGCCGGTCACCACGATGGGATATGTACCCGCAGCGGTGCTGGCGCCGACATTAATGCCCATCGTCGCATTGCCCGAGCCCGGCACTGGTATGGTTGACGGGTTGAAGCTGACCGTCGTTCCTGACGGAACTCCCGAAGCCGAAAGAGTCACGGCGCTGTCAAAGCCATTGGCGATGGTGGACGTAATCGTTGACGTTCCCTGATTTCCCTGCGAAACCGTCAGCGAGGCAGGCGATGCCGTTAACGTGAAGCTCGGCTGACCTTGTGCCGCTGACACCGTCACTGTGACCGTGGCGTTCTGCTGAACACCACCACCATTGCCGGTCACAGTGATGGGATAGGTTCCGGTCGGGGTATTGGACGCGACCACAATATTCATGGCCGAGCTGCCGGCACCCGGAGCCGGTATCGTCTGGGGAGCGAAGGTTATCGTGGCTCCGGCTGGCGCGCCAGAAGCGGACAGAGTGATGGGATCGTTGAAACCGCCGCTGATGGTCGTATTGATGCTCGCCCCACCCTCAGTACCCTGCGGGATATTCACGGCGGCCGGCATGGGCGTGACTACGAAGTTCGGCTGGCCGGCATTGGTCACGGTCAGCGTGAACATCGGATTGTGGGTATCGCCCCCGCCGGTGGCACTGACGACGATAGGATAAACTCCGGCCTGGGCGTCGGCGGCGACATTCACCGTCATCGTTGAGCTGCCCCCACCGGGTGCCCCGATGGTGCTGGGCGAAAACGTAATGCTCACGCCCGCGGGCATGCCCACGGCGGTCAGCGCAATCGCATTATCGAAGCCATTGGAGACTGTAGTCGTGACCGTCAAGGTCCCCTGCGATCCTTCCGGCACGCTCAAAGTTGGCGGAACCGAGACCGCGAAGTTCGGAGCCGAACCGCCTCCGGTCAATTGCACGGTCCAGGCATTCTTGGTGTGGTCGTTGACTACAGCAAACTGGTCCAGCGACGGGAAATACCCGAAGCGACCGAAGATGCCAAGGTTCTGATCGTTGCCCGTACCCTCAGGATTGGGAGGGTAGTCGGTCCCCAGAACGGGCGACGGATTCGTGCTGATGGGAACGTCAAGGCACTGGTGAGAGGGCACGGTGCCGAAGGGAGTTGTTACTGGCTGCGGTCCGGTGTTGAGCAGGTAGACCTGATTGCCGCCTCCCGGATATCCGACCACCAGTCCCAGGTTGGAATCCCACGTTAGTCCGCCGCTACGATAGATCAGGTCGCAACTGGGATTGGTCCATGTCTGCATCGCGTAAGGCGCGGTCAGAGGAAAGGCTTGAATGGAGTTTGAGGCCGGAACATTGGGATAGCCCAGGTTGTCGGTTGTTCCGTAGCCGCCTACCACGACGAAGAGATTATTCACCGGATCAACGACCGCGGTGGTTCCATCCCCAATCGTGTATTGCGTGGTCAGCGTAGTCCAAACATTATTGGCGGGGTTGTAATCGAACAGGGTCCAGTTCTTGTCGTGCATGATGATGTGACCCGTGTTCGGATTGTAGGCAACGGTGGGATACCCCGGAGATTGAGAATAGGGAGGGCCGACCAGCGTCCAGGTCGCCGTGCTCAGATTGAGGCTCCATACCTCCTGCGATAAGAACCCAACATTGGCCAGCGCGCCGCCGAAGGAATACAGTGCGTCCTGCGACGGGACATAGGCCAGACTGTTGTAGGTATGACGTGACGCAGGCTTTGCGCCCGATTGATAAATGCCGCCATCGGCCGCGCGAACGAAATAGGGCTGAAGGCCCTCCCAGTTATGTCCATCCCATACGTAGGGGACTGGGTAAGTGGGAGTGGTAAGCGCCTGCCAGGAGGGTGTACCGTTCAAGTTCAGCGCGGAGACTTCGTCGCCAGCGTAATCCGAGTGCCCTCCGCCCCAAACGATGACCCGATTGTTTACGGTATCAACAACGCCGCCGCTCCAGGGGATGATCTGGTTGCAGTTGAAGTTGTAGTTGGTCGTGCTGGTCATGGTCGGGTCGGAGTACATGCCGTTGGACACGTTGCCCAGGCAAACCGAACTCATGACAGTATTCGCAAGTTGATGCCAACCATATCCTGTCGGCGCCAAATGCGCCGGCCCCACCATAACCGGCACCGTCGTTTGTTGGACCTTTTCACCGGAGCGGGCCTCGAGCGTGAGAGGATACGTACCCGGGCGAGTGCTCGCGCTGACGGAAACTGTCATTACCGCGGTGCCGATTCCGGGACTCGGAATGGAACTCCTGGAAAGGCTGACCACGATGCCGGGCGGCATCCCCGATACGGCCAAATCGATGTTATCTTTGAAACCCGAAGTGGCTTTTGTTCGAACGGTGGTGCTGGCCTGCGAACCCTGGGTCACTTGTACGCTGCTTGCCAGGCTCGCCACAGTAAAATTTGGCGGTTGCGCAAAACCCGCCGAGATGAATAGCAACATTGCGGCGACAACTAGCAACTTGCTCGCGACTGTTCCGCCTCTTCGGCGGCAGAGAGTAGGGCTGGTAGGGAACAGAGTCCTCATGCCTCGACACTATCGGCATGGCCCATTGGAAGTACAGAGTGTAGTCACCTAAGAATAGTCTTCCGTAACCCTAATGGCACCAAATTTTGATTACGGCAGTAACATAGAACAACAGAGCGGTTCTAGGGACAAATTTCTTCCAGAACGGTGCTACCTAGAGGAGACACCTTATTTCATCCGAATAGGTTCAATCTATTCTGCGCACCTTGTCTTTAGAATCTAAGGTGAGGAAAAAAGCCGCGGAATCATGTCAATTCCGCGGCGGGAAAGTCGAGCGTAACTTGGTAGTAGGATTACTTTTGATGCCATCTCGGCAAGCATCCGCGGCTTGGAAGAAGTCCGGCATCTTCAGCGCTGCTATCCGGAGGATCAAGCTGCGACATTGGAATCCTCGCTAGGTGGCTGAGGGACCAAGACCAGGATCACGTACGGTTGATCGCCCGAGCCTGCTGGCAAATTGACCGTGGTCAAATCGTCGCCGCTCGCGACCTCCCAATCGATCCTCTCAGAGAGGCACGCCAACCTACTGGAGAGGTTTCCTCTGCGATGCTTTTGCCCAAGGGTGATGTTGTCCTTCGTACCCTTCCGGTCAGATTGCAAGATATGGTGAATCCAACCATCTAGCGATGAAGTTTCCATTTCCCCAGGCGTGGCGCATCGATTTATATGTTTCTTTGGTGCTTGCCTTCCGGTTTGCACGGAGCGCAAGTCGTGCCCCCTCGGACAAAGCCGATTCACGACAACAGCGAAGGCTCTTGCCACCATAGAAATTGCGCCAGCGACAGAGGCTGTCGATAGAAAAAACAGTGTTTCGGACGACATGTTCGGACTTCTTTCTGGCTACCCGCCACAGAAAAATCAGCTTCGCAGTTCCAACGGTCAGGATGGACTGCTCATGAAGTCACACTATCCGGCAGGTGCGTCCGAACTACAGGAGATAAACCCCGTCGCAGTGGCTTTAGTAACCAAATATCGGCTGACAAATGGTTACTAACGTAATAGGTAGGGAGACTCTGATTAAGCCCCAGTTTTTGAAAGGGCACGGCTTCAGCCGTGCCGGAAGTTCAGCAAAATCAGTGCGGGCTTTAGCCCCTGAGGCCGACCGATCCACTTGTTCAGAGCCTCCGTAGGGAGGAGAGAGTTATTTAGCCACGCGGTGGTAATGGCAAATCTGCAAACAACAATTGAAACCGGCGTTACTTCGACCCCATCTCGGCAAGCATCCGCTTCGCATCCGCGGCTTGGGAGAAGTCCGGCATCTTCAGCGCTGCTTGCAGCTCGCGCTTCGCATCGGCAGTCTTGCCGAGTTTGTAGTACGCGGTGCCCAGGTGGTAGAGCCCACTGGGATCGTTCGGGTTCTTCGCGACCGAGTTCTTCAGGTTCTCCACTGCCGCTGCGTATGACCCCTTCTTGACATATATCCATCCCAGGGTATCGGTAATGGCGGGGTCCTGGGGACGCTTTTCCTTGGCTTCCTCGGCCAGCTTCAAAGCTGCATCGAGATTCCCACCGTGCTCGGCGTAAAGCCAGGCGAGATTGTTCTTGGCCAGTGCATTGTCAGGATCGGCGGAGAGCGCCTTTTCATACGAGTGCTCAGCAGCGGAATAGTTCCCTTGGAGCTCCGCGATTTGGCCCAGGCGCGTCATCGAGTAGGATTGCACGGATTTCTGCTGTGCCGTTTTTTCGTACTGCTGGCGTGCCAGCTCGTACTGTTTGCTGGCGTAGTATGTGTCGCCCAGGGACACCTGCGCCGTGGTGAGATTGGGGTCGATGCGCAACGCCTGATTCAAGGCATCCATCGCCGCCGGCATCTTTCCCGCGGCCTGCGCGACCTGCCCCAGCACCTGATATCCCAGCGCCCAGTTCGGCATCTTCTCGATCCGGGTTCGCACCGCATTAATACCGTCGTCGGGCTGCTTCTGGCCGACATAGCTCATACCCAGTGAATACAGTGCAATGGGAAGTTGCGGTGACTCGTCCAGCGCACTGATGGCCAGGGTGCGTGCTTCGGGATATTTTCTTTGCGCCAGTTTGATGGAAGACAGCGATTCCAGAATCAACACCTTTTTTTGCGGTGAGCCGGGGTTGCTCAGCAGGCGCTCGAGTTGCGAACCGGCAGATTCGTAGTCGCCCTTGGCGGCTAAAGCTTCGCCCATTAAGAAACTGTGGTCGACGGAACTTGCGTTCTGTCCCTGCTCCTGATTAAGGTCCTGGATTGCCTGCTCCACGCGTCCCTGCTGCAGGTTCAAAGACGCCAACAGATACAAGGCGCCGGGGTACTTCGAATTGATCTTGACAACGTCCTGCAAGGCCGTCTGGGCGTCGGCGAGATTTCCTGTTGCTATATAGGCGCGCCCCAAATCGAAGGGCGGCTCCGGCGATTCAGGATTAAGGCTATGGCTCTTTTGCAACGCCGGCACCGCCTGCGCCGCCTGCCCCTGGTCCAGCAGAATACGGCCCTTGAGCGCTAATGCTTCCCAATCCCGGGGATTGTCCTTGATCACCCGATCCAGGACCGCACGGGCCTCGTCTGGGCGTTTGTCGATGGCATATGTGACGGCGAGTCCGCGGCAACTGCGCCAGTCCTTCTCGTCCTCTTTCACTAAACGGGCATATTCTGCTTCTGCGTCCTTTGTGCGCCCTGAGTGCAGGTAAAACAGCGCCAATGTGTCGCGATACTGCGAGTCGTACTTTGACTTCGCCGTGATCTGCTTGTAGATGGGCTCGGCATCGGCGTAGCGCTGATAACGCATGTAGAATGCCGCTAGCATGGTCATGAAATCGATCTTGTCCGGGTTCTGGTTAAGGGCTTGTTTGAGTATCCCCTCGGCCTCGGTCAGGTTCTTTTGCATTTCGTAACTGGCGCTCAGCATACCGGGCGCCAGCGGCGAGTTTGGATCGAGTTGCCAGGCGCGGCGCAAGGTAGCTTGGGCTGCCGGAATGTCGTTCGCGTGGACCTGCAGGATGGCCAGGTCCTGCAACGCGCGCGTGTTGTTCGGATCGGCCTTTAATACCTCATCCACCAGAGTTTGGGCGCGCTTGAAGTCCTGAAGCCCAACTTCACTTTCGGCCAGCAGCAAAGTACCCGTCTTATCGTCGATCCAGCGATTCAGAATTGCTTCCGCTTGACGCTTCGATTGCGTGTAATTGTGGGAACGCGCCAATAATTCGGCGACCATGATCTGCGCCTGATGATCGTCGGGGTCGTCGACCGAGGCGGCCATGAATTCCTGGAAGGATCGCAGGATGTCGCCGCGTTGCAACTCGATACTGCCGAGCGCGAAGTGGGCCTTGGCAAGCTGCGGATTCAACTGCAGCGCCCGCCGCAACTCGATCGCCGCGGCATCGGGCTTGTTATCGTGAATGTATTTCTCGGCGCGCTCGTACGCCTTCTCGGCCCTGACCTTGGGGTCGCGAATGCATCCTGGCGTGGTCAACAGCAGCAGCGCCGTTACGGCAAATAAAGCCGTCAGGAGTACTTGCTTTCTTATCACGGTGAATCTGTGCGTTGCATCACGAGCTACAGCGGGTTCTTGCATAATTTGCATGGCAGTACCTCGGAAGGTCTCACTTTGCACCCTTCCCCGATAACATCACCTTCCCGGTCTCGAACAGGATCACCCAGTCCAGCATGCCCGAGAGGTGCTTGATATAAAACAAGTCGTGCTCGAGCTTGAACCGCGACTCTTGGATGCTCGCTCCATATCCGCATTTCACCTGCGCCCAACCGGTGATGCCCGGTCGCAGCGAGTGTCGCTGGCGATAGTAGGGAATCTCTTCTTCCAGCATGCGGGCAAGAGCAGGCTGCTCCGGACGCGGCCCCACCAGGCTCATGTCGCCCAGCAACACGTTGATGAGCTGCGGAATTTCGTCGAGCCGGAATCTGCGAATGAACCGCCCCACGTAGGTGATTCGCGGATCGCCGTCCGCGGTCCACGCCTGCTTCGAGGGACGCGGGTTATGCCACATAGAGCGGAACTTCAGAATCCTGAAAACCTTGCCATTCAGCCCTACGCGGTCCTGGTGAAACAGGACCGGAAAGCCGCTCTCAACGAAGATGGCAAAGGCCACCAGAGCCGCCAAAGGGGCCAGAATGAAGAGTCCGATGACTGCGAGGACCAAATCGGCGGCGCGCTTTGCCGTCAGCAGGGCCGGTGAGTTGCGAAAACCCTCGGAGAGGATCAGCCAGCTTGGTGCAAGCTCATCGAGCAAAATTCGGCCGGTGACACGCTCGTAGATCTTGTGCACTTCTTCCACCTGGACGCCGCGGAACTTCAGGTTCAGAAGCTCTTTCAGCGGCATCTTGGTGCGGCGTTCGGCCAGTGAGAGCACGACGGTATCGGCTTGTTTCGATAGGGCAAGGTCTTCAACCTCCTGCACGCGGCCGAGCACCGGGAACACCATCTCTTCAGCCTCGGAGGGAGGCTCGAGCGCGGCGGCAACGGCAGCACCAGTTGCCATCACTCCCGCGGAGGAAGCAAAACTCAGTTGCAGCAGCTTGGGGCTGGCGAAGACGGCGTGCTTTTCGCGACGTGTGCCGTGCTGTGCCAGCACTGCCTCATGATCGCCGGTTCCTGTGATGACCGCCGAGACCGGGCGTTTCGAGGCAGCCTCGTCTTCTTCCAGGAAGCCAAGCACCTTCACGTTGAGTTCGGGACGCTGCGCAATTTCCCAGGCCAACAACCTGCCTGGCTGGCCGCTTCCCATGATGAGGATGGTTTGCGGGGTCCGCAGAAAAGGCAGTCCGGCATCGACCAGCAGGCGCCAGCCGACGACAAACGAGATGATGATAGGTGCCGCAATTGCGGCCACGCCGCGGCCCAGGCTGAGGTCGGGATCGACGTAATAAACCACCGCCAGCAGCAGACAGGCCGCGCCCAGCGCTTGCAGTAGCCGCGCGAACAGCATCGTCCGCCGCCGCACCGTGCCCAGATCATAGAGGTCGCAGTAGTAGAGCGACAGATCGCAGGCCGCAATGACGAGCAGATAACGCAGGAGCGTGTCTGGCTCGCTTAATTGCTGGCGCAGGGCCGTGAAATCGCGAAACCGCAGCGCGGTGGCGAACAGCAACGCACACCCGATAAGCGCGCCCTCCGACAGCACCAGAATCAGCGTCTTGCCGGGGATCCTTTGTCCGCCGATGTTCATGAATTCCAAATTGGTAGGCGGAGCAGGAATTGAACCTGCGACCTCCCCGGTGTAGTCGGGGTGCTCTCCAACTGAGCTATCCGCCTTCCCGGACAAAACAGTCGCAAGTCATAGTCCAAAGGACCAGCAGCCTCGGCAGGTAGTGCGTAAGTGCAGCAATGTCAGCCAATCGCGGCCCGATTTTCATCATCTGGAGCCATTTTCGGGTTGCAAACGTGTCGAAACCGTTAATCGGGGCTTTTCTTCTGGAAGAATAGGAAGTTCTTTTCCCTGCGCGCTGGAAAAACTTGTAGTACTGGCAGCGGAATTCCAGCCCTGCTATGGGCTTGTTGTAACGGATGGATATACGGCTACGACTTTCACCTCGAAGTCAGCCGGTAAGCACATCGTTGCCGCCGCAGCAAGATGGTACCCACCACCCATCCGCGCACTCGGCGATGCGCTTAGCTTGGAGCGTCGGCTGTACTGGTTCACCTGGGAATGGATGCAGCGCAACCGGCACGGCTGATTTCAATATTGGGGTCGGCTTGGAGTAAGGCTGCGCGGCGATGGCGCGGTCACTTCTTCGCATTGGCCATCGTGTACAGAATGAGCTCGGCGCGACTGGAGACGCCGAGTTTTTCAAAAATGCGAAACAAATAATTTCGTATGGTGTGTTCGCTTATGTTGAGTCGCTTGGCGATCTCCCGGTTGCGCAGGCCCTCCACCACCAGGGAGACAATCTCCTCCTGCCGTGGGGTGAGTAAAATCTGTCCGCGGGCATCGGTCAGCCGCCCGCGATGTCCATGGGTAAGGGTGTCCAGCACGTAGCGCAGTTGCTCGCTATTGGCCCACACTTGTCCCCGGTGTACCCGGTCGATACATTTGCACAGGACTTCGCAGCTCTCGTCGCGGCCACAAACTCCCATCGCTCCCGACTTGAACGCCTCGACCACCAGTTCGCGACTGCACTGGTCGACCAAGAGAACACAACGAAGATTGGCGTTACTGTGGCGCAGCTTGCGGATCAGCTTGGACTTCGCCGCAATGTCTTCCGCGCTGGCCGTGACCACGGCGACATCGGCTTCAGGGAAATACAGCTCCGAACCGTTCGTTTCTTCGCAAATCGCAGTCACGCGCACTGGATACCTAGACGTTTCCAACATGCGCTTCAGCAGCTCGGCACCCATACGCGTCGTCTCGAAAACGAGCACGCGAATGGCTTCCTGCGAGTCCGAGAGGTCCGCTGGAGACAGCAACTCTTCCGTCTCTTCCCCATTTCGCATTGAATTCGAGTGGCGCACAACTTACTCCGGAACCAAAGTGCCGGGAAAGCTGGGTCTGTAGGGGACAATCAGCCCATGTTTCTCGTGCGGGGCGTATCTGTGATGAGAGTACCTCAGGTTTGGGAGCAAAAGCTAGCGCAATATCGCGCCTATCAGCGAGGAAGTTCCACTTTGGCTTCCACGATGAGGCCGACTGCCTGCGGTAGTAGTGCTGCTGTCAGCAGCCTCTGCTCCGCCTGAACGGCAAGGCCGCCCTCCCGAGAGCCGGGTTAATCAGGGACTCGCCTGCGGATGCCAAATGAGAGAACTCACGCCTCGGGGGACGTGCTGACCAGCGCCGAGCCGTTGCCTCGATCTGCGGCTCTGGGCGTAGCATAGTCGCGGAGCCCGGCATTGCGGATCTTATATAACAGCGCGCGGTAGCTGATGTTCAGCGCCTCCGCCGTCTTCCTGCGGTTCCAGTTGTTGAGGTGGAGCACTCGGAGAATGACTTGAGCTTCCGCTTCGCGCACCAGTTGCTCAGTGCGGCTCTTGAACGACAGATTCTCCGTGCCGGGCCGTTGTGGCGGCGTAAAGGTCAGCGCGCGCCGGGCAATTTCCTGGGCGATGGGCTCGGCCTTCCCCAGCACGACGTAGCGCCGGATCACATTTTCCAGTTCCCGAATGTTCCCGGGCCAGTAATACCGCCGCAGGAGCCTGTAAGCTTCCGCGGGCAAAGGCGCCGCCTGGGTACCAAACATTGCGTTGAAGCTCTTGATCAGGTAGTCGGCGATGATGGCGATGTCGTCGCCACGCTCGCAGAGATTGGGGACGCGGAAACTGGTGGTGTTAATACGGTGATAGAGGTCCTGGCGCAGTTTGCCCTCAGCCACGTCATCGGCTGGGTCGCGGGTGGTGATGCAGATCGCACGAACGTCGACTTTCAGTTCCTCCTCACCGCCGATCCGCATGAATGTGCCGCTTTGCAACAACTGCAGGAGCTTCGCCTGAACGCTGATATCGAGGTCCGAGATGTTGTCCAGCAGGAGCGAGCCGGTATGCGCCAGTTCCACCAGGCCGCGGCGTTTGTAGTAGGCCCCTGTATAGGCGCCTTCCTCGCATCCGAACAGCTCAGACTCAAGCAGTGGGGTCGGAATGGCGCCGCAACTGATCTTCACGTTTGGCCCATCGCAGCGGCGGGAGCGGCGGTGGATAAACCCGGCCATGACCTCCTTGCCCGTACCTGTGGCGCCGTAAATCAGGACCGGAACGTCGGCCTGCGCGATCTGCTCCACCATGGGACGGAGCTCGCGCATCACCCGCGAACGACCGAAGATAATGTCTTCCGGCGGTAGAACCGGCTGCTCACACTTTGACTTGCGATGCATGCTCTCTCGGTGCTGTACTCGGCCCTTCATCGGCCTATAAGCACGAGGCACACCAAAGTAACGGGGCCTGTAATCTTGCCCTGGAGCGGAAAGCCCCACTGAATCTGCGGATTGGGACTGGTTTTTTGTGAGTATTACTGGCCAACGCTGCGAGAAATTATTTATTTCGGACAAATATGCTTCCTGCTGGCGATTCGTCTTCCAAAGGGTCTGCCGTAGCGGTCAGGGATTTGCGATATCGCGTTCGTAGAAAGACGCTCATTGCTGCAAGCGACTACAACTTGCGAGACAAACGAAAACCCCGTCCTATGGCCGGGACGGGGTCTTTCTGATAGACAAAGAGGTGACGAGTTGAAACTGTTACGACGACTTGGAATTAGCCGCGTAGCAGCTTCTTCTTGAATGCCATGCCGAATCCCAGCAGCCCGGAACCCAACAGCGAGAGCGCTGCCGGCTCAGGTAGGGCGAAAGAGTCATCGAAGCTGGTGTTATCCGCCAGCCCATGCGAGTCAATTGTGACCTCCAACGTTAGGGCGTACGGTCCACCGCTCAGCAGGACAGTGCCGTTCGCCGCGCCGCTGAATGACGCTCCGGTCATCACTATGGCATTCCCTATCGCAGTTCCACAGCCTGCGGCGCAAAAAGCCGTGTTAGCGGCCGAATAAAAGGCTTGGGTGGTAATCGTTGTCCCTGAGGCAGAATTCGTCCCTCCGATACTGGCCAAGAAGGTCTGCAGGCCGGTCGGCGATGTTAGACCGGTCACTGAAAGAAGTACCGTCAGCGCACCGGTACCCATCCCAGACGAGAAGTTAGCCGTGTTTATGTCCAGCAGGTTCGGAAGCATTTCAAGAGGCGGTCCAAAGCCACTGGTAACGTTCGAGGTCCAGCCGCCAACGGCACCGATGAAAGTGATCGCACCGTTGCCTGGATTCAGGTCAGAAGCGTTACCCGTGCAACCGGCGAAATTGGTGTTGTTGTCACAAATCGTCGCCTGACCTGGGTTAGGAGCTACGGCGGTTAACTGAAGCCCCAAGTTGCTGCCGGCCCAAGCCGCAGTAGATGCTGCCATTAGCATTCCCGCGACTAGGACTGGTAGAAGAAGTTGCAATTTCCGGTTCATCTTGCTGTCACCTCCGTGCCCTGGGTAGAGGGTCCTTGTTCAACAGATACACAAAACGCACGAAAACTCGTTCTTGGAAAGAGCACTTCCCATTCCAAATCCAGCAACATCTAAGCTATTGCAGCATATAGGCTTATGAAAGACGAATCCGGAACACCGTAGGACATGTGCAAGCCTCTACCCAAGAAACTGGCAAGTTGTTGGCGAAAGTTTTTTTCCATACCTTTTGCGTGCAACGGCCCGTGGGAAGCGATAAAACGGAGCTCGCCTATGCCGCCACCGAACCTCGAGCGCCTTCGGTGTTATGACGGAATCACGAAGAGAAGGCTATCGGTAAGTTCGATGAATCTCTGCAGCGGCTTTATCGCGAGTTGGCCCACGTGGTTCGCAACCCGTAAGACATAGAAAACAAGGTACTCCAAGCTCCGCACCAGCTCGACATTCCCGGTTTGGTATCTCCGTGGCGCTCTTTTGCTCTCGTCTGAGTTCCGGTTCCACTGACCTGGTATCCGAGACTGCTCCGCGCCACCGCCGAGCGCGCCGCAACTGAGGCGAGTCGAAGCGCGTAATTTCTCTTTCCAAGAACGGGCACGCCGAGGAGAACGAAGTCGAAGAAGTTCTCGCAAAGCCAATTGAAGATCGAGCCGGGGTACAGCATCCGAGCTCCGGTTGCTCGGGTGCGGCCTTGCGTAGCTCCCCAAAGCGCGGTAGCGTTAGAAACGATGACAACTGACTTGCGCAATCAGATTGAAAATCTCTCGCTTGCCGAGAAGGCGGAACTGCTGGATGCGGTCTCGCTCACGGATGAGCAGCGGGCGGAGTTGGACCAACGCATCGCTTGGCACCAGCAGAATCCTTCCGACGTGGTTCCCTGGGAGCAAGTCAGGGCCAACCTGTTTAAGAAGCCGTGACAGTGAAAGGTGAACCTGCCCTGAGCTTGCCGAAGGGCCCCATATATCGGCTTCACGATAGCGGTCCTTCGACTGCGTGAGTGCGGTGGCTGCGCGACCGCACACAAACCGC
>Ga0335077_10005673_pt1 | contig 15349 bp, 9 predicted proteins | sample Lox_Sample_31_FD_207151 | JGI IMG/M metagenome (GOLD analysis project Ga0335077, IMG submission 207151) | Soil microbial communities from Loxahatchee National Wildlife Refuge, Florida, United States - Lox_Sample_3.1 | ecosystem: Environmental > Terrestrial > Soil > Wetlands | place: USA: Florida... | reverse complement strand
CGCGAACAGATTACATTTCCCCCATGCGGCGGCTGAAACAGATTTTCTACACGGCAGTGGGGCTGGCTGTTCTGTTTTTCGGAATTTATCTCGGCATCACCGTCTCGCGCTGGCTCCAGACCGGTTCGGGATTGCGCTTTGAAAACACCGCCACGGTCGTGCAACAGGTGCAAACGCTGTCCGACCTCGTCACGGTCAAATACGTCATGGAAAAGGTCGTCGTGTTGGAGGACGCCAAATGGTATGGCGAAAGCCGCGTGCTCCTGCTCGCGCACGGCATCGTCAAGGCGGGCATTGACCTCAAACGCATCACGACGGAGGACGTGACGATTTCCGGCGACCGGATTTCGATCAAATTGCCGCCGCCGCAAATCACCGACGCCTATCTCGACGACAAGCAAAGCCGGGTGATTGATCACGAAACCGGCCTGTTGCGCGTGTTCGACAAAGACCTCGAACAAACCGCCCGCGAAAATGCCGTGGACGACGTCCGCCGCGCCGCCCGTACGGCCGGAATCCTGAACGACGCGGACCAGCGCGCGCGGTTGGAATTGGAATTATTCCTCCGGGAAGCGGGTTTCAAACAGGTGGAGTTTCATTGAAGCGTGCCTGCTTCCGGCCAGGCATCCGCCGCTGGCGAACAGTGCTCCGATTTGAGTCAACGATGACGACGGATTTTAACCGGATGCGGCTTTTCCGCATCGGCCTCATCCTCGACAGCCACGGCCAGCCGGTGTCTGGGCGTGGAAATCTTGCGCGCCGCCGAGCGTAACTGCATCATGTACAGTGCGGTGGCGGGAGCGGAAGGCTGGCGGTCAGTAACTTCGGCTTGACCGATCACTTCTTGCCACTGCCTTGCGAGATTTGCCTTTTTGGCCATGCAGGCGATGCCGCAATTCATGTGCCAGAAAATAGTACGGATTTGTGGCGGGAAAATGGAGATTTGGTAAATTCCCAGTTACTTTCTGCCAAGCCGCTCCAGCAATTTGCCGTGAATCCCGCCAAAGCCGCCGTTGCTGAAGACACAAACAATGTCGCCTCCCTGTACATTTTTTGCCATGTGCACAACAATTGAATCCACATCCGGCAAATAGGCCGCGTCTTTGCCGGCCATTTTTAAATCCTGCATTAACTTTTCTGGATTTAACCGTTCTTCCACAGCGATTTGTGCCAGCCGCGCGACTTCAGCCACCACCACGGCGTCGGCCTCCGCAAAGGCGCCAGCCAGTTCGGATTGGAAAACGTTTCGCCGGGTTGTGTTTGAGCGCGGCTCGAAGACGGCCCAGATTTTTTCGTGCGGATATTTCAAGCGCAACGCCTTCAACGTCTCGCGAATCGCCGTCGGATGGTGGCCGAAGTCGTCCACCACGGTCACGCCGCCCGCGACACCACGCACTTCCATCCGCCGCTTGACGCCTTTGAAGGTATCGAACGCGGACTGGACTTGATGATTTTTCAGTCCGCAATGCTTGGCGCAGGCGATGACGGCCAGGGCATTGCGCACGTTGAATTCGCCCACCAGATTCAGGTGAAATTTAAAGCTCGGGATTTCAAATTCGCTCGCGGTCGGACCGCAGCGAAGGTTGAACGCACGGACTTTGTTGTTTTCTCCCAGGCCAAAGCGCTGCACCGGGCAATAATTCACGTCCAACAACGGCGCCAGATTGGCGTCGTCGCCGTTGCCCAGCAACAGGCCGTTGCGCGGAATCAGCCGAATGAAGTGGGAAAAGGATTTTTTGATGGCATCCAGATTTTCAAAAATGTCCGCGTGATCGAATTCGAGATTGTTGATGATGGCGATTTCCGGCTGGTAATGGACAAACTTGCTGCGCTTGTCAAAAAACGCGGTGTCGTATTCGTCGCCCTCGATGATGAACCATTCGCCGCCTGCTCGCGATTCATCGGAGTCGGTAAACCGCGCGCCCTGGTTGAAGTTGGCCGGGATGCCGCCGATGAGGTAGCCTGGATTCAGCCCGTTGTGCTCGAACACCCACGCGAGCAGCGCCGTGGTGGTGGTTTTACCGTGCGTGCCGGTGACGACGATAGAACGTTTGCCGCGAATGAAAAATTCCCTGAGCAGTTCCGGCAGCGAGCCATAACGCAGTTTGTGATCGAGCACAAACTCCGCTTCGGGGTTGCCGCGCGAAATCGCGTTGCCAATGACAACGAGGTCGGGTTTGTGCGCCAGATTTCGTTCCGCGTAACCGTTCATCACCTCGATTTGTTTCGCGGCGAGAAACGTGGACATCGGCGGATAGACATTCTGGTCCGAGCCGGTGACCGAAAAGCCCTTTTCTTTCATGGCCGCCGCCACCGAAGCCATCGCGGTGCCGCCGATGCCGACGAAATGAACCGATTTGATTTCCGTTGAAAACATGCCGGGGCATTAAACCATGAAGCGGCGAAGGCACAAAGTATTTTGCCGAGGTGAAAATCCCGGCGGCAACCTCACGGATAAACCATGCGGTAAAACACGCTGCCGTTGGTGGGAATTATCGGAATGATTATTTGATTCGTCGCGCTCGCGCCGGCCACGTCTGCCCAATTGGTAGTCAGCCCGACGCCCGGCGGATTGGTTTGCGCCTGTATCTGCCAGCCGGTGTGGTCGGGCGGCCACGATAAATTCAACAGGCCATTCATCACGGCGAATGTGATATTGGCCCGATTGGTAGCGGGCGCGACAATGATGCCGATCGGCGCGGAATCTGCCGTGTTGGTCCCGTTGAAAACGGCACGCGCGGTGAGCAAATAGTTTCCCATCGGAACATTGGTCCACGTCCAGTTGTAAGGCGCAACGGCGGTCTGGCCGAGCACGTTCGTGGTGGCGGAGCGAAATTCCACCCACGCCAGATTTTGGCCGTTGCTGGCAACGTTGGCGGAAAAAATGATGTTGGTGGAGACGATGAAATTTGCGCCGTTGGTTGGAGCGGTCAAAGTGATGGTCGGAACTGGCGTGATTCTGCCGTAGGTGAAAAGATTCGTTATCTGCTGCGCCGTCAGCGCGTTGGTGTAAACACGCACGTCATCGAGCGTCGCGTCCAAATAATCGCTCGTGGCCGCCGCGAGGCCGAAGCCCAGCGTCGTCGCGTCCAGCGACACCTTGTTTGCGTTCGTGCTGTTCAGGGCGCCGTTGACGTAAAGCGCCACGCCGTTCGTCGTTTTGACAAACGCCAGATGCGTCCAGGTATTCAGCGGTGTCGTGTAGCCGAGCGCGTAATCGGCGGAGCCGTAAATGGTGTAGCCGACATGGTTCGTGTGGCTGTGTTGCTCCAATTTCAGCGCGTCCTTCGACCCGCCGAGCAGCACGGACGAATCCTTGGACGCCCAGCGGTTCGCCCAAAACGCCGCCGTCCAATCGTTGGTCACGAAAAATGGATTGTTGATGACGATGCTGGCGGAATTAGTGCCGTCAAAGAAAACGCCGTTGCCGGCGTGGCCGTTGCTGGTCCAGCTCGCGCCGGAATTCAGCGCGCCGTTGTGCCCGTTGCCGGAATAATCGAAAGCCGTCGCGCCGAGGCCTTCGTTCAATTGCCACCACGCAACCGGCTGAATCGTGTCTGGCGGCGGAACGAAAAACACCGTCAACGTCGCCGGCAGGCTGGTGATCGCCTCGTAGCCGTTGTCCAGCAAAACGGAATAACTCGCGCTGTCGGCGGTTGTGACGTTGCTGATGGTCAGTGTGGCCGTCGTCGCGCCGCTGACGTTCGCCGAATTGAAAAGCGTCGCGCCATTTTTCAGCCATTGATACGTCAGCGGCGGCGGCCCGGCCAAAACGTTGAACGTCGCCGCCGCGCCTTGCAAACAAATCTGGCTCGCCGGCTGGTTCGTGATGACGATCGCAAAAACCGTCAGCACCGCGTTGGAACTCACCGCGCTGCCCGTCGCGCTGCTGACGATGACGGAATAATTTCCGGCGTCCGCGGGCTGCGCGTCGGCCACCGTAAAACTCGCGCCCGTCGCGCCCGGAATGGCCGCGTTGTTGAATTGCCATTGGTAATAAAGCGCAGACGAATTGCTGGCGACGACGCTGAACGTCGCGGCGGCGCCCGCGCCCAGGGCCTGGCTTTGCGGCTGCGATAAAATCACCGGCGGATTGTTGGTAATCATCGCGCCGGCGCGAATCGTATTGTTGCCGGAGTCGGCCACAAAAAGAATTCCATTCGTGCCCATCGCCAGACCCGCGGGATAAAAAAACCGCGCGGCGATGCCCGAATTGTCCGCGTTGCCGAAATTCCCCGGCCAGCCAGCGACGGTGTTGACCACCCAATTGGTTCCGGCGGGCGAAATTTCGCGGATGGCATGATTGCCGGCGTCGGCGACAAACAAGTTCGTGCCGTCAAAGGCGATGCCTTCCGGCTCGAAAAACCGCGCGGCGCAATTTGTGCCGTCCGCGCTGCCGAAAACGCCGGCCAGACCGGCGAGGGTGCCCACGGTTCCGTCGGGCGCGACCTTGCGAATGGCGTGATTAAACAAGTCCGTCACGAAAAGATTTCCATTGGGGTCGAGCACGATTCCGGTGGGACGGTCGAATCGGGCGCTAACCGGCAGGAAGGCCGTTCCACTGTCCGCACTGCCGGAAAATCCCGGCACGCCCGCAAGCGTGGTGACAACGCCCGCCGGCGTCATTTTGCGAATGGTATGATTGAATGTGTCGGCGACAAAAAGGTTGCCGGACGAATCCGTGGCAATTCCCTGCGGCGAAAAAAATTGCGCTCCAAAATTTGTGCCGTCCGCGCTGCCGGAAACTCCGGGTGAACCGGCCAGCGTGCTCACGGTGCCGTCGGGCGTGATTTTGCGGATGGTAGCGTTGCCGGTGTCGCAGACGAAAATATTTCCCGAAATGTCCACGGCCACGGCTTGCGGCGAATTGAACAGCGCGTTGGTGCCATTGCCGTCGGCGCTGCCCGCGATGCCGGGCCAGCCGGCGAACGTGCTGACGGTTCCGTCCGGCGCAATTTTGCGAATCGTGTCGTTGCCCGCGTCGGCGACAAAAATGTCGCCGGCTGAATCCGCCGCCGCGCCGAATGGGTTGTTGAATTGCGCGTTCGTGCCGCTGCCATTTGTGCTGCCCGCCGCGCCCGAACCGGCGAGCGTGATGAAATCGAATAATTGCGCGCGCACCGGCGCCGCGAGAAGAGTGGCGCATGCGATAGCGCGGAAAAATGTTTTCATCATCAATCCCAGTTTGGCAGATAAACGTTTCCGGCGGAATTGGTGCCGCCGTTGCCTTGCACCGAGGCGTTGATTTGATACGTCGCGCCGGAATGGCGCACGGGCAGGCGCAGCACGTAAATCGTCGCGTTCGTTGTCGCGGCGGCGACGGAGTTGGTTTGCGCGAAGCCGGCGTGCGTGTCGCGGTCAATCTCCGTTCCGTTTTCCAGCAGCGCCGCCCACGCGATATTCAGCGCGTTCGTGCCGCTCGTCGCGCTAAAGCTCACGTCAATTTCGCCTGCCCCGGCCAGGTTCGTCGTGATGTCAAATTGCAGCGGCGTCGGCAGCGTTTGAATTTGCGGCGGCGACCACGCGCCAATTTGCGGAATGGTTTCGCGGTCGTAATTAATTTGCATTTGCGCGAGTCGCTGCTCGAACACCGCGAGCCGGTTGGTGAAATCGGAATAATTCTGGGAAGCCGCGGGCGTCCACGTCACTTCGGCCAGCGCGCACGCGCGTGGGAACATTTTGAACATGACGTTTTCAAACGACGGCACGTATTCCGTCCATAGATTGCACTGCGCGCCGAGGATTCGGGAATTGTATTGCGCCGGCAACCCCGCGGGAATCGGCTGGAAACTGTAAAGGTTGCTGACGGACGAAAACTGTGCGCTGCTGCCGACGATGAATGGCGGCTCGAAATTCAGGTTCGTGATTTCCTCGTAATTGACGTAGCAGAAAGTGTCCGGCGACATGATGACGTTTTGACCGGCCTCGGCGGTGGGCACGGCTTCGCTCGAGCCGCCGGGTTCCCAATCCATCAGCGCCGCGCCGGGCACGATGCCACCGTTTTCAAATTCCGTCCAGCCGATCATCGTGCGGCCTTTCGATTGCACGAATGCGGCGAGATTCGTCGAAAGCCAATGTTGATACGCGACGATGGAAGCGTTTCCGCTCGGCATGATGCCGACCGCGAGCATTTGATTCGTGTCGTAGCTGTAAGTATTCCATTGCTTGTCAGTGCTGGAGATGACCTCGTCGCCACCGAGGTGAATGTATTGGCCCGGAAAGATTGAAATGACTTCGGAAATGACGTCCTGAAAAAACGCCATCGTGCCCGGCGAGCCGGGGCTGAACAGGTCCACGCCGTAATTGATATGCGGGTAATCCATTTGATAGTTCGTCACGGCGTTGCCGCAGCCGAATTGCGGATACGCCGCCAGCGCCGCCGTCGCGTGGCAGGGAATTTCAATTTCCGGCACGACGGTGATGTGCAGCTGCTGCGCGTAGGCGACGATTTCGCGCGCGTCGGCCTGTGTGTAAAAACCGCCGTATTGGCCGGCGGCATTGGTCGCGTCGCTCGCGCGCGGATTGAGGCTGTAATCCATGCCGGCGCGCCACGCGCTGTTCGTCGTGAGCGCGGGATAATTGGTAATCTCGAGCCGCCAGCCCTGGTCGTCGGTCAGGTGCCAGTGAAATGTATTCAGCTTGAGCGCCGCCATCGCGTCGAGCAGTCGCTTGATGTCCTGCTTGCTGAAGAAATGGCGCGCGCAATCGAGCATCGCGCCGCGCCAGGGAAACTGCGGCTGGTCGTCAATGTCCACGCACGGAATCGTCCAGGCAACGTTGGTCACCGGCAGCGGCGAAAAAATCTGCGGCGGCAGGAGCTGCAACAGCGATTGGACGCCATAAAAAATTCCTGCTGTCGCCGGCGCGCGAATGACGGCGGAATTGGTTGTCACCGTCAATTCATAACCTTCGGTGCCAAGATTTGTGTCGGCGTCCGCGGTCGTCAGCAAAATCGCGTTGGAAATCACCAGGCTGCCGTTCGTCACGGCGACGGCGAATTGCCAGCCGGTGGATTTGAAAAGTTGTTCCGCAAGATAGTTGCCGGTTGGCTGCGAAATCGGGTCGGTGAAAATTTCCACTCCCGGATGGCCCGGCGCGGCCGACGGCGACTGCGTCGGACAAAGCATGAACACGCCGGGCGACGTTTGCATTTGGCGTGGCAGCGGCACCAACGCCGGGGTTCCGGCGAACGCCACCGTCGTCACCAGTGTCGCCAAAGCCATCGCCGCGCCGCAGATGCGGACAAAGTGAACTGATCTGACCTCCAAGGGAAACATGCCGGACTATTATACCAGTTACAATTTGGGATTGCATTATTTTCTGAAGGCAGGGCGCGCTCTCCGAGCGCTCCATTCACTGCGGCGGGCAGGGGACTCCGATGACTCGCGAGCAGGCTGCCCGCCCTGCCAAATGATGCAATTTCAAAGTACAAATGGTTTTAAACCACGAAGATACGCAGTCATACAGTATTTTGAGCTTAACCGGTTCCGACCGAAGGCTTCCAAGCCCGCTGGCAACCGCAATCCAGTGGCAAATCTGCGGATTTTTTGAAAGAAACGCGTCGCTTTTTGCGAGTAATTATTGTATGAATTGTAGCATGACGTTGTTGGCGGAAGATTCGATTCCCACGCGTTATACCCTCCTCAGCCGGTTGGAAGACCGTGGGGACCAGGACAGTTGGCGGGACTTCTTCGACACCTACTGGCGGTTGATCTATTCGGTGGCCATCAAGTCCGAGCTGACGGAAGCCGAGGCCCGGGAGGTGGTTCAGGAGACTATCATTTCCGTTGCCCGGGACATCCATAAGTTCAGGCGCGACCGCACCTTGGGTTCGTTCAAGGGCTGGCTCCGAAATATCATCCGCTGGCGCATCGCCGACCAGTTGCGGAAACGCACTCGCGCCAGTTGGGGCGGCGATCCTCAAACCGGGGCGGACCGGCCGCGGCCGGACGCGGCGGAAATTCCCGACCCGGCCGGCGAAACCGCGGAATCTGTCTGGGAAGAAGAGTGGCAGGCAAACCTGCTGAAAGCTGCGATGGAAACAATCAAACCTCGCGTCAAGGAGGAATACTATCAAATCTTCGGTTTATACGTGATCAAGCAATGGCCCGCGACGAACGTGGCCCGGGCGCTGGACGTCAACGTCGGACTGGTTTACCTGGTTAAATATCGCATTTCGGCATTGCTCAAAAAAGAAGTGCGCCGACTGGAAGAAAAATGGAATGGACATTGATGTGAATCCGAAGCCAACGTCATGACTGAACCTGTCAATCCGGCTCGTGAAGCATCAACCGTGGCTGTTCCGCCGGCAGTCCCGCCGGCCGTTCCGGATCACGAACTCGTCCGCGTCATTGGCGGTGGCGGCAGCGGCCAGGTATGGCTGGCCCGGAATGTTCTGGGGACTTACCGCGCCATCAAAATCGTGTACGAAACCCCCGGGCATAAACGCCCGTTCGGCGGCGAACTGGACGGCGTCATGAAATTCGAGCCGATCTCGCGTCAGCACGACGGATTGGTGGACATCCTGCACGTCGGCGGCGGCGAGGCGGCGGGCTATTTTTATTGTGTGATGGAACTGGCGGATGACATCACCACCGGCCAAACCATCCATCCCGAACATTACCAGCCCCGGACACTCGCGCACGACCTGGCGGAACGCAAACACCTGCCCATTGGCGAATGTATCCGGCTGGGGGCGGTCATCGCGTCTGCCCTGGGATTTCTCCACCGGCACGGTTTGATTCACCGCGACATCAAGCCTTCCAACATCATTTTCGTGAACGGTTTTCCCAAGCTGGCCGACACCGGACTGGTCGCCGGAATGTTTGAACCCAGTTTCTACGTCGGCACGGAAGGCTTCATCGCGCCGGAAGGCCCGGGCACCATCCAGGCGGACATTTATTCGCTGGGAAAAGTCCTTTACGAAATCAGCACCGGCCGCGACCGGAACGCCTACCCGGAACTACCGGCGCACCTGAAGGATAACCGGGAAGGCCGGGATTTGATCCAATTCAACAAAATCGTCGTCAAAGCCTGCCGGGCAAACGCGTGGCAACGGTACAAATCCGCCGACGAAATGATGACGGATCTGCTGGCGTTCCAATTCGACCACCGCCGTTCACGTTTCGCCCATGCCCATCAGCCTTGGATCTGGGCCATCAGCATCCTCGGCGGGCTTATCGCCTTTTGCGTCATTGTCGGAATGCTCTGGCGCCTGATCTGGCTGCTGAAACATGGTTACGACTGACCTGCCGAACCGAACATATCAAGGAGTTGTTGATATAATGATATTGACTTATGTGGTTCATTAGGATAATAGGGGAATGTCTATGAAGCCATCAATCCATTCAGGAAGAGTTAATCGGATAATCCCCGTCAAGGGCCGGCCAACCTGCGCCTTTACCCTCACCGAACTGCTCGTGGTGATTGGAACGCTCGCGGTTCTGGTGATGCTGCTGGTCCCGGCACTCGCGGGCACCAAGACAGACACCTGGCGGCTCCAATGCCAGAACAACCTGAAACAGCTCCAGGTTGGCTTCCAGCTTTTCGCGCAGGACCACAGTGATACGTTCCCGCCCGCGGGGTGGTCGTCGAGTTTGACGGGGCCAACTTATCAAATGGCCTGGGACTGTTGGATCAACCGATACATCGGCGGCAACTTGCCGGATTCAGTTCTGACTTCAGGCGTTGTGTTTGTCGGGCAAGGCAACCAAGTGCTCTCGATTGAGGTTTGCCCGGCGGATACGTTCCCCAAAGTCAATTGGATCGGCGGAAATTCTCCGTGGTTCGCCCTCCGCTCTTACGCCATGAATGCGGTGGGGCCAACCTTGGGGACAGGTTTTCAAGTGAATGACCAGAACCGGACTTACCCGTTGCCAGACCTTTCCAAACCCATTATGCACGGCGTCGGTATTTACTGGACCGACACCGGTTCCGGTTCCACACCTGATTGGAATGCCCCTGGCTACAAGACTTCCGTGGTGCGCGATCCGGCAGGAACCATTTTGCTGTGCGAAAACACCCACGGCCAACAGATCGTTGGGAACATCTGGACCTGTGTTTGCATCGGACCGCAGGGAAGCGGTAGTGATCTGGTTCAGATTGATAGGAGCACCAATCCGACCCAGGATCCCAATTCAGCCAATGCGGTCAACCAGGGCGTCCTTTTGTATCAGGCGCACCAGAACACTTTCAACTACGCTTTCCATGATGGACATGTGGCAGCTCTCTCGATCCAGCAGACCATCGGCTCCGGTACACTGGCGGCACCAAGGGGCATGTGGACGGTAATTCCAGGTGACTGAACCGATGACACTTTATGAATCCTTCCGACTGCTTCAGCCAAATGGAACTTTCAACCGCATAAAGCCATGAAAACAAAAATTTTTGACGGCTCTGCATTCACGACCCGAAACCCGCGCATCGCGTCCGTGACCGCGAAGATTTTTGGCAGGAACCTCATTATGGCAACCTGGCTGTTGGCTTTCGGCGTCTTCCTTGTCCCGGTCAATGCGCTGCCGGTAGCATTGCTCTCGGCGCGAAATCCTTCCGTGCCCCTGCCGACGGGTGGGGACGGCAATTCCGCTGCTCCCGTTGTCAGTCCCGATGGCCGTTTTGTGGTTTTCACCAGCGCAGCCAACGATCTCGTGCCCGGCGGCAACAGTTTTTGCAGCTTGAACGTGTTCCTGCGTGATCGCGCCAGCAACACCACCGTGCTGGTCAGCGGCAACTGGAGCGGCACCGGCGGCGGGAACGGCAATTCGATGCTCGGCCGGGTTTCCACCAACGGACAGTTTGTCGTTTTTCAAAGTGACGCCAGCAATCTCGTGCCGAACGACACGAACGGGGTCACGGACATTTTTGTCCGCGATCTGGTGGCCGGGACAACGACGCTGGTGAGCGTATCAACGAATGGCGGGCCGGCAAACGGCGCCTCGACCGATCCGGTCATGACGCCCAACGGCCGGTTTGTGGCCTTCATCAGCCGCGCATCGAATTTGGTTCCGGGCGACAACAACGGCATTCCCGACGTTTTTGTGCGTGATTTGACTGCCGGAACGAATTATCTGGTGAGCGTGGGAGCGTCCCTTGCCTCCGGCAATCCCAACCTGACGATGGCCACGCCGTCTATCACACCGGATGGCCGGTACGTGGCGTTTTTCAGCCAAGCCACGAACCTCGTGCCCACGGTCCCTGCCACTTCCCAGGGCGAGGTGTATGTGTGCGACCGGGTGGCCGGCACGACGATTTGGGCCAGCACCAATGCCGCGGCGATCGTGTCCGCCACGCTCGGGTTAAGCGCCATGCCGGCCTATCATCCGCGGTTGAGTGGCGACGGACGTTATGTCGCTTTCAAAGCCGGCCCGACGAATTCGACCAGTGCGGTGGTGGTTTTGGAATATGATTCAACTGCGGCCACGACGATCGTGATCAACACGAATGGTATTGGCGGGTCCACGAGCCTCGATGACAACTACGGTCCTGAAATGACACCGGACGGCCGCTTCATCGCCTTTGCCCGTAATGAAGGCGACCCCAATTTTGGCTATTCGAGCGTTCATGTCTGGGATTCGCAAAGCGCGACGGACACACTCGTCAGCGACGACGGCAGCGGCGTCCCGCCCAATACGACATCGTACATGCCGGTCATCAGCACCAACGGCCAATTCGTGGCATTCCTGAGCAATGCCACCAACCTGACCGGCAACACGGTATTGAACGGCTCCCATATTTACCTGCGCAACCTGCAATCCGACACCACGCAATTGGTGGATGTGGACACCAACGGCATCGGCTCGACCGACGATGGATTGACTTCCTTGAGCCTGAGCGCGGACGGGCAATGGGTCGCCTTCAGCAGTCCGGATGGGAGTTTGGTCAACCTGGACATCAACCGTGCTTACGACGTATTTGTGCGCGACGTCGTTGGCGGCACCACGGAAATAATCTCCCAGCGTGATGCGACGGTGATTCCTCAGGCGGGCGACGGATTCAGCGCGTTGGCTCAAGCGTCGGTCAGCGCGGACGGGCGGTGGGTGGCGTTTGCCAGCATGGCGGATGATCTGGTTCCCAGCGACACGAACCAGACGCAGGATGTTTTCGTGCGCGACCTGGTGAACGGCACCAATCTTCTGGTGAGCGTCGGGCTTGGCGGAGGTTCAGCCTTGGGCGGCGCTTCGACCAGCCCGGTCATCAGCACAAATGGCCGTTACGTGGTGTTCATCAGCGCGGCATCCAACCTGGTCGCGGGCCCGGTCAACACCCATGCCAATGTATTTCGCCGTGATCTCCAGTCAGGAATCACCGCGCTGGTCAGCGCGGGAAACGATGGCGTCACCCCGGGCAATGACGACGCTTTCGATCCGGTGATCACTCCGGATGGACGCTACATCGCCTTCATAAGCCTGGCGAGTAATCTTGCGGGCATTAACAGCGGCGTCAATACCTACTGGCGAGACATGAATCTGGGGCAGACTGTAGGATTGCAGGGTTATGTTTATGCTCTTGATCCTTCCTTGAGCAGCAATGGTCGCTACGTTGCCTACGCCTATGGCGTTAACATCACAACCGTCAGATTGCAAATCCGGGACACTCAATCGGGCACTGACATTTACACGAATACGGAGGCGGTGACCTCGGCGGCCATTGATCCGACCGGGACAAAAATTGTTTATCGGATTGCCAACGCGCTCTACGTGGACAACATCGCAACCCGATCCAACCTTTTCTCGATCTCAACCATGTCTCCGATTCGGAACGCCGGCTGCTGGAGCGATGACGGTCGCTGGCTGACGTTTGTTTCCACCACCAATCTGACCGGCGGAGACGACGGCACCAACAAAGTTTACCTGTGCGATTTCCAGACCGGCACGCTGACGCTGGTTGGCCTGGCCGGCCCGGGCACCGGCAGTGCTGAACCACTGTCGGATGCGCCAATGATGAGTGGCAACGGCCGGTTTGTCGCGTACCGCAGCGTCGCGACCAATACGGTCATTGGAGACAACACCGCGCCCCCGAACTTGTTCCTCCTGGACCGCCTGACGGCGTCCAACCTAGTACTGACCATTGGCCAGAGCAGTTCCGTGCCGCTTCTGTGGGCGTCCCGACCGGCAATTTGCGACAGCGGCGCGACAGTGGCCTTCCAGGACCTGGATTCGGGTCTGGTGACCGGCGATATCAACCGAGCGCCGGACGCCTTCGGCGCATCCGTGGATGTCAATGCCGCCCTGGTGGACAGCGATGGCGATGGAATCCCGGACTGGTGGATGATGAAATATTTCGGCCATCCCACCGGACAGACCAATGACCTGTCCCTCGCGCAGGACGATGCCGACGGCGACGGTGTGTCCAATTTGCAGGAGTATCTGGCCGGCACAAGCCCCATTGATCCAAATTCCGTGTTCCGGCTTTCAACAACCGTTCCAGCCAACAGCACCACAGTCCTGACCTGGCCGGCGGTAGCGGGCCGGAGCTACCAAGTCCAATACAAAACCAATCTGACGGATGCAGTGTGGTTGAGCCTGCCGGGGAGCGTTTGGGTGATGGGCGGCCAGGGTTACTATACCGCACCGGCACCTCAATCCCGCCGCTTTTACCGTGCCGTGGAGTCGAATTAATCGCTCCTGCAAAACAACAGTGAATGTCTGAGCGGTCAGCATGGCTTTCCCGGCAGCCACTTGCCGCTACTTCAACTTGCGCTCCAGAATTTCGCCAACCAGCGCCGGGTTCGCCTTGCCTATGCTCAGTTTCATAACATGGCCTTTAATGCGGTTTAGCGCCGCGAGTTTGCCGGCTTTAAAATCAGCGACCGGTCCCGGATTTGCTGCAATCGCGTCGTCGCAGAATTTTTCAATCGCCGCCATGTCGCTTACCTGCGCCAGACCTTTTTCCTGAACAATCGCGGCCGGCGATTTGCCGGTCTCAAACATCTCGGCGAACACTTGCTGCGCCACCGAGCTGCTGATGGTTTTCGCGTCCACCAGCCCGATGAGCTCCAGCAATGCATCAGGATTAAATTTGAGGTCGCCGAGCGTCATCGTAGCAGCTGACGTGAGTCGGCTCCGACTTGCCTCCGCCTTTTCAGTTGGAGCCGGCTCACGCCGGCTGCCACCTTCAGCAATCTTCGCCCGCAAATTATTGATGACCCAATTCGCCACAGCTTTCGGATTTTTCGATTTCTTGGCAATCGGCTCGAAATAATTCCCCAAGGGCACGTCCCAAACAAACGTCTGGGCGTCGCTTGCGGGCAAACCGTAATCGCGCATGAACCGCTGCTTGCGTGCCAACGGCAATTCGACGACACGTGACTTCACTTCCGCGAGCCACTTTTCCGTCGGCTCAAACGGCATCAGGTCCGGTTCGGGGAAATAACGGTAGTCGTGCGCGTGTTCCTTGGTCCGCATCTCGTCGGTAATGCCGGCGTCGTCATCCCAGCGGCGCGTGGATTGGATGAGCTTGCCCCCTTTTTTGAGCACTTCAATCTGGCGCAGGATTTCATATTCCAGCGCGCGGCGCACACCCGAAAAGCTGTTCATGTTCTTGATTTCAATCTTAGCGCCGAGTTCTTTCGAACCGGCCGGCCGCACACTCACGTTCACGTCGCAACGCACCATGCCCTTTTCCATGTCGCAATCGCTCACGCCGCCGTAAACCAGGATGTCTTTGAGCGCGTTGAGATATTCGTAAGCCATGTCCGCGCCGGTGATGTCCGGTTCGGAAACAATTTCCATGAGTGGCACGCCGGCGCGATTGAAATCCACGCCGCTGTTGCGCTCGAAATGAAAACTTTTGCCGACATCTTCTTCCAAATGCGCTCGGGTGATGCGCACGCGCGCGATGCCGCCGTTGAATTCAAAATCCACGTAGCCGTTCGCGGTCGAGGGCTGGTCGTATTGCGTAATTTGATAATTCTTCGGCATGTCCGGATAAAAATAATTCTTCCGGTCAAACTTCGCGCGCGCCGGAATCTGGCAATTCAACAGCAGACCGGTGAGCACGGTGAGCCTTAGCGCCTCCTCGTTGGCGACGGGCAACACGCCGGGCAAGCCGAGGCAGACGGGGCAGACATTAGTGTTGGGCGGCGCGCCGAAGGCATTGGCGCACCCGCACCACATCTTCGACTTCGTTTTGAGCTGGACGTGGGTTTCCAGGCCGATGACCGCTTCGTAATCCATAACGACGGGCAAAGTCTAAACACGGGCGGTTCTGGAGTCACGTCAGCTTTCCGAGGCGTTTCAACTCGGAGAGAAACTCAATATCCGACTGGTCCTGGGGGCGGTTGGCTGCCTGCTTGGCGGCGAGCAGGTGTGTTCCCGAAAGACATTTTACTGGTGTGCCCTGTTCCGTTTTG
>Ga0335077_10005672_pt1 | contig 15352 bp, 8 predicted proteins | sample Lox_Sample_31_FD_207151 | JGI IMG/M metagenome (GOLD analysis project Ga0335077, IMG submission 207151) | Soil microbial communities from Loxahatchee National Wildlife Refuge, Florida, United States - Lox_Sample_3.1 | ecosystem: Environmental > Terrestrial > Soil > Wetlands | place: USA: Florida... | reverse complement strand
AATGTGGTCGTCGACGACCACGCCGCGGTCGGTCTCGAGCCCGGCGGCCTTCGCCAGCTCGATGTTCGGCTTGATCCCGGCGGCGACGATGAAGATGTCGGCCGGGGTCGTGTTGCCGTCGGTCATCACGACCTCGGCGAGTCGGTCGTTGGCGGACAGCGACTTGGTACCGGTCGCCGTTCGCACCGACAGCCCCAGGCCCTCGATGCAGCGCTGCAGGTACTCCGAAGCGCGCTCGTCGAGCTGGCGCGGGAGCAGCCGCGGCGCGAGCTCGAGCACGGTCGTGCCGAGGCTGAGTTTGCGCAGCGCGAACGCGGCCTCGAGGCCGAGCAGGCCGCCGCCGGCGACGACCGCCGCCCGCGCGCGGTGCTTCTGCGCGAACGCGCGCACCGCGATCGCGTCGTCGGCGGTGCGCATCACGAACGTTCCGGGCGCGCCGTAGCCTTCGATCGGCGGCACGAAGCTCGAGCTCCCGGTGGCGAGGATCAGCCGGTCATAGCCGAGCGGCTCGCCGGTGCCCAGCACGACTTCGCTGCGGCCGCGGTCGACTGCGGCCGCGCGCGTGTTCAGCCACAGCGTGATGTTGCGCTGCTCCGCCCAGGCGTCGGGATTCAGGTACAGCCCGTGCATCGCCGAACGGCCGTAGACCAGTCGGGTGATCGCCATCCGGTTGTAGAGGTGGTGAGTCTCGTCGGCGATCACGTCGATCGAGCACTCGGGGTGGTTGCGGCGCACGTAGTCCGCGGCGGTGATCCCGGCGATGCCGTTGCCGATCACGACCACCTTGTGGACAGAGCGGTCGTAGTTCAGCTCGAGCAAGCGGCTAGCGGTCGGCCGGCCGGCCGGCTCTGGCTCGAGCGAGACGAGCGCCGAGCCGTCGATCCGGCAGCAGCACGCCAGCCGCGTATTCTCCGCCAGTCCGAGCCGCTCGAGCGTCGACGCTTCGTCCTCGCCGATCGGCGACAGGTTGCCCATCCCGTTGATGATCGCGATCGGGTCCGCGCCGCAGACGCCCATCCGGCAGCCCGCCTCTATCGAGAGCCCGCCCGCTTCCGCGACCTCGAGCACGGTTCTGCCCGGTTCGGCGAGGATCCGCCTGCCGTCGGGCAGGAACGCCACCTCCGGCTTGTCCGCGTTGGCGGCGCGGTGCCCGGCGAGCGAGACGCTGCCCGCCATGCTGAGCCCGCGGGCACCGATCTCGCCGAGCGCGCCGCTGAGGGCGCGGCCGCCGGCGATGCTGAGACCCCTTGCCCTCATCGGAGCGGCCCGTGGCACGGCCTTCTCTCTATAGCGCTGCTCCTTGGCGTAGGTGCGCGCGATCCACAGCAGCGAGACGGCACCCAGCGCTGTGCGGACAGCCCAGGTGAGCGCGCTCGGCGGCGCGTTCCCGGTGATCGCCTTGACGATGTTCGGGAACGCAAACCAGTAGAAGATGTTGAGCGCCGCCGCCCCATACAACGTCGTGATCTTGTGCGAGGTGACGGGGACGAACGAGTCGAGCGCGAAGAAGCCGAGTACGCCCACCGCGGTGTACAGCGCGAGCAGCGCATACATGTGGCCGGCCGAGGTGTGTGGCAGGTTCGGCACTTCGAAGAAGCCGAGGACCAGCCCCGGGAACGCCGCCACGAACAGCTTGCGGCCGGCGCTGAACTCCGCTGGCTCATCGAGGTCCGCCAGATACGCGACGCGCGGGTTGAAGTCGTAGCAGTTCTTCGTGCAGCCGACGCACGGCTGGCAGTGGCTGTTAGGGACGAGCGCGAACGGCGTCTGGCCGTAGATCCGTTGGACCGGCAGCAGCGGGCAGATCGAGCTGCACCACCCGCTCTTGCCCTTGAGGAACATGCCGCCGGTGAAGGCACTGGCCAGCGCCGCGAGCAGCAGCAACCCGCTGAGCGGCCCGTTCGTCTGCAGCCCGACCTTGCGCAGGGTGATGAACGCGACGAACAGCATGATCGCGACCAGGTAGCCGTAGCGCGGCCACCATCTCGGCGCGGTCAGGGCCCTGGTAAAGCCGAGCACGCGCGGGATCTGGTTGGAGGCCGCCAGCGGGCAGATGTTCCGCCACAGCCCCGGGGCGAGGAAGAACAGGATCGGCAGGAGCGGGATCCCGATCCCCCAGATGATCTTCAGGCCCGTTTTCGGGGCGGCGATCGCGATCACGGCGATCGCGACCGTCGCGACCGCGGAGGCGGTCCGCACGCCCCACCAGGCCCTGACCGACAGCAGTGACGGGATCTGGGTGTAGTTGGGGAACGGCGGCAGCTTCGCCCGCTTGGCGCGGTTGTCCTCGAGGCGGGCGACGGGGCTCGGGCGCTTGGGCTTCGGGGGTTGCTTCACTTCTCGGGCGCGCGCTCTTCGTCCGGGGTGGCCTGCGCGGCTGCCATCTAAGTAATGTGCGGCGCTGGTCCGGAGCGCACACCAAGACCCCTGTGCCCTCTCATCGGCGCGATCTTAGCTGCGTGGTCACACGTCCGCCAAATTCGCCGACGACCAGCCGAAACGGGTGAGCTCCTCGCGTGGTGCGAGCGGTTGTGGTCGTACCGATCGCAGCCGGGCCGCTTCGTCGCGGCCCCGACCGAGCTCGTCCTTCAGGCCGCCCATCTCCTACGAGCCCCTTCATGGCGCTCTGCAGTCGCCCGACCCGGCTCGTGTCCTCGCCGAGCGCATCGATCCCGGCGCGCATCCTCGGCACTCGCTCGTCGACACTCCGTTCGCGTCCAGCCGGGTCGTCGGGGCAACGGATGTCCCGCCCACGATGGACGGGAGCATGGCCGAGATCGAGGCGTCGATGCCGGTGCTGGTCGAAGTGCACCAGCACCTTTCCCGGTTGCCCGAGAGTTGCCCGGGACGATCTGGACGCTCGGCGCCGGCATCGATCGGCTGGTGGTCTGATGGACCGCCTGCTAGCGTCGATCGAGACGCTGGACGGCAACGTCGGCTCGTCGCGGGGTTCGCTCGAGCCGACCGGCCGGATCGCGGATCGCGATCGCGTGTCCGGGCAACCGCCGGGCGAGCTGAAGCACCCGGGCAGACACCTGGGGGGTTGTCAGCCGGCGCTGGTGGCCGGCATCGATGCGGGTCCCCTAGCGTCGTGCACCGAAAATCGGAATCTACCTGCGAGGTCATGCCCCATGGGTGAGATCGTGAAACTGATGCCGCGCCGGAAGCGCATCGCGCTGATCGCGCACGACAACTGCAAGATGGAAATGCTCGAATGGGCCAGGTTCAATCGCGAAACGCTGGCCACCCACGAGCTCCACGCGACCGGGACGACCGGCGCGCTGCTGGCAGAGGAGCTCGGACTCGAGGTCAACCGGTTCCTCAGCGGCCCGCGCGGCGGCGATCAGCAGGTCGGCGCCGCCATCGCCGAGGGGAGGATCGACTTCCTGATCTTCTTCTGGGATCCGCTGGAGCCCCAGCCGCACGACGTCGACGTGAAGGCCCTGCTCCGGATCGCGGTGGTCTGCAACGTGCCGACCGCGTGCAACCGCGCCACCGCCGATTTCGTCCTGTCGAGCCCGCTCACGGGCGAGGAGTACCCGCGGCCGGAGCCGGTCTCCCCGGAGGCGGATCCGTCGCAGCGGCTCGCGACGCTGACGGGTGCTCAAGCCGCGGGCTAGCCGATCCCGAGGGCGAGTAACGCAACACTCGACGTCGGTCGCCGCTCGAGTGGCGCCATGTTCGTGCTATGACCGACCGAATCGCCATTCGGCGGGGGAGGTGAGCCGAGTGGCGAGATAATCGGGGTGCGAGGCGGGGCTGGACCGGGGGACGGTGGCGCGCGGTGCGTGACCCGGCGGACGGTGGCGGCGCGCCACGATGCGTGCGCGGGCGGCACGGCGCGGCGCCACCGCGGCGCGTGCGTTGCCGGACCGCCGGTACAGTCGCGACGCGTGTCCCCGGCTCCAGACAGCACTTCTGTCGTCGATCGCTCGGTCGCCACCGTCTCGGGACGAGAGCTGCTGGTGCGCGAAGGGGGTGATCCCGCGGGCGCTGCCGTCCTCGTTCACCTGGGGACTCCCAGCTCGCGAGTCCTGTACGGGCCGCACCTCGTCGACGCCGCCGATCGAGGGATCCGCCTGATCTCCTACGACCGCCCGGGGTACGGCGGCTCGACCGCACACCTCGGACGCTCGGTCGCGGACTGCGCGCAGGACACCCGTGCGGTGCTCGACGCGCTCGAGATCGACCGGTTCGCCGTGTGGGGCATCTCCGGGGGCGGGCCGCACGCGCTGGCGTGCGCGGGCCTGCTGCCGGATCGCGTGATGGCGGCGGCGACGCTCGCCTCGCCGGCGCCGTTCGACGCCGACGGACTCGACTGGTGGGAGGGCACCGGGCAGGAGAACATCGACGACGACCGGCTGATCTTGAGTGACCCGGACGCGGCGCGGGCGAAGCTGGCCACGGACCGTCTGGAGTTCTTCGAGCCTGGCGACACCGGCGTGGCCGAGGCGCATCCGACGCTGTTCTCGCCGGTCGACGCCGCCGTGCTGACCGATGAGCTGGGCGAGTACTTCACGTGCCGGAACCGCACGGGGCTCGTGCCGGGCATCGAAGGGTGGTGGGATGACAGCGTGGCGATGCTGAAGCCGTGGGGATTTGCGCTGGACTCGATCCAGGTCCCGGTCATGGTCTGGCACGGCCGTCAAGACCGGATGGTGCCATTCGGGCACGGCGAGTGGCTCTCGCGCCGGCTGCCGAAGGCCGACCCGCACCTGAACGACGAAGACGGTCACCTGACGCTGCTGCAGAACCGGATCCCCGCCGTCCACGCCTGGCTGCTCGACCACTTCTGAGCAACGGATCGTGTCCCGTCGCCGTCGGCCGCCGTACGTCATCGGGGTCTCGATGGTGGCGTGGGTCGGGCTCGCGGCATCCGCGCTCGCGGGGTCCGCAAGCGCGGCTCGTGTGGCGGCGACCGGGGGCGGTGCGCCGTCACGAAGGTCCAGTCCGATCCTTGCCGCGGTTCCGTACATGGGGTGGAACACGTACTACGGGGTGGGCGGGACCTTCGACGAGCACACGATCATCTCCGTCGCCCGGTCGCTGCTGGACCGCGGGCTCGCCGGAGCCGGCTACCGCATCGTGTGGCTCGACTTCGGTTGGGCCAGCGGTAAGCGGGACCGCCGCGGCGAGCTTGTGGTCGATCCGCACGAATGGCCGCACGGCCTTCGGTGGCTGACCGAGTGGCTGCACCGCCACGGGCTGCTCGCCGGGATCTACACCGACGCGGGTAAGAGCGGATGTGACGATCAAGGTGCCGGTTCGCTTGGCCACTATCAGCAGGACGCCGACCGTTTCGCCGCGTGGGGGTTCGATGCGGTCAAGGTCGACTTCTGCGGCGCCGGCCAGGCCGGGCTGGCCCCAAGGCCCGCATACAGGCGGTTCGCGCAAGCGCTCGCGAACAACTCGAGCCACCGGAAGATGCTGCTGAACGTGTGCAACTTCTGGGTGCCGGGACAGATCAACGGCACGCTCCCGACGTTCGCCAACTCGGCGTACGCCAGCTACCGGTGGGCGTCGCGGATCGCGCAGAGCTGGCGCACCGACACCGACATCGGCTTCACGCGAAACGTCCAGTTCGTCAACGTGCTGCGGAACCTCGACCACGACGCCTCGCACCCGACCGCTGCCGGACCCGGCCACTGGAACGATCCGGACTACCTCGCGCCAGAGCTGGGCATGACCAGCTCTGAGGCGCAGGCGCAGCTCTCGATGTGGGCGATCGTCGCGGCGCCGCTGATCCTCGGAAGCGACCCCCGCGCACTGTCGCCCGGGACGATCACGATGCTCGAGAACCGGCAGGTGATCGCGGTCGACCAGGATCCGCTCGGGATCCAGGGCACGGTCGTCGCGCAGGAGGGGTCCGGCCAGGTCTGGGCAAAGCCGCTCAGCGACGACCGGGCCGCGGTCGCGCTCCTCAACCGGGGCGGCGTGGCGCTGCAGATCACCACCAGCGCGAGCGGGGTCGGGCTGCCGTCGGCGGCGCACTACACGGTGCACGACCTGTGGGCCGGGTCGACCGACGAGACGACGGGCACGATCAGCGCCGTGGTCCCGCCCGGCAGCGTGGTGCTGTACCGGGTGGCGCCCGCGCGGGCGTGATCGCGCCCGCGCACGCCGGACGCTCTCAAACGGCTCGCCGCGCGTTCGCGCCGTACGCAGTGGCTCTCCCGGACGGCTTGTCGGCGGCTTGGGTGAACGCAAACAACCCGAGCACGGCGAGCACCGCGGCGGCGATCGCCGACGCGGTGCGGAGCGCACCGCAGTTGAACGGGCGCGGGACGTCGTGATCTCGAGGGCTCCGACTCGGTAGCTATTTGAGGGCCGACCGGCGGCCGCCCGTGCGGGCGAGCGCGACGCCGGCGAGGCACAGGGCGCCGCCGGGGAAAACGAGCGCCGGGGACACCTCGCCGAGGAACGCCCACCCGAACAGCAGCGCGAGCGGTGGGACGAGATATGTGGTCGAGCCCATCCGACCGGCGGTCGTGCGGGCCAGCGCATAGGCCCAGAGGACAAATCCGGCAGCGGTCGGGGCCACTCCCAGGTAGATCATCCAGGCGATCGTCGAGCCGCCGGCGTGGCCGATCCCGTGCATGAGCGAGCCGGCGTAGGGGAGGCAGCTGATCGCCCCGACCGTGCAGGCGAGCCATGTGACCGAAAGGGGCGAGGCGTGACCCAGCACGGGCTTCTGGGCGACGACGCCGCCGGCGTAGGCGGCCGCCGCGACCACGCACAGGATCGCCCCCAGACTCTCGTGCAGCCCGTGGCGCGAGGTCGCAACCCCGATCACCACGGCTCCCGCAAACGACACGAGGCAGCCCCCGAGCAGCCGCGGCGGGAATCCCTCCCGGAGGATCACGCCGGCGAGGATCGCGATCAGGATCGGCCCGATGTTCACGAGCATCGCCGCCGTGCCGGCGTCGACGCGACGCTCGGCCGCATTCAGCGCGACGTTGTAGACGCCGAACCACAGGGCGCCGCAGACCACGATGCCCGCCAGCCCGCGCCGGCCCGGGAGCGGCGTGCGGCGGACCAGGACGAGGATCCCGAGCGCGGCGCTCCCCACCAGCAGCCGTCCGAGCGCGAGCGCACCGGGCGACAGCTCGCGGTCCGCGAACCGGATCGCCACGAACGCCGACGCCCACAGGCACACCATCACGGCGACCGCGCCGGTCACGATCACCCGCTCGCGAGAGGGGCGCGAGACGGCAGGGGCGACGGCGGTCATATGAGCAACAACGTTACGGGGCGGAAACTGTGATACCGGTCGAAGCGTGTCGGGACCCGCCCGCACGAGGCGACGGCATACTGAAGCCCATGGCGGGTCATTCCCACGAGACGATCACCGCGTGAACCGCGAGACCGAGCTCGCGCGTGGTGGCTTGCCGGCGCTCGACCGCGCCACGATCCACCCATTCATCGACGCCACGCCGGGCCCGTTCTTCTACCAGCGAATGGCCCACCCGGTCGCCGCGGAGGCCGAGCGGCTGGTGGGCGAGCTCGAGGGCGGCCACGCGCTCCTGTTCTCGTCGGGGGCGGGCGCCACGACCGCGCTGCTGCTGGCGATGCTCAACCCCGGGGTGACTGTCGCGGTCGCGGGGGGTGGCTACTACGGCAGCGTGGGCCTGATGCGCGAGCTCAGCCGCTGGGGGATCGAGGTGGAGGAGTTCGACCAGACTGGCGAGCCGCCGGTCGCCGACCTGGTGTGGCTCGAGCCGTGCTCGAACCCGATGATGACCTTTCCCGATCTCGACGTGGCGATCGGCCAGGCGCACGCGTCCGGGGCCGTGGTCGTCGTCGACAACACGGTGCTCAGCCCGGTCCTGCTGCGCCCGCTCGAGCACGGCGCGGATTTCGTGCTCCACAGCGGGACGAAGATCCTGGCCGGTCACCACGACGCGCTGCTCGGCGTCGTCACGTGCGCGCGCGCCGAGGATCACGTCCGGCTGCACGCGTTCCGGACCTTGTCGGGGATCGTCGCCGCGCCCGATCCGGCGTGGCTGATGCTGCGCGGGATGAAGACGCTCGCGCTGCGGGTCGCACGCCAGTCGGCCACCGCGCTCGAGCTCGCGCGCCGGCTCGCCGACCATCCCGCCGTCGAGCGGGTGCGATACCCCGGGCTCGGCGACCCGATCGCGGCACGGTACCTCGACGAGTTCGGGCCGCTCCTGTCGTTCGACGTCAGCGACGCGGACAGCGCGGCCCGGGTCGAGCGCTCGCTGCAGCTGATCGAGAACGCGACCAGCCTCGGCGGCGTCGCCTCGACGCTCGAGTCCCGGGCCCGATACGAGGGCGTGCGCGTCCCCCCCGGGCTTCTCCGCCTGAGCGTCGGCCTCGAGGACGTCGAGGACCTGTGGGCCGATCTGGCGCGCGCGCTCGGTGGCTGAGCCCCGCCGGCTTGCCGGTGGCTCGCCGGTGCCCTCGCCACCGGTAGCCTGCCGAACTCGATGAAGATCGTCTACACGCTCACCGACGAGGCGCCGGCGCTGGCCACGGCGTCGCTGCTGCCGATCGTCCGCGCGTTCGCCGCGGCGGCCGACATCGAGATCGACGTCCGCGACATCTCGCTCGCCGGTCGGATCCTGGCCCAGTTTCCCGACGCGCTCGACGAGCGCCAACGCGTCGCGGACGCACTCACCGAGCTCGGCGAGCTGGCCGAAACGCCAGAGGCCAACATCATCAAGCTCCCCAACATCAGCGCGTCCGTGCCCCAGCTCAAGGCGGCGATCGAAGAGCTCCAGGGCAAGGGGTACGCGATCCCCGACTACCCCGAGGAGCCCGCCGACGACGAGCAGCGCGAGGCGCGCATGCGCTACGACAAGGTCAAGGGGAGTGCGGTGAACCCCGTTCTCCGGCAGGGCAACTCCGACCGCCGCGCGCCCGCCTCGGTCAAGGAGCACGCTCGCCACCACCCGCACCCGATGGGCGAGTGGTCCTCGCAGTCACAGTCCCACGTGGCGACCATGGACCGCGACGACTTCCGCGGCACCGAGCGATCGGTCACCGTCGAAAACGTCGGCACCGTCCGGATCGAGCACGTCGATGCCGACGGCAACGTGACCGTGCTCAAGGACAAGACGCCAGTCAAGGCCGGCGAGGTGCTCGACGCGGCGGTCATGCGCCGGGCCGCGCTCGACGCCTTCCTGGCCGAGCAGCTCGCCGACGCCAAGGAGCGAGGCGTCCTGTTCTCCGTGCATCTGAAGACGACGATGATGCGGGTGTCTGACCCGATCATCTTCGGGCACGCGGTGCGGGCGTACTTCGCGGACGTGTTCGCCGAGTACGGCGACCTGCTCAAGTCCGCCGGCGTCAACCCCAACGACGGGGCGCGGGCGATGCTGAGGGCGATCGAGGCGCTGCCCGACGAGCAGTGCGCGGAGATCGCGCAGGCGATCGATGCCGCGTACGAGAACGGCCCGCCGCTCGCGATGGTCGACCCCGGGCGGGGCATCACCAACCTCCACGTCCCCAGCGACGTGATCGTCGACGCCTCGATGCCGGCGGCGATCCGCTCCTCGGGCCGGATGTGGAATCGCGACGGTGAGCTACAGGACACGAAGTTCGTGATCCCCGATCACTCGTACGCCGAGCTGTACGCCGAGACGCTCGAGGACTGCCGCCGCCACGGCGCGTTCCACCCGGCGACGATGGGCAGCACGCCCAACATAGGGCTGATGGCCCAGGCGGCCGAGGAGTACGGGTCGCACGACAAGACGTTCGAGATCACCGGGCCGGGGACCGTGCGGGTGGTCGACGACGCCGGCGAGACGCTGCTCCAGCACGATGTGGATGCCGGGGATATCTGGCGCATGTGTCAGACCAAAGACGCCCCTGTTCAGGATTGGGTGCGGCTTGCCGTCGCGCGCGCGCGGGAGACAGGAACGCCGGCGGTGTTCTGGCTCGACGAGACACGCGCCCACGACGCCGAGGTCCTGGGCAAGGTCCGGCCGGCGCTCGAGCAGCTCGAGACCGGCGGCGTGCAGATCGAGATCCTCGACGTCGCGGCGGCGGCGAGGTTCACGCTCGAGCGCGCTCGCGCCGGCAAGGACACGATCTCGGTCACCGGCAACGTGCTGCGCGACTATCTCACGGACCTGTTCCCGATCCTCGAGCTCGGCACGAGCGCCAAGATGCTGTCCATCGTGCCGCTCATGCACGGCGGCGGTCTGTTCGAGACGGGCGCCGGCGGCTCGGCGCCCAAGCACGTCCAGCAGTTCCTCGAGGAGAACCATCTGCGCTGGGACTCGCTCGGCGAGTTTCTCGCGCTCGGCCCCGCGCTCGAGCTGTTCGGCGAGCACGAGCACAACCGGCGCGCGAAGCTGCTGGCGGCCACGCTCGATCGTGCGATCGGCCGGCTGCTCGAGGAGGATCGCTCGCCGTCGCGCGAGGTCGGAGAGCTCGACAACCGCGGCTCCCACTTCTACCTGGCCATGTACTGGGCGACCGAGCTCGCGGAGCAGAGCGACGACCCCGACCTCGCGGCCCGATTCCGGCCGCTGGCCGACCAGCTGGCCGCGAACGAGGACAGGATCGTCGAGGAGCTCGATGCGGTGCAGGGCTCGCCCGTCGACATCGGCGGCTACTACCGCCCCGACATCGACAAGGTGGCGGCGGCGATGCGCCCGAGCGCGACGCTGAACCGCGCGCTCGGCGACCTGTAACCAGGTCTTTAGGGGGGATCGTCGGCGCGCCTTGGGGCCCGGTGAGGCGCAGAGGCGACGTGGGCGGCCGCCGCCGTTGTCCGTGGGTACCGGCGAGCGCCGGAACGATAGGTGACGCCGGACGCCGGTCATCTCGAGCAGCCGCCGAACCTGGTGGGGGCCAGCCGGCCGTGCGGTTGCGGTGGCTCTTCAGAGAACGAGAACCGGAGCAGGACGTGGACCCCGGCCGAATCCATGAAGGTCACGCGATCGAGGTCGCGCGCACCCGCGGACCGTCCCGGCGTTTCTCACGCGGGCGCCGCGCGGGCGCCGGGCGGGTCCGCCTCGCACATGCGCCGGGCCATGTCGGCGAGCTCGGCCACCAGCGGGGTGGCCGCCCCCTGGGGCCAGACGAGCGTCAGCACGGCCGGATCGGCGTCCGCGAGCGGGATCGCCCTGATCCCGAGGTGAAGGAACGGGACCGCGACGATTTCGGGGACTGTCGTGATCGCCCGGCCCGAGGCGACGATCGACGCGACCTCCTCGGGCGTGACCGCGATGTCGTCGGAGCGGCGCGCCGGCGCTCCTCGATACGTGTCGAGGCCCCAGTAGCCGAGCCACACCGGGTCGCACCAGTCGACGATCCCGGGGAAGGTCTCGTCGAGCACGTCGATGACCGTCAGCTCCGGTCGGCCTGCCAGCCGATGGCTTTCGCTCATCGCCACGACGAGCGGGCTCGTGCGGATCGCCTGGCTGGCCAGGCCGGGCGCGCTCGGCGCGAACCAGATCAGAGCGGCATCGCAGTCGCCCAGCCACGCGCGCGCGTCGAGCGTCGGATACCCGAGCTGGCGCCATTCGATCGTGATCTCGGGATGCGTCGCCATGAACCGCGAGACCAGCTCCCCGGCCATCATCGGCGGGGTCATGCTCATGAAGCCCGCGTGGAGCCGCCCTTCCTGCTCCCGTGCCCAGGAGCGAGCGGTCGCGTTCACCTCGGCGGCGGCGGTGAGGGTCGCTTGCGCCTTCTCCAGGAAGGCCTCGCCCGCCGGGGTCACCGCCACCCCACGAGGGTTTCGCTCGAGCAGTCTCACCCCGATCTGCGACTCGAGTCGCGCGATCGCCTGCGACAGGGCCGGCTGCGTCAGCTGGAGCCTCCGGGCCGCACGGGTCATCTGACCCTCCTCGACGACGGTCACGAAGTAGCGCAGCTGCCTGAGGTCGAGCTCGCTCAGCTACCTCACTCGAGCGTCCGTCGCGCTAAGGCGCCGCCGTCAAACGTCGCCGACCACCGCCTAAGGCGCCGCCGTCAGGCGCCGCCGACCGTTGCCCATGGCGCCGCCGTCAGGCGCCGCCGACCATTCCATACCCGCCTCTGCCATAAGCAGCGGTTATAGCAGGCCGGGATGAACGTATTTGACTACGCCCAAACCCTCTGGAACGATCGACGCAGCCATCATACGTTCGGGGTACCGGGGGCGGCCTGTGGGACCGGTTCAGAGTTGCGAGCCGGCCGCGTGAGCGCCTGCGCTGGGTGCGATTGCGGCCGGCTCGCGGCCTGTTTACGCGCAACGCGCACTGCCGCGGTCGTACGTTCGAGGTCGTCTTGCGGGCGCGCACCGCGCGCCGACGTCTCCGGGGTCGGGTCACCCGCGCGCGCTGTCGCGCGCGCGGGCGCATATGGCCGGGCGTACGCCTACCAGGCCTGCGTACGGGTGCACTGAGGGCAGCCGACCGAGGTCGTGACCAGCGCCTCGAATGCGTAGCCGCATTCGCACGTATACAGCGCACGGTCCTGGGAAGGACCGCCGTGCCGTCGCTCGCGCGATGCGACGTCGTTCTGGGGCGACGCAACCAGATGCGCCGCCGGTTTGTGCCCCGCGCGCCCCCGCCGGCGCCACCGGACACTGATTTCGCTTGTTTTGGACCTGACAACCATCTATGGCTACTAACGCTCGCGGACGTGATTCGTTTCTTCGCTGAGAGAGACCCGCTGCCCCTCTAATACGACCTTAATCGGCAGGCACCCCAGAGCCGTGAGTGGGGGAGGGATCGACCGGCGGCGTATGGGAGAATCAGCCCAGGCATGGATCCCAGCCGCAAGCGCGCCATCCGCCTGACCGTTGCCCTGACCGCCGCCGTCCTGCTCGCGTCGGCGCTCGTCTATGTCAGCTTCAGCGCGGGAAACAAAGAGTTCACGGCCTCGCAGCTGCTGTCGCGGGGCAGGCCCGGACAGACCTACGAGCTCGCCGGCACCGTGCTGACGGGCTCCGTGCAGCGCGACGGCACGACGCTGCTGTTCCGGATCCGCGACCCCAAGCTGCCGGTGTCGGTTCCCGTCCGCTACAGCGGGATCGTCCCCGATCCGTTCGCGGCCGGTCGTGCGGTGATGGTCGCGGTTGAGAAGGGTGCCTCGGGCACCACCTACGTCGGACAGGGAAACTCGCTCACGACCAAGTGCCCGTCGAAGTACCAGGCGGCGGCTGCGTCCTGACGATGATCCCGGCTGGAGTGAGGCTCTGACATGGCGCTGATCGGTCGCGCGCTGCTGATCATGGCGCTCGGGACCGCCGGGTTCGGCATCGGCGCCTCGATCCACGGGGCGCGCACAGGCCGGCGGGAATGGGTCGACGCCGGGCGCCGGTCGGTGTACGCGCTGGCGGCGCTGGCGACGCTCGCGTTCGCGATTCTCGAGGACGCGTTCTTCCGCTCCGATTTCTCGTTCAACGTCGTCGCCGCGCACTCCTCGACGACTACGCCGACGTTCTACAAGCTGGCCGCGGCCTGGTCATCGCAGGAGGGCTCGCTACTGCTGTGGGTGTTCCTGCTGTCGCTGTGGTCGAGCCTGATCCTGTTCCTGGTCCGCAACCGAGCCCGGGAGATCGTCCCGTACGCGACCGCGGTGCTGCTCGGCTTCGCCGTGTTCTTCACCTCGCTGGCGGTGTTCTGGGCCAACCCGTTCACGACCAGCGCGAACCCGCCCGCCGAGGGCGCCGGCCTCGACCCGCTGCTGCTCCACCCGACGATGATGATCCACCCGCCGATGCTGTACTCGGGGTACACGCTGCTGACGATCCCATTCGCGTTCGCGGTCGGCGCGCTGATCACCGGAAGGCTCGGCGCCGAATGGATCTCGCTGACCCGCCGGTTCGCGCTTGCGGCCTGGCTGTTCCTCGGCATCGGGATCCTGCTCGGGGCCCTGTGGTCCTATACCGAGCTCGGGTGGGGCGGCTACTGGGCGTGGGATCCGGTCGAGAACGCTGCCCTGATGCCGTGGCTGTGCATCACCGCGTTCATCCACTCGGTCATGATCCAGGAGAAGCGGGGGATGCTGAAGGTCTGGAACGTCTCCCTGGTCCTGGGTGCGGGAACGCTGTCGATCCTCGGGACGTTCCTGGTGCGCTCGGGAATTCTCGACTCGATCCACGCATTCGGCGCATCGACGCTCGGCGTCCCGTTCGTGATCCTGCTCGCCGTGATGGTCATGGGCTCGATCGCGCTGATCGTGTGGCGGCGCCGGCAGCTCCGCTCGGACGCGCGCCTCGAGTCGCTGCTCTCGCGCGAGGCGGTGTTCCTGTTCCAGAACCTCGTTCTGGTCGGGATGGTGTTCGTGATCTTCTGGGTGACGTTCTTCCCGCTGATCTCCGAGGCGCTGACCGGGACCAAGGTGTCGGTGGGGCCGCCCGCGTTCGAACCGTTCATCGTGCCGCTGGCGCTGATCCTCGTGCTCCTGTCGGGCATCGGCCCGATCATCGCGTGGCGGCGGGTGACCGTCGCGAACTTGCGCCGGAACTTCGCGCTTCCGGTCGCGGCGGGCCTCGTGACGTTGTTCGTGCTGCTGTTCTGGCCGGGCGGACCGAGCTCGCGGCCGTTCGCGCTGATCATGTTCGCGCTCGCCGGGTTCGTGCTGACCTCGGTGGTGCAGGAGCTGTGCCGTGGCGTCGCCGCCCGCCGCGCGATGACCCACGACCCGGTCCCGCTCGCACTGGTGGGACTGATCCGCCGCAACCGCCGGCGCTACGGCGGCTATACCGTGCACGCTGGGCTGGCCGTGCTGCTCGTGGGCGTCGCCGCCTCCTCGTCGTTCCAGCACTCGCAGGACGTGATCCTTTCCCCCGGGCAGAAGGCGCACGTGGACGGCTACACGATCCGGTATGTCCGCCCGGTCGAGTCGGTGTCTTCGCAGAAGATCAGCTTTGGCGCTGTGCTGAACGTCACCAAGGGCGGCAAGCACGTCACCACCGTCACGACCACTCGCAACTTCTATCCCTCGCAGAACCAAGCGGACGGCCTTATCGGCAAGTTCTTCGACACCTCGAACGCCGACAGCGAAGTCGGGCTGGACCAGAACCTGCGCCGGAACATCTGGACCGTGATCAACGCCCAACCGACGCCACTGGCGTCGCTCATCAACCAGGGCAACAACGTGTTCGCCGCCTACGCGCCCCAGGTGATGACCAAGGCGGCGAAGCTGCCGCCCGCTCAGGCGGCGTCCGCGATGAACACGCTGTGGGCGTACCGAGACGCGGCGGTGAGCGAGATCGCGCGTCGGTTCGTCACCAATCCGTGGCCGACCGAGTTCCTGTTGATCGTGGCCCCGCTCGTGAGCTGGATCTGGCTCGGGGCGCTGATCATCGGACTGGGCGGACTGATCGCGCTGTGGCCGGTGCCGTCGTTCGCGCGCCGGCGCGCGCGTGTTGCGTCTCCGGCGC
>Ga0335077_10005671_pt1 | contig 15355 bp, 5 predicted proteins | sample Lox_Sample_31_FD_207151 | JGI IMG/M metagenome (GOLD analysis project Ga0335077, IMG submission 207151) | Soil microbial communities from Loxahatchee National Wildlife Refuge, Florida, United States - Lox_Sample_3.1 | ecosystem: Environmental > Terrestrial > Soil > Wetlands | place: USA: Florida... | reverse complement strand
ATTCGCCTCCAACTCCATCAAATCGCGCGGATATTCTTCTTCCACCACTGCCACATACTAGATGTTGGGCCTACCTGAGTCAAATACATACCCATCTTGTTTAAATCACGATTAACCCGGTGTTCCGTGCACTTTCGAGTCGGTTCCGAGTGCATCGTCGGTAAAGCGGACAGAGAATGGCCACTCAGTCGGGCGGCCCGATCCCGATCTTGTCGTTCACAGCGCCCCGAATCCGCTGTTTGCAGCCGAGATATCGTTCGGTTGTCTGAATCGAAACGTGACCAAGCAGAAATTGAATCTGCTCCAGTTCGCCTCCAGCCGCATGGCAAAGCCGAGCGCAAGTTCTGCGGAGGTCGTGGGGGGCCAACTTCTCGATCCCAGCTTTAGCGGCATACTCGCGAACCACGTGCCAGACCGCCTTTTCCGTCAGTTTCTCTCCCCAAGCTGTTCCAATCTTGTGCACGCGACGAAATACTTTACCCGCCGTTATGTTCGCAGCCTGGAGCCACTGATCGACAACATCCTTCACCCACGCGGGCATCGGAATTGTGCGGGTGTGTCCCGCCTTTCCTTTCAGATCGACAATTGCCCAGTGTTCCTCGCGCTGCTGAACATGGCTCAAATTCAAATCGACTGCCTCATGCCGGCGCAGACCACAGGCGAGCAGCAAGGCCAAAAGCGCACGATCACGTTTCTCTTTCAAGCGGTCGCCATTGGGAGCCTGCCATAGCGTCTGCGACTGTTCGACGTTGAGCCAGTTTCCTAAGCGTATGCCGATCTTCTTGACGCCCTTCACTCGTCGTATACCTGCAGCCAAGTCAGGGCTTAGAAGGCCACAGTCAGCTGCCTCGTAGGCCAAGCGGCGGACCGCTCCTAAGCGAAGATTGATTGTGCCAGGAGCGAGATGGCGGGATTCAAGATGGATGCGATAGCGGAGGACAACGGTCCGACTAAAAGAGAGTCTGGGCTCAGAGCAGTACCATTCGACGAATTCGTCAATGGCATGTCTGTACCCTCGCTGCGCGTCAGCAGAGGTCAAACTGTTCAGAACGGCGGATTTTGCCTGATCCAAGTCAGGCAGTCTCAGAACGGCTTTGGGCTTGGGGCGAGCTCGTCTCGAGATAGGCTTTCGCGACATCGTTCGCGGTCCTCCTTAACCGCGCTACGATGGTCTGCCTATTTCAGCCACATTACAGATTGCCCGTGATCCTACAGGAATGCGAGTTCACGGCGGGCTCGGTTCGGAGCTTCAGATACTTCCTTATACCTTGAGGACGGGGGCTCAGGCTGGAAGATTGACCATCTTTGCGATTTTCGGCCAGCGATTGCTGGCTCTCAGGCGTTTGCAGATCACAAAGCCGAGATAGAACCTCATCGAGGAATCGCGCTCTGCGATTGCCTTTTCGGCCCAATCGGCTCCCTGGTCGATCTCGCCGCAAATGAGATGGAAAAGCGCATGGGCGCGGGCATCCCCAACCGCCGCTCCGGATCCCAACTCCCTTTGTATAGATTTTGATTCCTCTTCATCTCCATTGCGCCGCAGGAGTGCGGCAAGCAAAGCAGCGGTGTCGGTGAACCATCGGCCGACGGCATAGGCGCGGCGCGCAATTTTCAAGGCTTCCGCAATATCCCCTTTGTCAGCGTAGATCATCACCATCGAGGCGAGAGCCACAACCTGATTCGGATCAAGTTCCACTACTTTCTTTAGCTGCTCCAACGCTTCGTCGGCGCGGCCCGCAGGCTGGAGATAGGCATGCAGATTCATGTGGGCCCACACGTCAAGCGGATCTTCTTCAATCGCACGCTCCGCCAGCTCAATTGCCTGATCGGCATTTCCACGCAAGTACAGAAACCCGCCATACATAGGCTTGACCAGCTCAAAACTTGCTTGTTTCGCTTGCGGAAATTCAAAGTGCTTCTCGGCCGCCGCCCAGTCTGAATCAAAAAGGGCAGCAAGATAGCCCAAGAGTGCATGCCCGTCCGCGAGCGAAGCATCAATCTGTAATGCTCGCTGCACTTCAGCCCGCGCTTCCGACACGGACTCATCCACAGAATTCTGGCCAAAGTGCGCTACGGTCATCCAGTAGAATGCCAACCCGATGTGGGCCATGCCAAACGCGGGATCGAGTTCAATCGCCTGTGCGTAATAACGGCGCGCCAGTTCGAGAGATTCTGGTGTGACTTTGCCTTGCTGTTGCCTGCCCTTCAGATAGGCTTCATAGGCCTCGATCTTCGGCGTATAGCGCTGTGTCGCACCCTCCCGGGAAAGCTTCACGCGCAAGGCCTTGGCAATCGCGGCCGAGATCTCGTCCTGCACAGCGAAGATGTCACTCAGCTCGCGGTCATATCGCTCCGACCACAAATGCGATCCATCGGTGGCATTGATCAACTGTGCCGTGACACGAATTCGGCTACCCCAGCGTCGCACGCTCCCTTCAAGAACCGTGCTGACACCGAGTGTTTCCGCGATGCCGCGGATGTCCTGCTCTTTGCCGCGAAAGGCGAAAGCCGACGTCCGTGCGATGACTTTCAGTCCCGGAACCTGGGCCAGCAGGTTGATGATCTCTTCAGCTAGGCCGTCGCTGAAGTAATCCTGTCCCTTGTCGTCGCTCATGTTGGCAAAAGGGAGTACCGCGATGGATGGAGCTGCCGGGACAGGGCCGCTGGGAGACGCCTTGTCGCGTTCCGGAACCGCCAGCCCCGCCTTGCGCAGGCCATCGATCCAATGCTCCACCAGATCCGGCGGGTACCACTTATTGAGTTCATTGCGCCCCACGGTTGCAAAGTCCGGCCGCAATGCCAGCAACTGCCTCACCTGATCTCTTGCGCGCTCGACCTGTCCAAGCTGTGCCAATACCGCCGCCCGGGCTGCAAAACTAAAGTCGTACCCGGGCATGTCAATCTTGACCGCAAACTTGAGCGCAGTGGTGTAGTCGCCCTTCTGATAAGCGTTCAGGAAGGGAGGGAAGTGATACCAGCCGGGATGATTGGGATTCATCTGCCCAGCGCGCTCCACGATGGCGCAGCCACGTTCCCAGTCGCCTGCATAGGAGAGCAGCGTTCCCATGAGAGCCAAAGTCGAGCCATCCATGGGATTCAGCTCCATGCACCGCTCTGCCGCCCGGCGAAAACCAAGGATATCCTTCTGAAAGAATAATGCGGCAGCTAAACACTGATGGGCGACATGGTTGGAAGGCGCGGCTTCAACGGCGCGGCGCGCGGCCGCGTGAGCGCGAGCGAGAGAGTCGGGAAGCGGGTTGAGGCCGAGCGCGTACTCGTGCCAGTAAGCAATTGATAACATGGCCCAGCCATCGCTCAGACCGGGCGCTTCGGCTGTGGCCTTCTCAAGGATCGGCCGTACCTCGGCGTGTTCCTCCGGAGTGAGGCGCTCAAAATAACTGAAGGCTCGCAACACGGCTTCATGCGGCGCGAACGTGGCCTCTTTTCTCTGCCGTAGCAACTCGCTGATGCTGTGCGGCAGTACGCCATATTGATCCGCCACAGTCGAGACGATCCGCGGTACGAGTTCGTCTTGCAGTTCGAAAATGGATTCGGGACTGAAGATGCGCTCGTAGGTCTCCGCCCATAGGTGCGCTCCGGAGACTGTGTCCGCGAGCTGCACGGCGAGCCGCAGCTTGTTTCCGGCCTGCCGAAGACTGCCTTCCATCACGTAGCGCGCGCCGAGCTCTTTGCCGATCGCGCGAACGTCTCCGGACTCGCTGGAGTATTTCGCGGTCGATCCGCGAGCAATCACGCGCAGGTACGAAAAGCGGGAAAGGCCGGTGGTGACATCCTCGGATAACCCGTCAGCCAAAGATTTCAAGTCGGGATTGTTTCCCGAGTATTTGAAAGGCAGGGCAGCCACCCAGAATCCTTCCTCTGCGCGGGTCGCCCCGGACGCGGTTCGGACGGGCACTGCGTCGGACGACAGAGCCGCTGCTCCGGTACTGCTAGCGTTAGTCAGTCCGGCCTTGTTTAATCCTTCAACGAACTGATCCGCCAGTTCCGCGTCAAACCACTTCAGCAGGTCCTGCCGCGCCGTTGCTGCAAAGTTCGGCCTTGCGGCAAGCAATTCCCGAAATGCTTTCTGCGCTGGATCTTTCTCCCCGAGCTGAGCATTCGCTGCTGCCAGTACGACAGACGTCCAATAGTAGCCGGGTATCTGGATTCGCAGAGCGCCATCCACCGCTGCACGATAGTCCTTCTTCCGGTAGGCGTTGAATATGCTGGCCAGCCAGTACCACCCGGGAAAATTCGGATGCAGCCGCATGGCAGATTCGGCCGCGGCGCAACCCTCGTCCCATTGGCCAGTACACGCCAGCAGCAGCCCGACGACCGCGACGGTCGCACCATCCATCGGGTTCAGGGCGATCGTGCGCTCTGCGACCGGTCGGAAGGCCTGCCACTCGTGTCGCTGAAACAGGCTCTGTGCCTGCGCGAGAGTGGCCAGGGAACTCGTTGGAGCGAGTGCAATCGCCCGTTGGGCCGCCGCTTCAGCCCGGCCCAGAGGATCGGGTTTCAGGTTGAACCCGAACCACTCCTCGTCGGCGTACAGAGTGGCCAGCATCGCCCAGCAGTCCGCAGCGTCAGGTGCGTCGCGCACCACGCGTTCCAGCAAATCCCGGCAGGCAGAATGCTCTTGCGCGGTCATCTTTTCGTGCAGGCCGAAAACACGAAAGACCGCTTCGTAGGGACTCAATTGGTCGTCACTCTTCTTCCGTACGGCCGCGCTAATGCTGCGCGGAAGAATCCCGTGCTGGTCAGCGACGGTGGAGACGATGCGGCGGACAAGTTCGTCAAGAAGATCAAGCATCGCGTCCGGTTGGAACGCGCGGTCATAGGTTTCGGCCCAGACACTGGTGCCCGAGACAGCATCCACCAACTGCACCGCGATGCGGACCCTGGCCCCTGCCTGCCTGACGCTGCCTTCCATGACATAGCGGGCGCCAAGTTCTTTGGCGGAGGCGCGCACATCAACCGCTTCCTTCGCATACCGAGCGGTTGAACTGCGAGCCACGACACGCAGATAGGAGAATCGCGAGAGCCCGGTGACGACATCTTCGGTCAGGCCTTCGGCCATTTCGGCGACATCCGCATTTCCGGCGTGCTTGAACGGCAACACGGCGACCCAAAATCCTTCGTCGGCCCGCGTAGCACCTGAATCCGTGCCCCTGGTTGCGGTACCTGAGGCAGGTGTTGCCGCAACGGCCGCTGTTGTTTCCAGCCCTGCCTTACGAAGACCGTCCAACAGATGCTCGGCCAATTCGGGGTCGAGCCACTTCTCGAGCGCTTGCCGCGCCGTCGCGGTGAAATTAGGGACCATGGCCAGTAATTCCCGCAGCTCTTTCTGCGCTCCGACCCATTCCCCAAGTTGGCCGTAGGCTGCGGCTCGGGTAACTGGCGTCCAAAGGAAGCTCGGCATCTGCATGCGCAAGGCGGCGTCCAGGGCGGCGCGGTAGTCGCGCGTCCGGTAGGCGTTTAAAACCGTGGCGAGCCAGAACCACCCTGGAAAGTGCGGATTCAGCTGCATGGCGGAGTCGGTCACGGCGCAGCCCCGCTCCCATTCGCCGGAGCAGGCCAGCAGAATTCCCATGAACGCCAGGGTGGAACCCTCCATGGGATTGAGCGTTATGGTGCGCTCAGCCATGGAACGGAACGATTGCCACTCGCGACGCTGAAACAGGCTCTGGGCCAAGGCATGACCCGCCAGAGAACTGGCAGGGGAAAGATCGGCTGCCCGCTGTGCTGCGGCTGCCTGGCGGCCGAGCGAATCGGGCAGCGGATTGAACCCGAGCCAGTCCTCGTCGCCATAGAGCGTGGACAACACGGCCCAGCAGTCAGCGGAGTCGGGTGCGTCGCGGACGATGCGCTCCAGCAGTTCGCGGCAGGCGGTGTGTTCCTGCGAAGTCATCGATTGGTGGAAGCTGAAAACGCGGAACACCGCTTCGTATGGAGTTACGTGCGCATCGCTTTTTTTCCGCACCGCTGCGCAGATGCTGCGCGGCAGAATTCCAGCCTGGTCGGCGATGGTGGAGACGATGCGCGGCACAAGTTGATCTTGCAGAGAGAAAATTTGGTCGGACCGGAAAGGACGCTCAAACGTTTCCGCCCACAGGTGTGCGCCGGTGGTTGCGTCGACGAGTTGGGCGGCCAATCGGATCGCCGATCCGGCCTGGCGAATGCTGCCCTCCAACACATAACGGGCACCGACTTCTTTGCCGATCGAACGTACATCTCCCGACTCTCTGGAAAACTTCCCAGTGGAACCGCGGGCGATCACGCGCAAGTACGAAAAGCGCGACAGCCCCGTGATGATCTCTTCGGTCAGGCCATCGGCCAGGGCGTGCAGGGCGTCGTCGCTCCCCTTGTAGCGGAAGGGAAGGACAGCGACCCAGAAGCCCTCCTCCGTGCGCGTTTCACCCGAGACAGTTTTCGCGGGCAGGGCAGTCGCCGAGGTTTTGACTGCGCCGCTGTCGTTCTTCTCCTCGCTAGTCTCCAGACCTGCTTTGCGCAGATCGCTGAGCATCATCTCAATCAAATCAGGTAGCCACCACTTTTCTAGTTCTGCACGAGGCGTCGTGCGAAAGGGCGGACGAAGCGCAATCAACTCTCGTAGTGCGATGCGTGCCTGATCCATCTGATCGACGTTGCTGTGGACGACCGCCAGCATCAACTGGGCGGTCCAGAGTTGCGGCATGTTGACTTTCAGCACAAACTCCAGCGCACGCTGACCATCGCCCTGACGGTATGCGTCGTACACGAGCGTGAGCCAGTACCAGCCGGGATGATTCGGATTGAGCTGGATCGCCCGCTCGGTCAGGGCGATACCGCGTTCCCAGTCTCCAGAGCAGGCAAAGTGCTGGCCGAGGAAGGCGGTGGTGTATCCCTCCATCTGATTGAGGGCAAGGGCGCGCTCGGCGGCCGCGCGGAACGGTCCGAACTCGTGGCGGAAAAAAAAGACCGAAGCCAGCGAGGCCTGTGCGAGCTGGTTCGAAGGTTCCAGGCTTACTGCACGCCGCGCTGCCGCCAGGGCACGATCCATGGGATCGGGCCGCGCATTGTATTCATGCGTATACTCGCCGCGGTATAGCCAGGCGAGCATGGCCCAGCAGTCGGCTCGATCGGGCGCCTGCTTGACGGCGTGTTCCAGAGCCGTTCGTCCCGCAAGATGCTCCTCAGCGCTGACATGCTGGTGAAATCCGAAACTGCGCAGCAGAGCTTCGTAAGGCGTGAGTGACTCTGGATCACGACCTCGAAGAGACTCGGTCATGCTGTGCGGCAGAATTCCCTGCGTGTCACCGACCGTAGCAACGATCCGGGGGACGACATCGTCAAGGAGATCAAGCGTTGATTCGGCCGTGAAGGCGCGGTCATACATTTCGGCCCAAAGTCCTGCACCGGTATTGGCATCCACCAACTGAACTGCAATCCGGACTTTCGCTCCCGCCTGGCGGACGCTGCCTTCCATGACGTAGCGCGCCCCAAGCTCCTTCGCCGCTGAGCGCACATCAACAGCTTGCTGCGCGTAACGGGCCGTGGAACTCCGCGCGATCACTCGCAAGTAGGAGAATTTTGAGAGGCCTGTGATGATGTCGTCCGTCAGGCCTTCGGCCAGGGCCGTGGCGTCGGAATTGTTGCCGCTGTACTTGAACGGCAGCACGGCCACCCAGAAGCCCTCATCCGCACGGGCTGAGCCCGAGTCGGGTGCCACCGGCGCGCGCGAAGTTGAAGTGGAAACTGAAGCCACTGGCCGCGAGGCAAGGCGCGACAGATCACGAAACTCATTGCTGACGTCGCGTGCCGTCTGCACTCTGTAGCGAGGGTCTTTCTCGAGGCAACGGCGAATCACGCGCGCCAAGTCGGTCGGTAACTCAGAGCGAACGTCCGTCACGAGCGGAGGAGTATCACGCAGGATGGCCGAGACCAGTTCCGCAGATGAACTTCCCGCGAATGGTCGTTGCCCGGTCGACAACTCATGCAGAACCACGCCTAGCGAGAAGATGTCGGTGCGGTGGTCGAGCGGGCGCCCTGCGACTTGTTCCGGAGACATATAGGCCGGCGTGCCCATGACGATCCCCGCCTGCGTGTGTCCCGCGGAGGTCAATGTGGCGCCATCTGAGGTTTCGGCGCTAACGTCCTTCGCCAGGCCGAAGTCAAGGACTTTTACGCGGCCCTCGTTCGTGACCATCACATTCGCCGGTTTCAGGTCACGATGGACAATCCCTTTTTCATGAGCGGCGGACAACGCTTCGGCGAGCGCGCCCGCGATCTCGACGATCTGCTCGACTGGCATTCCTCCCGAGGCGATCCGACGGTCGAGTGAAACACCTTCCACCAATTCCATGGTGATGAAGTGAATGCCATCGTGCTCTTCCACGGAATACAAGGTTACGACATTGGGATGGTTCAGGGCTGCGACGGCCCGCGCTTCACGGCGAAACCTGGCGAGGCGCTCCGGATCCAGGGCCATCTCGGCGGGCAGCACCTTGAGAGCGACGTCGCGCCCGAGCTTGGTGTCGGTGGCGCGATACACCTCTCCCATGCCACCTGCGCCGAGCGGTGACTGGATCTCATACGCACCGAGTCTTGAACCAGAGGTGAGCCCCACGCGCCCGCAATTATATCCCCGGCAAAGGTGTCCTTTTCTCAGTTCCTAGGATGAAGGCCTCCAAACGCGCATAGCTGGGGAGCAGGAGACTGAACTTACGACCGTCCACTGGTAAACGACGCTCGCCTTCGAGTCAGCAATCGATCCACTTATTAATAGTCGGCGGTGACCGGTCCGCCTCACTCCAATCCTTCTACGATGTACAAGTTGCCCAGGATCCGCATCGTGCTATATGCGTATGTCTTGGCACGTACAGCGTAGGAAATCCGAACGGGTGACATCATGAGACCTGCTTTTTCAGTAGGATCAATCGTTTGCAGAATAGCGCGCTGGCCGTTAGCAACATCAATGCGGTAGATGTGCGCCGAGGATGGTGTCGATGAGTAGGTGATCAACGCCTTGCCGTCTTCGGTCCATTTAGAAAATTCTTCTCGCGGCTCCACTCCGGGGATCACCCTCAACTTTTGAGACTCTTGGTCGAACACAACTGCATCCCCAGCGCCATTGCGTCCTACAATCCGCTTTCCATCCGGGGCTACGATGGCGCCGACAAAATCGGCGGGGCCCAAGGGCTGCGGCTTAGAGCCTTCCGTATCCATTTCGTAGGTCCGCAGGGGCTGCCCTTCGGCCGCACCGGTCAGTAACAGATGCTTGCCGTCAGGGAACCAAGTCACCATCCTCAAGCTTGTAATGTCCCCAGCCGCCAAGCGGCGGCTCTCGCCTGCTCCAGTCGGGTTCAGGGCAACTTGCGGGGGTCTTGTCAGCAGGGCACCGGCGACCCATGTTCCATCCGGCGAAAACCTGGGTTGTGCACCCGGGCCCAGCGCCACGGGTGCAGAGCCGTCGAGTTTGCGGTAGACGTGAAGGTAGAGCGGTCCGGCGGGTCCTCCCCATTCGAGGTACACGATTGCTTTTCCGTCCGGCAAAATATCACCCAGGAGAGAAGCGTCAAACCATTCCAGGCGCCTCCGCTCCTTTCCGGTTTCGGGATCGATCCCTATGATTTCCGGCTCTTGCCGCTCAACAGACAAGAGCACTCGACCGTCGGCGGCAATATCGAGAAGACGCATACTTTGCGGCGCGGCGAGGACGGTTCGCTGCTTTCCTGCGAGGCTCACGCCGTAAAGCTCTCGATCGGTCGTCGCATCGGCGGCGGTGAACCAGATTTCCTTGCCGGCCCTCGACCACGCTAAACCCTGGATCGTTCCGAATTCCTGCGTCAACTGCCGATGATTCCCTGCCTCATCGACGAAACCCACCCAGCCCCGGTCATCGCCATAGACCGGATGTTCCGCAAATGCGACTTGCTTGCCGGATGGAGACACTCTCACATAATCAAGGTAGCCGGCGGTTGCATAGATAACTTTGCCCTCCGGATACTCGAGCTGGACTTTTTGATTGGCTCGACGCACGAGCGCGAGGGTCTTGCCATCTGGCGCATAGTCCGCCGCGATGACCTCCGTCGCCTGAGCGCGCGGTGTGCCCCCTGTCATCTGAGTCTGCGCCATGGTTCCGTACAAGAACCACGACTCCTGGACGCGGTCCACTGCGACTTCCATGTCTCCAGTGGAAGAAAGAGCGAGAAGCGCCACACTAGGAAGATCAACTTTCGTCGATTGTGGAAACTCCACCCGGACCGAGTAGACCTGCAGCGGGTCATTGCTCCACTGCGCGCTGTAGACGACCGTTTGTCCGTCCTTCGCAAACCGTGCATTCGAGGGAAAGCCTTGCTGATAAGTCAGGCGGGTGAATTTTGGTTGTAGCTTAACCGCTGAGCCGCGCTCGACTGTCCAGATGGCAGCGACCAAGGCCAGCACGCCAAGAACCGCCAGGGCCCAGGGCAGCCAACCTCGGCGTGGCTTAGTCGACGCGTCGGCTCGTGTCATCGAGCGTGCCGAAATCTCTGATGACGATCCGCTCAATGATTCAACGGCAAATGCGAGATCGCTGGCTGATTGGAATCTACGTTCCGCATTTTTCTCGAGGCAGCGGCCCAAAATCCGCTGCAGCCCCGGCGAGCCATGCCATCCGGTTTCGTTTAGTTCCGGAGGCTCTTCGCGCAAGATCGCAGTCATTGTTTCCGCCGATGTGTTGCGCTTGAAGGCACGCTTGCCGGTGAGCATTTCGTACAGCAGAGCGCCGAAGCTGAAGATGTCGGACCGCGCATCGGTCGCGTCGCCCCGCACCTGCTCCGGCGACATATAGCCGACCGTTCCCATCACTATGCCGGGTAGCGTAGCGGGACTTGTCAGCGTGACCTCAGTGTTGCTGCCTTCTTTCGGGCTCGCCAATTTTGCCAAGCCGAAATCCAATATCTTGACCCGGCCGTCCCTCGTCACTAAAACGTTCTCCGGCTTCAGGTCACGGTGCACAATTCCTTTATCATGCGCACCCGCAAGTCCCTGTGCTATACCGAGGGCGTACTCGATGGAGCGCCGCATTGGCAGCGGGCCAGCTTCTAGGGTTTCCCGCAGAGTTTTCCCCTCAAGGAACTCGCTGACTAAAAAGGGTGCACCGTCGTATGTACCGATGTCGTGGATTCCAAGGATATTCGGATGGTTCAAGGCGGCAATGGTGCGGGCTTCCAGTTCGAAACGCCGCAGGCGGTCCACGTCCTTTGTCAGCGCGTCGGGGAGCACCTTGACAGCCACATCGCGGCCGAGTCGTGTGTCGCGTGCGCGGTACACTTCGCCCATGCCGCCAGAGCCGAGCGGAGCAAGAATTTCGTATGGACCGAGCTTCGTGCCAGGGGTCAGAGCCATTGGGTGCGCGCAATTATAGCCTGACCCTCATTCTTCAAGCGGATGCGATGATCCCGGACGGTTGGTCGGCCATCCGGAGACTGAGCATGAACGGGCCTCTCGGAAATAGGTCCTGCCTTGTCGCCAAGGGTTTACTATCCAACTCCAGCCAATTGGTAATCTCTGCGCCGTTACTCGCACCCAATCTCAGCGAGTGCTGTCCTACGACAAACTTCCTCGAGCCGACTTCTGGACAGCCGATTCAGCTGAACGCTAGCGACGGTGGCGGGGATGCTGGACGCCCCGTAACTTGTCTGGAGGAACGTGATCGGAAGGAGGAAAACGGAGCGGTCCGCCAGTCAATTTTCCAAAACAAATCGGAACTGCCGCTCTTAGTGACGCCAATCACAGACCGAAGTGAGCCACAGGCGAATCATGCTGTCAATCGGGAGTACGCTGCCATGAGATTCGGGCTTGCCAAAGATACACACAGGCACCTTGTTCAGCCTCTAGCCTCTCAAAGGATGGACACGCCATCTAAATCGCAACAGGTCACAGACAGAAAGATATTCGTTGGCAGTTCCACGGAGGCTCTGAGCGAGGCGAGCTTCATCGCGAATGTCATACGCAAGCAGCCCGGTATGGAGGCAGTCATCTGGAACCGCGACGCGTTCGCCGTCGGAACAACATTGCTGGAGACAATCGAGAAACTACCGTTCGACTTTCACGGCGCAGTGCTTCTAGCAACTCCGGATGTCTCTTGCGACAGAGATGGAAAGCGGTTCAGGGCTCCCGTGGCAAACGTTATTTTCGAGTACGGATACTTGGCCGCACGTCTCACTCGCAAGAGAGTGGCAATCTGTCGATTCCAGCAAGCTGAAGTCCCTTCAGATCTCGGCGGAATGAAAGTAGTCACTGTAAATGAATACCGAAAGAAACACGCATCAGCGCTACCTCGAGACGCTGAGGAAGAGCTGAGCGCCTGGCTGAGGGACCTCCCCGCCGGTGCCGGTAGAATCCCGGCAATCTCCCAAGTGCACGGTTACTCGGGAACGTGGACTGTCGAGAGCAGGTTCTCACTTTGGAGAGGAATAGAGTTGAAAGGCGAGGACAAGGTCTTTTGGGAAGGCAAGACTTATCTGGCCCTCCAAGAGGATGGCGAACGTGGGTCCGGGATCCAAGTCGGCGACCTGTACATCGTCATCGGCCAATATCGTGCAAGATTCGAAGTGGTGAATGAGATCGTTTCTGCTTCTGTCGGAAATGGCGGCGTTCTGAAACTCAGGGTGAGAGTTCTCCGACGCGAGGGGCCCAAAAACGAATCGGGCTCTCCGTCCCACGAAGCAGTGAAGGAACCGCTGCCACAGAAAGAATTTGAAATCGTGCTCCATCCAGTGGCGGGTGAATCGAAGAAACTCGAGGGGATACACGAATTCCGCAGCGCGACGACAGTTCACCAGAGGGCGCATGAGCGTTGGGAGTATTCTGGTCTGTTAGGCCTGTGATGTCTCGGCGAAGTTTGCATCCCACATGGACATGTAGGCTTTTAGATCCTTTGCATTCAGATAGCGGAAGGAGTCTTGCTCTCCCCTCCAAACGTCTTTCTGCTGTGCCGACAATCGCTGGGCAGTACGTTGATTGGATCTAATCAACTGGCCAGTCTCGCGTGCAGCGTCAGCAGCGGGAGGCTGACCGTTGTTCTTTCCTAGAGCCGGAATGTAGGTCGCGGCTACCCGATCCGTAGCACTCTTCAAACCATGCCATCAGGTGCATGTCGAGATCGACAAGAGAATAATTCTGCGATTCGTCCAAGTAATTGCTGTTGGCAATCGCGAACACTCCCATACCGGTCTCGCGGTTCACGTGCAGCGCGGAGACTGAGCCTTCCCCCTGCCCATCGTGCCCCCACACTTGGCGCTCGCATAAATCGAGAGGGCCATTCACTCCGATTCCTTGTTTCCAGCCGTCCAGATTCCGGTAGGGGTGAAGATCATGTCCACGCTGGCGGGGCTCAGAATCCTCGCGCCGTCTACGCTTCCACCATTCAAGAACATGAGGATCAGCCGAGCTGTGCGAGAGGAAAGAGACTCAAACGCCGTCCCTTTCCCCTCGCGCTCCTCTATCCCGGCTCAAACCCTGGATGGAGCAGCAGAAACTTGTCGTATTCTCAGGTAAACGAAAGCCGGGGGCAGGTTAAAGCTCTCGGAACGATCTGAACAAGCAGGACTTTCTTTAACCTTGACGAGCGGGTCAAGAAGCAGGGCAGCACTGGACGTGACAACCGATCGGTTTTCGGAAGGAAACGTGGTGAATGCGATCGCTCACAATTGGTATGCAGCAGACGAGGGATTGAAACTCATTGGTCAGTGCAGGTTCCGGGCAACGTATAGATTTGTCAGAATTCTCCGAAAGTGGTACGCGTATGATTGCCCGTCCGGGGTAATGTAGATGTGGCCATAGAGTAGCCCAGAAGGATCCGCAGGCGTGATTTCAGTCCAGAGTTCTCGTTTTCCGGTGGTTGGATCTAATCGAAAAATCCTAGCTGGCAGAGTACGATCCCAAACATAGATGGCCCGCCCCATCGTATTCCACTGCAATGGCAAATCAGTACTCGATATACCCTTCGTCGGCTTTGTCTGTCCTCCTTGCATCGAGTGAATAGAGTAACCGGTGGGGTCTTTCACTAAGACCATTTGTCCATCCGGTGTAAGCAGTGGATCCGAAGTCTGTTCGTCCGTAATTGCGCGAGTCGCCCCCGATGTTGGATCCAGAAGAAAAACACGGGGAGGCTTTCCCGGCTCAGTTCCTGTAAACACAACTTTGCTACCATCGCGACACCAAGAAGTTACCCCGGTGACCATTCGCACCGGACTAATATTGAATCTTCTGGGTTCCCCTGCCTCGGTTGGGTACAGCACAATCTTGCTCGGATCAGAAGGCAGGATAGAAAGAATCCATTTCCCATCCGGTGAAATCCCCGAGGGGTCACCATCACCCAAGAGAATCGGTTCCGGGATATCGTCTCTTGCAACGTAAGTCTTATAATCTTGTCCGCCAGCAGTACCACTGTACACTAAGGCTGCTGATTTACCGTTGTCAGCGATGCCGTGAATTCCAGCATTCTCGTCTGCGACGTCCAGCGGGTGGATAGATTTCGCGTTAAGCCGACCCATCGCCACTTCTGTACTCACGCGCATACTCGTGAGCAGCGCACTACCAGCCTTTCCAATATCTCGGAGAGACACTTCCGTAACCGTCGAAAGAATAACGCGCTGCCCGCCTGAGCGATTTACGGCTCGCAGGCTCTGCGGCTCGGTCTGAAATGAAGAGGTAAACCAGATTTCATCCGTGGCCGCGGACCACGCCAAACCATCCTCTCCGGCCCATTCTTCTGTAACTCGCCTCGCGCGACCAGTTCTATCGACAACAGACACATAACCTCGGTCGTCGCCACGCAGCGGATGTTCCAAAAAAGCGATTGCATCTCCTGCAGGTGAAATCCGAGGCCTGCTGATCCAACCGCTTGTTTTGAATAGAACGTTGCCAATCGGAAATTCAAGCGTTTCCATCTCGCCGCAACGGACAACCGCGAGGGCTTTTCCGTCCGGCGCGATGTCGCCATCGCATACATCCGCCAACAAGGGATGCGGTGCTCCGCCCGAGAGCGGCGCGATCGCGAGGGTTCCTTTCGTCATCCAGTTGTAGAAGTTATGACGATCCAAAGACAGTGCCATTTCCCCGTGCTGCGAGATCCCCAGCACATCTGCAGAGGGCAATCCCATGTGGCGCGAGGATTGACCATCGAGCCTCGCGAGGTACAGTTGTCGGGGGCCTCCGAATGCTGCACCATAGACTACGCTTTCTCCGTCGGGAGTAAACCGGGCGGACTCAATGTAGCCTCGACCGAAAATCAACTGTCGGAAAGTAGGAGCAACCGGCTTGCGAAAGTAGATGGCGGCCCACCAGCCAACAGCCACGAGCGCCAAAATCACGATCAAACCAGCGC
>Ga0335077_10005670_pt1 | contig 15356 bp, 14 predicted proteins | sample Lox_Sample_31_FD_207151 | JGI IMG/M metagenome (GOLD analysis project Ga0335077, IMG submission 207151) | Soil microbial communities from Loxahatchee National Wildlife Refuge, Florida, United States - Lox_Sample_3.1 | ecosystem: Environmental > Terrestrial > Soil > Wetlands | place: USA... | reverse complement strand
CGCACGGAATGACAATCAAGTTCTGGCTATTGCCAAGTAAACATGTTCTCCCGTGCCTACCGTGCCGCCGTCGCCGCGCCGCCGCTGTTCTGGGTCGCGGTCTTTCTTCTTGTCCCCTACGCACTGTTGTTCGGTTACAGCTTTTGGTCGGTCTCATCTACGCAGGTGATCGTTCATTCCTGGACCCTTGAAAACTATAGAGAGCTCGTTCACAAAGATGTTTACCTGCAGACGCTGTTTCGCTCCATGTGGATCGCCGCCCGGGTGATGGTTTTCTCTCTGTTGCTGGGATATCCGCTGGCGTACTACTTGTCGTTCCACGCCGGCAAACGCAAAGACCTTTTCTATCAGCTGGTGATTATTCCGCTTTGGGTCAGCTACCTGGTGCGGGCTTATGCCTGGAAAACCATCCTGGGGAGCGATGGCGTTCTCAACACGTTGCTGCAGTATGCGCACCTCACGCAGCATCCGCTCAACTTCCTCTTGTACAGCCCGTTTGCCGTCGTGCTCACGCTCACCCATATCTATACGCCATTTACCTTCCTGCCGATCTATGCCTCGCTGGAGCACGTTCCGAGGAATCTGGTGGAAGCGTCGAGCGATCTGGGCGCGCCTCCCTTGCAGACCTTCTGGCGTGTGATCTTCCCGCTCTCGATTCCCGGAGTGCTGGCAGGCGCGACCTTCGCCTTCGTACTGAGCTTGGGCGACTTTCTCGCGCCGCTGCTGCTGGGCGGGCCCAGCGGCATCATGATCTCCAACATTGTGGTCAGCCTTTTCGGCGCGGCTTACAACTGGCCGCTGGGCGCGGCGATTTCCTTCTGCATGCTGATGCTGGTGCTGGGGCTTCTGTTCCTGTCTGAGAATCTGGAAAAGAAATGGAGCTTCCGGTGAGCCGCCACGGGAACAGCCCCAATTCGCGCTGGCTGCCGCTGCATGCCGTGCTGGTGTTTGGCTTTCTTTACCTGCCAATCGTCACGCTCGTTGTCTATTCCTTCAACGGCGAGGGGGTGGGCGGATTTCCGCCCCATCACCTGACGCTGGATTGGTACCGCACACTATTCGGCGACGATGCCATTTGGGGCTCCGTAGTGAACAGCCTCGAGGTGGCCGTTGGGGCGATGGCAATCTCGCTGGCCTTCGGCATTCCCGCAGCGCTCGCACTCGACCGCGCCGATTTCCCGGGCAAATCGCTTTTCCGCCGCCTGGTCCTGCTGCCGCTGATTCTGCCGGGCATCATCACGGGCCTCTCGCTATTGATGTTGTTCCGCGAAGCGGATGTGAAGCTCAGCCTGCTGACCATTACTCTGGGGCATGGCACGGCGCTCATCTCCGTCGCGACCACTGAGGTGTTCGCCGGCCTGCAGAAGCTGGATCGGGCACAAGAGGAAGCTTCGCTGGATTTGGGTGCGAACTACTGGCAGACTTTCTGGCACGTCACCCTCCCCAACCTGCGGCTTTCGATTATCGGCGCGGCGCTGCTGATCTTCACTCTCTCCATGGACGAAATTGCTGTGAGCTTCTTCCTCATCGGCCGCGACAACACCCTGCCGCTGGAAATCTGGGGCCGCCTGCGCCGCGGAATCACTCCGGAGATCAACGCCATCTCCACCATCATCTTTGTGTTCTCCCTGGCGGCGATCGTTCTCTGGTACCGCTTGCGCATGAGGGCCGAGGGAGAAGCCGAGGTCGGAGCAGGGCTGGTGTAGACGCTACAGAGCCGCGTCTCCGATGGCAAATCACATTTGCACTGTCATCGCGGGCGAAGCCAAGGACCCCATGCAAGCGTGGGCCTCCACTGGCGCCGCCAGCGACCCTCCGAGACACGGCGAGAATGCCTGGCAAGGCCGCTAGAGCTGGTTGCGGACATGACATGCCTTTAATTTGTCATCGCTGAAACGTACCAGCGCGCCGCTACTGGAGTACGCCGGTAAATGGGATAATGGGTTTTGTGAGCTCGGACTCTATTCGCCAAGTCGCCTCCGCCGACTTCCCTACCCGCTGGGGAAAATTCCGCATTTTCGGCTTCGAAGGTGAGCCGGGCACAGACGGCCGGCCAGAAACCGCTGTAGCCCTGGTGATGGGCGATGTGCATTCCGCCCCGGCTCTGGTCCGCGTTCATTCGCAATGCCTCACAGGCGACGTCTTCGGCTCCCTGCGCTGTGACTGCCGCCAGCAACTGGAGATGGCGCTTTCCCTGATCGCACAGCAGGGCGCGGGCGTGCTGATCTACGAACAGCAGGAAGGACGCGGAATCGGATTGATGGCCAAGCTGCAGGCCTACGAACTGCAGGATGCAGGGCTCGATACCGTCGAGGCCAACGAGCGCCTCGGATTTAAAGCCGACCACAGAGAATTTGCGCTGCCTTCCGAAATCCTGAAAGCCCTGGGTATCGCGCGCGTGCGCTTGCTGTCGAACAATCCGGACAAGGTCGCGGCCCTGGAGCGTGCTGGCATTGCGGTGGTGGAGCGCGTGCCCTGCGAGGTCCAGCCCAGCACCCATGCCGAAGAGTATATAAAGACGAAGAAGGAAAAGCTGGGACATCTGTTTTCATCGAGCTAGCATGGGCGAGCGCGCCCGCGCCTACACTATGCGATCGAGACGCAGCCGAGCGGTCTGGCTCATCGTGCTGGCAGCGGGAACTACTTACTACTACTTCGGGCTATTCCTTCCCCAGGTCCGGGCGGTACGCACGGCGAAGGAGTTGTACGGGCCTTACACCTGCGGTGGGGATTTCTATCCCGTCTGGCTCACTTCGCGTGAGCTTCTGTTTCATCGCGGCAATCCCTACAGCCGGGGAATGACTCGCCAAATCCAGGCGGGCTTTTTCGGGCGTCCGCTCGAAGCTCGCAAGACGTCTGACCCACCAGCCAACTCCCGGGCATTTTCTTATCCTCTCTATGTGGACTTCCTGGCTGCGCCCGCCGCCTTTCTTTCCTTTCGAACGGTTCAGTACATGGGTGCGGTGACGTTCCCCCTGCTGATTGCCGCCAGCGTGATTCTTTGGTTCCGCGGGTTGGAAATCCCGGCGCCGGATTCGATTGCGAGTTGGGTAGCGCTGGTGCTCATCAGCTACCCGGTGCTTGAAGGGCTCTACGCCCTGCAGGTTTCGGTGATTGTGTTCTTCCTGGTCTCCGCCTCCGTGGCGGCGATCGCGGCTGCGCGGTACGGTGTGGCCGGCGTTCTGTTGGCCTTGGCAACCGGCAAGCCGCAGCTGTCGGCTCTCCTGATTCTGCTGCTGCTCGCCTGGGTGTTCGCCGATTGGCGATCGCGCGGGCGGCTGGTATTCACTTTCGCCTTGGCGATCCTTGTGTTCCTGATCGTGAGTTTTGCGGTCATGCCGGGATGGTTCTTTGAGTGGTGGCGCGCGCTGCTCGAGTATCGCGGGCGCACTGAACCTGCGCCCCTGGCGCAGTTACTCTTTGGAAAGTACGCTGGCCGGGCGCTCGGGATATTGCTGCTCGGTTGGCTGGTGTGGATCGCGGGGAAGGCACGGCGGCTTCCGTTTACTTCGCCCGGATTCACGCTCGCTATTGCGACAGTCCTGGCGGTGACGGTGATCCTTGTGCCGTCGAGTGTTGCGGTGTATGACCACGTGTTGCTGCTGCCGGGACTATTGTGGCTCTGGCATCACCGCAGCTCCGCCGGACGCCGTCCCGCGGTTCGACGGCTGCTCGGGATCATGTGGCTCGCCCTTGCATGGCAATGGCTGGCTGCTTCGGGCGTGAGCGCGGCGTCGTTGATCTGGCCGGCCCTGCGGAACCATGCAATTGTGATTCTGCTTCCGCTCCGGACGGCCCCTGCCCTGCCCTTTGTGGTGGCGGCGGCGCTTGGGATTGCGGCGTTGAACAGGTTTGCCAGATCGCAGAAACAGGCTCCGGCGTCGCTGTCCGCCGCCGAGTCGGCATGACTTCCCTCGCCCTGCGTGCGCACCTACTTCGGCCAGATTGCGAGGGCGGTGCGGCTCAGAATCTGCTCTTGCACTTCCGGCTTCAGCGGCAGCTCCCGAAAGTCTTCCAGGTTCCGCTTGATCTCCGGCACACCCGGACCGGGCCAGTCGGTACCGAACAGCGTTTTGTGCGCAATCTCTTCCAGGCGGGGAAAATACTTCAGCAGCGTTTTCGGCGGGATACCGCTAATGTCCAGATACACGTTTGGATGCCGCCGCAACAGAAAGAACGCCGAATCCATCCACAATGGGCGGCCGCCGTGCGCCAGCAGAATTCTGAGCTTGGGAAAATCCACCGCGACATCGTCCAGATAAATAGGGTCGCCATACTTGTTGCGCGCGCCGGGGAAGATTGACGTGCCGGTGTGGAACATGACCGGGATGCCGTTGGCCTCAGCCGCGCGGTAGATGATCTCCAGTTCCTTCACTCCGTTGAGATAGTCGTTCGGAAAAAGCAGCTGATGCGGCGGGTGGATCTTGATCATGCGGATGCCCAGGCGCAATAGCTGTTCCAAGTCGGCCATGACATTGGTGGTGTGCCGCGGATGCAGGCTGCCGCAGGAAAGCAGGCGGTTTGGGTTCTCTTTGACGTATTCGGCAATGAACCGGTTCACCCCGCTGGTGAATCCGATCACTTCGGGCGCTACGTAGTTGATCAGCACCGCGCGGTCAATTCCTGCCTCATCCAAATACCTGAGAAATGCCTTCGCAGAGCGGCAGAACTCCGCGATCTGCTCGAAGTTTGCCCGCTTCTTCTTCATCAGCTCCAGCGCGTGCGGCTTGAACATCTCGATGGGCTGAATGTGGATGTGGCAGTCGGTGATCAAGTTAGTCGTTGGTCTTCCCTCGTCAGCTTCGTCCAGGCCCCAAGGCTGCTGAAAGACTCCGCTCTCCCGCTGATTTGGGTGGCGCAGCGCTTCAGCGCTGCGCTAACAAGTTTGTTTTCAGCGGCGGCTTTAGCCGCTGTGGTTAGACTAGCGCGCGGAGAGTACTTTTTCCGCGGCCTGCTGAACTGAACCAAACGCACGTGAAAGCTAAGAATGATTCCGTGCCCGTGTCTCAATTCTCAGTGGCTCCCGCCGCCAGCACCGCCCGCTTGGTGAAGACTCGCACCATCTCGCGACGATATTCAGGAGTAAGCGCAGAGGTAGTCAACGGCTTCGCGGTTCTTGCCGCCAGATCGCCGACGGCCTCGGCTAGTGACTCGTCCAGAGCCTTGCCTGCCAGCAACTCGCTCGCTCCTTTCACCAGCGCGGGCGCGGGATTCACAGCGGTAAGGGCCACGCGGGCATCCGCGATCTGACCATTCCACCGTCTCATGGCGACGGCCACGCCCGCCAGCGGGTAATCAATCGAGCCGCGCACCCGCAACTTGCGGTAGGCGCCGCTATACCCGGCCGACGCCTTCGGCAAAAACACGCCTGTGACCAGTTGGTCTGGCTGCAACCTGCGGTAAATGTCCCCCTCGCCCGTATAGAACTCGCGTAGCGGCAAGCGGCGTGCTCCCGAGGAATCGGCGACTTCGATCTCCGCATTAAGGCAAAGCAGCGCCGGCGGTGTATCGCCGGAGAAAACCGCCCAGCATTTTTTTCCGCCGGGAGCGACGTGGCAGAGGTCTCCATCTTTCTTGATGCAGAAGCCGCAGGCCTTGCGCCAGGTAAGCGACTGGTTGTACCACAGGCAGCGGGTGTCGAGACAGATGTTGCCGCCGATGGTGCCCATGTTGCGCAGCACTGGCGAAGCCACGGTAGCCGCTGCTTCGGAGAGAACTGAATATTGGCGTCGCAGCACCGCCGAGTGTTCGATTTCTGTCAGCGTGGTGAGCGCTCCGATGTCTACCCCGTCATCGGTTTCGCGGATTCCTTTCAATTCGGGGATGCGGCGGATATCGAGCACCAACGCCGGCTCGAAGAGCTTCTGGCGCATAGAAGGAATAAGGTCGGTTCCCCCAGCCAGGATGCGCACGTGATTGTGTGGGGACGGGGCTTGCCCCGTCCCGGCGACGCCAGGCCCGGTCAATTGCGCCAGCAGTTCGAGGGTTTCTCCCAGACTCCGTGGCCGCAGCAGCTTGAATTGCGAGAGGCTCAATCGTCACCGCCCGCGCCGGCAGGCGATTCTCTCCGCGCAGGGTCCAACGCGTGCCGCGGCGGCCCTTTCCCCTTGAACCACAACGCGCCGCCGTGCTCTCGCAGTTGTCGCGGTGCCGTGGGATCCACTCCCTCGGTCAGATTCAGCGCCTTGGCCCTCTTCTTCGCGCGGAGCGCGGCCAGCACCCGCTCCGGCGTAAATGGCGATTCACGCAGGCGAATTCCAACCGCATCTTCGATCGCATTGGCAATCGCAGGAATTGTCGCGGCGAGTGATCCTTCGCTGCATTCCTTGGCCCCGAACGGCCCCTCAGGATCGATGCTCTCCACGATGATGGGCTCGACCTCCGGTGATTCCACCGCCGACGGGCTGCGGTATTCCAGCAATCCGGGGTTCATCAGCATGCCGTCTTTCCATACCATTTCTTCCGTCAGCGCCTGGCCCATGCCCATCCACACCGAGCCGATGATTTGCCCTTCCACCGACACCGGGTTCAGTGCGCGGCCGCAATCATGTGCCGCCCAGACTTTGTGCACCGTAACTTCACCGGTGTCTTCATCCACACTCACTTCGGCAACTTGCGCAGAATAGGAGTAAGCGGGCGACGGCCCCACGCCGCCGCCTTTGTGCTTGCCGCCGCGCGCTTCCGGCGGGGGCGCGTAGGAGCCCGTGCCGGTAAGAGCGCCGTGAAAATCGATGGCGGCAACCACCGCTTCTTCGAAGGTTAGTGCGTCTTTCGGACCTTCTTCTTTGCGCTTCTGCTGCAGAGAGCCGCGCAGGATCTGGCCCTCGACACGGCCCGAAACCGAAGCCTGCGCCGGCTCGTGTACTGTCGGACTGGATAAAGAAGGACCGTGCGGGCGACTCGCCCGTCCCGCCGCGAGCGCATCGCTCGCGGCCACACGGGCTATTCGATCGTCGCGGAAAACCAGTTCTTCCGGCGTGCAGTCCATCTTCCGCACGGCAGCCGCAGCGATCTGCTTCCTGACTTCTTGTGCCGCACGCAGCGTCGCATTCCCTGCCATGAACGTTACCCGGCTGGAATAGGAGCCAATATCAATCGGAGTAAGGTCAGTATCGGCCGCCACCACCCGCACCCGCGAGAGCGAGCAGCCTAGCACTTCCGCTGCGATCTGCGCCGTCATCGTGTCCGAGCCCTGCCCGATTTCCGATGCCCCCGTGTACACCACCACACCCCCATCGCGATCAACTTTGATGTTCACCGTGGAGTGCGGCATATCTGAGCGGATGATGGAATTGGCTGCCCCGCTCACATAGTGACTGCAAGCGATGCCAAGCCCTCGGCCTTTGGGCAATTTGCCCTTGCGCTCGCTCCAGCCGGAGCGTTCAACCACTTTCTCGATGCACTCCGGCAGACCGTAGCTCTGCACCCGCAGGCCGTTGACCGTAATGCACGGCGGCTTGAGCAGATTGCGGCGCCGAATTTCCGCCGGATCGACTCCCAGCTTGCCGGCGATTTCGTTCAACTGAGATTCAAAGGCGAAGCGGACATTCACTGTCCCATGTCCGCGCATGGCGCCGCACGCCGGCTTGTTGGTAAGCACGCGATAGCCGTCATACTGAATGTTCGGAATGTCGTAAAGGGCGCCGAGCAACGCCCCCGAGTAAAGAATGGTCACCACCCCGTAGGAGCAGTAGGCGCCGCCATCCTGCACTACGCGGGCTCTGACCGCGGTAATGCGGCCATCTTTCCTAGCGCCGGTCTTGAGATCGATGATGGTTCGCGGCCGGCCGCGGTGCGCCCAGAAGACTTCTTCGCGAGTGTATGTGATCTTCACCGGAGCGCGGGCCTTGCGGGCGGTGACCGCGGCAATGATCTCCAGGGGAATCACTTCGCTTTTGCCGCCAAAACCGCCGCCTACCAGTGGCTTGATAACACGAATCTGCGCCATCGGCATCTCCAGCACCAGTGACAGCTTGTGCTGCAGGTAGTAAGGCACCTGCGTGGACGACCACACGATGAGCCGACCGGGCTGGCCGGTGTGCGGATCAATCTCGAAATTCGCCAGCGTCGAATGCGGCTCCATGGCGGCGTGGGTAACTTCGTTTGCCATGTAGCGGTGCTCGACGATGCAGTCCGCCTCGGCAAAACCTTTCTCCGGATCGCCAAAAGCGTGATGGTAGTCCTTCTCCAGATTGTTGGGCTTGTTGTCGTGAATGAGGTCGCTCTCCGCCTTCATCGACTCCTCGGGATCGAAATAGGCGGGCAGGACTTCATATTCAACGTCAATCAATTCCAGCGCCCTCTCCGCGGTAGCCTCATCCACCGCGGCGACGCAGGCCACGTTGTCGCCTACATAGCAGACTTTGTCGAGTGCCAGCGCATGTTCATCATGGCCGACCGGCAGAATGCCGTAGGTGTTGGGAGCATCTTTGCCGGTCGCAATGGCGATCACGCCGTCGAGGCTCTCGGCACGCGCAGCGTCGATGTGCTTGATGCGGGCATGCGGATAGGCCGAGTGCAGAATCTTTCCAACCAGCATGCCGGGCAGGCTGAGATCGTCGGTATACTTGCCGCTGCCGGTGGTCTTGCCGGCGGCGTCAACCATGGCGATTGGCTTGCCGATGATGGAATGGCTGTTGGTCATGGAACTTACCGCTACTTACTAGCTCTTTGTTCTTTGTTTTATTTCACTTGGTGGTCATGACAAAACTGGGTAGACAATATCGTCATGACGTTACGTACCACGTGGAACACTGCTCCGCTCCGCTGTAATCGCCGCCTTGATTGCCTGGTACATCTGGTTGTAGCCGGTGCAGCGGCACAGATTCCCGCTAAGCGCATCCCTGATTTCCGCATCTGAGGGCTCGGCGTTATTCGCCAGCAGGTGCTTCACCGTCATGATGAATCCCGGAGTACAAAACCCGCACTGTGCGCCGCCCCAGTCGCCATAAGCTTTCTGGATCGCCGCCAGGCTGCCGTGCTCGGTCACGCCCTCGATCGTGGTAACTTCCTGGCCTTCACAACTGGCGGCCAGCAGCGTGCACGCAAGCATCGGCAAGCCGTCGACCAGCACGGTGCACGCTCCGCAGGAAGAGTCGTCGCAGCCACGCTTCGACCCGGTGAGCTGCAAATCCTGTCGCAGAACGTCAAGCAGCAGCTTGCTGGGCTCGATCGCAAGCTCGTGCCTGCGGCCGTTGATTTTGAGTTCGAGAAGCTCTTTTTTCATTGGCTGCTCTCAGCTTCCAGCTTCTGGCTTCTGGTCCGTCGCTCAATACAGCGGCACCTTTCCGTCCACCAGCCGCGACCAGGCATCGATCCCGCCATGCACCGATTGCGCATTCTCGAATCCCTGCTGCCGCAGCCACTGGGTGACACTCAGCGAGCGCACGCCGAGATGGCAAAGCACCACGATGTGCTCATCCGGATCGAGTTCCTGATGAGCACGGCTCGGAACCTCGCCCATAGGCATCAACTTTGCCCCTTCGATCCTGGCGGTACTGAACTCCCAGGGCTCGCGGACATCGAGCAACGTGAATCGCTCGCCTCGGTCCACCTGCGCTTTTACTTCCTCCGGGCTGATTTCGTATTCCATAGTCTCGTTGCCGCTCAATAGCCGAAATCGGTTTGGGCCGCATAGGCGTGTTGCTTCACACCCAATTCTTCCACCCGGCACGCCCCGAGCTGGTTCATATACGCGCGCCGGTCGGCAACCCCGTAAACCCATCGCTCGAGCCAGCTCTGGTTATCTGCTTTGGTCTTGGTTTGCTCGTGATACTGGCGAAAGAAGGCGTCATCGCGCTTGTAATACCCCTGCACCGGCGAGGGATGCGCGCCATAGGGACACGCCACCACCGCATTCACCAGAAATCCCGGAATCACTGTGCGGTTGGGGTCGCTGGCTATGATCTCCGGCTCGACAATTTCCTCGGCCACCACGATCACGCGTTTGGCGGCCCGCACCCCTTCGATCATCACCCCAAAGTTCCCCCAGCAGTGGGCGTTGCCTTCCCGGTCGGCGCGCTGGACATGCACAATCGTGACATCAGGATTCAACGCCCGCACCGCCCACAACGACTCCTTGGGCGAGAACGGCGAAAATATCTGATAGAAGAAGTGATTGCCCTTAGTCACATCACTGCCCAACGCCGTGCGGGCGGGCATGAACGGCACCCCCATCGCGCCCGCCTGCAGAGCCAGCGCGATAGTGAAATTGGTCATGTTGAAGGCCTTCATCCCGTCCTGCTCCACGGCGCGGCGGAAGTTGTAGGCCGAACCCATCATCACGTTGCCTACCCATGCTGCAATGACTTTCTCCACGCAGCCCGCACCGATCAGTTGGTCGAAAAGAATGTCGGAGATCGGACCGATCAGCGTGAGCCGGCGCTTTTTCTGGCGGATGATCTCGTGCCCGGCGGCGAAGGGGATCATCTGCTCCATCTGCAGGCCGAGGGCAACGGAAGCGCCGTCCGGCACCAACTCGGCAATCGCATCGCGCATGGAAAGCAACCTAGACATGTGGCAACGATGACGCCTTCTGTTTCCGCCGATTACGATGAATTGTCATGCTGAGCGAAGCGAAGCACCTGGGCAGCTGCTTCGGGTTCCGTGTCGCGACGCGCCCCTTGTGCATCACTCTTCGTCCAGCATGAAAGTTCATGTGCCCTGACAAAAACCCGGCCTCAGCACGGCAATACGTAATCCATCTACACTACTTTCCCGTCCAGCAAGGGTCTCGCTTCTCCATAAACGCGCGGATCCCTTCCTGCGTATCTGCGGTCTTCATCAACTCGTCGAGATAAATCTTCTCCGCGCGTGCCAGCCCCTTATCGAAATGCATGGAGTCCCAGGTGTAGATTGCCTTCTTGGTCACCGCCAGGACAGCCGGGCTCAGCTTGCACAAGCGCGATACGGTCTCCTTAACCGCCGGGCCCAACTCCGCAGTCGGCACAGCAAGATTCGCCAGACCGATGTTGGCCGCATCCGTTCCGGTGATGCACCGCCCGGTGAGCACAAGATCAGCGGCGTGCTTCTGCCCAATCAACGCGGCCAGCGCGGCCACCGCCACCGGCGGGTAGCACCCCAGCTTGATTTCGGGAAATCCCCACTGCGCATTGTCCGTCGTATAAACCAGGTCACAAACCATGGCCAGTTCCGCGCCTCCGCCACGACAGTGGCCGCGCACCGCGGCAATGGTCACTTTCCTCGAACTGACCAGCAGGCGAATCAAACCATGAAACTTCGCCAGCATGGATTCGACTTTCTCGGGAGTGTGGGCGGCGACATCCACTCCGGCGGAAAAATTCGGGCCTTCTCCTGAAAGGATGATGGTCGAGATGTCCGGTCGCGCCTCGATTTCTGCAAGCGTTTGGGTAAGCTCCTCCATCATCGGGATGTCGATGACATTGAGGGGCGGGTTGTGCAGGCAGATGCGGAACTCTGTCCTGCGTGGCTCCACGATGAGCCTGGAGAGGTTCGTCAGTAGTTGTGTTCCCATAGTCACCTCGCGGGCAATCCCCGCCCGAGCGAAGTCGAAGGGGCTTCTATTTCGTCCAAAAGCCTTCCGTGTCGTATTCGCGAATAGCCCGCAGTTCGGCTGCGCTCGGCTCTGGAGTTTGCACCATGCCATCTGCCAGTTTCAACTTCCACCCGGTGTTGGCAAGGACGTCGTCAACTTCCACTCCCGGGTGAACTGAGTCCAGATACGCTTCGCCACCGTTTGCGAAGCGCAGGACGGCTTTGGTCGTGATTACCGCCGCCGGCCCGCCGCGCGGCAGACCGGCGCGCTGCCGCCAGCCTGGGCCATCGCCGTTTCCCGGACTGGTGAGGAATGACACCCGCTCCGGCAGCCGCTGCCTGCTGTGTTCCAGCAACGCGACGAAGCGATGCGCCAGAGATGCAATATCGCAAGCGCCGCCCGAGCCCGGCAGGCGCACCAGTCCGTGTTGGCCGCGCACTTCGGTGGAGTTCAGATTTCCGAAGCGGTCCACTTCCGCGGCCCCGAGGAAACCGAGATGCACGCGTCCGGACTGCAGCAGCCCCATCACGCCCAGCATGTCAAGACACTGCGTCGCCCCCCGAATATTGGGCGGGTCGGCCATGGTGTAAATCAACTCTGGGGCGGGCGTGGAGCGGATCACTCCGTTTTCGAACAATCCGATGGCATTCGGGGCATGGGTTTTCTTGGCGACGACAAAGGCGATAAGCGGAAGGCGCATACCGACAAAAACCACCTCGCCATCGCCGATTTCGCGCGCCGCGGTAGCGACCATCAGTTCGCCCAGGGTGCAAGAAAGCGCCTGAGGCGGTGGGTTCGTGGTGGCGTGGGTGCTCATTTATCTTGTGGGTTAGCAATCTTCGCTGTCATCCTGAGCGAAGCGAAGGATCCCTCGCCAGCCTGAGGCGTCAGCGGCCTTGCGAGGAATTCTCGGCGCCGTGTTGGCAGAGCATCGAGCAAATGCCTGGCATCGCCGTTGCAGCTTCACGCCGGCATGGGTCCTTCGACTCGCGTGGCTCGCTTCGCTCACCGTACTTCGCTCAGGATGACAAAGCGTTCCGCTTCTTGAAACCCTAGGCTACAAATTAATCGCCGACTTCCGCGGCTCCCCGATCGTCTCGAACGGGTCGCGCGCCCCCTCTTTTTCCGCGATCCACTTCTTCTCGGTTTCAATAATGTCCAGCAGCAATTGCTTGTCGGCGGCTGTCGGCAGCACCTGCTTCAGGTACTCGCCATACCCGGCGTCATCGATCGGCTCTCCGCTCTGAGCGTGGAACTTCCCTCCCGCCCACCGGCCGATGAACCGATTGAACTTGATGTCTGGCGCGTAGAGCCTGGGCTCTCCTGGCCTGAGGACGCTGTTGAGGCGCGCTACCAGGCCGGCGACTTCATCCCGGTAGAGATGGCGGTTGTAATCGTTGAGATCGTCGAGGTCCGGCTCCTGTGCGTTCTTGGGCTCGTCGTATCGGCCCTTGATGCCCCACACGTACGCCCAGTGTGCGGAAGACGAATGGTCGGTACCGAACAAATCGTAGGAACTGGAAATCCACTTGTTCAGATATTTCTGGATCAGCCACGCCGGAACTACTCCGGCCTCCACGATGCGCCGCAGGCCATCGTTGCCGGTGCCCATGTGGAAGGCCTCCTCCCGCAGCATGTACGACATCGAGCGCCCGAGAGGCGCGAAACCGGAGTACTTTAGCATCTGCAGCTGGAATTTGCCGTCGCGGTCCACAAAGTCGGTATAGGTGAAAAAGTCCATCCAGTTGTCAACGTCAACGTTGAAGGCTCCGAGCAGGCGCTTATTCTCAAACGCCCGCCGCTCCAGCATCTTCTGCGCCTCCACGCGGCCCGAATAGCCGAAGTGGTCCATCAGCAAAGCGCACATCTGCCACCCGTGGCGCATTTCCTCGATCATCACCCGCGTAATGGCTTTCCGGTCCCAGTCCGTGGGTGCGGTTTCAAACAGATGGCGCTGCTGCTCGCAGCTGGCGAATTCCGTATCGCCCTGGTAGACAATCATGTTCAGCAGCGCGTCGCGCATCTGCTGCGTGGGAATTTGCCGCAGGTTCTCCCACTTCCGGCGGCCTTGGAAGGAACCGAACTGGATCTCCTCCGTCTCGATCGCGCCGTAGAGCGTGTCGAAGTGAAAGCTGGCAATCTCATCGCGATCGACGCCGATCTCCTTGCGCCAGTCGTTGAACATCCCCACCCACTCGCTGAAGGTCCCGATCTTTGCGACTTTTCCTGGCATTGCAAATTCCCTCAATCACCCCGAGTCGTATGGGCGCGGGCGGGTCGCCCGTCCCTGCCGGCCGGCAAGAGGCCGCCGATCCTATTTCGCCTTGAATTCCGCCGGCCGCTTCTCCATGTAAGCGGCCAGCCCTTCCTTCGCGTCCTCGCTCTGAAAGAGCAACTGCTGATTCTCCCGCTCCACCGCCAGGGCCGACTCCAGCGGAATCTCCCAGCCGGTCTGCACCGCCCGCTTGATCCTTCCCACGGCCTTGGCTGCCTTATTCGGCGGGCAGAACTGCCGCGCGTACTCCATGATGTTTTCCATGAAGCCTTCGCGCTCGAAGATGTCGTTGATGATTCCCATCTCCTGCGCTTCCTCGAAAGAGAACGTATTGCCCGTGACCATCAGCTCGATGGCTTTGCTCTTTCCCACCAGCCGCGAAAGCCGCTGTGTCCCGCCGGTTCCCGGCAGTACGCCCAGATTCACCTCGGGCAACCCGATCTTGCCGGCATCGCGGCGCGCAATGCGGATATCGGCGGCCATGGCGATTTCCAGTCCGCCGCCCACGCAGTGCCCGTTCAGCGCGGCGATCACCAGCTTGGGCGTGTGCTCCAGGCGCAGCAGGGTCTCGTTGGCATGCAGGCAGAAGTAATACTTGAAAGTGGGATCGACGCTGGCCAGCATCTTGATATTGGCGCCCGCGGAGAAGAACTTCTCCCCCGCGCCGGCGAGCACGATCACGTACACATCGTTGTCCATCCGCGCTTTCAGGATGGCCTCATCCAACTGGCGGTTCATCTCGTAGGTGTAGGTATTGGCCGGGGGATCGTTCATCTCGATCACCGCCACGCCGCCATCGCTGCGGTAGTTGATAAGCTGCTTGGTGGTTTCGCCGCTCGCTGGTTGCAGGGTTGTCGCCATAGCCGAACTCCTTTCGCAATCGTGAGGTTACTGCACGGATGATTTCTTTCTGCCGGTGCTCTTACCCACGCGGGGATGTCGAAACCCCCGCAGAAAAATATCCGCGATTTCCCGGGCCAAATGTTCCGCGCCAGGATCAACTCTCGGCTTGTACCAGGTGTAAATCCAGTTCATTGCCCCGAACAAACTAAGCACTGCCGTACGGCTGGAGAACTCCACGCTCTTCTCGTGCTTGTAGTCGTCGAGCAGTCCCACGCACAGCCGGTAGTACTCGCGTTTCAGAGCGGCAATTTCGCTGCCGAATCCGTTCTTCAGCGCGTCGTCTTCATGGGAGAGCACTTTCATGGCTTTTTGGTTGGCCAGAAAGTACCCCACGTGATTGCGGATGAACACGCGAATGCGCTCCTCCGGGTCCGTGGCCTCCGCCAGGGCCTCCCGCAGGCGCTTCATAATGGTAGTAAAAGTGTGCTTCTGGATCAGGTAAAGCAGCTTTTCCTTGGAACCGAAGTAATAGTACATGCCGCCCAGCGACATGCCGCTCGCCCGGGCCAGATCGCGCATGGAAGCGCCCTCGTAACCCTTTTCGTAGAAGACATCGGTAGCATGTACCAGGATCTGGGCCAGGCGGCGGTCGAAGCGGGTCTCCGGTTCTACCAACTGCAGCGGCCGGCGCCGCGCTGCAACCGGAGGACTGGCGAGAGGGGA
>Ga0335077_10005669_pt1 | contig 15356 bp, 15 predicted proteins | sample Lox_Sample_31_FD_207151 | JGI IMG/M metagenome (GOLD analysis project Ga0335077, IMG submission 207151) | Soil microbial communities from Loxahatchee National Wildlife Refuge, Florida, United States - Lox_Sample_3.1 | ecosystem: Environmental > Terrestrial > Soil > Wetlands | place: USA... | reverse complement strand
GCGCGACACTCCCGGACCAACGTGGGGCAGCTTGCGGCTTCCATGCTCCGCCACCGGCGGTGGCAGTTGTCCGAGGAGCCGCCTGCCCGCCCGGCTCAGCAACGGCTCGAACTGAGGTAAGCCCGAGCATGGCATTCCGATCGTTAAGCCGCGCTGAGTAGATGTAACATTGATACCTAGATGAGCATTTCAATTCAAGCCGCCTGCCTAAATCCTAAAGGGCTCTACCATGCAAGATCCGCTATGAGCTGGTTTAACTGTCTATGCATCCTCGCCCTGGTGACGGTCACGATCGCCGCCCAGGAACATGACCATGGGTCGACCGGGGCTGAGACGGGGAAACCGCCCGAGCAACTCGGCAAAGTGCACTTTGAAACCTCCTGCGCAGCGGCAGTGGCCCCGAAATTCGACCGCGCGGTCGCGCTGCTCCACTCTTTCTGGTTTCCGGTCGCGATCGATGCATTCAACGATGTTTTGAAGGCTGACCCAGGCTGCGCGATTGCATATTGGGGCATAGCCCTTAGCCAGTGGGGAAATCCGTTCGGAGCCAACAACCGCTCGCCGCAAACCCTCCAAGGCGGCTGGGCAAGCGTCCAGAAGGGACTGGCGCTTGGCCCGAAGACTCCGCGGGAGCGCGAATATATCAGCGCGGTGGGCGAGTTATACAAGAACGGAGCGGACACGGACCAGCGCAGCCGCGTGGTCAATTACGCCAAGGCGATGGAGGACATCGCCGCTGAGTACACGGCCGATTCGGAAGCCCAGATCTTCTATGCGCTGGCTCTGGATGGAACCATCCTGCCCACGGACAAAACGTACACGGTCCAATACAAGGCCGCCGCGATTCTGGAGAGACAGTATGAATTGCAGCCGGATCACCCAGGCGTGGCGCATTACATCATTCATACTTACGACGTGCCGGCGCTGGCGCCGCGCGCGCTGCCGGCCGCCCGGCGCTATGCCCTCATCGCTCCGTCGGCTCCCCATGCGCTTCACATGCCTTCGCACACCTTCACGCGGGTGGGCGACTGGGAGGCGTCCATCGCTACCAACATCCGTTCGCGAGATGTTGCGGTCTCTACCGGCGCTATCGCCGACGCGCTGCACGCCTCTGACTATATGGCTTACGCGTACCTGCAGATCGCCCAGGACCATGCGGCCAAGCTCGTGTGGGATCGTGCACAGGAAATCACCCGCACGCACAGCGGCGGAAACGCATGGGCGATGGCCGCAATTCCCGCCCGCTACGCCATCGAGCGGAACGATTGGGACGCGGCGAAGGCTCTGGAAGTTCATGCCTACCCCTCGATACCCCATGTCGAGGCGATCACACATTTCGTGCGGGCCTTCGGCTTTGCGCGATCCGGAGACGCCGCGTCTGCGGAGAAGGAAATCGCCGATCTCGAAAGGTTGAGGGACCTGGAGACCCAGTTGAAGGACGCCTACTGGACGGAGCAGATCGAGATCCAGCGTCTGGGCGCGAGTGCCTGGGCAGCCCGTGCGGAAGGCAAGAGCGACGAAGCGCTCTCCCTCTTGCGGTCCGCCAGCTACAGAGAGGATGCCACAGAAAAAGCAGCCGTCACCCCCGGACCGCTCAAGCCGGCGCGCGAACAATTGGGCGAAATGCTGCTGCTTGCCAATCAGCCGGCGCAGGCCTTGAAAGAGTTCGAAGAGACCCTGACTAGAGAGCCGCGGCGATTCCGGGCCGTGTTTGGAGCGGCGCACTCGGCCCAACTCTCCGGCGACCGCGCAAAGGCGCGTGGCTACTATCAGCAGCTCGTCGAGATCTGCAAGACCAGCGACACGGATCGACCTGAACTTCAGGAAGCGCGCAAGGCCGTCGCGGAGCCGGTTACGGTAGCCTCCGCCGCCCTCCGCTTCCACTGGAACACAACGAATCTACACCACAAAGTTCCCTCTCACGAAGAACCCATTTCAGAGCGTGGCAATTGGGGAAATGGCAAAGCAGTTGGTCTCGACTGGGCCGACTTCGCAACCGTGCCCGGACATGCTTTCGGACTTGAGTTGGGCACAACTGGCTATGATGACGCCACGGCCCTATTGACAGGCAACTGGGGACCGAATCAGACGGCACAGGCAACCGTATATAAGTGAAGTTTCCCAGAGGGCGTCCATCGGACGATTTCTGTATAGCGTTCTTCGTTTTTGAACACCGGAAGAGGATTTCAGCACCCATGCTGCGGGCAGTCCCGGCATAGAATTTTTTCTGCAGGGAACTACTAGAGTGAATTGTGATTACGGATTTACCAGCTTCACCGCTGACAGCCGATGAGCGGCTCCGTTTCTCTAGTTCCCACCCGCCGGAGTCCGCCGCCGCTTTAAAATCCTGCTGCTCGGTCAATTCTAAACCTAATCGCCGGACAAGCTGGCGCCGTCGGAGCAACGCCTGGCGACGCAATGGACGGATCTGGAAGTTACTAAGTAGGTATGGGGCTGCCCCGCGGGGGAGAAAATTGCAGCAAGCAGCACAGGGGCCGTGATCATGGCTTTGCAGTCTCGGATATGCACCTGCTATTTACGCCGCGCAAATGAGCTAGTGGAGATGGTGGCAGAAAAACGGGTTCTCGGAAATCATGGCCTGAGGTGTGGTCTCTCGGCCTCTTCTAGCCCGAACCTCTCGACGCCGCGGCCCGACACCCCGATCGCGGGATGCGAATTCGCGCGCCCAGGGGATCGAAACTGTGGTCGAACCACACGGGCTGATGGGATCTCACCGCCCGGACTTCCTCGCCCGTGCCAGCCGCTCCGCCGTGCGCTTCTTCGCCGCCGCCAGGGAGGCCTTCTTGGCGCGCGCGGATCTCTCCTCCGGTGTCATATTCTTCGCGGACGCCTTGCCGCCAAGCGCGCCGAATTTGCGCGAGATCTCCGTTATCGCCGCTCGAATGTCTGCCGGAATCTTCACACTCATCCGCCTCGATGGTACACCCGACCGGGTATCGTGGTGACGGAGGCGAAGACAGAGCGATCCACTTCACACGCTAGCGCGTGATACGTCAACTTGCGGGGGCTCGTCATTAGCGAACCGATGCCGACTTCTCGCTACTAATCGGCTGTCTTTGGCTTGCCGCGCCAGACGGACAAGCAGGCCGACAGCCCAGTGGACCGACCCCGAGTACTTCAGCCCGCCAGGGTCGTTCTCACCAGATTCCTGAGTCGACCCGATCTGAAACGCCGTCGTGGTCACACTACGGCCTTGGGTAGTCCCAAACGTCGGGCGGCAACTTATCTTTGAGCGCTGCATACATGGCGTCGCGGAATAGTTTCAGAGCTGGATACGGCCGGAGAGCAATGGTGCGCTCCACAATCAGCCCCAGCTCGTTGTCCACGATGATCTCCAGGCTTTCGAACTTGTGGCCATCCATGGTCCCAACCCATCGCAAGAAGGTGGTGCGCTCATCGAGCTTAAACTCGGCTGTATAGGTACCGGAACCACGCGTAGCGCTCGACTGAGCGAAAATCGCCGCGCAGACTTCACGACCCTCGATCGGCCGTACCAGGATCGGACTATTGAAGATGATGTTCTCGGCCAGCAGCTCGCTCACCTGGGCGGGTGTAGGTTTACCGGATTCCCGTAGTCTGCGTAAAGGGTGCATTGTGATTCCTCCTATGCTGTTGTTACTTGCTGCTGAAATGGAGCAGAGGCTTGCGATCGCGGCCCCATCGGCTAGGCATCTTCAGGAACCAGTTCTCGGTCGCGTTCCCGATGTAGAGTAGTCGCGGTCTAAGTAACGGCATTTTTGAGGGTGGATGAGCGGTCCCCACTTTAAGCCTATTCGTCCATAGTAGAGGCTCTCACCGAGCCTTCTATGTTTAGCTTGCCTAGTTTGGCAGCTTCCTCGGGGGTCTTCCCGTCCTGTCGCGCTACAATGTAGGCCGCGTACCACCCCGACCAATGGTGCTTCGGGCCGGTTGGTTCGTATTCGCCATGATGCTGCTCCGTCTCGCGCAATAGCTTTGTCAGCGTCGAGACGTCTAGATTGCTGAGACCGCGTCCCGGCAGGCGTGTTGTGATCTCCTGGAGCAGCCAGGTGTTGCCGTCCGGGTCGCTGAATGTAGCAAAGGAAAAGTAGCTGCGGTGATCGGGGTCCAGCCCGCTAACTCGACCGGCGCTTTCGGGGCGGAATTGAGCGCCTGGTTTCGAGGCATGGAACACCTCACTGACCTCGACACCTCGGGCAACGAGTTCTTTGCGAGCAGCTTCAACATCGGAAACGATCAGGTAGAGACCCTGAGCAGAGCCCGGCGCGGCCGTCGTTATCTTGGTGCCGAATTGGATCGAGCACCCAGAGCCGGGAGGCGTGAACTGGACGACCCGGAATCCGTTGTCGAATGGGAAATCTGCATCGAGCCTCCACCCAAGCATCGCATAAAACGCTTTCGAGCGATCGATGTCTTTGACTGGAATGACGATCACTTCGAGCTTCATGTCCACTTTCCCGGCGCTCGCGCCGCTGACCGGTTCATTGTTAAGTGCACTTGAGGTTGCCATTCATTTCTCCTATGTATTCCGCAATCGCCGGTTCGGCTACCCGGCTCGCGATGAGCGCGCTGCTTTTGCTCCGCCGTTCCGGGCTTCGATGGCTTTGACCGAGTTTGCAAACGCCTTCTCCAAAACGCCCTTGCCGATGGTCCCGAGCACGACGCCGAGCAGCCGTCCCTTGAGGTTCTTGCCCTCGCGGACGACGACCACGTCGATGTCGGTCAAGCCATCGGGACGGCGCGTGAAGGTGTAGGTGTGGCCGGACGCGCCTCCCCACGTGTTGGAGTCGGTCGTCGTGAGGACCACGTGGTTGGGATTGGACCAGTCGTAGTGCAGGCGTTCCCAGATGCCGCCCGAGCCTTCCGTGACGTCGGCCTGCGAGGGGCCGCGGTCATGCACCTTGAGGTACTCGTCGGCGCTGTTGCCAAAAAGCTTCGAGCGGCCAGGCCCAAAGTCAGTGAGCCCGGCGACGTATTGTTCGGGCGTCGAGGTGGTTGTCTGGTGCAGGTGGATCGTGGACATGCTTTCCCCTTTCCCGTCCCGGGACTCCCGGGATTCTGTTCTAATGACTCCGGTCGATACTGTTCATACTCGCTTCTTTGCTAAGAGGCGACGAACTGCTGTCCGCCGTCGATGTCATAGGTTGCACCCGTGAGGGCGGTATTGGTCATGATGTGCACGGCCAGCGCGGCCACGTCCGCCGGTCCGACCACGCGCCCGATGGGAAGCGTGGTGCGAAGCTGGTCGCGGCGTTTTTCGAGCTGATCGCCCAGCAGTTCCGCGGACAAAGGCGTGTCCACGAATCCCGCGGCGATGAGGTTCACTCGCACAGGTGCGATTTCAAGCGCCAGGTTGGCGGTGAGGGCGGGGAGTGCGGCGGTGCCTGCGCTGGTGATGCTCATGCCGATCGCCGGGCGCCGGCCGCCCGTGCCACCCATGAAGATAAGCGTTCCTCCCGGCCGCACCTTGCTGGCCGCGTTGCGCGCGACGTAAAGCGCCAGCAAGAGGTGCTCGCCGATAATATCGCGAATCTTTGCGAAGTCCATATCGGCCAGGCGTCCGTAGTAAGGCCGGCCGGCCGTCACCATCACGTGATCGATTGGCGGGAGGTCACCGAAAAACCGGTCAAGCGCGACAGGATCCGCGGCGTCGAAGGCCGCGGTACTCACGGCATCAACCTCACTGGCAGCGTGCTGGAGACGTTCGGCGTTCCGGCCCGTGAGGATCACCTTGGCCCCTTCCGCACGGGCACGGCGCGCCGTTTCGAATCCGATGCCAGCGCTGCCGCCGATCACGACAACCGTCTGCCCAAGGAGCTCCGGCTCACGGTGGATGGGAGAGGGGATAGTTACGCTGCTCATCGCTCCTGGGATTCGATGAGTATACTTCTCGCTACGCTGCCGGCGGTCCGAAAGCTACGCCGCCTTAAGGGTGATGTTCCATACACTTTCTGAAATCCATCGCCGTCCCAGAAGTCGGCAGAGGATGGACTGTATGCCGGCCTGTCGGAATTGGAACCGCTCTCCCCCTCTCACTACCCCAACACCAGCGGCAGTTCGGACTCTTGGTCAGCGTCTCCGTCGCCTCCCTAACTGAGCCGCGACCAAAGGGAGCGGTCGACCGTCGGCGCGATCGACGCCCTCCGTCATCGCCAGCGCCAGCACTCGCTCCACCTCCACCCCGTACGGCGTCAGATCCGCGCGCATCCGCCGGAACACCTCCTCCGCAATCATGTCCCGCTGCTGCCCGCTGAACAACTCCTCGGCCTTGTGCCTGGCCGTCGCTTGCGCAGGCCGGACAAGAGCCGACGTTCCGGGAGTATTCTGCTCAATTTCCGAAACGCCGACGATCGACGTGGGATGCTCAGGTCTTGGACGCGTCGTGCGAACGTGCTATTCCACGACCGCGTGTCGCTTTGAAGGCGCCGTTCGCTTGAGCACGATTATGAGAGGGATAAGGCAAATGAATGCACAGCCAGGGTCGAGAAAATATATCAGCCGCTGCCAAGATGGCAGCGTTCCGTTGCGTCATTCCATAGAGTTCGTGCGGCAGATTCTCGCCGGGCGGGCGAACCGGGGGCAGTTTCCGAAGGCCCGCCCCTGGTCCGCGCAGGTCCCCTGGACCCGCGGTCCCGAACACCTACTTCGCCAGAAACTCTTCAATCACCTTCAAATCCCCTTCGAATGCCTCCAGGCTTTGCGGAAGCCGCGTGTAATTGTGCTGGCCCAGGTCGATGGTCACCGCTTGCGCCTCCGTCCGCAGCCGCCCTTGCGCCTCCCGAATCTCGGCCGGCACTCCCGACGCCACCCCGCGGCCGGCGCCGACTTGCCTTCGCTTCAGCTCCGAGTTCGCTCGCGACATCCGCAGCATGTCCGACCGGTACCGCTGACTCCACACCTCCAACTCGTTGGGCTGTGAAGCCGGGGCGGCAGCACCGCCACGCCCTTGCGCGGGCACAGGAGCCACCGTCGCAGCGGGAGGAGGCGCCGCAGGAGGCCTTCGCAAATCAACCCCCGGCACATCACGCGATGCAGGCTGCAGCTCCGGCGTCCCCTGCCCGCCCGGCAGCGCTCGCCGCGCGGCATCCTTGTTCGGCGTGGGCCGCGACACCACCCCAAGCTCCTCCTGTGCCGATCCCGAAGTCACCTCCGGCTCGTTACCCTCCACCGGCACGTAAATCAACTCATTGATCGAGCGCGCCATCGTCCGTCCCATCGCGCGACTCACGTCGTTCCGCCGCAGCACCATCCCGCCTGGAACGTCATCGCTGGTCCAGGTCTTGATATACGTCGACGGGTCATCGGCCAGCGCGATGCGCACCCAGTTAGTGGCAATGCTCTTCCCGCTGATCACCAGGATTTCCTCGCCTCGCGTCGTCTGAATCTTCTCTGGCGCCGGATTTCCCGGCAGTTGTATCGGCGGGACAGCCTCCTTGGCGCGGTAGACCAAATCGTTGCTGGAATGAGTCACCCCGCCGCGCGGGTCCCACGTGGTTTGCGCCGTGGTCACCGACACTTTCTCAGAGTCGACGGATTGCAGCTGAAAAGTTGTCTGCGAGATGCGCTGGCGCGCGTACTGCTGGGTACCCGGCCGCGCCTCGGAATACAGCCGGTTCTCATACGTGGCCTTTGTGCCCACGGGGAATTTTTTCCACGCCAGGTACTGCGGAGAATCGGGAGCATTCGTGACCGGAGTCGCGTGGTTCGCTGGGGCGGGCGCCGCACCCGCTGCCGGTGCCGGAGCCGATGGCGGAGCTGGCGGCGCCGTCAACCATCCCGGCTTCGATTCGGTAAACGCCGCCGATGCCCCCGCCGCATCCAGCACCTTCAACTGGTCATGCGTGAGGAACTTGATCCCCGCCCCTGTTTTCCACGACTCCACCGTTCCCGCCACCTCCACCGTTCGACCCACCAGTTGAATGCCGTTGCCACCGAAGCGCTCCTCCAGAATGTCCGAATTGGGCGTGAACACGGTGAACTTGTCGCCGGCCGAGTCCTTGAAATGGACCGTCCCCCACGGCGGAAACTTACCCTTGGCGATGTCCACGCTGGAAACCGTCCCCCGCACTTCCACCATCTGCCCCATCCACCGCGGATCATAAGAGCCGGTCCGGAAGCGCGCTACCTGCCCGTCCGGCATCTCCGCCTTGGGATTTTTGATGAGCGTGTCGAACCACACCACCAGGTTCTTCCCAGACCGGTCGCCCTTGATTCCAGACGACGCATCCTTCGGGATCGGTAACAGCCGCGCCGCCGCCGCCGTAACGTTCGCCGCTCCATATTTGGCGCCGAGCTGATTGTAAATATCGAACGCGTGTTCCCACTTGTCTTTGGTATAAAGCGTGTATGCCGCTTCGTTCCCCATCAGCCCGTATTGGTCGAGCGCCAGCGAGATCGCGTAGGCGCGCGGGCTGCTGTGCGTCACGCGCGTGATAAACAGCATGTACGGGTTCGGCGACTGTGCGAAATAGGTCCCTACCTCCACCTCCGCCCGCGGCGCCAGCCCGCCCATCGAATTCTTCGGCGCGCGCAACGTGTCCGCCGCGGCGGCCAGCACTTCCTTCTCGCCGAACATCTTCACGAACAGGTTATAGAAATCCAGCGCGGACGCCAGCGGGTCCGGCGGATTGACCGGTTTCGATCGCTGCGTCGTCAGGGCAACGTCCGCCTCCATCTGGCGAACTATGTACTCCTTCGGCGTTATGTACTTCGATATATCCAGCCCGCTCGAGAGAAACTCGGCCCAGTTGCGCGCGTCCTCATAGGCCCTCTTCCAGTTTGTGTTGTCGACGTAAGCTTCCGCGACCACCGCCGGCGACGCGAACGCGTTGTCCTGCGTGCGGCCCTCCCGGCGCCGTATCGCATCCACCCAGTTCGCGAAAAGCGGAAACGCAAAAGCCCGGATGCCCTTGTCCACGTCGCTGGGAAATTTGCCCCAGGTCGACGCATCCGCGGTTCCACTGATAATGCCTATCCCGCCCGCTATCTTCGCGACATCTCCACCCATGCCCTGCACTAAACCGATGCCCAGATAGTTAAGATCCTTGTCGCGCAGTTCCTTCAGGAACGCAAGCTCCGCCGCGTCCAACTCGGGTCCGGGGCCATTCACAAACGCTTTCCAGTATCGCTGCCGCGCGCCCGCAACTTCGGCGTTAAACTGCGTCACGATCTTACGGTATTCCCGGGCGGCATCGATCGCTTTCGACAACTGGTCCATAAGGTTCGAACACGGCGGCAGCAGCCACTGCTTCAGCGGATTGTTCGTGCATTGGCCGAAACCAGGATGCGACGCGGCAAAAGCCACCGCGAACAACCACGCTAGTCTCCTGGTCATGGGATTCCTCCTATCGGTTTCCTGAGCGCGGCGCCCGGCACGAAGGCGCCGCGGCCTGGCGCTGTTTGATATATTCCGGACTTCCATCGAACGGTCCCTTCCCGGTCAACGGTTCCCAGCGGTGAATATAGATCTCCGGCGGCGGCGTGTTGCTCTTCCGCACGAACATCCAGCGGAATCCCTCTCCGCCCAGCCGTACGCCTTTGATCTCCATCATGGGCAGCGGCATGGAAAGCCCGAAATGCGTGATGAACCCGCCGACGTTCGGCTGATACCACACGTCCCTGCAATTCCCCAGACACTCGATGACGTATCGCTCCCTCACGCTCACCCGCCCGGCAGCGCTCCCCTTCATCCCCCCCGCATCCCAAGTCACGCGCTCCGATTCGCTGCACGCAAACTTGTCGTTCAGCATTTGCGCCACCGCTTCGTCGATCGGCGTGCCCCGATGCACCACTCCAGGAGGTTCCGACCATGACGCCACCCAGTACTCGAACGCCGGGTCGATCGCCGTTATAAGGTACGTGTTGGTGACGTTGGTCGCCACCGTTTTCTTCTCCGGACGGCCCTTCGAATCCGGCAGTTTTGCCGGGGTCAACGCCGATGCCCCGGCCTCCAGCGGCGCCAGTTTCTCGCCGGGTGCCGCTATCTCTACCACATCGCACTTCCCGCTGAGCATTTTCGCGTTGATTTTGCGGCTCGCCCCATCGAACGTGCCCTCCACCCCGATCATCTCGAACGCATCGGGATGCGAACGCGATGACCATCGTTGCGGCTCCAGCCGGAAATGCCCGGCCTTCGCGTCGTACGGCCCGCGCATCACATAAGTCGCCCCATCCATCTGGGTCAGGGACCGCCGGAAATAAAACTGGAGCACCCCCGTGACCGGCTCACTGGGATCGTTGACCCCCAATAGATCCGTGCCGGGATGCACCGTGAATTGGAAATCCGTCCATTGCCCGTCGCAATGAAACCGCCCGTTGAACGTAGCGAAAAACCGGTTCGACAGGTCCTGCGCACTCACGGGAACAATCAGGCAGAGACCCAGCAAAAATTGCAGACAACGCATGCTTCGATTCTCCCCCCTGGCATGGTTCGTGCGGATTCTACCACGTTCCCGGTGAATAGCGGTCCCGGCCAGCTCGACCTTGGTCTATGTGTCCGGGTTTATCGAGTATCTCAAGGCTCCGCAGATGTCGCTCTGACCTGCCGCCTGTTCGAGATGACGTGTCCCTGGGGCGTGAGGCTGATTCCCAACTTCTCGGCCAGGCTGCCTGGCTGCCAACCAGCGTTCGCGCAGTTGCGTCTGGCACTTGGGACAGTGCCGGTTGCGACAAGTAGGAGATGGCCGCCCGGTATCCGCTGTCGGACCTTACCGACGAACGCATCAAGGGCTATGTGCGCCAGCGACAGGGAGAAGGGGTTTCTGGTCGCACGGTCAATATGGAACTGGGCGAGTTGAGCCGAGCCATCGGCCAACCGTGGAGTACCCTATGGCCCAAGGTGCGCAAATTGGAAGAGCGGAAGGACGTGGGTCGAGCCTTGTCTGTCGAGGAGCAGGACCGGCTTCTGGACGCGCTGAAGGATTGCCACACGCCACATCTACCCGTTTTGATCCCCTTGCTGCTCTTGACCGGCATGAGGTCGAGCGAGGCATTGACTCTGACCTGGGGACAAATCGACCTAATGAGTAGAACCGTCAGAGTGGGGCGCGCGAATAGCTCTAATGGAACCGGGCGGATAATCCCAGTGAATGACGATCTAGCTGCAGTCCTGGCAAATCATTGGACGGCGCACGTGAAGAACTTTGGTCGGCCCATGTTATCTGACCACGTTTTTCCATTTGGGTCGCCACTTCCAGTCGATCCTACGCGCCATGTCATCGACGTAAAGCACGGCTGGGAGACGTTAAGAGAAGGCGCAGGGATTTTGTGTCGGCTTCACGATCTCAGGCACACCTTCGCCACGCGACTCGCCGAGAATGGCGTTTCCGAGTCCACCATGCTCGCCCTGATGGGCCACATGAGCCGGGCGATGCTGGAGCGCTACTCTCACATTCGGATGGCAGCAAAGCGGGACGCGGTTGCGGGCGTCAGGCTGAGATCGAAGGTCGAGAATTCAGAGGCAGTCCCTGTGAAAGTCCCTGTACCGCACTCGCCTCACCTGCTTCAATGACTGCAAGTTATTGAAAGTAATGGAGCCACCCGCCGGGATCGAACCGGCGACCTGCTGATTACGAATCAGCCGCTCTACCAACTGAGCTAGGGTGGCCCACGGAAGGCTCATCTGCTTTTATAGCATCAGGGCCACTGGCCCCGCTAGCACTCGCGGCTGGGAAGCTCATCGATATCAGCCAGCACGCCCCCTTGATCGCCACCTCACCGGGCATCGGATGGCGCGGAGGAATCCGCGGTGATAGGATTATTCGGTAGGCGATTATGCTCGCTCCTGAGGATCGGGTTTCCATCGAGGCAGTCCTACGCCGCACTGTGCAAGTCACGCGGCAAAGGCGCAATGAAGCCCGCTACGAACTGCAACGTGCGGTCAGCGAAATCCCCTCGGGCATCCCGGCGCCTGACGGCGGTGTGCGATCCATGCGGCCGCCGCTTCTGAGAGATACGCCAGCCGAGCTTACCACGTGGCCATGAGACGTCTGTACGATTTCCTCCTGGATGGCAAAATTCCGGAAGATCTTGAGGCAGGCGGCTCGGCTTAACTGGCCGCTAAATCACGCCGATGCCGCATCGGAAAGCGGATCGGTGCCTTTGTGTGCAGCGGGCTGGCTCAGCGAGGGTGGAATGGTTCCGTAAGCCGCAAATTCCGTGAACCTCCGCAAGGCTTCCTGGTAACCGGCGTACGCCAGGTCGACCTGTTGCCGCGCGCTCGTCAGACACACAACTCCAAATTGCGGCGGGATCTCGCTGACGGCAGTCACTTGCTTGGCAAGAATGCGGGACGCCTGTTCGAACACTCGCCGCGTGAATGAAAGCTCTGCTTCGAGTTCGCGCTCGATTTGCCTCTGCGTTCTTGGACCTGGCGCATCGTCCATCCGCAACCCCTGTATTCAAGCGAGTATAGCACGTGGCGTCCAAGAATCACGCAAAACGCAAATCGGAAGTTTGAGCGGACTGGATCGGAAATCATAACGCAAGGTCTTTCCCAGTACGCGCGGACGCGTGCAGAAAATCGCAAGTGATAAACTTGTGGATGGGCGTGGGCAATGCGGCCGTCTGAGGATCTGGTTTGGATCGAGTTCCGATTGCGCGGTGACCTGGAAGCCGCCCGCGAGCTTCACGAGGGCGCCCGGCATCAACTGCAGTGTGCCGTTAACGAGGTGCCATCCGGCATCCCGTCGCCTGATGGCGCTTTGCGCATAAGAGTTGCGCTGCCTCCGAGAAGCAAGCCCGACAGGCGTATATGGCGGCGATGAGCCGCTTTTACGAGTTCATTGTTGAGGGCAAGGTGCCTGAGGATCTGACGTCAACTGACGCTAACGCCCATTTTGATCAATCGAGTCAATAATGGCCCGCCTGCGCCGTAGCGCGGCCTCCCGATCCGAGAGAGATTGGTTAAATTGAGCGTAGATGAAATCGAATTCGTTGAGAAGATGCTGCGCCGAGCGCTGGAGCTGATCGATGTCTTCGAGCAGCAATCGGCTTTCCCGGAAACCCGGTGAATCCTCCATATGCATCGCGTTCGTTAAGCGGGATACAAATGGCGTGCCAATGCTAAGTTCAACGCGCATCGCGGGGATAGGTCGCCGGGTTGCGTTAAATCGCCCAGGCCGATGAACCTGAGGTGAGCGCGGCTCGCCCCACGCTTTGACGGGCCTGATGGTTCGCGGGATAGTATGGATGGCTGATTAGAATGAGCCGAGGGGATTTATGCCTAAGCGAATTTCCAAGTCCTCCAGGTCCTCAGCGAAGGCTTCCCGGAATGACCCATCTAAGCCCGGCGCAAAGAAGAACGTGAAGCCGGCCGAACCTCCCAACCCGCCGGCGCCCGAAATCGCTACTCCACCGGAACCCGCGGTTTCGGGGAATGGGAGCATGTTTCCTGTGGTGGGCTTGGGAGCCTCGGCGGGAGGACTTGAGGCTTTTTCCCATCTTCTCAATCACCTTTCCGCCAGTACCGGAATGGCATTCGTTCTGGTGCAGCACCTGGATCCCAAGCGTGAAAGCATGCTTGCCGAGATCCTGTCGCGCACCACCTCCATGCCGGTGATCGAAGTGCGCCACCCGACTCCGGTCGAGCCCAATCAAGTGTACGTAGCGCCCCGCGGCACCGACATCCGAATTCACAATCGCGTCCTGCAACTGTCCCCTTCCCCAGCCACGCGCGAGCATCACCTGCCCATCGACTGCTTTTTTGGCTCTTTGGCGGACGATTTGGGAAACAAAGCCATCGGCGTGATTCTCTCCGGCACCGGGTCGGACGGGTCGCTGGGGCTAAAAGCCATCAAGGCCGAGGGCGGCATTACCTTCGCGCAGGACGAGAAATCGGCCAAGTTCGACGGCATGTTGCGCAGCGCGATTGCGGGCGGATGTGTGGATTTCGTTCTGCCGCCAGACAAGATTGCCGCGGAACTGGCGCGCCTGGGCAGCCATCCCTATGTCGCTCCGCCTCAGCCGGCTCCGCCGGAAGAGGTGATCCCTGTGCCCGATGATGCCTTGGGACAGATCCTGCGGCGCATCCACGCCATCACGGGCGTGGACCTCAGCCTGTACAAACCGAACACCATCAAGCGCCGCATCCTCCGGCGCATGCTGTTGAGCAAGGTGGAATCGCTGGATGACTACGTAAAGCGGCTGCACTCCGATCCGCCCGAGGTGCAAGCGCTCTATGAGGACATGCTTATCAACGTGACGCAGTTCTTCCGCGATCCGGAAACGTTTCAAGTCCTGAAGACGCAGATCTTTCCAAAAATCGCCGGCGAAGGCAGCAGCGGGGTCCGCGTCTGGGTGCCTGGCTGCTCCACCGGAGAAGAGGTTTACTCGCTCGCGATCAGCCTTCTGGAATACCTGGAAGAACGCGAGCGCGAGGTGCATATCCAGCTTTTCGGCACCGAGATCAGCGAGCAGGCCCTGGAGCGGGCGCGAACGGGCCTCTACAGCGAAGCCATCGCCGCCGATGTGACGCGGGAACGGCTCAAGAGATTCTTCCTCAAAGTCGAACGTGGCTATCAGATCAGCAAGCGCATCCGCGACTGCTGTATTTTCGCCCGCCAGAACCTGACCCGCGATCCGCCGTTTTCGAAACTGGACCTGATCAGTTGCCGCAACGTACTGATCTATCTGGGGCCGGAATTACAGAAGAAAGTCCTGCCGATTTTCCACTACGCTTTGAAGCCAACCGGCTTCCTGCTGCTGGGCAGTTCGGAAACGATCGGCGCGTATGGAGAAATGTTCTCTCTGGTGGATAAGAAGCACAAGATATTCGCGCGGCGCATGGCCCCCACCCGGTTGCCGTTGGGTTTCGCTTACGGGGGAGCGGCCCTCGATCCGAAGATCGAGCCGCACGCCAAGGGTGTCGTCACGCTGGCGCCGGCAGACCTGCAAAGAGAAGCCGACCGCCTGGTGTTGGGTCGTTTTGGACCGCCGGGTGTGATCATCAACGAAGACCTGGAGGTGCTCCAGTTCCGCGGGCAAACGGGCATGTATCTGGAGCCTCCGCCGGGGCCGGCCAGTTACAACATCCTGAAGATGGCTCGTGAGGGACTGCTCACGGACCTTCGCAGCGCCATTCACCGGGCCGTTAGCGCTGACGTGGCCGTGCGGCATGAGGGCATCCGGGTCAAGTACAACGGAGATCAACGGGAATTTGATCTCGAGGTGCTCCCTCTGAAACGTCCCCCGAACGGGGGCCGTTTTTTCCTGGTGCTGTTCCGCCCGCGCGAGGCCGTTGCGGCGAAACGCACCGCGGCGAAACCTGTACGCCACGGCAAAGAATCATCATCTGAAGAGAACCGCACGCTTCGTGAGGAGCTGGCGGCGACTAAAGAACGGCTGCAGGGCATCATCGA
>Ga0335077_10005668_pt1 | contig 15357 bp, 10 predicted proteins | sample Lox_Sample_31_FD_207151 | JGI IMG/M metagenome (GOLD analysis project Ga0335077, IMG submission 207151) | Soil microbial communities from Loxahatchee National Wildlife Refuge, Florida, United States - Lox_Sample_3.1 | ecosystem: Environmental > Terrestrial > Soil > Wetlands | place: USA... | reverse complement strand
TCTCCTACAATTCCGACCTCGGCGATGCCTGGGAATGGGCCGATGAACCGCAATATCCCGAGAAGTTCTCCGATCTGGCCATCCGCATCGGCGTCAACTACGTAGTTTACGCCATGACGCATTGAGGCACCCGCGGGCAGTATGGAAGCTGCCGGGTCGAGCACGCGCGGGTTCCAGAGGCGGGTATCCGGCCTCACCAAGCCGGTTGAGCGACGCGATCTTTCGGCTCCGCAGGGCAGCATCTTTAGATACCTACTGAAACCGAAGAACTTTGGCTCATTGAGAAGCGCGCTTTAGAACTTTAGGGAATCTTGATTTTGGTTGCCCTCCCGCCATACTGTATCCATGTTTCTCAAGCGCCGCGCGGAAGAAGGGATCCTCAGGTGTTCGTTTTGCGGAAAGACCGAAGAGCAGGTTGATGCTCTCATTTCCAACCCGACTGATCCCACCAAGCGCGTGTGTATCTGTAGCGATTGTGTTGCCGTCTGTAACTCGGTGTTGCGGGAGCACAAGGGAGCAAAAGCGGCCGGAGCGAACTGATCCGGCGCGGACAACCGGATTGGAGCGGAGCCGCGGCTCTCGTCGCCTCCACCCTTCGCCGGGCGATTCGGAATTTTTCTAGGACACCTGCTGGGGCAGCGCGACCGTCAGCCCGATGCGCCGCACGAGCTCGGCGAACCGCTCGTCCGCTCTCAGGCAATCCCAAATGGGAGAGACATTGAGATGCGGAAGCCGCGGGTCGCGCTCTTCGAAAGCCTGTTCCAGCAATTCAAAGGCACGATCGTGATCAAAGCTGAGATGGGCGCGCGCCAGCAAGTAAGCGGGAACCGGGCAGGTGCGGCAAAACCGGTGGAGAGCCTGGCGCAGGCGTTCGGCTTCCTCGCGTGCGCCCGCCACATTGTACGCGTGAGCCAACAGCGCCAGCGGCACCGGCGAATTGGGCTGTAGCTCGCGCGCCTTCTCGAAGGCCGCCACGGCCTGAGAATGCATGTGCTGATGCAGGTAGGAGCGCCCGGCGCTCAGGTGCGCGCGCACAAAGCCGGGGTCCAGCTCGAAGACCTTGTCGTAATACTCGCGCGCGCGCTCGTGCTGGCGGGCCATATCGAACAGCGTGCCGAGCGACGTCGTGATGATCAGGGAGAGAGGATCGAGATGGTGCGCGCGGTCGAGCTCGGCGATGGCTTCGTCCAGCCTGCCGAGCGGCGCCAGGTAGTCATAGCCGTACCAATGGTGGGCGGTGGGGTAGCTGGGGTTCCGCTCGATGCCGCGCCGGAAGTATTGTTCCGCAGCCGACCAGTTCCATTCGAATAGCGCGGCCACAGATCCCAGTGAAACCAGGGCTTCGCCGAGCGAAGGGTCGATTTCGAGCGCGTGCGTGGCGGCTGCCCTGGCCTTGGGCATGACGCTGAGCGCCGGGAGCGCTCCATGCTCGCCCAACATAATATATACGTCGGCCATTCCGGCGTAGGCCGGCGCGTATTTCGGATCGATGTCGATGGCCTGCTCGAAATAGCCGAGCGCTTTGTAGAAATCTTCCTCGTTGCGTTTGTTCCAGGCAAACCGGCCTTTGAGATAGAGATGATACGCCTGCAAGTTCTCGGTATATCGGGTGACCAGCGAGCGCCCCGCGGGACCAGCCAGCTTGAGGCGCAGCGCACCGACGATGGCCGACGAGATTTCGTCCTGAACGGCGAAAACATCTTTCAGCGCGCGCTCGTAAGATTCCGACCACAGGTAGTGGCCGTCGCCGGCGTCCACCAGTTGGGCGGTAATGCGCAGCCGGTCTTCGGTGCGCCGCACGCTGCCTTCCAGCACGGCACGAACCTTCAATTGCTCGGCGATGCGGCGGATGTCGCGCGCTTTGCCTTTGAGCTGAAAGGCGGAGCTCCACGCCACGACGCGCAATCCCTCGACCTTGGTCAGCGCATTAATCAGCTCTTCGGTCAGCCCGTCGCTGAAATATTCGTTTTCCTGCTCGGAGCTCAGGTTGGCGAACGGCAGCACCGCAATGGCATTCTCCCGGGAAAGGGTTCGTCCAATGGCAGGCGGAGGTCCTTCGAAAGCCTGCACCACCGGCGAATAACTTCCGGTCGGAAACTCGATATGGAGCGAGTCGTGGCGGCCTTCGGTCTCGTAGTACTTGCGCAGTTTCTCGCGCAGCCGCCGCGCCTCCACGCGCACGATGGGGTCCATGCGCGGATCGTACGTCTCGTTCTTGTCGAAGACCTCGACGCCGATGACAAACTCCTTCAAATGCTCGCCGCGGCCTTCGAGCATCTCTTCGATGGTGAAATTCAGGAACCGCGCCAGGCGTTCCGACCGCGCAAACGCGGTGCTGGATAGAATTTTCCTGACCTGCGTCCGAATGGACTCAGCGGAGGGTGGATTGGAGTGCACTATGGGTGTGCTCCCTGACCTCTTTTCCGATTAGATTAACACCGCTCCAATCGGTCTCGCAGTTGTAACACTCCTTACCGTAACCGTAAGGAACACACGGTTAGATTACCTGAAGACACCTCTCGTTCCGGCACTCTCCAAAGTCAACATACTCCATGAGCACGCCGCCCCGGATGGGCCCCGTTCGCCGTCGGAACGGAGGCTCCCTAAACATTTTTCCCAAACCAGCCGATGGCACAAATGCACGGCAACGCACGGCCCGCGGTTCTTGTGCCAGCCGCTACCTGGAGTTGCAACGATGTCATCCTTGGTTTTCATTCTATTGTTCTTCGCGCAGACGGCTCGCGGCGATGAATGGAGGACTCTATCCACGCAGGCCACCGATGCGTACAACCGTGGAGCCTATGCCGAATCGGAGAAATTGAACCGCTCGGCGCTGGCGCTCGCGGAAGACACCGGCGATCGGGACGACCGCCTGGCGGCCACTCTCAGTAATCTGGGAAGCAGTTGCCAGGCGCAAGGGCGCTATGCGGAAGCGGAGAAATTCTACCGCCGCGCACTCGAGTTGCGGGAATCGATTTTCGGCGCGGATCATTCGCAGACGGCAGCCGTAATCAACAATCTGGCGGCTCTTTACCAGGCCACCGGAAGGTACAGCGATGCCGAGCCGCTGTTCCGGCGGGCGCTCCGCATTTGGGAGCAACCCGGGAGTGATTCCACCAGCCACGTAGCCACCGCCCTCAATAATCTCGCCGGGATCTATCGAGCCCAGGGACGTTATGCGGAAGCCGAGCCGGCCTACCTGCGGGCGCTCCAGATTCACGAGAGTATGCTCGGCAGCGATTCAGCCGGCGTGGCGCGGGTTTTGGACAACCTCGGAGTGCTTTACCAGGACCAGGGGCGTTACCAGGAAGCACAGCGAGTGGAAACACGTGCTCTGGGCATTCAGGAACGCGTACTCGGTCCGGAGCATCCGGAAATAGCCGGCACGCTCACGAACCTCGCGGACGTTTCCCGCATGCAGTGGCGCTTCGCCGAAGCCCAGGCCTTCTACGAACGAGCTATCGCGATCCGTGAGAAGCAGTTGGGGCCGAATCATCCGCAACTGGCGGAAACACTGAACGGCCTGGCGGTACTCTATCGGGCCGAAGAACGCTTCGCCGATGCGGAACAGCTCTATCAGCGTGCGCTCGAAATCGCGCGAGCGTCGCTGGGGTCCGAGCATCCACGAGTGGCCACCTCGCTCAACAACCTGGGCCAGCTTGCCGCGGCTCAGGGCCGCTACCCGGAGGCCAAACGGCTTTACGAACGCGCCCTGGCCATTTGGGAAAAGGCATTGGGGCCGGATCATCCCGCCCTCGCGCCGGGGTTGACGAATCTGGCTGCGGTGTATTATTCGCGCCACAAATACGACGAGGCCGGAGCGCTTTACCGAAGAGCGATGAAGATCGATGAAACGCACCTGGGATCCGCCCACATGACGCTGGCCGGCGATCTGAACAACGTGGGGACCGTGTGTTACGCGCGCCATCAATACGCGGACGCTGAGGATTACTACCGCCGCTCCGTGGCCATGTATGAACGCACCGCCGGCCCGGAGAGCCCCCGGCTCGTGGATCCGCTCTTGAATCTCGCCGTGCTTTACACGGCGGAGCACCGCTTCGCGGATACCGCGCCTATCTACCGCCGGGCACTGGCCCTTCGCGAACAGGCACTGGGGGCCAATCATCCGAAACTGGCCGAAACTCTGGAGCAATACGCCGCCGTCATGCGGAAACTGGAGGACTACGCGGAAGCCGAGAAAGCAGAAGTGCGCGCCTTGGGAATACGGGTTCGGCTGGCGCTGCGCGAGGATAGCGGAGCCGGACAGTAATCAGCCGGCGTGCTGGAATTTCCGCTTCTGCTCAAAATTCCAGGCGGACGACACAATCTCGCGCAACCCCGAGCAGTGCGGTGTCCAGTTCAGGTTGCGCCGCAGCTTGGACGAGTCCGCCACCAGCTCGGGCGGATCGCCTTCCCGGCGCGGACCGATCACGAACGGCACTTTCCTGCCCGTGACCTCCTCCACAGCTCGCACCACCTGTTTGACCGAATAGCCGGAACCGGTTCCCACATTGAAAGCATTCGACGCCCCGCCCGCCATTAGCGACTCGAGCGCCAGGATGTGAGCCTGCGCCAGATCGTTGACATGGATGTAATCGCGGATGCAGGTGGCATCGGCAGTCGGATAGTCGTCGCCGAAAATGGTGACCGGCTTTCCCGTCACAACCGCGCGCAGCACCAAAGGGATCAGGTGCGTTTCCGGCTCGTGTTCTTCTCCCAGAAGACCTTCCGGCTCGGCGCCGGACGCATTGAAGTAACGCAAGGCGATGCTGCGCAATCCGTGAATCCGATCGAACCAGCGCAACAGCTTCTCTACCATCACCTTGGATTCGCCGTACGGATTCACGGGCGCATAGGGAGACTCCTCGCTGACGGGCAAACTCGCCGGGTTGCCGTAAACGGCCGCCGTCGAAGAGAACACCAGATGACGGACGCCGCTGCGCCGCATGGCGGTGAGCAGGGAGAGCGATCCACCGAAGTTATTGGCGAAATACATCTCCGGCGCCTGCATCGACTCCCCCACCGAGATGTACGCCGCGAAATGAATCACCGCGTCAATCGTTCGCTCAGCAAACAGGCGGCACAGGCCGCCGGTGTCGCTGACGTCCAGAACGCGGAGACGCTGCGGATCGACATTGTGCCGGTATCCGCGCGAGAGATTGTCGACCACTGTGACGTCATAGCCCTGGCGAAGGAGCAGATGGGCGGTGTGCGACCCGATGTACCCGGCGCCGCCGGTGACGAGAATCGAGCTCCGCTTCACTACAACGATTGTAAGGGAGGAATGCCTGTCATACGCCGTTGCAGTACGATTGCGATTAGGGGGAACTTCATGACGTCTGTGGAACCGGCTTCCTCTTATGAAAGCTTGATTCTCACACGCGAAGCGCAAATCGCGGTGATTACGTTGAACCGGCCCGAGCGGCGCAATGCGCTGTCGCTGGCCTTGATGCTGGAGTTAATCCGCTGCCTCGAAGAGATTGGGGGGAACCGCGAGATTCGGGCAGTGATCCTGGCGGCGGCGGGAAAGGTGTTCAGCTCAGGTCACGACCTTTCCGAGATGACCGGCCGCAGCATCGAAGAATACCGGCACATTTTCGACGCCTGCACGCGGTTGATGGAGAAGGTTCAGGCGATTCCGCAGCCGGTGATTGCGCAGGTGCAGGGGATCGCAACGGCGGCAGGCTGCCAGTTGGTGGCTAGCTGCGATCTGGCGGTGGCGGCGGAAGAAGCCGCGTTCGCTACTCCCGGGGTAAAAATCGGATTGTTCTGCACGACGCCCATGGTGGCGCTCACGCGCGCCGTCGGCCGCAAGCGCGCGCTCGAGATGTTGCTGACCGGTGACCTTGTAGATGCCAAGACCGCGGCGGAGTGGGGCCTCATTAATCGTGTTGTGCCGGCGCAGGCGCTGGCCGCCGAAACACGCAAGCTCGCCCTTGGAATTGCGGAGGCCAGTTCACTGGTCATCGGCATCGGCAAGCAGGCCTACTACACCCAGATCGATCTCGATCAGCCGAAAGCCTACGCTTACGCCAAAGAGGTGATGAGCATGAACGCCCTGGCGGCTGACGCGCAGGAAGGGATTTCGGCCTTTCTGGACAAGCGGCCGGCGTGCTGGGCGGGAAGATAAGCGGGCGGGTGGCGCCGGCCAAGCCGCGCGCGCATTCGAGACCGGCTGGCGAATTACTTGGTTTTGGAAAACAGCCCGCCGTGACGCTCACGATGGCGGTTGAGCCGCGCTTGGGCTTCACTCACCCGGCGCTGCGCCAGGTCGTCACCCTCTACGCGGCCTTGCTGAGTCACGTGCAGCAGTGCGGCTTCGGCGTTTTCTAATTCACGTCGTAATGTCCCGCATGCCGCGCAGTCTTCGGGGGGTTCAATATCAGAAATGACGAAATCGGCAAAAATCTTGAGAGCACATTGATATTTTTCTGTGGCCACATCCAGCGCGATCTTGGCGTTTGCGTACTCTCCATAATTTCGCCCGGCCGAGCGCGCCTGTGTGCGATTGGCTTCCACGAAATGCCTGGTAGCCCGCTCATAATCAGCGTGCGCGGCTTCCATGACCGCGAGCAACCGGCGTTCGATCTCGTCTTTTCGCCTCTCGTCCATTCGAAATCCTCGTCCGCAATTGTCCGGAGAAGCGGCATTGGGCGCATTTTCAGGTGAATAAAACAGAATATATCAAAATATTGCGCCCGTTTAAATACTCTTCGAACCAGGAATCTCAGCCCGCCGCCGCTGCATCTAACGCTCCGGAGTTTTCGAACTCCCGGCCGCGGAGTCGCGTATCCTATGAGGATCGGGGGGAATCACGGCGGAACAGATGGCATCCGCAACGCAAGACCGCATCGGGCCCAGCGAGGAATCCATCCGGGCGGCGCTGGACAAGATCAGCGCCAGCCCCAGATTCGCGTCATCTGAACGGCTGTGCCGGTTCCTGCGATTTGCGGTGGAAGAGACTCTGGCCGGAAAAACCGGCCAGCTCAAAGAGACGATCGTCGGCATGGAGGTATTCGGCCGCAAGCCGGATTATGATCCGCGGCTCGACGCGGTGGTGCGCATTGAGGCTGTGAAGCTGCGCGCCCGCCTCAAGGAATACTACGAGGACGAAGGCCGTTTGGACCCCGTCCGCATCGACCTGCCCAAAGGCGGCTACGTCCCGAGCTTCTCGATCCAGGCTTTCGAGCCGGTGGCGGCTGCCGCGCCGCCCGCAGCCTCACGTAAACGGATGCAGGCCGCCTGGCTCGCCGTCGTCCCGTTGGTTGCCGCCGGCGCGTGGTGGTTGATCCGCAGCACGCGTCCGGCCCCGGCGCCGGAAGTTCCCTCGATTGCCGTTCTCCCGTTCGTCGATCTGAGCGAAGCCCACGACCAGGAGTATTTCTGCGACGGAATGACCGAGGAGATCATCGATGCGCTCTCGCGCGTGCGCGGCTTTCACGTTGCGGCCAGGAGTTCGGCGTTCACTTTCAAGAACAAACAGCAGGATATCCGCGAGGTCGGGAGAAAACTGAATGTGCGCGCGGTGCTGGAAGGCAGCGTGCGCAAATCCGGCAACCGCCTGCGCGTCACCGCACAGCTCAACAACGTGACGGACGGTTATCATTTGTGGTCGCAAACCTACGAACGCGAGATGAAGGATATCTTCGCGCTTCAGGACGAGATTTCGCGAGCCATTGTCGGAACATTGCAGGTGCAACTGGGTGAGGCCGGAAAGTCGCCGCTGGTCACCGCCTCGACCAGCAACCTGGAGGCGTACAACCTGTTACTCCAGGCGCGCTACCTGCATTCCAAATGGCGTGCCGAGCCCATGCAACGGTCGGTCGAGCTGTTCGAGCAAGCCATCGCACAAGACCCCGGCTTCGCGGCGGCTTACGCAGGCCTGGCTTCTTCTTACACCTGGCTCGGGTTCTTCCGCCTCCGGCCGCGCGACGTGATGCCGAAGGCGCGCGAGGCCGCTCAAAAGGCCCTGGCGCTCGATAACCAGCTTGCCGCCGCGCACCTCTCGCTCGGCGACGTCAAGGCTGTGTATGAATGGGACTGGGAGGGCGCCCGGCACGAGTACGACAGCGCGCTCCGGATCAATCCCGACGATACCCAGGCGCATTTTTCCCACGCGCTGCTTTATCTGACACCGCAAGGCCGGCTGAACGAGGCGATTGCGGAAATGCGGCGCGCCATCGATCTCGACCCGCTCTACGCGGTGAACAATACCTACCTCGGGACGCTTTTGTTCTTTGCCGGACGGTACGACGAAGCGGAGAGCCAATTGCGCAAGACGCTCGAAATATCTCCCGACTTCGCGGAGGCTTACGGCATGCTGTTTCGCGTGTACCTCGACCAGCACAAGCTCAACCAGGCCCGCGCGGCGCTCGAACGCTGCCATGCCATCACCGGCCAGCAGGATCCGGATCTCAAAGAGGCGCAACTGGCTGCCGCCGAGGGTCGCACCGCAACGGCGCGGCGGATTGTCAGCGAGTTTGAGCGTGTGTCCGAGCGTGAGTACTCGAGCGCCATCATGCTGGCGTGCGTCTACGCGACGCTTGGCGAGCGCGAACCCACGTTTCGGGCGCTCCACCGGGCCTTCCAGGATCGTGACGGCGCGCTGGTTTATCTGCGGACCTTCGCCGTGTTTGACAAGTTTCGAACCGATCCGCGCTACGAGGCTCTCGTTCGCGGCATGAACCTACCGCGCTAGAGCGAGCACGTCCACCCGCTTGCGGCCGCGAGCACGATCCAGTTCGGCGAGGTTCCGCCGGATCACCATTACATACGGATGATCCGGCCCAAGGGTTCTCTCACGAATGGCCAGCGAGCGGCGATAGAGGCGACCGGCTTCCGCGTACCGGCCGTCGAGGTGATAGACCGCCGCCAGGTCATTGAGAATCATGGCCATCTGCAAGTCATCGGGGCCCTGCCGGTTTTCCCAGATCTCGAGCGCCCGGCGTAGCAGCCGGCCGGCTTCGGTGTAACGGTGGCTGTCGAAGTAAATCTCGCCCAATTTATCCAGCGCCAGGGCAACGCTGGCATCGTCGGGGCCCAGGTTCGTTTCCAGGATAGCGAGCGATTGTTGGGCTGCCTGCTCCGCCTTGGCCAGGTACCCCTCGCCGCGATAGATCTCGGCCAGGTCCCCCAGCACCAGCGCCACTTCAAGCGTGCTTCGTCCGAAGACCGTCTCAAAGGCAGGCAGCGCCTGCTGGCAAAGCCGGCTCGCCTCCGCGTAGCGTTCCTCGCGTATATAGGACCACGCCTTTTGGTGCACGGCTCGCGGCGCGCCCAGCGAAACCATGAGCACCAATGCCACCCAGCTCATGCTAGCCACCTCCGAAGCACAGGATGCCGCTGAATCATGGCGATCCGGAAGGTTCGCTGAGGTTTCGCAACGGTTGCGTCGACGATCTAACCTACTGAATTCCGGCGAGTAAAAAGGATTGGCTGTCGCCGCAGGTCGAAATGACACCGCATACGTCCTGATGCGCCGTGAAGGGCGCTTGCTGTGCTCTGCGTTCACCGCGACTTGAGCAGAGTAACGAATTGTCACCAAAGAGCTTGCCGCTGAAGCCGCTTGTCCGGTGGCATCAGCGCACTTCCCGCGTGAACTTCCACATGCTGGAGCGCCAGCCTAGTGCGCAAGCAATCACCTTGCCATCGGGCGTCCAGGACATATGGTGGAAGTCGCTGACATAATCGAGCGGAATGCGTGAAGATTTCCCCGTGGCGAGGTCGAAAATGGCGGGCGGCCAATACCAGGTCGGCCCGCTCCCCGGCGCCAACAGGCGGCCGTTCCGGACGCCGTCATTATCGATCTTGTAGCCCAATTGCAGCGGGCCAGCAACACGAATCTCCTGCTCGGGCCCGCCATTCAGCGGGACGCGAATCAGCCGCGTGTTGGGAGACTCGCGTAGTTGGACCACCAGACTCTCGCCTCCTGGTTCCACAGTCACGAAGTTGCCGGCACGAACGCGGCGCAACTCACCGCTGCTCGCGGTTACGGCCCAAATACTTCCCGCAGCCCCGCAGTAGAGCGTTTTACCGGCCGGCGAAGAGGCCATCTGTTCGATGCGGCCTTTATTGAACGGAATGCGGCTGACAATCCTGCCGTTGGCCAGCGTGGCCACGCCGATCGAGGGATGGGGCCCGGTCTCAATCAGGAAGGCGACGGCGCCAGGGCCCGCTGCGGTCAACGGCCCGGAGATCTCCTCGGTCGTATTGACAAAGGGAGCAGGCTGCTTCCCTGGTCCTCCGATCATGAGACGGCTGTGCCCGGCGGCATATTCGGCCCACACTGCGCGGCCGTCGGGGAGGGCCGCGAAGTAGTCTCCCACCGGCTTCGGCACGCTCGCAATGCGCTCCACACTTCCGCCTTGCGCAGCGAAACGCACGATCTCCATGGGTCGCTCTGCCTGGTCGATATAGATGCCGCCATCGGGTCCGACTTCGAGCGATTCAAGGTATCCGGTCAGCGCAAACAGCGGCTGGGGCCGGGCATGGCCGTCGATCGGAATCATCGAAACTCGCGAAAGCGCGCCCTGCGTGCTGCTGAATATGGCTGATTTGCCGTCGCGCGTGACAACTGCGGCGGGCACACCGCCGCCGGCGAGCTGGTCGCCGAAATCGGCGTCGAGCGGGCGCAACTTGCCGGAGTCGAGATCAACCACGTAAAGGTGGAATCCAGCGCCGGCTCCTTCTCCCATCGCCATGCCTCCAACAAGCGCGCGGCGGCCATCGGAAAAAGCGCGGATGGTTGCCCAACCATAAAGTTCGCCGTACGGCAGAATCATGGGAAGCGCCTGGGATTTCCCGCTGTCGGGCCAATAGCGATAGAGTTGCTGCTCGTGTTGCGGGTTGATTTGGACAACGAGCAGACTACCATCCGGAAGAGCTTCCGGATCACCGCCGGTTTCCAGAATCATTTGTTCGTCCCCTCCGAGCGCCGGAACGCTGAAGACCCCTTTGAGTTGGTCGTAATAACGGTCGAAGAAAATCCGGCTGCCATCCGGCGACCAGGAACAAGTGCCAGCGAAGCCGAGGTCGCGGCGGTGGGTGAGCATGACGCGGTTGCCCGACTCCGGCTTCATGACCCAGACCTGCATGACGTCGGCATCGTCCTTGGCCACAAACGCCAGCAGATGGCCGTCGGGCGATGGGCGTGGGATGGTGGACAGTTCGGGACCGCCGAGGAACACGCCCGTCCAGTTCGCGCTACCGGAGTCAGACCGGCCTCCCCACCAGAAGCCTGTACCGAGCCCCAGCACCAGCGCACCTAAGCACGCAGCCGCCGCGATGGGCGAAAGCCGGTGTCTCCGCGGCGTGGCGGCCGGCGCGGGCATCTCCGAGTCTCCGGCCAATGCCTCGCTAATGAGAATCCGGCCATCACCGATATCCCGCAGTCGCAAGCCGGGATCTTTCTGAAGGCAGCGGCGCAGCAGTTCACGTACGCGAGGACCCGCCGCGGCCGGCAAGGCGCGCCAATCCGGATCGGATTTGATCACAGACGCCAGCGTATCGGTCACCGTCTCTCCGCCGAACGCCGCCTTTCCGGTGAGACATTCAAATAGGATGCAGCCGAAAGCCCAGATGTCCGCCCGTTTATCCACCGGCTTGCCGCGGGCCTGCTCCGGGGACATATACGCCGCGGTCCCCAGGATCACACCAGCACGCGTGTAAGCCGGAGAGGCAACCGTCAGCGTGGGCGAATTCGTGGCGTCGTAGCCCGCCGATGCGGCCATCGCCGTCTCTTTCGCTAGGCCGAAGTCCAGAACCTTCACTTTGCCGACGGGTGTGATTTTGATGTTCGCGGGCTTCAGGTCGCGGTGTATGACGCCCTTTTCATGCGCAGCTTCCAGCGCTTCGGCAATCTGCTTCGAAATCTCCAGACTCTCGTCGACGGCCAACGCGCCGCGGCCGATCCGCTCAGCAAGCGTTCCGCCCGGCACATATTCCAGCACAAGGTATTTAGCGTCGTTGTGCTCTTCGAGCTCGTGAATGGCCGCGATATTTGGATGGTTGAGCGAGGCGAGGATCTGTGCCTCCCGCTCGAACCGCGCCAGCCGGTCGGCATTATTGGCAAAAGCATCCGGCAAAGCTTTAATGGCAACCTCGCGGGCGAGCCGCGTATCGCGTGCGCGATAGACCTCGCCCATACCGCCGGCGCCGAGCGGCGCGAGGATCTCGTAAGGGCCGAGCTTGCCTCCGGCAGTGAGGGGCATCACGTGTCGATCGATTGTACCGTGCCGGGTGCGCGAGATGGCCGCGCAAGCTGCCGTCGGTGGGAGCTATCAAAGAGCGACTGGCCGACGAACTCGGACATCAATGTCCCGGAAGAGAGCGCCAGTGGACGCTGCTGACTCCTGGCTCTCTCCGGCGCCGATTGGGCCGGCGACTGGCCGGGCCGCGGACCGCAGGGCTGACAGGCGCTGCCGGGCCGAGGCTCATATCTTTAGCCCCGCTCGCCAGTTCAGTACCACGGTTTCGCAACGGTGCTTCGACGATGTAACCTACTAAATTGTGGCGAGTAAAAGGATTGTGGCTTCGACCACCTTTCACTCGAACCGGAGAGATCCACGGGCAGTAGCAGGCGTAGGATAATCAAGAGTAGCGGAGCGCCAATCTTGTCCGGTCGATTCCAAAACGGATCGATGAGGCTCGTTTTGATCTGCCTGATCACCGTAGCGGTGGACGGTTCATTGACCGCACAGACAGCGGCGATATCGGTTTCAGCCGGATCAGTCGCTCCCAACGGGTTCGTCAGCCTCAACGTGAATCTGCAAGCCGGCGGTGGCGCGCAGCCAGTCGCTGTCCAATGGGATACGATCTATTCAACCGGAGACCTTGCTCCCGTCGCAGGCGCGTATTACCTGACCGGAGAAGCTGCCAACGCTTCGGGAAAACAGGCGTCTTGTAACATCGTGGCGGCCGGCGATATCCGGTGCTTAATCGTGGGTTTCGACACTTTCGAAATCTCTGATGGAGTTCTCGCCACCCTGTTTCTTCAGATTGCTCCGGGAACGGGCGCGATTTCTACATTCGTCAATCTCACCGGAGCTATGGGCGTCGATTCCAGCACCAACCTGATGATCTTGACTGCCTCTGGCGCGACTGTAAACATCAGCAACGCCATTCCTTTATCAGCCCAAACGCCCGTGATTTTCTCGTTGGTGAACGCGGCCAGCTATGCCGATGAAGGTGGCTGCAGCCCAGGCGCGGCCGCAACCCTGTTTGGGGCGAATCTTGCTCCATCTACCCAATCCGCCGGAGCTGGTTCCCTCCCCACTGAGCTGAATGGGGTGCGGGTTAGCGCTAATGGCGCCTATCTCCCCCTGTTTTACGTTTCTGAATTCCAACTGAATTTCCAGTGCCCGGTTTTGGCTCCGGGTGACGCGCTGGTAGTTATTGTGGAAAACGCAGCCGGCTCATCAGCCCCGTTCGCGTCAAAAATACTATATGCCGCTCCCGGCATCTTTTCATTGTATGGAACCGGAGGAGGGCAGGGCGCCATTCTGATTGCCAACTCACCAAACATTGCGATGCAGCACGTCGATGGAATGCCCAGCCAGCCAGCCAGGCCTGGAGATTTTGTCTCAATCTATGCCACTGGACTGGGGCCTGTGAACCTCCCAGTCCCGGCCGGCCAACCAGCACCCCTGGATCCCCTGGCGAAGACGGACGCCCCGATTCAGGTCCTGATTGGTGGCCTGAATGCCGCCGTTCAGTTCGCCGGCCTCGCTCCAGGTTCGGTTGCGCTCTATCAAGTGAACGCAAAAGTTCCCGGAACGGCTGTGGCGGAAAATATCGTGCCAGTTCAAATTTTAGTGAACCTCCCCGACGGCAGCGTAGCCAAAAGCAACGTCGTAACGATAGGAACGAAGGCGAACTAGCTGTTTCCCGTGAAATCAGGCTGTAGTATCGGCGGTGAGGTAATGCCGAATGCGACCGTCCGGTCGCGAGACAGAGTGGTAGTTATAGGCTTCTGAAGTGGGGAGAGAAAAACGAGTTCTCCGGTTGCTCGAGTTAGCAGCCGGCCCGGCAAGACGGGGGAGTTCTGAAGAGCCGGGGCTCAGTGAGGGCGAGACGGGACTTCGGTCGGAAAGGTATCGGCAGTGAACCAGCGCATAGGCACGCGCGGGCTGTGGACGGCGCCGAGCCAGAGCAGTTACGCGGATCTAGCCGCCGGCCGCCCGGACATGGGCTCGTTGCGGTTGGCGTTCGGCCATCAGCAGCCGCCGCAGAGTTCGCAGATCGTTCAGAATGCGCGCAATAGTTTTCATGTGAAAAGACAGCTTGGCGAGGTTGTACGCGACAATCTGCAGGGCTTTCCTGCGACGCGCGGCATCTTCCTCAATCGGCAAGCTGATTTCTTCATCCACTTCACGCCGGGCTTCCTCGATGGCCTCTGCCAGCAAGGCCACGTATTCACGGGAGCTATCAATATTGTCAAATGGCGTCTCGGATCTGTAACTCATGCAAGCTCCTCCCGCTGCCAACGAGGGTCAGAGCCGGAATGTCAAATAAGAGGCCTATCACCTGGAGCGAACGCTATACCGATCGTTGCTCTATAATATGCTCGATTGGCTGCAGTCAGAACGTCTGATACGCCTGTCGGGCTCACGTCATATTGACGCCAGTCGAAGCGTGTAATGAGCTGACAGTTCTTCCCTACCACGCGGGCGGCGCTGGCTGCACCGTTATAGCCGCCGTAACTTCCGGCTGATCGCAATAAGTTAGCGAGGTTGGAGTACCCGAAGGCAACTTGGAAGTTCCATCTCCTTATACCCGCATATGCATAACTACCGGTCACACCGTTCGTTGTTGACGCGCTCCACAAGCCATTGCCGGACGTAATGCCATGAAGGTACTGAATTTGCACCATTCCGCGGCCGATGTTTTTGGCCCCGCGCGCCGTGAGTGTCGGTAAATGCGCTCGCTCATAGGCAGTTTCGAAACCCGTCGTCTGCCCGATGATCGCGGCCACGACAGGGTCGATGTTTACCGTCACCACGCCAAGAGTTTCAGCGCGGCTCACCCCCATTTGCACAGCAACTTCGAACGTTCGTGAAATGCGGGTTGCATAGTCAAATGCGAGGGTGTGTACGTCAGCCAGGCCAAGAAAGCGATTCATGGCAAAGTGAACGTAGCTGTACTCTGCTCCGATTGTCGTGTGGCGGCTAATCCGATAGGCCATCTCACCGCGAGCGCTATAGTCGGTTTCGCCGAAGAGTGTGCTGAACTGGCGGTGCACCAAGAAACCATCGGCAGTTGCGCTAAAGGCCAAGCGCGCGCTCTTCTGATAAGTAAAGACCGCCTGAGTGTCAAAGTAATTCACACGATTGGCGGAAATCTCCTGCGATGGGACGCTCC
>Ga0335077_10005667_pt1 | contig 15358 bp, 17 predicted proteins | sample Lox_Sample_31_FD_207151 | JGI IMG/M metagenome (GOLD analysis project Ga0335077, IMG submission 207151) | Soil microbial communities from Loxahatchee National Wildlife Refuge, Florida, United States - Lox_Sample_3.1 | ecosystem: Environmental > Terrestrial > Soil > Wetlands | place: USA... | reverse complement strand
ATCCACGGTGCTTGATGTAATGCCGCTCGATGAGAAGATTCTTGGCTTTTCAAACTCCTGGTACGAGCCAGCAATGGCGGCGGCCCAGGAACGAGAATTAGAGCCTGGATTAAAGATCCGCATGGTTTCGCCGGTGTATTTTTGCGCGACGAAACTGGAGGCCTTTGCCAGACGGGGCAAAGAGGATTTTCAGAGTAGCCGCGATCTCGAGGATTTCATCGCAGTTGTTGACGGTCGAGCCGAATTGGTTGGAGAAATTCGGACATCCTCGGCCGAAGTGCGTTCGTACCTGACGCGAGAGAGCACGAAACTGCTCTTGCTTCGCCCCTTCCTGGATGCACTCCCCGGACATCTGCCACCCGATGCGGCAAGTCAAGAGCGAGTCGCAACGGTCATTTCCCGTCTCCGGGAAATCGCCCAGCTGTAAGTCGCTGGGAATATCTCGAATAATAATTGCGGAGATTTTCCGCCCACTTTGGACGAGCAGTCAGTCTCGTCAAGTCACAGCAAACACCAATTTCGAAAGCTCTAGAATCAGTGTAGGAGTTCCCAAACCCTCCAAACCCAAGGACTGCAATTCAGGCAGACCGTCTTAACCATAGTTAACTCTGGTGCACAATTGGTGCACTGAAGTCTGCAAATGGGGTGATTTCGTGCGAATCAGAGCATCTTAAGTTGTTGAAAATACATGAAAAGCGATGGGCACAAGCAGGGCAGATTGAATTAGCAAACCGCCGCCTTCAGCCTCTCGGCCACCTCTCCACGGCGATGTACCTGCAAAATTGTAGCGCAGTCGGGAGCCTAGGGACAGCCTGAACTTCCCGGGGCCGAGCGTTTCGGTCGGAGAACCTGAGGTAAAGCGTCTCGGATGTCGTCACCCCGGTTTCCAAAGGCCGTTCGCCCTCGGATGGATAGCCTCCTCACACAACCCGCTCCAAATGGTCTCACGGCCCACCCTGGCCCCCCTGCGGACAAGCAAATTCTGTCGTGCTGACAGGCTGACCAAATGCATGCTCCCTGCGTCTAACTCCAAGGGTCGGCCAGCGGCTGAGTGGTTGAATCAGTCGGCGGATAGGCAATTCCATCTCTTTTCTTTACTTTACATTGGACCTACAATAAGGAGGAGTGCTGTCTGCTGCTCAACAGGATTAGCAAGTCACCGGAATGCCGCCTGGTCCCGAGCGGCCGCTTACAAGTTGGACTTCACCTGCGAAACATTTGACCGTGCGAGGTCGTATTAGAAATAGGCACAACAGCATCGTTGAGTTTCAGTGTCCCCCCGCGCGGGTGGTCCCTCGCGGAACGGCGAAAGGAATCCCATGAAGACGTGGCATAAGGTCGCAATCGGTCTCGGCGGCGCGGCGGCGGTGGGCATAATCGTGTGGGTTAGTATCAATCAGGCCAATAAGGGTATAGTTACTGTACAAACCGCGAAAGTAGCTAAACTGGAAACGCTAGTTTCTCAGGTGACGGCTTCCGGAGAGGTCAAGCCCACCACTTATACGAACATTACCGCGCAGGGATTCGGCCGCATCACGGACATTCTGGTCAAGGAAGGCGATCACATTAAGCTGGGCGACAAACTCTTGCTTCAGGACAATGTCCAGGCCAATGCCGACGTGCAGGCCCAGGCCGCGGCAAGCAACTCGCTGCAATCCGGTGTTCAGGCTGCGGACGCAAGCTTCAAGGCGGCGCAATCGGATCTATCCGTCCAACAGGCCAATCTGGAAAAGGCCAAGCTGGATTATGACCGAGGACAGGGCCTCTACAAGGACGGCTTGATTGCGAAGCAGGATTTCGACCAGCGAAAAACCACTTACGATGCGGCCGTGGCCTCGGTCGAATCCTCGAGGGCGCGCATGCTCGCTCAGAAAGCGCAACTCGATCAGGTGCGCGCTCAACTGGACCAGAGCAAGGCCGTGCTGGTACACACTAAGGATGTTCTCTCTAAAACGACCTATTTCTCCCCGATCAACGGGATTGTCAGCTACCTGCCCGTTCGCTTAGGTGAATACGTCGTGCCCGGTATCCAGAACTCTACCGGGAGCTTCTTGATGACGCTTTCGGATATGTCCGTGGTTACCTCCGAAGTGAAGGTGGACGAGACTGATATCGTCAATGTCAAGATTGGCCAGGACGCGGACGTGACCATCGACGCGGTTCCGGGGAAAGTGTTCAAGGGTAAAGTCACGGAGATCGGTTCGCAAGCGGTCCTGCGGAGTTCCGGACTGGCCACCACACAGACAACCACCAGCAATCAGGAAGCCAAGGACTTCAAAGTGGTGGTTACTTTGGATAGTCCGCCGGAGAACCTGAGGCCGGGACTGTCGACCACCGCCAAGATCAAGACGGCTGAACGGAAGGGTGTCATTGGAATTCCGATTCAGGCCTTGGCTGTGCGTTCGCGCAAGGATCTGGAAGAAGCAGCCAAGAACGCGAAGAAGGACGGCAGCGTTACCCTTGCGGCCCAGCCGGCCGCCACCGCGGGCGATCCCAAGAAAGATGAGATTCAGGGCGTCTTCGTGGTGAACGGCAAGAAGGCCGTCTTCCGCCCTGTGGAAACCGGTATTTCCGGCGTCACTGACATCGAAATCACCAAGGGGCTCCAGGCCGGTGACGAAATCGTCGTGGGTAGCTATAAGGCCCTGCGCACCTTGAAGCCCGAGGCCGCCGTAAAGGTGGACAACTCCGCTCCAAAGAAAACAGAAGAATCGCAATAACCTGATGGTTCGACAGGGAGAGAACATGCCTGCTGAAATGACCGCCTCCGATTCGTATCGCCAAGATCTCGTGGATGCCGGCGTCGTGATCCGCACGGAGGGACTCACCAAGACCTACGAGATGGGTTCGGAACAAGTCCATGCGCTGCAGGGAGTGGACCTGGAGATCTGCAAAGGCGAGTACGTCGCCATCATGGGACCTTCAGGCTCGGGAAAATCGACGCTGATGAACCTCATCGGCTGCTTGGACTCGCCAACCTCAGGGCGTTACTGGCTGGCGGGACGGCTGGTCAGCGAACTGGACGACGACGAATTGGCCTATATTCGCAATAAGGAAATCGGTTTCGTATTTCAGACCTTCAATCTACTGCCCCGCGCCACGGCTCTTCACAACGTCGAGTTGCCCCTAATTTACAACGGGACACCGGCTGAGGAACGCATTGAAAAAGCGAAGCTGGCCATCCAGCGCGTGGACCTCACTTCACGCATGACCCACAAGCCGAACGAGTTGTCCGGGGGTCAACGCCAGCGCGTGGCGATCGCCCGGGCGCTCGTGAATGATCCCTCCATCGTGCTCGCGGACGAGCCCACGGGGAATCTCGACTCAAAAACCGGCGAGGAGATCATGGGACTCTTCGCCAATCTGCATCGGCAGGGAAACACCATCATCCTTGTGACGCACGAAATGGACATCGCGCAGCATGCGCACCGCGTGATTTTCATTCGCGACGGCAAGATTGCTTCCGATGAAAAAGTCGTGAAAAAGCAGCCTACGGGCGACTAGTATCGGCGCCGGCCTTGCTCTGAGCCCCAGTGCCCTCGTTTCGCTTCACAAGGTTGCGCTTGTCAGCGCTCCTATCGTGCAGCCGCAGGGTGGGAGATCTCCTCATCCCCGAATATCTCAGCGTTCGTCAAGTAAGTATGAGAGAGCCGGTCGTGCCAGGTCAGCCCGTCCTCATCCCACGCCGCCCATAGAAAGCCCAGGAAGAAAGTGCCCGCGGAGAGCATATATCCCACGGCGCGCAACAGGTACTGCCGGGGGCTCGGAACATCACCGGTGAAGCTCGCTACCTGTAGCCCTGAAACCATCATCCCAGGTGTACTGCCGCCGAAAATCGTGAACAGCCCGAAATACTGCAGGTAAACAAACGCAAAGCAGAAGAAGCAGACCGCCCCGCTGAGCTTGCTCAGCGTAAAGTGGCCGCCCAGCGAACCGAACAAAGCCAGGAATCCTCCGTAAGCAAAGGCCAGGCACGCGGCGTCGATCTTTAGGGCGCGCCGCCGCTCATCGAGTGGGGCCATGGGGAACAGCCCATTGTGGACCACAGGCGGCCCGGAAGCGAGCGCCGGAGGTGTTGTTTCGGCTTCCGGCGGCGTCGAGACATCAATGACCATCTGCTGATCATCGGTCCTCTGAGCTATGCGCCCAATCGCAATCGTAAAGGCGAAATCGTCGGCTGGCGCCATCCCTTCGGCAACCGACTGGTCCACCTCCAAGGCAACTTCTTGGGGGCAGACAGCTTCGATGTCGTCGAATGGCAGGGCGGACTGCGTCTCGCTGCTGGAAGCCTTGCGCCGCCGGGCGCGATAGGCTTGCAGGCGCTGGTTGAGTTCACCGCGCCATTCCTTTCGAATTTCGGCATGAAGCGCAAGGTTCCCTTGCGTCGAGGGAGCGCGGTCCGGGAGCGGACGAGCCTCTACGGAATCACAAAAACTGCAAACTCGCTCGCCGGAGGCGAGCACGGAGCCACACTGCGGACAGATTGTATTCACCGGTGCGTTTTGCGCTGCGGACGCTCTCACTCCGGTGAGGAGGAGCGTAGACAGAATACCACTCTGGGCGCCAATCAATTACAGGTGAGTTGCGAGGTGGGAGGCGAAAAAGATATCCCGTGGAATGCTTTTAGTATTCCCCCTGCTGAGCCAGGACTTCCCGGCTGAATGCGATGCGCCTATCCAGAGTAACCACGGCAAAATTTGCGCAGCCGGCGCGCTCCTGTTCCGTCCACACCTTCAGGGAAGGCAAAAGCCGCGCGACGCTGCTCTGCACCAAGCCAAGAATCTGGAAATAGACGTCGACGGCTTTCAGAGGGGACCGGTCCTCCGGCCGCTCAGGACACAACTGCAGTAGCTGCATCACGCGCACGAAATCCCGCCCCGAAGCCGAAGTGGGGATACCAGTGATGTCTCGCACTTCCTTCGAGAGCAAATGGCGGGCCGAGGAAGCCATGAGAGAGCGGCAATAAGAAACAAAGAACATCAGCAAGGTCACAACGGAGACCACGAATATCAGTGAGGCCATCATCTTTGCACCGCCACCAGCTGTGCTGGTATCAGGCGGGACTCTTCCGAATGCCGCCAGAGGGTAATTGTCCAGGAAAGCGGCAACAGGCAACCAAGAATGGGTGCCAGGCTGCTTAGCACGGTATATTTGCTGGCCAAATTCACCAGGGCGTAGATCGCCGCGTACGCGCTGAAATAAACTCCCAGGGCAAGCACGAACTGCACCAACCGCGTTCTCGTTTCACGCAGCTTCAAAATGGCTCCCCACAGCACATAAGTGAGAACAAGTCCGACGAAATAGAGGTTTTGCGAGAGCTCGTAGGCAAACGTGGTGACCAGCTTGTCCGTCGTCTGAGCAACCACGCCATACGAAAAAGCTGCCGTCCCCAGCAGGAGCAACACCGCTGTCAGGCGCACAAACCTGCCGAACTTCAGTTCCCCGAAAACACGGGAATACAGGCTGATCAGGGACATGTACAAGGCAAGGGTGAGGAGCGCGTCCGTGTAATAGTAGACATAGCGATAAGCGTCCGAGTACATTCCGAACCGGACCAGAAAGATGTAGCGTGCTGCTTCAGAAGCGAGATCCAGCAACAAATAGAGATTGAAAAAGAAATAACGCAGGAAGGACTTGCGCGCCAACGAGCACACCACAAACCCGAACTCCAGAGCCATCCCGGAGTACCAGATGATCAACGCAAGGGGACCAGGCATGCGCCTCACTTAGCCCAGTCCGTTTCAAGACGCGAAAGAAAGGGCGCGTCCTGACTGACCAGGCTACTGACCCGACTTCTTCGGCGGCGGCGGTGGCGGCGGCGGCACCGGCGCCGAACCATTGGCCGCTATCACCGTAGTGCCCGAGTGACCTGCGCTCAGCACCGTCTTCAAGCCCATAGAGCAGACCAAAATGCCTAGAGCTAGAGTAAGTGCCCCCAATTTCCGTGACATGTTGCCTCCGAGGAACAACCCGTACGGAGACAACTCTATCTCTTATTCGGATAGTGTCAAGCAGGGCACACTACGGCCATGTTAAGAAACCATCAACGGAAGCTTCCGCTTCCTTTCGCCGTGCCTTCGCCTAGCGAACGGTTGATGCGCTTCCGCTGTCAAGCAGCCTAGGGCATCTCCTCGCCTCGCTACAACAGTACCGGGGTCCTACAGATTTGGTACTATAGTTCTACTACCCGATTTGACGCCATCCTGCCGTGTTTCATGACATCGGTTCTCGCATTTGGGGCATTGGTACAGTTCAAACTGCAACAGTTACCGCATTTTGGGTGCGCTTGACACTGTTCGCAGTTACTTCGTACGATGGAAATTCATATTAGGCCGGCGTAGCTCAGTGGTAGAGCGAGGGTCTCATAATCCCTAGGCCGTGGGTTCGATTCCCCCCGCCGGCACCATTCATTTCCAGAGACTTAACTCTTTCTGGGGTCGCTCTTTATCCGCCGCGAATTCGCGTCCGAATTTCCTATCCTTCTTCTAGATCAATCGCCCCTTCATGGGGCATCTCAACTCCAAGAAAAATGAGGATTCCACCGCTGCCGTAACGACCTTGACCGTTTCGTGAGGCTCTCCCTGAAAGCATCCTCGCGGGCGGGCTTGTTAAAATCACTCGTGGCGCAAGGCCTACCATCGGGTCCGCGCGCGTCGCCCGCCGCGCCGGAAGCCAGCAAGTAAAGCAGCGTAGTGGCGATGAGCACAGCCGGTGTGAGGGTAAAGGCAACGGGATCCAGCGGCTGACTTCGAAAAGCATTCCGCTGAACACATGGCCGATGGCGAAAGCCAGTAGAAGACCCAGCCCTGCGCCCCCTGCCGTGATGATCAAACCCTCGCGCAGAACCATCTTCCAGCCCAGCAAACAGGGAAACCATTCCGGCGCCTCATTGACGCGAATGGTCTTGCCGATGATCTGGGGATCGAAACCAGTATGCTTCCAGTACAAATAGCTCACGATGACGACGGGGATGCCACTCACTGGTGTTTCCTCTTCCGGAAGAAAACTGCGGCCCTGCGCCAGCGGCACATCGAGCGTGCGAAAGTAGTTGGAACTGATCGTGGCAACGAAAGCTCGACGCGAACCCTCCCCTTCTCCAAGGCCGAGCATCACTGTGTTGGGGCTCAAAACGTCAGAGAAAACAGACCGAACGGCGCTGTCATTGCGGATATCCGTGTAAGTCGTGCACGAAAACAGGCGAGACTTCTCGGGATGTTTCTTGTCCTGCGAATAAAACTGGACCACCTGCTTTACGTCCGCTCAGCGCTTGTCCAGGGTGCCGCGCAAAAGATCGGTCCTCTTTTCACCCATGACACCCTCTTATCGGAATGCGATAGCAGCTGCCGGAAATGTCCCAAGGAGTTTCACACCTTGCTTGGGCTCAGCCTCAACGAACTTTGCGTGAACATTGACAACCGGCTGTCAGCTTCGGCAGCATAACCGGCAAGTGCAGACTCCTCCTCTAGCTCTTTGCCCCGAATCGGATTTGCTCTTGGTCAACCCGTCGGCCGGCGGTGGCCGTGCCGCAGAAGCTTTGCCCGCCTTGCGTCATTTCGCCAAATGTCGGGGATGGAAGCTTCTGGTCTGCGTCACGGAAAGCCCCGAAGATCTTGTCACGAAGGCGCGCTCTGCAGCCGCTTCAGGCACAAAAAGAATCCTGGTGCTCGGTGGCGATGGGACTTTTCAACTTTTGGTTAACGCACTCGCTGGCTTCCCTGAAACAATCCTCGGCGTAATCCCCGCGGGCGGCGGCAATGACCTGGCGGCATCGCTGGGGTTGCCACGGGACGTGTTGGAGGCGGCGGCGCTGCTTCTGGAAGGCGAAATCGCCGAAGTGGATGTTGTCCGGGTCCAAACGTCCGAGGGAAATGAGCGCCTGTACACGGGAGGCGGCGGCGTTGGACTGGACGCGGAGGCAGCCACTTACGCAAGCGGCGTCTATCGTCACTTGCGCGGCCGTTTGCGGTATCTGCTTTCTGCCGTCCGTGCGCTTGTTCGATTTCACTCCATTCCCGTGGTTCTCACAATGTCTGGCAGCGAGACACGAAATCTGGAGGCTACAGCGCTCCTGGTCGGAATCTTGAATACGCCGAGTTATGGCGCCGGACTTCGCCTGGCCCCGCATGCTCAGACCGACGACGGCTGTTTGGACCTCGTGGTGCTCGATGATCTGAGCGTCCTCGAGGTTCTTGCGCTCCTTCCCACCCTGGCGTACCGGGGAGTGCTGAAAACAAAGCACGTGCGCCGATTCCGCATAGCGAGCGTTCGGATAGAAACCAGGCGGCCGTATCGCTTCCACGGCGACGGCGAGATTCTTGGGACCACACCCGTTGTTGTTTCCGTGGTGCCCCGAGCCATTCGCGTGTTGCGGGCGGCCCGCAAGGAAGCGGTCTAGTTGCTGGCCGTCAGCGGTGAACGGCTATCCTGCACCGGGTCGGCCTTGTTCTTTTTCTTCTTGGAATGCCGCCTCATGTAGGCGCCGAGATCGGGAGGTGAATTCCTTTAACTGATTCCAGCCGATGTTATAGCACTGGTTGATGGCCCATCCTGCCAGCACGCCCTCGACCTTACGGTCCTAGCGGGGGTAGTACAGCATGGAAAAGCTCGCTTGGCCGAGTTGACCAAGAACCTGTTGGGCATTGAAGTTGGTGTTGTCGGAGTCGGTCCGGGCAATAACGACGCGTGACGCGGCGTAGCCCACTCGCGATAAGGCCGATCTGCGCCCCTTGCGGAAGTACCGGGGGTCGTGGTGGAGCATGTGGGGCAGCACTTCCTAAATGTGCATGCTCCCGGAACCTTGGGGCTCGGGCTTTCCGGTTTCTCCTGAGCGTACAAGCACATCATCCCGCAAGCCGTTGGCCCCGCTTCACGGAAGGCGGCGGGAATTCTCTCGATTGCAGGAGGGCCCAGTTTACTCGATATGGCTCAGAACCCAGACTGTCCTTGAGTTGTGCTTCAGCGGCGGAATGTGGTCCGGCTAGTCCTTTTTCCGGTCGAGCTTCAGGTTCAGGTTGATCTCCTTGCGGCTATCCAAAGAGGTGATTGTCCGCGCCGCCGATTTTTGGTCGCCAGCTTCGGCATGAATCTCGTAATCCACGTTGGGATCGAGCCCCGTGAAACGGTAACTGCCCTGTTCATCGGTGAAATGGCTGAGCACGAGATTCGTCCGCAGGTTTTTGAGGAACACCACGCTGTTGGCCACGGGCTTTTCTGCCTTGTCCGAAACCGTTCCCCGGACGGTGCGCAACTGGCTCTCTTTCTTGGCGCTCTGCGCGCCTGCCAGACCCGCTAGCAATAGCACAACCACAACCAGCGAAATGCCTCGAAGCAGTTTCATGGCTTTGCTCCTGATTTTGTCTGGTTTAGAAGTTCGAGCTGGACCGAGAGCCGTTGCTGGACGTCGACCTTCCCATCCACCCTTTTTGTCTGGTCCGCGTAGTACTTCTCGTGGATGACTACCTCGTATTCGTACCCGGGAAACACTCGTATGGCAAACTCCCCGCGCGAGTTCGTGTAAGCGTCCCAGCGAAACTTCTTTTCTCCTGCTTGCCGAACCCGCACGTGTACTCCGCCAAAGGACAGCCGTTTTTCGTTGAAGATCGTGCCGACGATCAAAAAACTGGGAACCGGCTTCTTCGTGCTGGACGTGCCGGCGGAAGAGGAGACCGGCTGTTGTCCCGTCGGCGAGGCGGGAGGGGAGGGCGAGCTGGGTTGTTGGGGGATGGCGATGGTCCCGGGAGTCAGGAGACCGATCAAAAGAACTGAGCAAAGAGTTTTCATTCCGCCGTCAATGCACAGCCAACGTACTACATTGAATTCGATGGGCAAGTCGATGCCAGGGATGCCACTCAACAAGCAGGTCTGCGATTACTCCTCTTCCTCATCCTCTTCGTCTTCGAGGTCGTCTTCTTCGGAAAAATCCCCATCCTCATCAAACTCCTTTTCCTCTTCTTCCTCCTCGTCGAGGTCTTCTTCCTCTTCGAGTTCATCGGAAATGGGATTCAGCGCCACCGGATGGGTTTGCGACACTTCCAGCTCGGTTTCACATTCAGGGCAACTCAGAATCTCTCCCTCTTCCACTTCGTCTTCGTCCACGTCGATTTCTGCGGAACACTCTGGGCAACGGAGCACGGAACCATCCTCCGAGTTGGACTTTAACCTGGCGGGCCTCAAGCAGGGCATTCCGCCATCCGGCGTATTATATACCTCGGTGAGTAGAATCAACCTCAGCCGCGCCTGCACCAGTGTAACCCAACCGGTTGAGTGAGGGAAAAATAAGCATGGCCAGAGAATACCCGGATCAGCCCGTCGTCGGAATCGGTGGCGTGGTCATCGAAGAAGGCCGCGCCCTTTTGATTCGCCGCGGCACTGAGCCGTTGCGCGGGCAATGGTCCATTCCGGGCGGCACTCTGGAGATTGGTGAATCGCTGCAAGCCGGCGTCGCAAGGGAACTGCTCGAGGAGACAGGCTTGGAAGTCTGCGTTCTGGACATGATCGAGGTGTTCGACCGGATCTTCCACGAAGAAAACCCGGGCCGGGGCGGTTCCCCGAAGCGGCCAAAATTTCACTATGTGATCGTCGATTATCTCTGCGAGCGCATTTCCGGAGAAGCTCGCGCTGGCAGCGACGTTACCGATGTCGTTTACGCCCGGGAGGACGAGCTGGAGAAGTACCATCTGACCCCAACAGCCACACGCGTGCTTCGCAGAGCCTTTGCGATGGCTCGCGAACGCCAGGCAAGGCGCTGAAAGGCCCGCTCCGGAAGGTTCCAGTGATTGAAGAGGCAGAAGACTTCTGCCCCGTTGTCAGTCCGCTGATTTCCCAGCCTTCGAGATCTCTATGTTTCCGTTCGAATTCGTCAACGTAAGCGTACAGCCGCCATTGCCGATTTTTCCATTCAGCGAATCTCCGCCCAGAATCCCGCTGGAGGTCACCGGCAGTTCGCTGGTGATGTGGCCAAAAGAGGTCTTGGCGTTGACATCGTAGCCCGCGTCCGCAGGGAGTTTCACCTGTATCGGTGAGAACGAAGTCTTCAGCGAGACATTTTTGCATCCTGGTGAAGTGCGCGCCGCCGACACGCTGACTGTGCCGTTCTGATTGTCGACCGAGATGGAACCGCCAACATCATCCAGCTTTATGGAAGCAAAGCTGGTCTTCGCCGTTGCGTCTCCTTTGATGGAATTCGCGCTCACCGACCCGTTCGAGTTCTCAGTGATCAGGTTTCCATTTACGCGTTGTACGTTCACAGATCCAAAACTCGTCCTTGCGTAGGCATCTCCGCCCACGTCGCTCAGGTTGATCCGGCCGTTACCCGTCGTGGCTCGGACACCCTTTGGCAATCCGCTGGCCTCAATGGAGCCAAAAGAAGTGGTCAACGTCGCCTTTCCTTTGATTTCCGTCACCGTGATGCTTCCATTGGAATTCTCCACTTCAACCGGCCCGTTGATCTGATCCAATGTGACATCGCCAAAAGTCGTCTTTACGTACACTTCGTTTCCGGACGGTCCTCCTCGCACACGGCCGTTCGAGGAAGTGCACTTCACGTACCCGGCGACATTGGAGAAGTTGATGGAGCCGAAGCTGGTGTTCAGTTGCGCTCCTCCGCTAACGGTGTGCGCTTCGATGGACCCATTGTTATTGTTAACGGTCAATTCGCCGTGAATGTTCTTGGCGTTTACCGAACCGAACGAGTTGCTGATCTTCGTGGCGCCCGCATCGGTTACATCCACTGAGCCATTGCCTCCTGAAATTGTCGCTGCTCCCTGAATGTTGCTTACGGAGATGGAGGCGAACCGGTCCTTCACATCCAAAGTGCCTTTCACGGTGGAGACCGTTATCGAACCGTTGTTGTTCACGATGGTGACGCCGCCATCGGCTCCCGTGGCTTCCACCGAGGCAAAGGCATTGGTCAGCTTCGCCGCCCCCCCGTCTCGGAACGTCAGCCGCCCGTGGCTGTTCTCGACATCGGCCCAACCGTGGATGCCGGCAATGTCCACATTCCCAAAGCTGTTCTTCAGCCACAGCTTGGCGTCGCTGGGAACAGCAACATCGTAATCTGCGGAGAAAGAGGGCGCCCCGCCCGAAAAGAACCGGAATCCCCCCGAAGCCTCGGTTGGGTAATGGGTCCGAATCTTGATTCCCTGGTCATCTTGCGTCACCTCGATGCGCACCTGGTCGGCGAAGCGGTCCGCCTCGGCTTGCGAGTGCGACTGAACGCGAATCGTGGCGGAAATCTTCACGTCACGCCCGCTCTCCGCGTGAATGTGCACGTCCCCGAATTTATGCTCCATGCTAAGAGTCTGGCCTGCGCCTAGGCTCAGGGTTTTCCGAAAGTCCCTTGTGGCGGTGCTTTGCCCCAGCGCGTGGCCAAGGGCGGGAAGCGCCGCAAGCCCCGCGGCTCCCAGCAGAATCATGAACTTTCCCATTTGAGTGGACCTGGAATGACTCCTCATCGCTTTGTCTCCAAGACTTCCCGCAACGTCTCTTGCTTTTCCTGGTACATCGCCAACAGTTGATATCTCAGGTGCGCGTTCGAAGGATTCCGTCCCGCTTCGGCGCGCAACTCATCGATCGCGCTGTCCAGTACGATCAATTTCTCCCGGTAGCTGGCCACAAGGGGCGATTCCGGCGAATCCAGTTGGGGCTTGGCATCCGCCGCCAGCCGTTCGATAGCTTTCATGTATTCCCGCTCGGTGCGCTCGACCTCCGCCAGGCTGGAGTTCTTCAGCAGTTTTTCGGAAGCGACATCCGGAGCGCCCGGAGGGAGAACGACGCGGATCACCAGAACCGCGAGAATAACCGCCAGCACTCCCGCAAAGGCCGCTTGCCAGCCCATTGGGAAGGCTCTCCAGAAAGCCAGGCGTTCCCAGGCACCCTGCACACCGACATGGGACCCCTCGCGCTGCTTGAGCGAGCCTTCGATCTTCGTCCACAGCGCCGGATCTTCCCGGTAATCGCGCATCTCTTCCGCGGCTACACTCAGGGATTTCCAGGCGCGAAGTTCTTTCGCACACTCCGCACAGCCCGCTGCGTGCGCTTCAAGCGCCGCCAACTCCTCGGCAGAGCCATCCAGGAAAATGCGTTCGCGATCCTGGCAGAGGATGTTCATCGCGCCCCTCCCGTTTCCGCGCTTCGGGGCGGTTCCAGCATGCTGCGGAGATTTTTCTTGGCCTGGAAGAGCGTATTCTTCGACGCCGTCTCGCTGATTTCGAGCAGCGCCGCAATCTCCGCGTGGCGGAACCCCTCGACTTCGTATAAAAGGAAGACGTCTCGTTGATGCCGCGTCAGGTGAGCAAGTGCGCGCTCCAGTGCCATTCGCAGGGAAGGATGGCCGCCGGGCGCGCGGGGCTCCGCCAAGGGGCCTGCTTCGGCAGGGCTCTCCTGCGGTCGCTCTTTGCGGCGCATTCGCTTGCGCCTCAGGTCATGGCAGGTGTTTACAAGAATCCGGAAGGCCCACGTGACGAAGGAGGATTGCCCCCGGAAACTCTGAATGCTCCGCTGGATCTTCAGAAAGGTATCTTGAACCGCATCTTCCGCGTCGCTCTGCGAGCCCAGTAGGTTGCGGGCGAGGTTCTTCATCCGGGCTCCCTGCATCCGGTACAGCTGCTCGTAGGCCCGCAGGTCCCCAGCCCGGCATCCCTCGGCCAGCGACAGATCCTCGGAATCGACGCCCACAACCCGGTTCGCTCCGGCTCCGATTCCCGAAGGTTCCACTCGCCGTTCCCCCTCGACCGCCACTGAGGAGATTCTATTCTCCCAGGGCAGCGTAAGTCCCACCGATCCCATCACACTCTCTCCTGAGGTATAGACGATGGGCACAGAGGAAACGTCAGGGGGCAGGTTTCAGTCTAGTAGGGACGCTAATCCCTCTTAAATGAACTGCTTGCAGTGGAAAGGAGGATGGCTTGCTGGCGGCTTTTCAGCTCGCACATTCGCGGGGCAGCCCGCCGCGGGTCCGTTCGCGATTCTCGAATTCGACGATGGCGTCGCGCAGATCGGCAGGCGTGAAATCCGGCCAACGTTTATTCAGAAACACGAACTCCGCGAATGCGCATTCCCATAGCAGAAAATCCGAAAGCCTTTGCTCGCCTCCCGTGCGGACCAACAGGTCGACGTCCGTCGACCCGCCCCGCTGCACTTCGGAGAGCACATGTCCAAACGCCTCCAAGGAAAGCTGGGTGACTTTGTAGAACTTCGTGGCGGCCTGAAAAAGGGAATGCCGCGCGGAATAGTCCACCGCCAGGCGTAAATGGAGCCTCTTGCCCAGCGAGGTCATGGCCTCCGCCTCCTCGATGGTTTCCCGCAGAACGGGCGGCAGACGATCTCGCCTGCCCAGGATGCTCAGCCGGATTCCTTCGTCCACGCAGCGGCTCGTTTCCGCGCGCAGATAGTCCTCTAACAGGCGGAGGATTGCATTGACCTCGGCCGTGGGCCGCTTCCAGTTCGCCGAGGAAAGCGCAAACAGCGTCAATGTCTGAATGCCGAGATGCGGCGCGCAGCGGATGATGCTCTTCGCGGTTTTCGCGCCGGCGCGGTGCCCCGCCGAACGGGGCAGGCCCCGGGAACTCGCCCAGCGCCCGTTTCCGTCGCAAATGATGGCGACGTGGAGGCGGTGCGGGGTGACAGGAGGGGCTTCCTGGATGAGATGGGAAACGGTCTGAAGCATGTGCATGATCCTTCTCCGCCGCTGTCTTGTAGTGTACTTTGCATTACAAAGTACAGTCGCAAAAATTTTTACCGGTCGCGCGTCGCCCGGATCAGCGCCTCCATATGGTCCAGGTAGCGTTCCAAGGCCCGGCGTCCCGCCGCCGCCAGCCGGTACTCCGTCTTGGGCAGCCGTCCGTCAAACGACTTCGTGCAGACGATGTAATCCGCTTCTTCCAGCTTGCGCGCATGCACGCTCAGATTTCCGTCGGTCGTCTTCAAAAGCGCCTTCAATTCGTTGAACGTCAGCGAGCGGTTCACCGCCAGCGCGCTCACGATTCCCAGGCGGATCCGCTCGTGGATGAGCCGGTCAAGATTCGGTGAGACCGGCTGCGCCGCTGGGCGCACCGGGGCCGGCGCTTCCTCATGCGAAACGCGCTCCTGCCGGGCTGTCGATGTCCTGGCCATGTCTTCTTTCAGCCTCCGTACCGTAACGCAATCCAGAAACCAAACGCAATCTGCACCAGGCCAAATCCAGCGGCCATGAAGAGATTCCCCCACGAAGCCGGAGAAAACAGAGCTCCGGTACCCAGCGCCATCAGGCACAACCCCATGATGGGTACGGCTCTCACGGAAAACGCACCGCCGGTCACTACCGCCGTTCCATAGAGCAGCAACCACACACCCGGCAGGGCCGACATAGCTCCCAGATGGA
>Ga0335077_10005666_pt1 | contig 15358 bp, 9 predicted proteins | sample Lox_Sample_31_FD_207151 | JGI IMG/M metagenome (GOLD analysis project Ga0335077, IMG submission 207151) | Soil microbial communities from Loxahatchee National Wildlife Refuge, Florida, United States - Lox_Sample_3.1 | ecosystem: Environmental > Terrestrial > Soil > Wetlands | place: USA: Florida... | reverse complement strand
CTTCGCCGCCTTGGGCGCCAGCTTGGCGGACTCGGGCTCCTCGGCCGCCGCCGCGCGGACGCCGCCGTTGGGCCCGTCGAACTTTCCGCGCTGGATCGCCGCGATCATCGCGCGATGCTGCTGCTCCATCAGCTCCTGGATGGCGGAGTCGTCCCGGCCCTTACTCGCGGTCTCCGCGTAGGAGATGCGGCGCGTCGCGAGGATCTCTCCCCCGACGTACACCAGCGACTCGACGCAGGGGTTGGACTCCCCCTTGTCCTCCGTCTGCACGTGGAAGACGCGGTTGCGGTGCTTGACGTCGGTGTTGTAGCCGGTGATCACGGACGAGGAAATTGTAGCCGGGAAAGGGGATTCCCGGCGGAAACGGCGGCCCGGCTCAGAGCGGCTCGAACCGCGCCGTGAAGTGCCGCAACACCGGCGCCTGATGCGTGATCCGGACGCCGCGGAGCCGCTGCGGCGACCGGTGCACGTCGCGGATCACGCCCGCCACGTACTCGAGATGCGAGTTCGTGTAGACACGGCGTGGCACGGCGAGCCGCACGAGATCGAGGTCCGGCAGGATCTCCCGTCCCGGCCTCGCCGGGTCGGGCTTTCCGAACATGACGCCGCCGATCTCGACGCCCCGAATCCCGCCCTCGAGATACAGCGCGATGGTCAGCGCCTCGGCCGGGTAGTGCTCCGGCGGCACGTGCGGGGCGAAGGCGCGCGCGTCGATGTAGACGGCGTGCCCGCCGATCGGCTCGACGACGGGAACGCCGTCGCGCACGAGGGCCTCGCCGAACGCGCCGACCTGCCCCACGCGGAACGCGAGATAGTCCTCGGCGAGAACCTCCCGCAGCCCCAGAGCCACGGCCTCCAGGTCCCTTCCCGCGAGGCCGCCGTAGGTCGGGAAGCCCTCGATCAGGATCAGCTTGTCCTTCAGCCTCTCGACCCACGTCTCGTCCCGCAACGCCAGAAAGCCGCCGATGTTGGCCAGGCCGTCCTTCTTCGCGCTCATCGTGCAGCCGTCCGCGAGCGAGAAGACCTCACGCACGATCTCACGCACCGGGCGACCTTCCTGGCCGGGCTCGCGTTCCCGAATGAACCAGGCGTTCTCCGCGAACCGGCAGGCGTCGATCAGCAGCGGCACTCCCCACCGGCGGCATACCTCCTGCGTCCCGCGTACGTTCTCGAGCGAGACCGGCTGGCCGCCGCCGGAGTTGTTCGTCAGCGTCAACATGACGAGGGGCACTTTCCCGGCGTTCTCCGCGAGGCACCGGTCCAGCCGCTCGAGATCCATGTTTCCCTTGAACGGATGCCGGGCGCGCGGCTGCCGGCCTTCCGGGATGACGAGGTCGAGGGCGAGACCGCCGTTGACCTCGACGTTGGCGCGCGTCGTGTCGAAGTGCGTGTTGTTGGGCACGACGTCGCCCGGCTTCAGGACCGTCGAGAAGAGGAGGTTCTCCGCAACGCGGCCCTGATGGGTGGGAATCACGTGCGGGAAACCGAAGATCTCGCGAACCGTCCGCTCGAAGAAGTAGAAGTTGCGCCCGCCCGCGTAGGACTCGTCGCCTCGCATGAGCCCCGACCACTGAACGTCGGACATCGCGGACGTGCCCGAGTCGGTGAGCAGATCGATGTAGATGTCTTCGGAGGCGAGGCCGAAGACGTTGTAGCCGGCGCGCCGCAGACGCTCCTCTCGCTCGGGGCGGTCGATGCGGCGGATCGACTCGACGACTTTGACGCGCCAGGGCTCGGGCTGCGGCGACGGCACGGTGGGCGCGAGTCTAACCGGAGCGACGCCGGAGTATTCTGATCGCGATGAGCGGCAGGACGGCGGCCCCGGCGCGCACCGCCTGGCTCCTCCTCCTCTTCACCGTCTCCGGCGCCTGCGGCCTCGTCTACGAGATCGTCTGGATGCGACGCCTCGCGCTCGTCTTCGGAAGCACGACGCTCGCCGTCTCGACCGTCCTCGCCGCTTTCATGGGAGGCCTCGCGCTCGGCAGCCTCCGCTTCGGGCGCAGGGCGGACCGCGATCCGGTGCGCGCCCTGCGCGTCTATGGCCGCCTGGAGATCGGGATCGGGATTCTGGCACTCGCCGTGCCGCTGCTGCTCAAGGCCGCCGCCGCCGTCTACCTGGGGCTCGAACCGGCGCTCGAGGGCTCGCCGTTTCTCTTCTTCGCGCTGCAGTTCGCGCTCGCGGCCGGCGTCCTCGTTCTGCCGACGACGCTCATGGGCGGCACCCTGCCGCTCCTCTCGCGCTACGCCGTGGCCTCGTCCTCCGAGGTGGCGCGGCGCGTGGGAAGCCTCTATGCGGCCAACACGCTCGGGGCCGCCGCGGGCGTGGGCCTCGCGACCTACTTTCTGCTGCCCGACCTCGGGATCTCGGCCGCGGAGCGCCTGGCCGCGGCCGCGAACCTCGCCGTGGGCGGACTCGCGCTGCGCCTCGCGCGGCCGCCCGATGCGCCGACCGAGGACGCGGAGGCTCCCGCGACGGCGGCGCCCGCGGCCGAGCTCGCGCCGGAGTCTCCGAGCGGCCGGCGTGCGCTCCTCTGGGGCGCCGCGGCTTCGGGCCTCTGCGCGATGGCCTTCGAGGTCGCATGGTCGCGCACGCTCGCCATGATCCTCGGCAGCTCCGTCTACGCCTTCGGCATGATGCTCGCGATCTTCCTGGCGGGCCTCTCGATCGGGAGTGCTCTCTTTGCGCGGACCCGCCTCGCGCGCGCGCCCGTCGAAGCCTTCGCGGCCGCGCAGGCCGGCATCGCGGCGGCCGGGCTCTCGGGCATCTATCTCGTCGGGCAGCTGCCGGCCGGCGTCGTCGCGCTGCACCCGCTCGCGCGCGAGTCCTTCTTCTTCCAGGAGCTCGTCCAGCTTGTGCTGACGGTGCCGCTCGTGCTGCCGGCGGCGGTCCTCTTCGGCGTCGCGTATCCGGCGGCGATCGCCGCGACGACGTCCTCGCCCGAAGGTGTCGGACGCGGCGTCGCGCGCGTCACCGTCTGGAACACCGCGGGGACGGTCGCCGGCGCGTTCCTCGGAGGCTTCGTGCTCGTGCCGCGCCTGGGGCTGCGCGCCGCGATCCTCTTCGCGGCCGCGGCTTCGGCGGCGGCCGCCCTCGGCGCGCTCACAGCGTCGCGACGTCCGGCGAGACGGCCGCTCCTCGCCGGCGGACTGGCCGTCGCCGTCCTCGCGGCGATCCTCGCGCCCGCCTGGCCGCGAAAGGAGCTCGCGACCGGCGTCGGATTCTTCGCCGGCAACTACAAGACCGCGTCGGATTGGCGCGCCGCGGCGGCCCGGCTCGATCTCCTCTTCTACAAGGACGGCGTCTCGACGACGCTCTCGGTGGACCGCGAGGCCGGGGAGCTCTATTACCGCTCGAACGGCAAGACCGACGCGTCCACGCATCCGTCGGACATGGCCGTGCAGGTCCTCATCGGGCAGATCGGGATGATGCTGCACCCCGACCCGAAGGACGTCTTCGTCCTGGGCCTCGGGACCGGCGTCTCGGCCGCGGCCGTCGCGCGGCATCCCGTGCATTCGATCGACATCGTGGACATCGAGCCGTCGGGCGTCGCCGCCGCGCGCTTCTTCGAGAAGGAGAACCGGAGGATCCTCGCCGACCCGCGCGTGCGCTACATCGCGGCCGATGGGCGCAACGTCCTGCTCGCCCGGCGCAAGACCTACGACGTCATCATCTCGGACCCGTCGGACATCTGGGTGGCGGGCGTCGGCAATCTCTTCACGAAGGAGTTCTACGAGACGGCGCGCACGCGGCTGAAGCCCGGCGGCGTGATGGTCCAGTGGTGGCACACGCACGCACTCCGGCCAGAGCACCTGAAGATGATCGTCGCGACGTTCCGCAGCGTCTTTCCCCGCGCGTCGTACTGGCGGCCCAATTTCGGCGACGTGATCCTGGCCGGCACGGCGGACCCGGTTTCGTGGGACTTCAAGCGCATCAAGCAGAAGTTCGAGACCGTGCCCGGCCTCGCCGACGACCTGCGCGGCATCGGCATCTGGAGTCCGGCGGCCTTCTTCGGACCCTTCGTCCTCGCCGGCGGCGATCTGGACCGCCTCCTCGCGGACGCGCCCGGCCTCCACACCGACGACCATCCCGTCATCGAGTTCTTCGCGCCGCGCGCCCTGTACGCGGAGACGTCGCCTCACAACGACGCGTTGATCGAGGCGGCGCAGACGCGCCTCTTCCCCGACATGGAGAACTTCGATCCCGCCCGGGACCTCGATCCGCACGAGACGTATCTGCTCGGCTTCGCGCGCGCGTCGATGAACCGCTTCGACTCGGCGATCTCGCTGATGGAAGACAGCGTGCGCCGCGATCCGACCAATCCCAAGGCGTGGATCGGCCTCGGCAACCAGTACGCGGGCCAGAGCCGGCCGGAGCGCGCGATCGCCGCCTATCGGAGCGCGCTTGCGGCAGCGCCGGGAGAGCCCGAGGCCTCGCTCGAGCTCGCGCGGATGCTCGCGGCGCAGGCCGACACCGACGGCGCGGCGAAGGTCGTGCGCGACGCGCTCGCCAGAAACCCCGGCGACGCGGCGCTCGCCGCCGAGCTCCGGACGCTCGGCGTCAAATAGCGGCGGGACCGCTCAGGGGGCCGGGGTCGGAGTCTTCGCCGCGGCGCGCGGCGGCGCGATGCGCCGGCGGAAGACGAGCGTCGCCTCCGTCGTCTTGCCGTTCTGGATCGAGACGCTCTGGCGCACCCACACGCGGCGGTCCTTCGAAAGCTTCCAGACGCTGCGCTGCACGACCTTCCGCGGGTCCTCGTCGGGCCCGGCCGTGACCTCGAGCCAGAGCGACTTGCCGTCCTTGCCCCAGTCCACCGTCAGGTAGCCTCGGCCCTTGTTGCCGAGCGTCTTCTCGTAGGTCTTGCCGTCCGCGACGATCGACTCGGAAAGCAGGTGGCTCTTCTCGGGGTTCATCGGAGAGATCCAGATCTGGTTGCCCGTCTGCCGAACCGTCAGGACCTCGCCGCTCATCGCCGCGACGACGTTGCGGCTCGACTTCTCGTCGAGCTCCCAGACGCCGGTGAAATCGAGCGGGGGCTTCGACGCCGCGGTCCGCCTCGGCGCCGGCGCGTTTGTCGCCGCGGGGGGCGCGGGCGTGGTTTGCGCGAGGCCGCGAGATGCCGCCGCGACCGTCAGGATGACCGCGAGCGCGGGCCTCACGCGCGCGCCCGCTTTCGCTCGCCCCCGAGCACGCGCCGGAGAAACGCTCCCGTGTGCGATGCGCGCACGGACGCGACGGCTTCCGGGGTTCCCTCCGCGATGATGCGGCCGCCGGCGTCGCCGCCCTCGGGCCCGAGATCGATGATCCAGTCGGCGGTGCGAATGACGTCCAGGTTGTGCTCGATCACGATCACGGTGTTCCCCTTCTCCGTCAGCGAGCGCAGCACCGACAGCAGTTTCTTGATGTCGTCGAAGTGCAGTCCGGTCGTCGGCTCGTCGAGCAGGTAGAGCGTCCGCCCCGTGGACCGGCGCGCGAGCTCGCGCGCGAGCTTCACGCGCTGCGCCTCGCCTCCCGAAAGCGTCGTCGAGGACTGGCCGAGCTGGATGTAGCCGAGGCCGACGTCCACGAGCGTCCGGCAGATCGTGGCGATCGCCGGGATGTTCTCGAAGATCTCGAGAGCCTGCTCCGCCGTCAACGCGAGGATGTCGGCGATCGACTTTCCCTTGTAGTGGATCTGCAGCGTCTCGCGGTTGTAGCGCTTCCCGCCGCAGACGTCGCACGTGACGTAGATGTCCGGCAGGAAGTGCATCTCGATCTTGATCTGCCCGTCGCCGCCGCACGCCTCGCACCGCCCGCCCTTCACGTTGAACGAGAAGCGGCCGGGGGGATATCCGCGCGCCCGCGCTTCGGGCGTGCGCGACATGAGCTCGCGGATCGGGTTGAAGACGTTCGTGTACGTCGCCGGATTCGATCGCGGCGTCCGGCCGATCGGCGACTGGTCGATGTTGATGACCTTGTCGAGCTCGAAGAGCCCCTCGATGCGCTCGTGCTTGCCGGGCCTCTCCGCGGCGCCGTGAAGCGCGCGTGCCAGGGCGCGATAGAGGATATCGTTGACGAGAGTCGATTTTCCGGACCCGGAAACCCCGGTCACGGCCGTCATCACGCCGAGCGGAAAGCGCACGTCGAGCGACTTCAGGTTGTGCTCCGTCGCGCCGCGGACGACGACCGCTTTGCCGGAGCCGACGCGCCGCACGGGCGGCGTCGGGATCTCGAGCTCACCCGAAAGGTATTTCGCCGTGAGCGAATCCGGGAACTTCCCGAGCTCCTCCGGGCGCCCCTCCGCGACGAGCCGGCCGCCGTGCACGCCCGCGCCGGGGCCGAGGTCCAGAACCCAGTCGGCCGAACGGATCGTCTCCTCGTCGTGCTCGACGACGATCACGGTGTTGCCGAGGTCGCGCATCGAGAGGAGCGTGTCGATCAGCTTCCGGTTGTCGCGCTGGTGGAGCCCGATCGACGGCTCGTCGAGCACGTAGAGCACCCCCATCAGCTTGGAGCCGATCTGCGTCGCCAGGCGGATCCGTTGCGACTCGCCGCCGGAGAGCGACGCCGCCGCGCGGGAGAGCGAGAGGTAGCCGATCCCGACGTTCGCCAGGAAGCCGAGCCGGTCGCTGACCTCCTTGAGGATCTTTCCGGCGATCTCGCGCTCGCGCGCCGTCAGGCGTAGTCCCGCGAAGAACTCGGCCGATTCGGCGATCGTGTCCGACGCGACCGCGTCGATGGCGCGGCCGCCGACCAGAACCGCAAGCGCTTCGGCCTTGAGGCGCCGTCCCTTGCACTCCGGGCACGGTTCGGCCGACATGTACGCCTCGAGCTCCGCGCGATGCTCGGCGTTCTCGGTCTCGCGGTAGCGCCGCTCGAGCATCGGCACGAGGCCTTCGAACGACGATCGCCAGTGGTACTCGCCGCGCTCCGCGACGTAGGAGAAACGGATCTCGTCGCCGCCGGAGCCGTACAGGATCACCTTCTGCGCCGGCTTCGGCAGCTTCGCGAACGGCTGATCGAGGCGGAACTTGTAGTGCTTCGCGAGCGTCGCCATCTGGCGCGCGCGCCAGTTCGTCGAGCCGGGCTTCAGGATCGCGATCGCGCCGTCGGCGATCGACTTCTCAGGCGCCACGACGAGGCGCTCCGGATCCGCCTTGAGGATTGTGCCGAGCCCGGAGCACGCCGCGCAGGCGCCGTAGGGCGAGTTGAAGGAGAACAGGCGCGGCGTGACCTCGGTCAGCGACGTGCCGCAGTCGGGGCAGGCATAGTTGGCCGAGAGGACTTCCTCGGGGCCGTCGGCGACGGCGATGGTGACGAGACCGCCCGAGACGCGGATCGCCGTCTCGATCGAGTCCGCGAGGCGCTTGCCGTAGTCCTCGTCGCCGGCGCTCTTCGAGACGAGACGGTCCACGACGACCTCGATCGTGTGCTTCTTCTGCTTGTCGAGCTCCGGCGGATCGTCCAGGTCGTAGAGTTGCCCGTCGATCCGCGCGCGGAGGAACCCCTCCTTGCGCATCTCGGCCATCGGCTTCTTGTACTCGCCCTTCTTGCCCGAAACGTACGGCGCGAGCACCGTGAACCGGGTTCCTTCCGGGAGCCGCCGCGCCCGGTCCACCATCTCCTGGACCGTCTGCGCCTGGATCGGGCGGCCGCACTTGGGGCAATGCGGATTGCCGATCGACGCGTAGAGCAGCCGCAGGTAGTCGTAGATCTCCGTGACCGTTCCCACGGTCGAGCGCGGGTTCTTCGAGGTCGTGCGCTGCTCGATCGAGATCGCGGGCGACAGCCCCTCGATCGAGTCCACGTCGGGCTTCTCCATCTGCTCGAGGAACTGGCGCGCGTATGCCGAGAGCGACTCGACGTAGCGGCGCTGGCCCTCCGCGAAGATCGTGTCGAACGCGAGCGAGGACTTGCCCGAGCCGGAGACGCCCGTGATGACGACGAGGCGGTTGCGCGGGACGTCGAGCGAGAGGTTCTGGAGGTTGTGCTGCCGCGCGCCGCGGATCCGGAGGGCGTCCATGGAGGGGGCCGATTCTAACGGTTCGCTCCGCCGCGGGCGGCCAGAATCGCCGCCGCCCGGCGCGGGCGGATGGTATACAATAAAGACAGTTTTTCAGGACAAGACGAAGTGAATCCGAGCACCCGGAGCGTTCTCTGCGCCCGCCGCGCGCCCCGACAACGTGTACCCGCCGCCGTCGCGTGGACGCTGGCCGGCCTCCTCGCCGCGGCGGAGGCCCAGGGACAGATCGCATTTCGCTCCGCGAAGTCCGCCGGCGCGGCGTCCGGGACGACCACGCTCACGATCGGAGTGCCCACCGGCACGACCACGGGCGATGTTCTCTTGGCGGCCATCTCGGTTCGACCCAACACCGTCGCGATCACGGCGCCGGCCGGCTGGACGCTTCAACTCCGGACCAACCAGACGACGAACCCCGCCTCCTCGCAGGCGATCTACACGCACGCGGTCGTCGGCGCGGAGCCGGGCAACTACAGCTGGACGCTGTCGGCGACGACCACGGGCTCCGCCGGCGGGATCCTGGCCTTCTCTGGCGTGGATCCGGCGACACCGATCGACGTCAGCGCCGGCGCGGCGACGCCGTCCGCCCTGACCCACACGGCCCCGAGCGTCACGACGACCGTCGCTTCGGGCATGCTCGTGACCGGCCACAGCTACACGTCGTCCGGAACGTGGACGCCGCCGCCCGGCATGGCCGAGGCCGTGGACGTCGCCTCGCGTCCGGTCCCCAACGTCCTCGGCATCTCGCTCGAGCTGAACTATCTGGCGCTCGGCGCGCCCGGCCCGACGGGCGCGAAGACGGCGACGGCCTCGAACAACGCGGGGCCGGGAGAAGCCAACTCGGTGGCGCTGCGCCCGCTGGCGCTGCCCCCGACGGCGACCCCGACCTTCACCGCCACCGCCACGCCGACCCCGACCGCGTCCTTCACGCCGACGTCGACCAGCACGCCGACGTCCACTCCCACGCCGACGCTGACCCCGTCGTTCACGCCCACGCCGACAAACACGCCGACGTCCACCCCGACGCCGACGCTGACCCCGTCGTTTACGCCGACACCGACCGACACGCCGACATCGACCCCAACCGCAGCGGCGACGCCAACGGACACGCCGACCTTCACCCCGACGCCGACACTGACCCCGTCGTTCACTCCCACGCCGACCGACACGCCCACGCCGACTCCCACGGCGACTCCAACCGCGACGGCGACGCCGACCAGCACGCCGACGGCGACGCCCACGAACACCGCGACGCCGACGCTGACTCCGACACAGACGCCCACGCTCACTCCGACGCCGACCGCGACTCCGACGGCCACCCCGACCGACACGTCCACGCCGACTCCCACCGCGACCCCCACGGCGACGGCGACGCCTGTCCTCGCGCCGTTCGCGCTCGACGTGGACTGGTCGAGCGGCTCGGGCTCCGACGGCAATGGCGTGCTGGAGCCGGGCGAGACGGCGGGCGTTGGGCCGACCTGGAGCAACGATGGCGGGTCTTCGGTCGATCTGCACGGAACGGCCTCGTCGTTCGATGGACCGTCCGGCCCGACCTACTCGATCGTGGACGGCCTCGCTGCGTACGGCGTCATCGCGCCGGGCGCGAAGGGAAGCTGCGTCGGCGCCTCCGACTGCTATTCCATGATGGTGACGGCGCCGGCCACGCGGCCGGCGACCCACTGGGACTCGACGTTCGTCGAGACTCTCGACACCGCCACGGAGCCGAAGACGTGGATCCTGCACATCGGCGACAGCTTCCTCGACGTGCCGCGCGGCAATCCCTTCTACCGGAAGATCGAGACGATCTTCCACAACCGGATCACGGTCGGGTGCACGACGACGCTCTATTGCCCGTCGGACGCCGTCCCGCGGTCGCAGATGGCGATGTTCATCGCGCGCGGGTTGACCGGAGGATCAGGCGTCCCGGCGAGCGGCTCGGTCGGCGCGCAGCCCTACAGCTGCACGAGCGGAGGGACGTCGATCTACATCGACGTCTCGCCGACGGACATCTTCTGCCGCGGCGTGCACTACATCGCGTCACAGAACGTGACCTCGGGATGCGGCGCCGGAGAATTCTGCCCGTCGCTCAGCGCCTCGCGCGCCGAGATGGCGCTCTTCATCGCCAAGGCGGTCGTGGCGCCCGCGGGCGGCGCGGGTGTTCCCGTGACCTACGGGCCCGATCCCGACACGGGACTCTCGTACTCCTGCGACGCGGGCAGTCCGAACCTGCACTTCACCGACGTCTTCCCGTCCGACGTCTACTGCAAGCACGCCCACTACCTGTGGGCGCGCGGAATCATCACGGGCTGCTCGGCGAGTCAGTACTGTCCGAACCTCGACGTCCGGCGCGACGAGATGTCGAAGTTCCTGACGAACGCCTTCCGGCTCCTGCTCTACAAGCCCTGACGCGCCGGCCGGCGTCAAGCCGCGGGACGCCGGGCTTAGGATGAGCGGCCATGTTCTCCTCGCCCGAAGGCAAGTTCGCTCTCCTCGCGTTCTCGACGCTCTTCTCGGTCATCAATCCGATCGAGGCGGCGCCGATCTTCGTGGCGCTGACGTCTCATGAGCCCGACCGGCGGCGCACCTTCGCCTTCAAGGCCTGCCTCGCGGCGGCGATGATCCTCGCCGTCTTCGCGGCGGGGGGCGGCGCGATCTTCGGCTTCTTCGGAATCACGCTTCCGGCCTTTCAGATCGCCGGTGGCATCCTCTTCACGATCATGGGACTGAAGACGCTCCAGGAGGAGGACCATGAGCGTAACGCCGGCGCCGCGACGCGCTCCGACCCGTCGATCGTCCCGATCGGCATGCCCCTGATCGCGGGGCCCGGCGCGATCTCGACCGTGATGGTTCTCGTCGGCCAGGCCCGCGACGGCTTCCACCGCGCCGCCCTGGCGCTCGCCATCGCCGTGAACATCCTGCTGACGCTCGCGATCCTGCTCGCCGCGCCGTGGCTCGTGGCGCGCATCGGCGAGAACGGACAGCGGATCGTCTCGAAGATCATGGGTCTGATCGCCGCGGTCATCGGCGTCCAGTTCGTCCTGAACGGCGTCGAGGCCGTCGCGCTCGCGATTCTGAGGGCGTCCCGGACCTGACCCTCTCCCCGGGCCGGACTTGACCTCGTCCCGCAGGCTGGAACCCGCGGGGAACAAGCCTCAGACTATGGCCGTGACCCCACGCCTCGTCCGGAGCCGGACGGCGCTCGCGCTCGTCCTCGCGGTATGCACATCGGGCGCGGCGATGGCCGGAAGCGATCCGATTCCGAGCCCTTCGGCGCTCCCGGCGGAGCTCGCGGCGGGAAATCAGTCGGATCGCGAGGGCAACGGTCCCGAAGCCGAGAAGCACTTTCGCGCCGCGCTCCGGATCGCCGAAGCGGTCTGCGACGAGCGGGCGACGGGCGACGCCCTGCACGGGCTCGGAAGAGCGCAATGGCTCTCCGGCGACTCGGCCGGAGCCCTGGAGACCCAGCTCCGGGCTCTCGCCATCCGGCAGCGCCTCGGGGATTCCGCCGGCGAGGCGCTCTGCTGGAACAACGTCGGGCTTTGCAACTACAGCCTGGCCCGCTACCCCGAGGCCCTGGAGGCCTACCGCCGCGCGCTCGGAGTCGACGCGTTCGCTCCGTCGGCGCACCTCGAGGGCGTCGCGATGATGAACATCGGCCTCGTCTATCGCTACCTCGGACATTTCGGCGAGGCGCAGTCGTGGATGGAGCAGTCGCTCGCGGTCCGGCGCGGACAGGACGACCCGGCGGCCATCGGCCAGACCTTGAACGCCCTCGGCCTGCTGGCGCGCGCGCGGGGCCGCTACGCGCAGGCGCTCGCTCTGTACGCGGAAGCCCTGCCGCTCCGCCGGGAAGGGGGGGACCTCCAGGGCGAAGCCCAGACTCTGAACGGCATCGGCGTCGTCCGGATGGACCAGGGGCAATACGCCGAGGCGAAGGAGCGATTCCAGGAATCCCTCATCGTCGCCGAGCGCATCGGGTACACCGCGCAGGTCGGCTTCGCGACGTGGAACATCGGCGTCTGCCTCGCGCATCTCGGACACCGGCGCGAGGCCCTCGATCGGTACGAGGCGACGCTCGCCGTCTGGCGCAGGCTGCGACGCTCCGGCGAGGCTGCGCGGACGCTCTCGGAGATCGGCGACCTGAAGCTTCTCCTCGGGGACCCGGAAGGAGCCCGCGCCGCCCTCGAGGAAAGCCTCACCCTGTCCCGTCAGATCGGAGAGCCGGATCCCGAAGCCTCGTCCCTCGACTCGCTCGGCGAGCTCGCGCTCGAAGCGGGGCGGCCCGCCGAGGCGCTGGGCCACCTGAACGAGGCGCTCTCGGTCGCGCGAACCGCCGAGATGTTCGACATCGAATGGCAGGTCCTCGCCGACCGCGCGCGCGCCCTCCAGGCTCTCCATCGAGATCCCGAAGCGATCGAGGATCTCCGCGCGAGTGTGCGGCTCATCAACGACCTGCGCGCCAACGTGGGAACCGATCCGGGAAAGATCGGCTTTCTCGAGGAGAAGCGCCAGGCGTTCGACGACCTCGTCGAGGCGCTCGCCCGCGCCGCGCGTTACGACGAGGCGCTCGAGGCGGCCGAGGCTTCGCGCGCGCGCGCCCTCGCGGACCTGCTCGGCCAGAGAGAGGAAATGGCCCGAACCGGCGAGCGCGAGGCGCTCGGCGCCGTCCAGACCGCTCTCGAAGAAAGCCGCGCGAAGCCGCTCGGGACGGAGCATCCGCCGGAAGCCCCGACCCGCGGCGCCGACGACCGCGTGGAGGGCGCGCTCGCGCGGCTGCAATCCCGAAATCCCGAGCTCGCGAGCCTCGTTCGCGTGGAGGCCCCGTCCTCCGGGGAGATCCGCGACGCGATCGCCTCGAGACACGCGACGCTCATCGAGTACCACATGACCGAACGGCGCCTCCTCCTCTGGGTCGTGACGCCGGAAGGCGCACTTCACGAGAGTTCCGTTGAGGTTCCCCGCGATCGGGTCGTTTCGCTCGCGAACGGAATTCTTCGCGCCATGGAGGGACGCGAGGCCGCCCCGGGCAGGCCGCCCGATACGCAGAGCAGCCTGAGGGAGCTCGACCGCCTCCTCGTCGAGCCGGTCGAAGCATGGCTGCCGGCGCGCCCCGAGGAGATCGTCGTCCTCGCTCCGCAGGGCGTTCTCGGGCTCCTCCCCTTCCCGGCCCTCGTCGACTCGAAGGGCCGCACGTTTCTCGAGCGCCACACGCTCGCCGTCGTCCCGGCCGTCTCGGTTCTCCGCTTCACCGCGAGCAAGAAACACGCGGACGGACGGAGGACGAGCGCCCTCATCGTCGCGGACCCGACGCCTCCCCGGGGATCGGGCCTCGCGCGTCTCGAAGGAGCCCGCCGGGAGGGCGCTCTGGTCGCCGGACACTTCACCCCGGAGGAGCGCCTGGTGCTCACCGGAAGCCGCGCAAGCGAAGCCGCGGTCAAGCGCGCCTGTGCCGGACGGGACGTCCTCCACTTCGCGACCCACGGGCTCGTGTCCGACCGGCAGCCGCTCGCCTCTTCCCTGCTCCTTTCCGAGGGCGACGGGGAGGACGGCTACCTCCGCGCCGACGAGATCCTCGGCCTGCGACTGCACGCGAACCTGGTCGTCCTGAGCGGCTGCTCGACCGGCGTCGGCGAGGTCACGGGGGAAGGTATTCTGGGGCTGACGCGGGCTTTCCTCTATGCCGGGACCCCCTCGATCGTCGTCAGCCTCTGGGACGTCAGCGACCGCGCGACGGCCTTTCTGATGGACCGTTTCTACGGCGCGCTTCGTTCCGGCGCGGGAAAGGCGCAGGCCCTCCGGGCCGCCCAGCTCGCCGCACGGCGGCAATTTCGCCGCACGGAGCTCTGGGCGGGATTCATCCTGGTCGGGGAACCTTGAGCGCGGAACGGACGGCGAGCTTCCGGGCGGAGATTCTCGAGCGCGTCCGGCTGCGCTTCGCGCTCGATCTCGCCGGGTTCGAAGACCGCGTCCGCGAGGCGCTCGCGACGGGGACCGGCATCGAGCGCCTCGCGCTGGACGATCTCTATCTGGCGACGGCGTGCGCCACGGGCGAGGAAGCGGCCTGGGAAGAGCTTTCGCGCAAGCACTTCGCCTTCATTCGGGATTTCGCTCTGCGGTGCGCGCGCACCGATCCGCCGGCCGGCGATGTGGCCGAGCGGGTGATCGCCGACCTCTGGCAGCGCGGCAAGATCCGTCAGTTCGCCGGACGGAGCACGCTGCGCACGTGGCTCGGAACGGTCGTTGCGCATACGGCGTCCAACGCCCTCGAGGCGCGGGCGCGGATCGTCCCCCTCGAGCGGGCCCGCGACCGCTCCACCGAGCCGGAAACCGAGGGTCCCGACCGGCGGGCGCTGGCCCGGATCGCCGCCGAAGCGCTTCGCGCGCTCCCGCACGACGCCAGGCTCCTGCTCCTGCTCTACTACGAACAGGGTTCGACCCTGGAAGAGATCGGCGCCCTCCTCGGCGCCTCCAAAGCTGCCCTGAGCCGCCGCCTGGCCAGGATTCGCGCGCTGCTGCGCGCGGACATCCTTTCCCGAGTCTCGGCGGGTATGGAGGGGCGCGATTTTGCCCGCGTGAACATCGACCTGGCCGCCCTGCTCGCCGTTGCGCAAGCGGAAGAAAAGGGGGAACGACCTGTCAAAGAGAAGTGAGCTTCGAGGCATGACGCACGCCGCAGGCAGTCCGGACGCCAATGCCCTGGGCGCCTACCTGGAAGGAAAGCTCGAGCCGCCCGAGCGGGCGGCCGTCGAAGAGCATCTGTCGAGGTGCCGCGAATGCCGCTCGGCGCTCGCGACGTTCGCTCGCGCGCGGGAGGCCCCCCGGCCGGCACGGATGATTTCGTGGCTCGCCGCGGCCGCGGCCCTCGTGCTGGCAACGGCCCTCGGAGTGCGGGTTGCTTCCCGGCCGGACGGACCCGCGGCACCGGCTTCTCCGCCCGCGCGGACACCCGAGGCCGCGTCTCCGATGAAGGCTCCCTCCGACCCGCCCGTCCCGGCCGGACCCGAGGCGCCCGCGGCGCGGCCGGCTCCCGCCGTCGAGGACCCCGCGCGGGAGTCTCTCGAAACGCGGCGGTCGGGCCATGCGACGGTCGGCGGCAAGACCTTCGATCTCATCGCCGGCCGGTGGACGGACCGCGACTTCGACCCGGACGCCGACCTGCCCACGGTGACCGTCTCCACGGCGTTGGACCGGAAGGATCTCTTTGCGCGAATTCCCGAGCTCGCCCCCTGCGCCCGTCTGGGCGACCGCGTCCTCGTCGTGCACGGCGGGACCGTCTACCGCTTCGAGCCGCCCGGGCCGTAGCCCTCCGCGCCGCCGGTTGCCGCCCGGCTCCCTCGCGCGGCAAGGCGCAACAAATCCCT
>Ga0335077_10005665_pt1 | contig 15358 bp, 14 predicted proteins | sample Lox_Sample_31_FD_207151 | JGI IMG/M metagenome (GOLD analysis project Ga0335077, IMG submission 207151) | Soil microbial communities from Loxahatchee National Wildlife Refuge, Florida, United States - Lox_Sample_3.1 | ecosystem: Environmental > Terrestrial > Soil > Wetlands | place: USA... | reverse complement strand
CGTCTCGGTGCTCGCCGACTCGGCGCAGGCCGCCGGAGACATCGACGCGGCCGCGGCGGAGCGCGAACGCGCCGAGACCGAGAAGCAGATGGGCTCCGCGAGCGCGGACACGCTGCCGGAGATTCGGGCGCGCTTCGAGCTCGCGGAGGCGAGATTGGCCGTGGTGCGGGCGAGGTGACTCGGGATCGACTGAGAACTGAGGACCGAGGACTTTCGGGGCTCGAGCCACTGGAGTCCTCAGTCCCAAGTCCTCAGTCCTCGGTCCTCCGTCATGCCTGAAACCATCCCCGCCGAAAAGGCCACCGGGCCGGGGCCGAAGCCCCAGGAGCGCTGGTTCCTCGAAGGGCCGCGCTCGCGCCAGAGCGAGTTCACCTCGGTTGTCCGCATCGCCTTCGAATTCATCCGCGGGTTCCGCACGCTCCACTTCGTGGGCCCGTGCGTGACGGTCTTCGGATCGGCGCGCTTCGGCGCCGAGCATCCGTACTATGCGCTCGCCAGGGAAGCCGGCGCGCGGCTCGCGGGGCTCGGGTTCACCGTCATGACCGGTGGAGGCCCTGGGATCATGGAGGCCGCCAACCGCGGCGCCCGCGAAGCCGGCGGCCGCTCGGTCGGCTGCAACATCATGCTGCCCGAGGAGCAGAAGCTCAACCCTTACCTCGACGTGAACGTGACGTTCCAGCACTTCTTCGTGCGGAAGCTGATGCTCGTCAAGTATTCCTATGCCTTCCTCGTGATGCCCGGAGGCCTCGGGACCATGGACGAGCTCTTCGAGGCCGCGACCCTCGTGCAGACGGGAAAGATCGAGAACTTTCCGGTCGTCGTCTTCGGGAAGGACTACTGGCGTCCCCTGCTCGCGCTTCTCGATGAGATGGTGGGCGCCGGGACGATCGCGCGCTCGGACCTGGATCTGCTCCTCTTCACGGACTCGATGGACGAGGCGATGTCGCAAATCGAGAAGCACGCGATCGAGAAGTTCGGACTCGTACGGCGGTCGCGGATTCTCGGAGAGGGATAGTCGCACCGCCCAAAGGAGCCGAGAAGCCGCGGTCAGGCCCGGGCGGCCTCCGGGATCCGGTAGCGCGCGAGCACGACGGTGACATTGTCCTCGCCGCCGCCCTCGAGCGCGAGGTCCACGAGCTTGCGGCAGGCGGCCTCCGAGGATGTCCCGTCGGAGAGCACGCCCGCGATGGCGCTCTCCGACACCATCTCCGTGAGTCCGTCGGAGCAGAGGAGCAGCCGGTCGCCGTCCTCGAGGCTCCACCGTCCGACCTCGACTTGCATGAAGCTGTGGCGCGCGGCCAGGGCGCTCGTCAGAACGTGACGCATCGGATGCGCGGCGATCTGATCGGGCCGGATCGCGCCCGCGTCGGCGAGCGACTGCGCCATCGTCTGGTCGCGTGTCAGGCGCGTCAGCTTGCCGCCGCGGAAGAGATACGCGCGGGTGTCCCCGACGTGGGTCGTCAGGAGCACCGGGCCGAGGCTGCAGGCCACGGTCAGCGTCGTGGCCATACCGCGCAGCTTCGGATCGGCCTGGGCCCGCTCGACCAGGACCCCGCGGACCTTCTGGAACCGTCGCTCCATGCGGTCCAGGACCTCCTTTTCGAGGGGCTCGTCCAGACGCATGATCCAGTCCGGCGTGTCGATGACGAGATCGACGATCGCCTGGATCGCGGTTCGGCTCGCGACTTCACCGGCCTGCTGGCCGCCGACGCCGTCGGCCACGAGAAGACCGTACACGGTCTCCGCATACGACGCGGGCACCTGGCCCTTCGGCAGATTCGTCAGGAGCGTGCGCATCGCGCGGTCGAACCGCGCCACGATGTAGTGATCTTCGTTGTTGTCGCGGACCTTGCCGCGGTCGGTCAATGCGGCGAGATCGACCTCGACGAGCGTCGAAGCGCCCGCCGGCGACAGCTCTCCGGCCGCCGGCTCCGCATTGGTCTTCTTCAACTCTTCGGGCATCGAGGTCTCCGATTGCGCACCTAACGCGACAGCGTCGCGAGAGCCTTCTCCGACGCTTCGAGGAGCGCCTGCGGGCCGACGGGCGCACCGGTCGCCTGCGTCATCCAGATGTCGGGCGCCACGTTGCCGATCTTCGCCATCCGCTCGAACTCCGGCCCGATCGCGCCCGCCTTCTCCATCTGCTTCTCGATCTGGAACGCGATCAGGTGCCCGACCGGGTAGTCCGGCAAATAGAGGAACGAGTCGATCATGTGCGAGTAGATTCCGAGGAGCACGACATCGCGCCTTCCGAAGACGGGAGCGTAGTACCGATTCCAGACGTCGCGGCAGATGCCGAGCGTCGCGTCCTTGAGCTGAGCGGGCGTCGCCTCGGGGTGGTCGTACATCCAGTGCCACACGGCCATGTCCACGAGGGCCACTCCCGAGATCTCGTAGGTGCCCCAGAAATCGTTCAGCGTCTTCAGCGCCTCGCTCTGCGCGTCCGGCCTGGCGAGGCCCAGCAGCTCGAGGTCGTGTCCCTGGAAGACGAAGGCCAGGGCCTCGGTGAAGGCCGTGTTGGGCACTCCCTGCAGGAGTGTCGAGTCCACGTCGTTCAGAGAGAACGTCTGCTCGACATTGTGACCCATCTCGTGGACGGCGATGTTGAACCCCTTGTAGTTCATGCCGTCCTTCTCGACCCGCGTGCGCAGATGGGCATGGTCGTCTCGCCGCTGGGCGCCGAGCGCGTGGCCCGAGCCCCGCGCCGGATCGACTTCGATGTGGCCGGCGAGATACTGCGCGCGCTCCTTCGAGAAGCCGAGCCCCACGAGCAGGTTCGGGATGTCCTTCTTGTACGCCTCGGCGGTCGGGTAGCGGGCCTTGGTGATCTTGTCGAGCTCCTCCTCGGAGTGGGCGCCGCGGGGCTTGAAGCCGGCGTACCAGACGTCGAAGGGCTCGAGCTTCCTTCCGAGCCGCTTCTCGATGAGCCTGCCGACCCGCGGCACGAGCGGCGAAGTCACGACGGCCTCGAGCATCTGGCGCACCCGCTCCTCGGGAATCTGCCGGTTCTCGTCGAAGCGGCGGGCGATCAGCGTGGGCGCCGTCGGCGAGTACGGATCGGCCTTTCGCGCGGCCTCGAAGCACGCGAGGAGCATCGCGTAGCGCGTGTCCGGCTCGGCATCGCTCGAGGCCGCGAACGCCTTGACGGCGGAGGGCTCGGAGTCCTTCACGGCGGCGGCCGTGACCGCGTTCGTGACGGGATTCCAGTCCACGCCGGGGTTGTCCACGACAGCTTTCGGGATCGTCTGCGTGACGATCCGCTCCATGACCACGGCCATCTCGCGCTGTTTGGCGAGCCCGCGGGTCGCGTCGCCGTAGTCGGCCTTCAGCTGGTCCCGCAGGTTCCAGTGGGAGAGCAGGCGCATCCTTGCCGGGAAGAGGCGGTTGCCCTTCTCGTCCACGAGATGGTGCATCCAGACGTTGTACGAGGCGATGTACTGTGCCGATTCCGCCGCGGCCTTCGAGATCGCCTGGTTGACGTCGGCCGGAACCCGCTTCGAGAACCGGTCGGCCAGGCGCGCCTCCGCCCACTGCCGCCGCGACCAGGACGCGCCGTTCTTCAGCCGGTCGGCGAGGGTCGTGATCGGGAAGTTCAGCAGCACCGCGAAGGCCAGCCGGTTCTCGAAGGAGTCTTCGACGAAGTGCGCGGTCGGATCGTAGCCGGCGAGGATCTCGTCGAAGGGATAGATCGTTCCGAGATCGAGGTCCGACTGCCGCCGGAAGTCGCGGCCGATCTCGTTCATGTGGCCGTCGAAGGACTCGAGCGCGAACTCCATCCGGGAGAAGAGGGCATTCCGTGTCGCGGCGTCGCCGGCGAACTGCTCGCGCGCGACGGCCTCGAACGCCGCGGCGTCGCCGTCCTCCGGGCGCCAGAACTCGGCCGCCTGTACCAGCCCCTGGCGGATGCGCGGGCGCTCGGCTTCTCCGTACTTTCCGGCGAGCTCCGCCTCGAGCTTCTGGATCGTCTGGTTCATGGCGTCCTTCGAAACCTCCATGGGCAGAGGGGCCGCCGCGGCGGCGTACGCACTCAGAAGACTCAATGTCGCGGCGGCCGCGCTCGTCCGGAGCCGGCTCATCGCGCCGCCGGCCGCGGTGCCTCGGAGTACCCCGGCCCGCGCACGGGCCGTCCGGGCTTCGCCCCGGTCACGTTGCCGCCGTCCACGACGAGCACGCCGTTGACGGCGACGTAGGGAATCCCGGCGCTGTACTGATTGGGTTTCTCGAACGTCGCGCGGGAGGCGACCGTCTGCGGGTCGAAGACGACGAGGTCCGCCCAGAAGCCCCGCTTGATGAGTCCGCGGTCGGGGATGCCGGCCGCCTCCGCGGCGAACGACGTCATCTTGCGGACGGCCTCCTCGAGCCGCACGACCTTCTCGTCGCGGACGTAATAACCGAGGATCCGCGACGCTGATCCCCAGCCGCGCGGGTGCGACGTCTCGTGCGAGAGCGGCCCGTCCACGGCCTTGGCCGGCGAGTCCGTGCCGAAGGAGACGAGCGGGGAGGCGAGCGCCGCGCGCACGTCGTTCTCGTCCATGATCGAGATGATGCAGCTCGCGTTGGCGCGGTCGGCGATCACGGTGTCGATCACGACGTCGCGCGGGTCCTTCTTCTCGGAAGCGGCGATCTCCGCGACGGTCTTTCCCTCGAGCGGCTTGAGCTTCTCCGACAGGACCTCCGCCACCATCACGCCCTCGGCGCCGCCGGAGCCGAGCCACTGGTTCTCCCACTCTTTCGTCTCGCGGGCCATGTCCTGCTTGACTTTCTCGCGCGTCGACGGGTCGGCCAGGCGCTGCAGGAGCGCGTCGCGGCCGCCCTCGCGCACCCACGGCGGCAAACACGCGTCGAGACCGTTCGACGCGCGGTTCCAGGGGTACTGGTTCGCCGCGACGTCGATTCCGCGGGCGCGCGCGTCCTCGATCTTCTTGAGGATCTCCGGCATCCGGCCGAAGTTCGACTTGTAGGCCGTCTTCAGGTGCCAGACCTGCGCGCGGATGCCGGCGTCGTGCGCGATCTGGAAGACCTCGTCGAGCGAGGCGTCGAGGCGGTTCGATTCGGAGCGCTGGTGGGAGAAGTACGCGCCGCCGTATCTCGCGGCGACTTTCGCGAGTGCCGTCAGCTCCGCAGTCGAAGAATAGATGTTCGGGATGTACTGGAGGGAAGAGGAGACTCCCAGCGCGCCCTCGCGCATGGCCTGATCGAGCAGCGCCTCCATGCGCGCCATCTCCTCCGGCGTCGCGGCCCTCTCTTCGCGGCCGACGACCATGGCGCGGAGGCTTCCCGAGCCGATGAAGGTCCCGAGGTTGATCGCCGATCCCCGCCGCTCGAAGGTCCGGAAGTAGCCCTCGAGCGTCTTCCAGTCCGGCGTGACGCCGTACTTCTGATAGACGTCGCGATTCTCGGCGATCAGTTTGTCGTCGAGCGGGGCGATCGAGTCGCCCTCGCCCGTCACCTCGGTCGTGATCCCCTGGGTAATCTTGGAGGCCGCCCGGCCGTCCACCAGAACGTTGTATTCGGACTGTCCGAGCAGGTCGATGAAGCCCGGGGTGACGATGAGGCCGGTGGCGTCGATGGTACGCCGCGCCTTCGCGCCTTCGAGACGCCCGACGGCCGCGACCCGGCCGTTGCGCACCGCGACGTCGGCCGAGAACCAGGGGGCGCCAGAGCCGTCCACGACCCGTCCGCCCTTGACGAGCAGATCGTATTGGGGCGCTGACGGCTCCGCGGCGGCCGCCGCCGCGGCAAACGTTGCGAGTGCGGCCACGAGAGTCCCGAGCATCGCGATTTTCTTCATGCGGGCGAGTCTATGACCTTTGGCGAGATTGCTGGAAGGCCGCATTCACGCGGCGTTCACCCGGGACGGCGTACTCTGGATTGGAAAGGAGCGGTTCGATGAAGGGGTACGCCCGTCTCGCCGCCGCGACGCTGCTGCTCGCGGCCGCCGCCGTCTCCGCCGAACCGCAGACCTCCGCGAAGAATCACGCGAAGACCCTCACGGGGACGGTCGCCACCGTCGACCCGGGCGGCAAGAGCCTCACGGTCCGCGACGCAAAGGGTAGGGAGACGACGGTCGTCCTGACGGGCGCGACGCGAGTGACCGGCGGCAAGCTCGAGAAGGGCGAGAAGGTGACCGTGCGCTGGATGGTCCGAGAGAAGCAGAGCGTCGCGACGGTCGTGATGATCCAGACGCCCGAGCCTTCAGCGACGGCGTCGGCCTCGAACACGGCTCCCGCGCCCGCTAGCCCGACGCCGAAGTCCCGGTAGCGTTCTCCGCGGCGGCCGACGCGCCGGCAGCCGGCAGTCGAATCCGGAAGACCGCGCCCCCGCCTTCCCGATCCTCGACGGACACTTCGCCCGCGTGGGCGCGCACGACCTGGTCCACGATCGCGAGACCCAGGCCCGAACCTTCCGGATAGGTCGAGCGTGCCGCATCGAGCCGCACGAATCGCTCGAAGATCCGCCGCCGGTTCTCGGGGGCGACCCCGGGCCCGCGATCCGCGACCTCGAGGATGGCCGAAGCGCCGTCCCGCGACACGCGCACCTCGACCTCGCTGTCGCGAGCGGTGTAGCGCAGCGCGTTCGACAGAAGATTCGAGACGGCGCGCGAGAGTCCGGCGCGGTCCCCCGAAACGGCCGCGGCGTCGGAGACCTCGACGCGGCAGCGCACACCGCGGCTGCCCGCGAGCGCCGTCGCGTCCTCCGCCGCCTGCGCCGCCACCGCCGCGAGATCCACGGTCTCGCGGCGTCCGGGCGGCGCCGCGTCTCCTCGGGCGAGCAGCAGCAGCGCGTCCACCTCCTGCGCGAGACCCCGTGCGGCGCGCTCGACCGTCTCGAGAGAGTGTCGTGTCTCCTCCGGCGTTGCGTCCGGCCGGCGCGCCTCCTGCGCCTCGCCGAGAAGGACGGCGGTCGGCGTCTTCAGCTCGTGCGCCGCGTCGGCAACGAGACGGCGCTGCGCGCGGAACGCGTTTTCGAGCCGGTCGAGGAGCGAGTTGATGACGGCCGCGAGCCGGCGGAATTCTTCGCCGCCCTTCGTGATGCGGACGCGCCGCGAGAGGTCCGTCGCCTCGAGCTCCTCCGCGAGGCGCGTGACCTCCTCGACGGGCCGGATCGCCCGCGTCACGGCAAACGCGAGGATCGCGGCCGTGCCGAGGAAGCCGAGGAGCACGATCGCGGCGAGGGCCCGGTCGAGGCGCGCGAGGCTTTCGAGGCTTGGGCCGATCCAACGGAAGAGGACGAGTGTCGCGCCCTTTGCCTTGCCCGAAAGGTGGGTGACGAGGAACCGGCAGCGGCGGTTTTGGCCGCTGTAGGGCTCGACCGCCGTGTACGGCGTCTCGGGCTGGTTCCGGTAAGGCTCGAAGTCGACCGGTCCACCGGTGCGCAGCAGATTCCCCGACGCCGCGACCGGGCGTTCTCCCTTGAAGAGGATCGCCGAGTGATTCGCGAGGCGAAATTCGAAGGCGTTGGCCTCGAGGCCGGCGCGCAGCGAGTCGCGGCGGACCTCCTCCAGGCCCTCGAGCTCGAAGCTCGACCCCACCGCCGCGGCGAGCGTGTTGAGCTCCTCGTCGATGTCGGCGAAGGTCACGCTGCGGATGACCGCGCGCGTCGAGAGCGCGAGCACGAGCAGGAACGCCGCCGAGAGCAGCGCCCCCGCGAGCGCGATGCGCGTGCGGGACTTGGCGAGCGCGAGGAGCTTCAAGGGTTCACGCGAGGCCGGCCGGCGCGCTCACACCAGCCGGTACCCCATGCCGCGCACGGTCTCGATGCGCGAGGGGCGCTTGGGCGTGTCGAGCTTGCGTCGCAGGCGCGCGACGAGGACGTCCACCGTGTTCGACATCGGCTCCTCGCGCTCGCCCCAGGCCTGCTCGAGGATCTCCTCGCGCGAGACGACGGCGCCGGGCTTGCGCAGCAGCGCCTCGAGGATTGCAAACTCGCGTGCCGTGAGCTGCAGGATCTCGTCGCCCTTCCAGGCCGTGCGCTTGGCCGGATCGAGCCGCAGGTCGCCGCTCGCGAGCTCGACGGTGGGCCGGCGATCGTTGCGCCTCAAGAGCGCCTTCGCGCGCGCGGCCAGCACCTCGAGGTCGAAGGGCTTGCCGAGGTAGTCGTCGGCGCCCTCGGACAATCCCTCGACGGTCGATTCGGCGTCGTCGAGCGCCGTCAGCATGAGAATCGACTGGGAGAAGCCGGCGCGGCGGGCGCGTCGGCAGACCTCGAGCCCCTCTCCGTCGGGGAGGCGCCGGTCGAGCACGAGCAGGTCGTAGGCGTGCAGGTCCATCAGCTCCTCCGCCGCCTCGACGCTGCCCGCCTCGTCGCAGGCGAGCCCGGCGCGCGTCAGCGTGCGCACGACGAGGGAGCGCAGGCGGGCGTCATCCTCGAGTATCAGGGCCCTCACGGCGTCATCTTAATGAGTCTCGCGCTCCGGTAGGATCGCGGGCGCATGCTCCCGCTTTTGCTCGCAGCCGCGCTCGCGGCCGTGCCGGCCTCGCCGAACCTCGTCGACGGTTACATCGAAAAGTACTTCGAGACGTATCCCACGCGCGCCACCGAGGCCGGACGGCACGACCGGGACGGCGAGCTCGAGGACCTGACGCCCGCGCGTCTCGCCGCCTGGATCGCGTTCAACCGGCAGACGCTCGACGCGCTCGCGAAGCTCCCGCCCGAGACTTCCCTCGACGACCGCCTCGACGCCGGGCTCCTTCGCGCGCGCGTCGAATGGGAGCTCTTCGAGCTCGCTGGCCGGCGGCGCCCCGAGCGCGACCCGCTCTTCTGGACGGGCCTCGCCGGGAACGCGACGGTCTTCCTCCTCGTCCGCGACGACCGTCCGCTCCCCGAGCGGCTCGCGGCCGCTCGGGCCCGCGTGCGGCAGCTGCCGCGCTTCTGCCGCCAGGCGCGGGAGGCGCTCGCGGCGGCGCCGCCGGCCGAGGTCGCGCCCGACTTCGCGCGGATCGCCTCCGGGCAGGCCCGAGCCTCCGCGAAGTTCTACCGCGAGGGGTTCGCAACACTCTTCTCCGGCGCCGGGAAGGACGCGAAGGACGGCGTTTCGCGCGAGGCATCCGAGGCCGCGGCGGCCCTCGAAGGGCTCGGCGCGTTTCTCGAGGAGCTCTCGAAGAAGGCCACGGCGTCGCCGCGGCTCGGCGCGGCCTACCGCGACGCCCTGCGCATCGCGACCGGGGAGAACGATCCGGATGCCATGCTCGCGCGCGCGGAGAAGGATCTCGCGGCGAAGAAAAAGGAAGCCGCCGGGTACGGGCGTTCCGCATGGAAGGAAATCTTCCCCGGCGTCGAGCCGCCGTCTTCCGACCGCGACCTCCTCTCGAAGCTCTTCGCGCGCGTGTCGGCCGACCGCGCGAAGACCGTCGAGGAGTTCATCGCGGACTACCGAAGGCAGGTCGCGGATCTGAACGCCTACCTCCATGCCCACGAGGTCGTGACGCTGCCCGATCCGTTGACGCTCTTCATCGATCGGTCGCCCGGCTACTTCCTCGGCCAGTCCGTGGGCGGCGTCTATCCGGCGGGCCCGTACTCGCCGGACGCGCGGACGCTCTTCTTTCTCCCCACGCCGCCCGACTCGGCCACGCCCGAGGAAAAGGACGCCTTCTTCCGGGACTTCAACCACCACTTCAACGTCATGATCACGCCGCACGAGATGCTGCCGGGGCACTACCTGCAGCTCAAGGTCGCGGCGCACCTGCCCCGCAAGGTCCGGGCGCTCTTCGCCGACGGCGTGTACGTCGAGGGCTGGGGGACCTTCTCCGAACGCCTCATGCTCGACCTCGGCTGGGGCGGCCCGCTCGACCGCCTCGCGCACCTGAAGAAGCAGATGGAGAACATCGCGCGCGCGATCGTGGACGTGCGAGTTCACACGAAGGACATGCCGCGCGCCGAGGTCCTGCGGTTCGTGAAGGAGGACGCGCTCCAGGACGAGCAGTTTGCGTCCAACATGTGGACCCGCGCGATCACCTCGCCGACGCAGATCACGACGTACTGGCTCGGGTACCGGCAGGTCACGGACCTCTTCCAGGACGTGAAGACGGCGCGCGGCGCGGCGTTTCGCCTCAAGGACTTCATGGACGCGATGCTGGCGGACGGGCCGGTGCCGGTGGCGAGGTATCGGGAGAGATTGTTGTCCAAGAACGCCGATCGACTCCTCAGCCTTTCTAGAACACGAACATCCCGACGGCCGCCCCGAACATCAGAAGCGTCGTCGCCAGAATCGCCGCGCGGGCGAGCGCCGAGCTGGGCTGACCCTTCATGATCTTGCGGTCGGACGCCACGGCGAGGATCCCGACGAGGAGAAACGGGGCGAGCAGGCCGTTCAGAACCGCGCTCCAGTAGAGCGCTTTGACGGGGTTGACGTCGGCGAAGTCGAGGACGACGCCGGCGGCGGTCGAGAGCGTCATCACGGCGTAGAAGTACCGGGCGCCGGTCAGCTTCTGGTCGAGCCCCTGCTTCCAGCCGAACGTCTCGGCGAAGGCGTAGGCGGCGGAGCCCGAGAGCGTCGGGATCGCGAGGAGGCCGACGCCCACGAGGCCGACCGTGTAGAGGATTTCGGCGAACGGGCCCGCGAGCGGCCGCAGAGCCTGCGCAACCTGCTTCGAGGTCTCGATGTTCGTCAGGCCGCTGCGGTGGAGCGTCATCGCGGTCGTCAGGATGATCGCGAACATGACGAGATTCGAGAAGGCCGCGCCGATGCCCACGTCCACGCCGCGGTCGAAGATCTCCGTCGGCGTCGCGCGCTCGCGCTGAGGGAGCATGCGCCGGCCCATCGCCTTCTCTTCCTCGACTTCCTGCGAGGCCTGCCAGTAGAAGAGATACGGCGAGATCGTCGTGCCGAGGATCGCCACGAGCGTCGCCCAGGCGGCGCGTCCCGAGGGAAGCGACGGAACGAAGGCGTCGCGCGCCACCTGGCGCCAGTTCGGCCCGATGTGGATCGCGGCGACGACGTAGGCGAAGAGCACGAGCGCCAGCCACTTCAGGATCGCGGCGATCTGGTAGTAGCGGAACCGGATGATCGCCCACGAGATGCCGACGCCGAAAAGGACGACGAAGTAGTGCGAGTTGATGCCGGTCAGCATCTCGGCGGCGTCGGCCATCCCGGAGAGGTCCGCGGCGATGTTGATCGTGTTCGCGAGGAGCAGCGCGATCGCCGTCGCGACGAGCACCGGCTTGGAGAATTTGCGGCGCAGCGCCCCGGCGAGGCCGCGGCCGGTCACCATGCCGATGCGCGCGCAGGTCATCTGGACCGCGGCCATCAGCGGCCACGTCAGGAACGCCGTCCACAGGAGCGCCGTGCCGAGCTGCGCGCCCGCGACGGAATACGTCGCGACGCCCGACGGATCGTCGTCCGCGGCGCCCGTCACGACGCCGGGCCCGAGGGCCTTCGCGATGCGGCGCAGCGGATGGGGCGGCAGGGGAGCGTCGGCGCGAGCGGCCTCGGGATTCGTCACGGGCTGCGTTGTACATCAGGACGACACGGTGCCAGGCCGCCCTGATACGATTCCGCGCACATTTTTCGAGGAGGTTCGAGATGACCTGGAACCGGCGCCGGTTTCTCTCGACGTCGGGGGCCGCGGCGGTCGGGCTCGCCGCCGTGCGCTCCGCCGCGAAAGCCTCTCCGCCCGCGTCCCGCTCCGCCGCGCTCTTCCTGACCGAGGACGACGGATTGAAGCCCGCGACTTACGACCGCCTGCCGCTCGAGTGGCACCAGGCGCGCCTCAAGCTCCTTCAGGCGCAGCTCGCCGAGGACGGCTACGCGGGAATCCTGCTCTCGGATCCGATGAACATCATCTATTTCACCGGTCTCTTCTTCACTTCGACCGAGCGTCCCTTCCGCGTTTATCTGCCGGCCGACCGGCTGGCCGCGATCTGGTTCCACCCGGGTATCGACCGCGACTCGGTCAAGAGCTGGTGGGCCACCGAGCAGGAGATCTACTTCGACTACCCGCATGCCGACGGCGGATTCCCCAACGAGGGCAAGGTCCAGCAGGGCGCGACCGTCGACATCTTCGAGTGGACGCTCCAGGGCTTGAAAAAGCGCGGACTCGACGGCAAGCGGCTCGCGACGGACTGGGAGCTCTCGCGCCGGCAGCTCGCGACCGCCGGCAAGGTGTTCGTCAAGGACACGAAGATCGACTCGATCGCCGACCGCTGCGAAAGGATGCGGATGGTCAAGACGCCCGAGGAGCTCGCGCTCTGGCGCCGCGCCTACCGCGTCTTCGACGAGACCCACGCCTACGCGCGCGACCTGCTCCTCGAGAAGGGCACGGACCTCACGGACTACGAGCTCGGCGCGGCGGCGACGGCCTGGGGCACCAACCGCCTCATGGAGACGATCAAGCGCGACGGCGGCTCGCACACGGCGGTCGGCATCGAGATGGACATCGACGTGCGCGTCGGCCGCGGCACCGCGTATCCGCACCCGAATCAGTTCCATCACAACAAGATCCAGAAGGGCCAGGCCCTCCAGATCGCGGGCGGCGTCGAGATCGGGGGCTGCGGCGGCGAGCTGTACCGCGGCTTCCTCATCGCGCCGTGGACGGATCTTCAGAAGAAGCTCTGGACCGTCTCGCGCGACTGCTGTCTCATGCAGAAGGACCTGTCGCGCGCCGGCGTGGCCTGCTCGACGGTCGCGTACCAGATCCACCAGCACCAGGTGAAGGAAGGCGTGCAGAAGTACATCTACCATCGGCCGGCGCACGGGATGGGCGTGGAGGGGCACCAGCCGCCGTACCTGGCGCTCGGCGACTACACGATGCTCGAGCCCGGGATGATCTTCTCGGTCGAGCCCGGCCTCTACGATCTGGAGAACGGGTTTGGCGTCAATTTCTCCGACGGGTTCTGCGTGACACCGGGCGGCAAGCCGGCGCTCCAGATGTCGCGGCTGCCGTGGTCCGAGGATTGGTGCCTCGTCAAGCTGTGAGTAGACTGTTGCCGTGAAGCTCTGGAAGAAGATCCTCCTCGGCGTCGGGCTCCTGGTCTTGGCCGCCGTGGCCTACGGCGTCATCTCCTTCGGGCCGCGCAACATCATCGGCATGCTGCGCTACGACCAGCGCCAGGAAGGATCGCTCAAGGTAGGGGATGCCGCGCCGAACGTGGACCTGCTGGCCCTGGACGGCACGACGCCGGTCCCGCTCAAGAATTCGATCGGCGGCGGGAAGCCGCTCGTCCTCGTCTTCGGAAGCTTCACCTGACCGCCGTTCCGGCGCTCGGTCGAGCGCGTGCAGGCCATGCAGCGCAAGTACGGCGATCGGGCGCGCTTCCTGACGCTCTACATCAAGGAGGCGCACCCGGAGGACGAGTGGCAGATGGAGTCGAACGCAAAGGACAAGGACAACGTCTGCTACCCGCAGCCGAAGACGACGGCCGCCCGCGTCGCGATCGCCAACGATTTCGTCAAGCGGTTCCACTACGAGGTGCCGCTCGTGGTCGATCCGATCGAGAACCGGGCCAACGCCGTCTACGCGGGCTGGCCCGAACGCTTCTACATCGTGGACGAGAAGGGCGTCATCGTCTACAAGGGCAAGACCGGCCCATTCGGCTTCCACCCGGAGGAGGTCGAGGCCTGGCTCGCGAAGCTCCCGTCCGTCGCTCGCGCTGGCTCGGCGCCTGGCTAGCGCCACCGGCTCGCGGCTCGGCGAAACGGCCTCGACCGCAACCTGGCGCCATCGCTCCACCCGAGCTCCCGCGGCGCGAGGGCTCCTCCCTCGATTGCCTCGGGAGACTCCTCGCGCCGCGACCGGCCGTCAGAAGCCCTCGAGACGTTCTTCTGAGGCTTCAGGGGCCCGGCGCCGACGCCCGGAACTCGTTCCGCTTCGCCCAGACGTAGGCCAGGATCGCGAGGTTGACCGCGAAGAGCGCGTAGACGCGCGCATGGTGCGGGCGTTTGGCGATCTCCAGGATCTCGACGGGGATGGCGAGCGCCGTCAGGGCGATCGTGAAGTACGTCGCCCACCAGAACCGCGCCGTCAGAAAGGCGCCTTCGGCGCCGAAGACGAGACCGACCGATAGAGCCGCGAGCCCCAGGGCCTGCACCTGTCCCGGAGTGAATTCCTGGTAGATCTCCTGGAGCTTCTCGACGCCGAAACGGTGCGCGTTGACGCCGAGCATCTCGGCCAGCTCCATCGTCGGGTCGCGCCGCGAGACGTGCGCGATGTGCAGGACGGTCGCGCCCAGCAGGAGAAAGCCGGCGCACTTCAGGAACTTGAAGACGATGACTGCGACGAAGCCGCCCGACAACGGCGGCTTCTTTCCGGCGGACGCTTCGCTCACGGGCGCGGAGTTTCGCACATAGAATCCCGGCAAACGAGTCCCGATCCGAAAGGAGCCGCGATGAAGCCTCTCGGGGTGGCCGCGCTGGCCCTCGCTGCCGCAACGCTCGTGGGGGCGGCGGACGAACGCCCGGTCCTGCATTACGTGCCGAAGCACGAGGAGCTCAAGTACACGTTCGGCGGCGCCGCGCCGACGCACCGGATCAAGGCGGGAACGCGCATCGTCTCGTGGAGCGAGGATTGCTTCGACGGCGGCTTGACGAAGGCCGGGCAGAAACCTTCGGAGGTCCTGCAGCCCGGCCACGACAACCCGCAGACGGGCCCGTTCTACGTCGAAGGCGCCGAGCCCGGCGACACGCTCGTCATCCGCATCGAGAAGCTCGAGCCCGCGCGCCCGTACGGCTTCTCCGTGGCGTTTCCGGGCTTCGGTGCGCTGAAGGGCACCGAGAAGACGGCGATGTTGAACCCGGAGCTTCCGGAGACGATGTGGTTCTACGAGGTGGACCGCGGTAAGGGCGTCGCCCGCACGCGCTCGCAGGACGGCAAGAAATCCTGGGAGGTCCCGCTCGCGCCGTTCCTGGGCTGCCTCGGCGTCGCGCCGGGATCGGCCGAGGTGCGGTCGACCATCGTGCCGGGGGACTTTGGCGGCAACATGGACTGTCCGGAAGTGCGCGCGGGGAACACGGTTTATCTCGGAGTGCGCGTGCCGGGAGCGCTGGTTTCCTTCGGGGACGGGCATTTCGCCATGGGTGACGGCGAGATCATGGGAACGGCGATCGAAGGGGCGATGAACGTCGAGCTGACCGTCGATCTCGTCAAGAAGCGCGAGACGCCCTGGCCGCGCATCGAGAACGATGAATGGATGATGTCGCTCGGCGCCGCCCGGCCGCTCGAGGACGCCGCACGCATCGCGTTCAAGGACATGGTGCGCTGGGTGCAGGAGAAGACGGGTCTCGGCGAGATGGACGCGTACGAGTTCGTGTCGCAGAACGCGCGCGCGCCGATCGTCGAGCTCGTGGATCCGGAGTACACGGTCCTGGTGAAGATTCCGAAGGCGCGATTGCCGAAGTAGCCGTCGCCGTCGCTTGCTCGGGTAT
>Ga0335077_10005657_pt1 | contig 15368 bp, 16 predicted proteins | sample Lox_Sample_31_FD_207151 | JGI IMG/M metagenome (GOLD analysis project Ga0335077, IMG submission 207151) | Soil microbial communities from Loxahatchee National Wildlife Refuge, Florida, United States - Lox_Sample_3.1 | ecosystem: Environmental > Terrestrial > Soil > Wetlands | place: USA... | reverse complement strand
TTTACCAGGCGCTCGACAGTCGCGGTATTCGCCTCAGTCACCTCGCCTTGGTAGAGATTGGCCTTGATGGCGTCGGCTACGACTCGCAACTGCTCGCGTGCCGCCGGACGATAGACGTCGACGGACACCAGCATGGGGCGATGTCCACCCTGCTTCAGCCAGTGCGCCAGCTTGCCCGACGTGGTCGTTTTGCCGGAACCCTGAAGCCCCGCCATCAGCACTACCGTAGGCGGCTGCGAGGCGAACTTCATCTTGGCGGTGTCTTTGCCGAGAATCGCGATCAGCTCATCACGAACAATCTTGATGACCTGCTCGGCGGGCGAGAGCGCGGTCATGACTTCCTGGCCCAGCGCCTTCTCGCGGATGTGGTCGACCAGCTCTTTGACGACCTTGAAGTTAACGTCGGCTTCGAGCAGCGCCATGCGAATTTCTTTCAGCGCTTCGCCGATGTTCTCTTCGGTGAGGGTTCCTTGTCCGCGCAGGTTCTTGAATGCGCGCTGCAGTTTGTCGGTTAGGTTCTCAAACATGAAATATGAATCCCGGGTTACGGTTGGGCGGCTATTTCTGCAACGGGCCGCTGTTCTCTTCTGATTTTCTCATGGCAGCGGGTATCAGCAGCTCCCGAGGCAACTGAGTTTCTGCTGCTGCCATCCAGTCAGGCAAGTTCCCCGGAAAGAGTCCCATGTGACCCGCACTCGCCTTGCGCTTACGCTTGCATTCACTTTCGCTATCACGACCCTCCTTGACGCCCAAGTCAACTTCAACGAGCAAGTCATCCACTCTGGCGACACCTCGAGTTATGGAATCGCCAGCGGCGACTTCAACAATGACGGGATTCTCGACCTCGTCACCATCAACACCAGCACGCTTTCGTTTTACAAGGGTGTGGGCGGAGGCAAGTTCGCCGACGCGGTGAATCAGTCGATCACTCCCAACCTGGGGCAGGCCGTTGCTGCCGATTTCAATCGCGACGGCAAGCTCGACCTCGCGGTTGTGCCCTCGCGCGGCACCAGCGGCGGAATCAACATCTTTCTCGGCAATGGTAACGGAACCTTCCGTCAAGGCGCCTTTATTCCTGTACCCGGCAATTTCCAGTTTCTGACGCTGGCGGATTTCAACGGAGATCACCTGCCCGACATCGCCGTCTCATACTCTGACAGCGACGATCAAAGCCAGGGAATGCAGGTGTATCTCGGCCAGGGCGATGGGACCTTCAAGCTCGCATCGACGCTGAGCGTTGGCGGCTGGCAGGTGGTCTCCGGCGACTTCAATGCTGACGGGCGCCAGGACCTGGCCGTCATTCCCTACAACCAGCTGCAAGTGGCGCTGTATCTCGGCAAAGGTGATGGAACGTTTCAGAATCCGCTGATCACCAACGCGCCTCCAGGACTGGCGGAGTGGCTGGGCGTGGGCGACTTCTACAACACCCGTGTGCAGACGCTGCTTGGTGATGTCACCTACTACAACGGCAACGGAACCTACACTACCGAGATCTTCACCCTGCGCTATGCGAACGGGCAGCTGCTGGCGGAAAACGATCACGTCCTGACCGACGGAGCCTTGGGCCCGCTGGAAGAGTCCTATGGCGGAGACCTTGACGGCGACTTCATCGACGACCTGTTTATCACCTCTGGATACGGCGGTGGCTTCTCCGTGTACGCGCTCGGTAATGGCAATGCTACGTTCCGAGGGCCCTACGATGTGCCCTACGTCGGATATCTGCAACTGCAGAGCGTGGTGCGCGACCTCAACGGCGATTCGCGCCATGACGTAGCCACGGCTTATACAGACCCGTTCGCCCAGGTCAGCGGCGCCGATGTCCTGATTAACACCAGTGCCGCGACGAATTGTCCCTTGCCGATGGGGATTTCGTTGGGCGGAAAGGGCCTGGCGGTGAATATCTGCGCACCTTACAACGGGCAGGTAGTCGGCCAGACGTTTACCTTTGAGGGCTCGGGCAGCGCTTTCAATGGCGAGGCCAAACGTATGGAGCTCTGGATCGACGGCAAGAAGGTGGTGCAGAACCTCGATGATCAGCTCAAGGCGACGGTGACGTTGTCGCGAGGAAATCACACGGCATCCTTCGTTGTGGTGGATACCTTCGACGAATACGCGGCGCGGACGGTAAACTTCACAGCGCAATATTGATCGCTGCGGATGACAAAACGGGCAACTGTGCTTACAGTTGCCCCTATGCCGGAAACTTCCGAGCTGATCGTTGAGCGCGCCCACCGCCATGCCGGGCGCACCGCGATCGTCGATTCGCAAGGAAGCTATTCCTACAAAGCTCTTCTCCAGAGCTCGGGAAAGATCGCCGCGGCACTGCTTTCTGGACGCACTGATCTAAACGAAGAACGCGTCGCCTTCCTCATCACGCCGGGATTTACTTGGGTTGCGGTGCTGTGGGGCATCTGGCGCGCGGGAGGTATCGCCGTTCCTCTGCCGATGGGCTCGCCCGCCACCGAGCTTGCGTATTTCCTACAGGACACCGGCGCAGCCACGCTGATTAGCGATGACGCACATCGCGAAGCGCTGGCGAGCGCGGCGTCGGAGTTAGCTGACTCGCAACTGCGTTCCGTCGATGAATTGCTGGCGTCAACTACGGCCTCTGCCCTGCCGCAAATTGCCTCTGATCGCCGGGCGATGATTCTCTACACCAGCGGCACCACCAGCCGCCCGAAAGGCGTCGTCACCACGCACGCCAACGTCACGGCGCAGATCACCAGTCTGACGGAGGCCTGGGAGTGGACCGCCAACGATCGCATCCTGCTGTGCCTGCCGCTGCATCATGTTCACGGAATCATCAATGTGGTCTCGTGCGCGCTCTGGTCAGGGGCCGTGTGCGAGATGTTGCCGCGCTTCGACGCCGATCGCGTGTGGGATCGAATTGCCAGCGGCGAACTCACGCTCTTCATGGCTGTGCCCACGATTTACTTCAAGCTCATCGCTGCGTGGGAATCCTACTCACCCGAGCGCCGCACTGCACTCAGCCAAGGCGCAGCGAAATTGCGCCTCATGGTCTCCGGATCGGCTGCCCTGCCCGTGAGTACCCTCGCGCGCTGGCGCGAGATCACCGGACACACATTGCTGGAGCGCTACGGCATGACCGAGATCGGCATGGCGCTGTCGAATCCCTATCACGGCGAGCGTAGGCCCGGCGCTGTGGGCATGCCGCTGCCCGAAGTGCAGGTGCGCTTGGTCGACGACTCCGGTTCCGAGGTCGCGGAAGGTACACCGGGCGAGATCGAAGTGCGCGGCCCGAGCGTGTTCCACGAATACTGGCGGCGGCCAGAACCCACGCGCGAGGCGTTTCGCGACGGCTGGTTTCGCACTGGCGATACGGCGGTGGTCGAGCATGGCGCCTATCGCATTCTCGGGCGCACCAACATCGACATCCTGAAGACCGGAGGCCACAAGGTTTCCGCTCTGGAGGTCGAAGAGGCACTGCGCGCGCATCCCGCTATCACGGAATGCGCCGTGGTCGGTCTGCCCGATCCGGAATGGGGTGAACGCGTTTGTGCTGCCGTGGTACTACATGGTGGCAAGGATCTCGATCTGGAATCCCTGCGTGCCTGGGCGAAAGGCCGGCTCGCCGTACACAAAATTCCCACGCGACTCCTGCTGCTGGATGCGCTACCTCGCAATGCGATGGGCAAGGTCACCAAGCCGGCAGTGCGAACCCTCTTCGAAACCGAGAGCTAACCGAAGCCTGGTTGTTGATGATGTCGCCCTGAAGGGGCACGGCTTCAGCACAGCGGGCATGGCTGAAGCCATGCCCTTTCAAAGCTGGCCTGCGAGGCGTTAATCGTGTGGGTACCCTTAGACGCACTTGACCGCCGTGGTATGCTCCGGTGAAATCGCTTTGCCTTGCGCTCAGAAGTGGTGGAGAACTGCCCATGTCTGAGATAGTGTTTCCTTCGTCCCGCCCGGTAACCAGGACAAAACTCAATCGCTCGCAGATCACCGGCTTCTGGGCCGCGTGGGCCGGCTGGACGCTCGACGGCATGGACTCGGTTATCTACGCCCTGGTCCTGAGTCCTGCGTTGAACGAGCTATTGCCAAAATCCGGCATCAAAGCCACACCTGCCACGGTGGGGTATGCCGGGTCGGTGCTGTTCGCGCTGTTCCTCGTCGGCTGGGGTCTATCGCTCATCTGGGGACCGATCGCCGATCGCTTCGGCCGAACGCGTGTATTGGCCGCAACCATCTTTGTCTATGCGTTCTTCACCGGTGCAGCCGCGCTGTCGCAAAGCGTATGGCAGTTAGCGGTGTTTCGTCTGCTCGCGGGCGTGGGCATTGGAGGAGAGTGGGCGCTGGCCGGGACGTATGTCGCCGAGGCGTGGCCAGAGGACCGCCGCAAGATGGGGGCCGGCTATCTGCAGACCGGCTACTATGCGGGATTCTTTCTGGCTTCCGCGCTTAACTTCACCGTCGGCGCGCGTTATGGATGGCGTGCCATGTTCTGGTGCGGGCTGACGCCCATCATTCTGACCTTCATCATCTTGCGCCGCGTGAAAGAGCCCGAGCGCTGGCAGCGCAAAGCACGCGCCCACAGCCTGCGCCATCATCCTCTGCTGGCCATCTTCAGCGGACAATACTTGCGCCGCACGACGATCAACACGGTCCTGCTCGCGTCAGCCATTTGCGGATTGTGGGCAGGCGCGGTGTATGCGCCTACCGCGCTAATTGGATTGGCGAAGCGCGCGGGCATGGTACAAGCGCAGGCGGTGAAAACGTCCTCCTTCGGGATGGGCCTGCTGTCGTTAGGAACGATACTCGGTTGTCTCTGTGTGCCATTGCTGGCCGAGCGCATAGGAAGGAAGCGCACGCTCGCCTTCTATTTTGCAGGTATGGGCGGCTGCATTCTTCTCAGTTTCGGCTGGGCATTCTATCTGGCGCAAGGACTGACAACTTTCATCGTGGTGCTGTTCTTCCTTGGTTTCTTCGGCGGGAACTTCGCAGTATTCAGTTTGTGGCTACCGGAGCAATACGACACGTCCGTACGCGCGACCGCCTTCGCCTTCACGACATCCTTCGGACGGTTCATCGCTGCGGGCGTGAACTTCGTTATCGCCGGGCTGGTCAGTCGAACGGGAACGTTGGGACGACCGGTAGCCATCACCGCCATCGGCTTTGGAATCGGCTTACTGGTGATTCCGTTCGCAGCGGAGACAAAAGGCACTACCCTGCCGGACTAACTGCGGGACGCTTACTTCCCGGAAGTTGTAGCCGTTTTCGCGTAAGCTTCGTCGATGTACGCCAGGTATGCCGCCACCAGGCAATAGCTTTGGTAATAGTCCCCGAGATTTATCCTTGAAATCTGGTCCTTCTGGGTATGAAGGATATTTTCATTCCAGGTTTCCTGGGTTAGCGAATGCACTGTGACGTGCGGAATATTGCGCTTCGCAAACTGTTCGGAGTCCGTCGAACCCACCTGCTCCACATCCATCCCGGTCACGGGCAAGTTGGTGGCCTTCGCAACCTTCGCGAGCATGTGGGTCAACTCCTTGTCGGAATGGCTTATCCATATTTCGGTGGGAGCTAGTCCCAGTGTGTCCATGTTCACCATGGCATCGGTCGCCGCAACCTGCGCGGCCGTCATCTTTTGAACATAGAAGTGAGAGCCCACCTCGCCCTTCTCCTCGTCGGTGAAACCGATAAAGATAAATGTGTGTTTACGAGGCTGGTCCTTCAGCGCCTGATAAAGCGACGGGAGCAACGACGCGCCGCTCCAGTTATCGACGACTCCGCTGCCTTCGGATACGTGATCGAAATGCGCTCCAACGATGATGACTTTGTCGGACGCTCCGGGAAGGACGCAGATCACGTTCGGCAGCTTCGAGCCCTTGACTGGCTGCTCGGAAACGTGTTCCCCGTCACATCCGGCCTCAGCGAACATCTGCTTCAGCGTCGCTTCACGCTCACTGTTTTTCCCGGCGTATCTCTTGAGACGAGACTCGACGGTATCCTGCGAAGCGGCATTGTAGTAGACGTTTTCTGCCCAAGAGACGCCATGACAGGAAATCAGAAGAACCAGGAAAGCGAGGGCCCTTTTCACGGATCTACTGTCCCTCTCCCATGGTTCCCAGAATCACAATGGGCGAGGTGGGCTTGTCGGAGCCGGCTTCGTCCTCCACCGTCAGGGCGAAGGTCTTCGGCTGGACACCTGTAGGCATGGCATGGTCGAGCATCACCGCATTGCCATGCTCATCGGGCTTGAAGACGCCCGCATTCACCGGCGCTCCCGTCGGCGGAATCACCCACAACTCATACGCCTTACCCGGCGGTACCGGCGGAAGGTTGCTGGCCATCAGGGTCATGCGATTTTGCGAAGGGCTGATGATGGCAGTGGCGTTGGGCTGCTTGCCCGCTTTGGGCGGACTAAGGGAAACATGCACCGCGTCGGGCGCCAGCAGCAGCCGCATGTTTTCCTGTGCCTGCGCCAGTTGGATCTTCTGGTCGTTATAGCGATTGCGCAACTCGGCAAGCTGGTCGTTCAGGCTCTGATTGCTTTGCCGCAGGCTGATGGCGAAGACGATCAGTGCCAGCGCGATGGCGGCGGGGATCCACGACAGCCAGAACCCTCGGCGCGAACCGGTCGCGGGAGAAGGCGCATGGGCTGCAACGCCTCGAGGCTCAGCCGCAATCGCCCGCATCACGCGCTCTTTGCTGCGCGCCGGAGGCTTTGGACCGACTACCGACAGGCCCAGCAAGCCGAGATCGGCGCGCATGGCCTGCAATTCGCGACGGCAGGAGGCGCACGTCTCCAGATGCTGCTCGAACTCCTGCAGGTCGCTGCCGTGCAGCTCGTTCAGCGCATAGAGCGCCAAATCATCCCCGAATTGTTCGTGCGTCCTCATGTACTTCCTGGAGCAGGTTCCCGCAGGGGCTAAAGCCCCGACCTTCGCTTGCCCTTCCGGCACGGCTGAAGCCGTGCCCTTTCAAATCGGCCAACGCCGTACACCTCAAATCGGCTGACGCCGTACACCTCAAATCGGCTGACGCCGTACACCTCAAATCGGCTGACGCCGTCCGTTTCAGCTCGGCCAAAGCGGTACCTTTCGAACTCGCTCACGCAAATCGCGCACGTAAAGCCTGCAATCCACTTCGAATACGGGTCTTGATCGTTCCCAGAGGCTCGCCGGTTTTCTCCGCGATCTCGGTGTGCGTCAAGCCTTCAAAATACGCCATCTCCAGCGCCTTGCGTTGGTCCGCATTCATCTCACCCAACGCTGCCCGTACCTTTTCGATGACCAGCGTGCGCTCGGTTTCGTCCCGCAGATCGGTCGTCCCGGCAATCACCACTTCTTCGACGTCGGTTTCAGGACGACGCTTCCGCAGCCGATCGATGGCCCGATGGCGAGCGATGACCGCCAGCCATGCGGCCAGGCTGCCCCGGCTGCTGTCGAAGGCGTCAGGCTTGCGCCAAAGCTGGAGGAAGATGTCCTGCAAGACGTCCTCTGCTGCTGCCGTATCTTGTAAGACTCGCAAAGCCACGCCGTACACCACGCTGGAATAGCGATCGTACAGCTCCGACATGGCGTCCTGCTCACCGGCGCGGATGCGGGCGATCAGCCGCATATCGTCGCTCGGGTTGGGTTGGTTCATGCCGGGTTGTTCAATCGTTCCCATACAAAGTACGGCTCGCCGCAGCAGGCAGATTGTTGCCTGGCTCACCCTGGAAAGAAAAATGCTTGCTTGATTTTATTGTTCGCGAGAAAATCCGTTCCCAACCTTCGCGTCGTAAGCGAAACAGCAGGCGGAAACCCCGAAACGATATCAGTAAAGAGGGCTCGCTACAACTGCCGCAGAAAGTCCGGGCACAGCTTCTGACCGGGCTCCGGCCATGGCGACCTGGGGCCAGCTTGCCAAATTTCTGGAGGCAACATGAAGCGCAAACTGATCGCAACGTTGGTGTTGGGATTTGCTATTGCCGGGGGCGTTCCCCGGGAGATGTTTGCTGCTCCGCCGCAGGCGAGCAGTGCAAACGATACGCTCTATAAACGCCTGGGCGGCTATGACGCTCTGGCCGCAGTCACCGATGACTTCATCGGCCGGCTCGCCACCGATCCGCAAATGTCGCAGTTCTTTACCGGACTCAACGACGAGTCGAAGCAGCGCGTCCGCCAGCATGTCATCGATTTCTTGTGTGCGAATACGGGCGGCCCGTGCCTGTACCTCGGGCAGGACATGAAGACGGCTCATAAAGGCCTGCACATCACCGACGCACAATGGAACGCCGCGGCGGTCGACCTGACAGCAACTCTGGACAAGTTCAAAGTGCCGGAGAAGGAAAAGGGCGAAGTGCTGTCCGCTGTCACCGCCCTGAAGCCGCAGATTGTGGGGCAGTGAAAGACAGTGGCTAGTGGGCAGTGGCCAGTGGCCAGAGAAGTGGATAGTGGGTAGTGGATGGTACTAAAGAACGGTGGCAGGGAGGTGTGCCTGCCCCTTTTTTTCGAACACGTCGGCGGAGGTCACCCGCGTAACTGCGCTCTGGGACGCTTTGTATCAGGGCACGGCTTTAGCCGGGCCGATAGTGCAGAAAGAAGTCAGGGCTTTAGCCCCTGTGGCGGGAGGTTTGCAGGGGCTGAAGCCCACTTCAACGTTGGCGTCTGTAAGGCAGGACTAAAGGTCGTGCCCTGACGCTCCTTGAGAATTAGAGCCGAGGCCGGCGCGTCTTGAGGTTTCTATCCACTATCCACTAACCACTAGCCACTCTTCCTTCTCCCCCGCATCTCGCCGAGCAGCGCCTCGCGATCGGCCTCCGACAACGACCGGCCAATCGCCGGGAAAATCACTTCCTCCTCCAACTGCAGATGAGCGTTGAACATTTCTGACAACGCGCCGGTGATCGCGCACATTTCGCCCCCCGCATCGGCCAGTGCTGCAGGATTATTGCCGACCATTCGCAGCAGCGGCAGCAATCGCTCGAGCAGATCGTCGATGGCCATGTGCTGATCGTGCATGGCAGCGAGAGCATGGCGCACGCGCTCATCGGCAACCTGGCTCAGCCGTGGACGCAGGCTGTCTTCCTCGTCCGCTTCGTGCAGCGGCAGCGACACGGAATAGTACCGACAAACGGCTTCGGCAGCGCTGCGGATTTCGTCGTCTGTGGCTGCTTGCGCGTGCGCCAGCTTGGTTGCTACCGAGGTGAAGTGCCGAATGCGCTGATGGCAGCCGACCAGCAGGTCGACAGCATTCTCGGCTTTGGCGGAGGTGCGGGCGGGAGAAATCTGGTTCAACATCGGCATCTATTATGACAGCGAACTGCGCTGGCTTGCGCCGCAGAACTGAATTCCTCCGGCGCTATACTGCAAACAGTTCATGGAACCCCTCCGCACACTCGCTCACGTGGCGGATAACGCCACGCCGTCTGGCTTGGAAACCCCCGCAGCCGCGTACATCCCGGGTGTCGAAGAACACTGGCTGACCATCAACGGCGTGAGTTGGCGTTGCCTTCGCGCAGGCTCCGGGCCGGCTCTGCTGCTGGTACATGGCCTGATGGCCTACTCGTGGTCGTGGCGCTTCAATCTTCGCGAGCTGGCACAGAGCTTCACCATCTACGCTCCAGACCTTGCCGGCTGCGGATTCTCCCAACGCGACGATTCGCTCACCGGATCGCTGGAGAGCGATGCCGAAGGGCTGCTCGGGTTGATGGATCATTTCGGCGCCGAGCAGTTCAGCGTGATCGGCAGCTCTCGTGGAGGCGGCCTGGCGATCGTGCTCGCAGCGTCGTTGGCCAAGCGTGGAACCCTGCAGCGAGTGCCGCGCATGATCTTGTGCTCGCCGATCAACCCCTGGTCCAGCTTCGGCAAGCAACGCACGCGGTTGTTCTCCACAGTGCTCGGCCAGCTTTTCGTCATCCACGGCATACCATGGCTGCCGCCGCTTTTGGAGATGTATTACCGCAAGTTGTACGGCGATCCATCGCGCATCGCCGAGGGCAGTCTGGCGGGATATGCGGCAGGGCTGCAAGTGCCGCGCAGCTTCCATCATCTGGCGCGGGTGATGACGGTGTGGCACTCGGATCTGCGCCAGGTGGAAGCTAGCTTGCCGCTATTGCAGCAGCTTCCCATTCTGCTGCTTTGGGGATCGCGCGATGCGGCAGTCTATCCCTCGTCGGCCTACAAACTCGAACGCCGGCTGGCGAACAGCACTGTCTTGATGATGGACGGCGTGGGCCACCTGCCGTACGAGGAAGTTCCGGCGGAATTCAACCACATCGTCTGCGATTTTCTACTGCGCCAGATTCCCCGAACGCCGCTGGAGTTGGCATTCCAACAGCGCGCGGAACATGAGATCGAACGGGCACCGCAGCCCGAGACGGCTCGGGATACGCCGAACATCCTGTCGCGGCGCTAATCTCCCTTCCAATGGAAAGCGCCGGCTTGCGGCAATCCGACATGAGCCAGCACGCGGTTCACGAACTCGCGCGCAACCTCGTCGATCGAGGCCGGCTTGAAGTAGAACGCAGGAATGACCGGGAAAATCGTCGCTCCGGCTTCGGCTGCCAGGGTCATGTTGCGCAGGTGAATGCGATTGAACGGCGTCTCGCGAACGCACAGCACCAGCGGCCGGTTCTCCTTCAGACAGACATCGGCGGCGCGCTCGATCAGCTGATTGGCGATACCGTTGGCAATGCGTGCCAGCGTGCCCATGCTGCAGGGAAGGATGATCATTCCATCAGTGGTATAGGAGCCGCTGGCAACGTTTGCTCCGATATCGTCATTGTTCTGCTGGCGGATTTTCTGCGGCGCTCGTCCCAGCATCTTCGTGACCAGCTCGTGTCGCCCTGAAATTTCCAGTTCTTCCGCCATCACGCGCAGTCCGCTGTCCGAGACGATCAGATGGATGGCGCCGACCCGCTCGTCGCGTTCCAGCAGGTCGAGCAGAATCCGGGGAAAGATCGACCCGCTCGCGCCGGTGATGGCGACGGTCAGGGTTCGTGCCGATGAGGCCTGGTTAGGAAGCATGTCAGTCGGTGACGAGTCTCGGCTGCGCTCATCGTAACATCCGCCTGAGTTCGGGGAAGGTTGCCGCAGGTCGACAGCTTTGCATCAGGGCACGGCCTTTAGCCGGGCCGTCAACGTCTCATACGATGAAAGGGCTTTAGCCCCTGCGTCCTATAAATTCAGGGGCCTGACGCCCGTTCAGTGAGGAAGTCTCTTCGGCTCGACTGAAGTCGTGCCCTGATACAAACTGGTAATCTCAACACGGTTAAGCTTCGTTCATGAATTCTGATTCCATCAAGAAGCTGTTTCAACAGGTGAAGAAGGGCACGCTCTCGCCCGACGAAGCCGTGCAGCAGCTTCGTCACATGCCCTTCGAGGACCTCGGCTTCGCTAATGTTGATCATCATCGAGCCCTGCGCGTCGGCATGCCGGAGGTCATCTTCGGGCCCGGCAAAGAGCCGCTGCATCTGGCAGAGATCTTCAGCAAGCTGGCACAGCGCGGCAACAACGTGCTGGCGACCCGGGTGACGGAAGCGCAATTTCGGGCGGTGAAGCGCAAGCTGCGTCACGCCGAGTTTCATCTGCTCGCGCGCTGCATCACGCTGACTCAGGATGAAACGCTTCGCGGCAAAGGCAAGATCGTCATCGTCTCCGCCGGGACCAGCGATATTCCAGTCGCCGAAGAAGCGCTGGTCACCGCTCAAGTCATGGGCAACGAAGTGCAGCACCTTTACGACGTCGGCGTGGCCGGGATTCATCGCCTGCTGGCGCGCAAAGACGTATTGACCAAAGCGCGTGTCGTAATCGTCTGTGCCGGCATGGAAGGCGCGCTGCCCAGCGTGGTTGGCGGCCTGGTGGGCGTGCCGGTGATCGCCGTTCCTACGAGCGTCGGCTATGGCGCGTCCTACAAAGGCCTGACGGCGTTGCTGGGAATGCTGAACTCCTGCGCATCGAACGTGACGGTCGTCAACATCGACAACGGCTTCGGGGCAGGTTACGTGGCGTCGATGATCAACCGGCTGGAATAAAAACCTCGACCACGGATTTACACGGATGAACACAGATCAGAGAAGAGCGAAAAAGAAATCCGTGTCGATCCGTGGTTCAACGCTTTTCTACATCTTCGGCCCGCTGAAGCGGCTGGCAATGTCGACCGCCAAGCGAAACGGCTCGGTGATCGACTTGCCCACGGGCGATTCGACATCGCGTTGCTTCAGGGCCTCCAGCAGCTTCTCGGTAGGAATATTGCCGACCAGAACGTCCTGGGCGAAGGGACATCCACCCATACCACCGATCGCGGAATCGAAGCGTCGGCAGCCGGAGTCGTAGGCGGCCAGCACTTTGGCGATCGCATCATCGGGCCGGCTGTGGAGGTGAACCCCGATCTCGACGCCACGAAACCTGCCATAAACCTGGTCGAGCAGGTCGCCAATCTGCTCCGGCGTGGCGAGTCCCACCGTGTCGGCCAGCGAGATGGCTTGCAGATCCATCTCGGCCAGCAGGCTGATGCCCTCCACCAACTCCTCTAAATTCCAGAGATCGCCATAGGGATTGCCGAACGCCATCGAGACGTACGCCACGGTATCAAGTCCGCTGTCGTCGGCCTTCTGCTTGATCTTCTCCAGAATTTCGAGGTTCTCTTCCGGCGTCTGGTTTTGGTTCTGTTTGAGAAATGCCGGCGACAGCGAGTACGGGAACCCGACTGTGCGTACCGCGTCGGTAGCGATGGCACGCTCGGCTCCGCGCTCGTTGACGACGATGCCGAGGATCTCGACGTCGTCCGGCGGATCGAGTTCGCTCAGCACCGTTTCCGAGTCGGCCATCTGTGGTACGGCTTTCGGCGAGACAAAGGAAACCGCGTCGATGTGTTTGAATCCGGAATTGACGAGCGCCTGCAGAAACTCGACTTTGATCCGCGTGGGGATCTGGGCGGGCAAGCCCTGCCACGCGTCACGCGGGCACTCGACGAGTTTGATCGAAGCGGCCATTGGCAATTAGCGATTGGCCCTTAGCTGTTGGCTCTTGGCCAACACAAAAAGTCAAAGGCTCCTCGTGCAGAGGAGCCTTGATTGTAACTGTTCGTGAATTGAACGGGAGAAGCACTCACCATTCTGGCCAAAGGCTAATAGCCAAGGGCCAAATGCTAATTGCTAGTTGCTTTCTTTCGGAACCACCGAAACAAACTTGCCCATCGCGCCGCGGTCTTTGAACTCGAGGACGCCGGTGATTTTGGCGAAGAGGGTGTCATCTTTGCCGCGACCGACATTCAGGCCGGGCTTGATGCGCGTGCCCCGCTGCCGCACGATGATGGAGCCGCCGGGAACGAGTTGCCCGCCGAAAGCCTTGACGCCCAGCCGCTGCGCGTTAGAATCGCGGCCGTTTCTCGAACTGCCTAAACCTTTTTTGTGTGCCATATGTTTCTCTCGTCTCTCGGATGCCGTCCCTGCGAAACGGGCACCGTTCCCCAGCGCCTCCGCGCTGGGCTGAAATTGTTTGGCCCCTGAAGGAGCTCACGTTCAAACCATCTGCCTGAACGCAGCGCTAAAGCGCTGCCCTCCCAAAACCCAGTTGCCCGCAACGCGGCGCTGAAGCGCCGCACTACCCTAGTATTCTGCTTCACCGCTGGTGCGCCCGAAGCTTAACTCCGACAAGCGCTCCCGGAGCGAGGCCCACCAGTGCAGCAAATGGTTATCGAACCGCTTGATGGCCGTCATCGCAGCCATCATCAACTGACAGGTCAGCATTATGCTTTGTGCGCCCGGCCGTCGATGCTGATGCCGGTAATCTTCACGGCAGTGTAGGCCTGGCGATGTCCCTGCAACTTCTTGTATTGCTTCTTGCGCTTATAGTGGAAGACCAGCACCTTGTCGCCGCGCCCCTGCTCCACGACCTGTCCGGTCACGAAGGCGTTTTCGGGCTTGCTCAGCTCGCCATCTTTGCCGCTGAAGGCCAGAACTTCGGCGAACTGCACTTCGGCGCCGCTTTCCTGCGGCAGCTTCTCGACTTCGATCACGTCCCCGGGGGCGACGCGATACTGCTTTCCACCAGCGCGGATGACCGCGTACATGGCAATCTCCTGAACGTAAGCTGTGGCGCTGCTCAGCCGAAGCTGCCGGAGCCTTTCCGGTGGCGCTCAACTCGTTTGTGCACTTACACTTACCAGCGCCAGGAAGAAGATCTTCACGGGACCAGGTGTCCCGGTCCGCTGGGTGCTCCTGCTGGAGCACAGTGGTACAGGCAAACCATAGAAGTTTAGCGTGTTTGGGCGGCAGAGGTCAACCGGGGTGGGTGTTTGCTGACTCGCTGTTTTCCAACGGGCCCTGGGTCCATCTGTCTTTAGAATAACCCCATGCCTCTTCTTCGCAGCATCGGCACGACGCTGGAGATGATCAAGTGGGAGCACTCGTTTCTCACGCTCCCGTTTGGGCTGACTGGAGCGGTGCTGGCGGCGCGAGGCATTCCTTCGGCGCGAACCCTGCTGTGGATCTGCGTTGCTTTAATCGCCGGGCGCTCGGCGGCGATGGCGTTCAACCGGCTCGCCGATGCCGATATTGACTCCGCTAACCCGCGCACCAAAACGCGCGCCTTGCCTGCCGGCAAGCTGTCGCGAGAATTCGTCGCCGGCTTCGTTCTTATGACCTCGGCGATTCTGATTTTCGCTGCGTGGCAACTGAATCCGCTGGCGTTTCGGCTGTCGCCGGTCGCGCTGGCGATCGTGTTTCTGTATTCCTATACGAAGCGCTTTACTCGCTGGTCGCACGTGGCGCTCGGGCTGGCGATGGGCATTGCCCCGGCAGCAGCCTGGGTCGCGGTCCGCGGCTCACTCGATCCTCGCATTCTCCTGCTTACGGCGACGGTGGTTTTCTGGGGAGCCGGCTTCGACATTCTCTACGGCTGCCAGGATTACGATCACGATTGCTCGGCTCAGGTCTATTCGGTGCCGAAGGCCTTCGGCATTCGCAATGCACTGCGGATCGCGCGGGTGTTGCATGTCATCGCCTTTCTTCTACTCGTCTGGATGGTGCTGGCCTTCGGGTTAGGAAAGATTGCGATGGCGGGCGTGATTATCGTCGGGCTGCTGCTGATTTACGAGCACTCGCTGGTCAAGTACGACGATCTCAGCCGCCTGAATGCCGCGTTCTTCACCATGAATGGCTTTATCTCGATGGGGTTCCTGTTCTTCATCGCGGCGGATTTGTTGGTTTGAAAAGGCTCGCTCGGGTTCCCGATGTCTTCCGCGCGGATTCATCCGCCTGGTGCCGATGCATTATTCACTTTTCGTCATGACCCGCGGAGGGATCTTGGCCGCCGGGCTCAAGGATTGCACCGTTGATCCCAGCGCGATGCTCGCCACAGTAACGATTGCGAGAAATGGAACGAAGAGACGTCTGGTGATTGTGCGTGCTCTCCCAAAAC
>Ga0335077_10005656_pt1 | contig 15368 bp, 15 predicted proteins | sample Lox_Sample_31_FD_207151 | JGI IMG/M metagenome (GOLD analysis project Ga0335077, IMG submission 207151) | Soil microbial communities from Loxahatchee National Wildlife Refuge, Florida, United States - Lox_Sample_3.1 | ecosystem: Environmental > Terrestrial > Soil > Wetlands | place: USA... | reverse complement strand
GGTCCAGAGTTCTTGCGCATAGCCCAGATCCTTTGGCTTCTGGCATGCCAAAGCCACCACCCAGGCTCGCGCCTCGGGCGTCATCGCCGGGCGACGGCCACGCCCCGGCAGGTCGGCTAGCGCCTGCTGTACGCCTAACTCCAGGGCTTTGTTGATGCACCGCTCCACCCGTGGGCGATTCGTTGCCAAAGTTCTGGCGATTTCGGAAACGGTATTCCCAGCGTGATAGCGCAACAGGATAGCAGCCCGTTGCACGCGGCCGGCCGACTCGCTCCTGGATTGCGATAGGGAGGTCAGCGCCTCCACCTCGCTCTCACGCAGCTTCAATCGAGCGCGACGGCTAACGAAAGGCAAGTGGCAAGCCTCCTCGTAATGGTATACGAGAAGCTTACACCACAATGTTTAGTATTGCAATATTATTTTGGAATCACTATACTAGACTAGACTAGGCGGCAGCCAAGGCCTTCACTCGGCGCTGCAGGTTGGACTTGTACCGCGCCGCCGTATTCTTCTTGATAATGCCCTTCTTGGCTGAGCGGTCGATCATGGAAAAGGTCTTCGGCAGCAGATCCGCCACAGCCTTGGCATCTTTCGAGGCCAGCGCGCGCCGCATGGCGCGAACTTGGCGGCGCAAACGGGTGGTGTTCTGGCGGTTGAATTCGATCCGCTTTTCGTCTTGTCGCACGCGCTTCAGCGCGGAAAAATGATTGGCCATCGGGAAACAGACTGATCCTTACAAGAGATTCGTAACAAACAGGATACCGCACTTCCCCCGGCCGGTCAACTTCCACGTGCCAGCGAAATTCGCGCCATGCGTATTGCGCCCGCCTGAGCCGTGCGCTATGCTGGAATTGAACGTGGATTGATTTAGGGCCTGTCGGCAGGCCCAGCTAATTGCAACCACGCTAAAAAGTGCTAAAGGCGAGTCGGTCTGTTCGAAGTTCTTGACCCTGGGAGCCTTTGGCCCCAGGGTTTTTTCGTCTGGGCCGTTCCCGCCGGATGCTTGGAGGTGAAGATGAGCGTCTGGTCCACAGCCTCTTCCGCGCGCGTCCCGCTGGCGGGAGCCGAAGGGGCTCTAGTATCCGTGTCGGTCTGCGTGGAACCTTCCCGCCTGGAGCAACTCTTGGATGCCCTGGCGCACCTAGAGTTTCCGATCAACCCCCAGCTTTATCATGAGGCGGTGCTGGTGTACCAATACCCGGACAACCACGAGGAGATCCACCCCACCACACTGGTGGAGTTTCCAGCGTATGAAGACCGCCTGTCCGAGATTCGCGGCGTGCTTGCTACGCTTGGCCTAACTGCCGAGGCGATGCAAGCCACTCCCATGCTGGATTTCATTCGGAGCGAGGAGAGCCCCGCACCGGCGCCCGCCGGCAGCTCTTACCGCTCGGTCCGCCGCAAGCACGCAGGCGCGGCGGCGGCCTGATCGCTAGAGATTGAACGGAACGCGCCGCTCGCGGTTCAATTGCGCGCTGAAGTCGCGATCCACCGAGTCGAGCGGAGCCTGCTTCTCTTTGTGGTCGGTATCCAGGTAATGCAGCGTTCCGCCGTCGGTCCAATAGGTCATGGCGGCGCGGATGGTGCGGTCTTTGAACGCGATCAGGTACAGCACGGGCCGGTTTTCCTGTGGCGGCGGCAGACCGTAGTCCGCCGGCTGGTTGTACTCATGCATTACAGGGCGCGCCGTCTCGATGACCACCGGAGCCGTCTGTGCGGGTTGCGGATAGACTACGGTGATGTTCGGCGAGGGGGAATACTCCTGCACCCCGGGCGCGTAGCCGTAGTCATAAGACCCGTCCCAAGAACCCCAATAGACCGGCCAGCCCCAATAGCCGTAGCCGTAACCGTAGCCATAACCGAATCGGTGTCCGTAGTATCCGTAGTGCCCGTAGTGCCCATAGTAGCCGCCGGTGTGCCCGCCGTAACCGCCGTGCATCCCGCCGGCGTGCATACCGCCGCCCGTGTGTATTCCACCACCTCCACCGCCGTGGCGTTGAGCAAACGCTCCGGACGCCAGCAGACTGCAGATGAGCAACTGCGCGATCCGTTGCATAAGAGTTCCCTGCTCGGAGCTTACCGCCAAAACGGCGGCCCCGCAACCCCAGCACGGACCAGCACGGACCAGGAGGGTACCGCAACAATCTTGGGATTACTAGCGTGCGCCTATTGTGCGACGTTGGCGGCCAGTGCCTCCACCACTGCGATGTTCTGAAGCAACTCTTCCGGCAGTGCATGCCTGGATCCCAGATAGCCGGGGCTGTTGTACGAAATCCACACCGTGCCCGCGCCATCCTCGGCGACCAGGATTTTCAGCGGAAGATCGATGGCGACGCTGGGCGAGGCGAGCATGAGAGGTGTGCCCGCCTTGGGACTGCCAAACACCAGAAGCTTGGTGGGAGGCATCCTCAGGCCGGCCTTCTCGGCCTCCCCGCTGTGGTCCACGACAGTAAAAAGCTTGACGCCTTTGGCTCGCAGCAGCTCCTCGATCTTGCCGACCGTTTGGTCAACCGACTGATGGCTGCGAATGGTGACGATTCCGTTGGTGCCAGCCGGCGACATAGACTCCCCCTTTACGCGGCGCCTGCCAGGGAACGCGCCGGCACCGCGGAAAAACAGCGTGACCAGCCCTTCGGCCATAGTGGGATGCGTGAAAACAGTCGCGCAGCGCGATGTATGGCATCTTCGCCAGCATGGCCGTTTGCACCACCGCCACTATTTCGCCCGCCTGCGGTCCTAAGGCAGTGAAACCCAGAATCTCGTCGCCGTCGGCGCTGATGAGGGCTTTCAAGAATCCGCGCGTCTCCGAAAGGGTGCGCGTGCGCAGCACCTGGCCGATGTCGATGCGAACGCGCCGGTAGGCGCGCCCCGAATGGGAAGCCTCGTTCTCGTTCAAGCCCACCCGTGCCAGTTCCGGGTCGGTGAACATACAGAAAGGGATAAGCCGGCCGCGCGTACTTCGCGCCGCGCCGCGCCAGTTGTCGCGTACAATCCGATAATCGTCGAAGGCCACGTGCGTGAAATGAGGGCTGCCGGCACAATCTCCCATGGCCCAGACGCCCTCTGCGGTGGTTTCCAGGCGCTCATTCACCCGGATATATCCGCGCTCGCCCACCTCGACGCCGGCGGTTTCGAGTCCGATGCCTCGAGTATTGGGGATCCGCCCGGTGGCGACCAGTATGTCGGTGCCTTCGAAAACGTGCGGTCCCTGCGAATCGAGCGCGCACCCGAATGACCTTCGACGGCGGTCACCTTGGTTTGGAGTTGCACTTCGATTCCGTCCTCGCGCAAGAATTGGAGGACGGCGGCGGCGACGTCGGCGTCTTCACGGCTGAGCAGTTGTGGGCCGCGTTGGAGGATGGTGACGCGGCTGCCGAATCTGGCAAACGCCTGGCCCAGCTCGAGTCCCATGTAGCCGCCGCCCAGCACGAGCAAGTGTTCCGGAAGACGGTCGAGTTCCATCGCTTGGATGTGCGTCAGCGGCTTGGCGTCCACGAGTCCAGGCACATCCGGAATGGCCGCGCTGGTGCCCGTGTTGAGGCAGACGCGATCGCCATACAACGTGCGCGTGTCCCCGCTGTCCAGGTGGACTTCGATGGTCTTCGCCGCGACAAACCGGCCTTGGCCCATGATCAACTCGGCGCCGCTGGCGTGGTACCGATCGAGGTGCATGGCGACCAGGCCCTCCACCATCTGGCGCTTCCGGTGGCGCACGGCTGCCATATCCACCATGGCCCGGCCGGAACGCACACCGAATTCAGCGGCGCGGCACGCAAAATCGGCAACCTTGGCGCTGTGGATGATATTCTTGCTCGGCAAGCAGGCGATGTTCGGGCAAGAGCCGCCGATCAAGCCGCGCTCGATCACGCCGGTTTTCAGGCCCTCTTTGGCGGAGGTCCATGCAGTAAACTTTCCCGCTTCGCCGCTTCCCAGCACCAGGACATCATAGTGTTCAGAGTTACTCATGACTGCCTCCAAGTCCGTAAGCACTCAGTAGTCAGATGCACCTCCCGGTGAGGGCGTTTTGCGTGTTCCGGCGAAATATGATGCGATTGTGCTGGATCGTCCAGAACAATTTCCGGATCGGTTCCGCACTTTGACGATTGCGCTCTCAGTCGGGATCGATTATCGTGATGGAAATAGCAGTCAGGAGGTTCCCATGGGATCACGCCGCGAGTTTATTAAGGCCGGGGCCGCTGCCAGTGCGTTCTCCGTAGCCCGCGTTTGGGCGGCGAGGACATCCGAGAGGGGTTTTCCGATCGACGAGTTCGAGAGCCGCATCGCCCGGCGCGACTTCCGTGACATCACCAAAGATGTTTTGCCCACGCCTGCCATGATTGTCGACCTGGACCTGTTCCAGCAGAACATCGCCCGCATGGCGCAGCAGGCCAAGTCCACCAACATCAACGTGCGGCCTCACGTGAAGGTTCACAAAAGCGTAGACGCTGCCAGGCGTCAAATCGCGGAGGGCGCCATCGGGCTCACCTGCGCCACCATCGCCGAGGCCGAGCTATTTTCGGGCGCCGGCATCCGAAACGTGTTGTGGACCAAGCAGCCAGCCAGCGTCAACAACATCCAGCGCGCCGTGGCGCTGTCGAAGAAGGACTCCACGTTCATGTTCGTAGCGGATGACCCGTTGGTAGTCGACTGGGTGGAGGAAGCCGCCGCCGCCCGCAACACCAAGGTGCGAATTGCCGTCTCGGTATACGCGAGCATGGCGCGCCAGGGAATTGAAAACGGCCAACCCGCTTTGGAATTGGCGCAGAAAGTGGCCGGCTCGAAACATGCGCGGTTCGAGGGCTTTATGGCTTACTCGGGCAACGCCGCGCACACGAAGATCTGGGAGGCGCGGCGGAAGCGTTCGTCCGACGATCTGGCCGGAGCGCGCGAGACAGTGGCCTTGGCGCGCAAGTCCGGCCTGCCCGTGAATTTCGTAAGCGGCGGCTCGACGGGAACCTACAATATCGATCACGAAACCGGACTGACCGAGCTCGAGGCCGGCTCGTACGTCTTCATGGACACGGCTTACTTTTCAATCGGCGGCAAGGAAGATGATAAGGTCTATGGAGACTTCAAGGGCGCCCTTACCATACTTACAACAGTAGATAGCAAGCGGCATCCCAACCTCGCTACTACGGATTATGGCAACAAGGCGATGACTCGTCCGACCGACCAGGTGAAGGGGATGCCGTGGTTGCAAGTGGGCACGCAAGGCGCCGAGTACGGCTCTCTTCAATGGGCCGATGCGGACAAAGACCTCAAGCTCGGCGATCGTGTGGAGATCTACTGCACCAACCTGGACATGAGCACCAATGCCTTTGACCGCTACTTCGTCGCCAAAGGCGACCAGGTTGTGGACGTCTGGCCCATTATGGGCCGCGGCGGCCCGGCGCAGCGGTAATCCCTTACCGCGGCTTGCGATCACTGTTTGGCGGCCCTCGCCGCGAGCGCTCTCCAACTGACTAAAGTCACGGCGTTATCCTTGAGCGCCTGGCGGAACTGCGCTCCGGTAATCACATCGAAGTCCCGCTGGCGCCAGGCGCTTCCATAGGCGGGGTGCCCGGCGGTGATGGCCTGCATCTCCGCATCGTCGTGGGCCAAGTGCACGATAAGCTCGGTCAAGCCTGGCTTCAGCGATCGAACCGTCTTCAAATAGAACTCCGTCCACTCCTCCGGTTTGCCGCCGGCCGCCATGGCGATCGAGTCCGGCATGATGTCCGTCTCCTTCAGCATCGCCAGCATGGCCGCGGGCGCGCCCGCCTGCCGCATAGCCAGAAACGGCAGGCCGTATGCGTGCGCCACCTTCACGTAAGCCGCAAAATACGCCGGGGTGAACAGCGTGCCCATGTGACTGTCCAGGTGCGTGGGCTTGATCCCCACCTTCAGCGCGCGCTCCACCTGCGCCCGGATCTCCGCTTCCACCTCCGCCGGTTGCGCGTGTGCCAGTACCGGCGGAACTTCCGGCCACAGGCTGCCGTCCGGCGCGAGCAACCCCGGCAGCGATTCACGCGACACCGGCCCCCAGCGATACTTCGCCCACTCGCTGGTCAGCGTCAGATGCAACCCCAGGTCCGCATCGGGATGCGCCTTGGCGTAGTCGGCCACCTCTGTCAGCCACGGGCAAGGCACCATGATGCTTGCCGAACTGGCCGCCCCTTGATCCAGGGCCGCGAAACTGGCGCTGTCTTCAGAGTGGCTCACCGCCAGGTCATCCGCATGCACGATCAGCAGCTTTGCCCCGGCAGGATATCCCAAGCGTTCGGCGGCGTTTTGCGCCGGAGCGGGAACGCAGGCAAGTGCCAGCAGGACTCCCAACTCCATCGGAAGCCATCGTCGCATCGTCACCTCCTGAAGTCTTCTAGCAGCCGGCATGCATCAGCTGAGCATGGCGGCCATCTTGTCCGAACGCGCGATATCCCGCGGTGTGCGGCCCTGTTTGTCCCGCCGCCGCGGGTCCCCGCCGGCGTCCAGCACCGAGCGCAGCATCCGCACGTTGCCGCGCGAGGCGGCCTGATGCACGGCAGTCCAGCCGCCGTCATCGGCGACATTCGGACTGGCGCCGCGCTCCAGCAGCCACATGGTCTGCGGCATCTGGCCCCAGCGGATCACATCGTTGAGCAACGGCTTGCCGTTGGCCGTGGCACGGTCGATTGCCGCGCCGTGATCGAGCGCGGATACGGCCAGTTCGTAGTGGCCGCCCCACACCGCGTGGCTCAAGGCTCCGGTGGCGTCCGCGCCGCGATCCAGCAGCAGATCAAACATGGCCCTGTTCTTTCTGCCCGCCGCAAAATGGGCGGCGTCCACATCGGTTGCCCAGGAACGCGTTTTAGCGTCGACCTCAGCGCCGGCATCGATGAGCAGGCTGGCAATCTCTAATTGCGCTCCGTTCGCCATCCGCGAACCGGCCGCGCACTGCAACGCGGTCAATCCTCCGCCGTCGCGCGCACGGGCGAAATCCGGCTGCGCGCGCAACGCCTTTTCCACCAGTTTGCGGTCGCCGAGCGCCGCGCCGGCGAAGCCATCGATCTCAGCTCCCCCCGCGCGCAGTATCTTCACGTATTCCGGCGAGCCTACAAACGCGGCGACGATGATGGCACGCGCCGAAGGCCACGCACCGAGTTGCTCGGGATCGGCGCCGTTCGCGAGCAGCCATTCCAGGCACGCCAGGCGCTCTGGCGCCGGTTTCCCGGCGGCGGCATGCGGTTCTTCCTGAAGCAGCGCGTGCAGCGGGCGGTAGTTGCGCCACTTTGCATTGAGGTCCGCGCCGGCTCCTTTCAATAAGGCCAACGCAGGCTGGTTTGCCGAACCGCCGGCCTGCACGACCACGCGCGGGTGGCGCGCCGCTTTGGGGTCCAAGCGCACGGCCGCGCGAATGGCCTTCAGGTCGCCCGCTCGCAACGCCTCGATCAATTCCTTCATGTCAAGCCACGCCCGCCTCCGCCTTTTTGCCATCCAGCAGGCCCGCCGCGCGCAGCACGCGGCGCACCTTCTTGGGCGAGATGGAGAGCCGCGCCGCGACGCGCGAGACCTTGCGTTCCTCGCGTTCCCACACCTTTGGAATGATAATATGCGCGAAGTCTTCTGTGATCTGCTGGAAAGTCTTATCGCCAATGATGCCCTGCGACCACTCCTGCAAGGCCATATCCACGGGGCCGCGGCGCAGGATGCGGGCGCGCAGGATCTGCAGGTCGTTCCAGATGTAATCGGGGCCTTTCGGCTTGAGCAGCGCCGCCGCCGAATCGCAGCACTGGCGGGCCAGCTCCACATTATTGAAGAAGTCGTTGGAAACGGTCATCCCCTGCCAGACCAGCGCGCGCGCCAGCAGGCGGCGGTTCTGGGTGTGCCTGGCGAAGGACACGGCTTCGCTCGCGAAGTCGTGGGCCAATTGCGCGTGACGGCTGGCGCCGCCGGCCTCTTCGATCTGCTCTTCGAACTTGGCGTTCTCGACTATGCATTGCAGGATGCGGGCGCGCGCCATTTGCAGGTAATCGGCCTTAGGCTCGCCCAGGTGGAACGCCAGCGCGGCGTCGGAAGCGGCGCGGTCCAGTTCGCCGCTGTCCAGGCTGAGGAACCCGCGCAGGATGTGGACAGCGCCCATGCCGCGGTGGTTCTCCTGGCTCTCGTAGATGGCGGCGGCATGCTGCAATTGTTCCAGGGCCTGCGCACGCAGGCGGTCGCAGCGCGCGCGGTCGCGAGCGGCCTCGGCCGCGGCGGCGTGGTCGCGTGCCGAGCCTTTGCGCGTGGCGACGGCCGCATCGATCTTGCGCTGCAATTGAAGGCACATGAGGCGCTCGGCGGAAGCCATGTTCACCAGTGAGCGGGCCAGGTGGGGGTGACGGGGGCTGCGTTTCTGATACTCCTCCATAGCTTTCTTGAAGTATTCCAAGGCGCGTTCGTAGCGGGCCTCGCGCCGCGCGATGCGTCCGTAAGCAGACTGGATGTTGCCGCGATTCACGAAATCGTCGGTCTGGCTGAGCGCGGCCTCGGCTTTGTGCAGAATGCGCGCGGCCTCCTGGAGCCTCCCTTTCTGGAAAGCCAGCCAGCTTTCCAGCACCTGCATCACGGCGGCCATCTTGTCATAGCCGAGTTCCTGCGCGAGCTCGCGGCCCTTCTCGGTGAAGCCGAGCGCGTCGTCATAACGCCCCTGGCTGCGCAGGCAGCGGCCGATCCAAAAGTTGGAGATGGCCAGCATCTCGCGGTCGCGCACTTCCTCCTCGACCGATTCAACGAAAGCGAAGTGCCGGATGGCGGCGTCGAAATGCTCGGCATTCATGGCCATCAGGCCTTCCGCCATGCGCAGGTGCAGGTAGTCGATCAACGGCAGCGCGGCGCGGGACTCTTTGGGGAAGCGCTGCAATAGGCATTGGATCAATTGTGGGCCGTCATAGCCGATATCGACCCACTGCGCCAGGTATCCTAACAGGACACCGGCGCCCTTGGCGGGGGGGGCGAGCGCTTCGATCAGGCCGCGATTGGCCTCCAGGCATCGCATCCCGTTATCCAGGCGGCGAAAGGCGATATCCTGACGGAGCTGATCGAGCAGCGCGCCGTAATCCGGAGCGGCGGGCATCACTCAAAGTATGCGCGGGCAGCGGTCCGATGTCCAGCCCAGCGCTGCGGCGCTAGCGGGTCAGTTTGAAAACCAGGGACCCGCCCCGGAACAGCGTGCCGGTCGCAGTGCATAATCCAGGCTGCACCCAAGCAGAGAGTTTCAAAATACGGGCCTTCTGTTGTATTCGGCTCGAATATCTCTAAAGTAAAATCGGTTTTGTATGCTGAGCATTCCAGTCATGGTTCGTTCGCTCCGCAGCAATCGAGGGCTCACATTTTTGGCCGTCGTTGCCTTAGCTCTTGGGATCGGAGCGCACACAGCTTTGTTTACGGTGGTCAACTCGCTTGTGCTGCATCCGTATCCGCTGCCCGAAGCCAATCGACTGGTTGCGATATTGGAACGCGAACCTAACGATAGTTGGCCGCGCGTCGCTCCCGCCGACTATTTCGATCTAACCTCCCACGCCGCGAGTTTCTCTGCGCTCGCGGCGTGGCGTGGTAGCTTCTCCACGCTGACGGACGCCGGCGCCACGGATCAGATCTGGAGCGTCGCCGTGTCTGAGCATCTTATCGATTTACTGGGCGCGAAGCCGGCACTCGGGCGCGGCCTGCAGGCGGAAGACTACATGCCATCGGCGTCACGAACGGCGCTCCTGAGCCACCGGGAATGGCTGAGCCGATTTGCGGGCAATCCGTCAGTAGTCGGCCGCACTATATCGGTGGATGATCAGCCTTACGCCATTGTGGGTGTGATGCCGAAGGGCTTCATCCTACCCGGTTATCGTCGCTCCGATCTCTTTTTGCCGTTCCGCCCAGACCACGACGATCAAACCGAGCGCAACAACCGAAGCCTTTACGTCTGCGGGTTGTTAAAACCTGGGGTTTCATTTCAACAAGCGGCCTCCGACCTCCAGGGCGTCACCCGGCGCCTGCTCCCCCAGTGGGCGCGCGAAGTTCAAGGCCGTGAGATCTACGCAAAGTCGTTCCGGGATTACATTTCTGAGGATAGCCGCCCGGCACTGCTAGCGCTATTGGGAGCTTCCGCGTTCGTCCTGCTCATTGCAGCCGCCAATGTTGCCGCGCTTCTCTTAGCAAAGACCGTGGTGCGGCGCCACGAAATCGCAATACGGCGTGCGTTGGGCGCGTCGAGCGCTGATATCGCCGTGCAATCATTGGCCGAAAGTCTCATGATCGCTCTGCTCGGAGGGATTGCAGGCGTACCGGTCGCTGCCGCCGGAATTCCGTTGTTGCTCAGGTTGATACCACCTGACCTGCCGATCGTCGGCCTGGAAAATGCGCACTTGAATCTTAACGTTTTCGCCTTTGCGTTTGCCCTGACCCTAGCATTGGCACTCTTATTGGGCGTCGTTCCCGCCCTTTCCGCTTCTAAATCGGATCTCAATGACGTACTACATCAGGGCGGGCGATCAGCAACGCTCGGTCGAAGAGGTCGCAGGCTCCTCCGATCGCTGACTGCGATGGAGGTCGCTCTCGCAGTGGTTTTAACAGCCGGAGCCGGACTGATGATTTCAAGCCTTGAGCGGCTCCTTAGCGCAGATCGAGGCTTTGAGCCGGAGCACGTATTAACAATCCAGGTCCCGACGGTGGGACAGCGATTCGAAAAGGAAGCTCGTCAGAAGCAGTTGTATGCAGACCTGATTCGGCGGATCAACCTGATTCCTGGTGTACAATCCGCGGGCTTCGTGAACGTGCTGCCGTTAAGCGGGGCGGACGTCACCACGCAGGTTTTTCTCGAAGGCCATGCTGAGCACGATCCCGCGGAGTTGCTCATGTACGCGGTCAGCCCTGGCTACTTCCGCGCGATGGGAATACGCTTGGTTGAAGGTAGGTTTTTTAACGACGACGACGGAGCTATTAGCGGCCCGTGGCCGGTCATTGTGGATCAAGTCTTCGCACGCCGTTACTGGCCCGGTGAATCTGCAATCGGAAAACGAGTTCGGCAGGCTGGTGGTCATCGGCCGAATCCTTGGCAAGTGATCGTTGGCGTAGTCGGCGACACCCGGCATACCAGTCTCAGGGAGTCGGCGCGTCCCTCGCTCTATTATTATTACCAGCGCTACATCGGCCCGACATTTGTCGCCACAATGGTCGTCCGAACCAGTGCCGATCCGGTCACGCTGGTCAGAGCGGTCCGGCAAGCGGTTGCCGAGACGGATCCCGCACTTCCTATCTCCAGGGTGGCACCGATGGTGCAGGTTATGGACGATTCGTTATGGCAGAACCGGCTCTCAACTGCCCTCCTCTCGATGTTTGCGGCGCTCGCGATGGTTCTGGGTGCAATCGGGATTTACGGAACTCTGTCGTATGTGGTTCAGCAGTCACTTGCAGAAGCGGGAATTCGGCTGGCTTTGGGAGCAACTCCCGTCCGCATCTTGCGCTTAACGCTAAGTGGCGTCATGGTACCGGCGCTCGGGGGCACGTTCCTTGGTGTACTCGGAGCAGCAGCCCTCACCCGATTCATCGGCAATTACCTCTACGGTCTTACTGCTACTGACCCAAAGATGCTCGCAGCCTCGGTTGTGATTCTGCTGGTTGTAGCGCTCATTGCCAGCATCGTCCCCGCGCGGAGAGCATCCTTTGTAGATCCGATGACCGTGCTTCGACATGAGTAAGTAGTGGTCGCGACCGGGAAGTTTGGCGTACCGAATTAGATGTTTACGCTCACCGATGATGACTTCCAGCATGATCTTGCGTAATTGGGTCGACGGACCTACTTGTCACCCACCATACTCCCGGTTCAGATCCCACCTCCCGATTTAAAGGCCACGCGAAGCGTCCGCCGCGGCAGCGGCCTCTTCGCCGACCCGTTCGCGTGAGCGCGTTCGAACCCGCCTGCAAAATCTACATTGGTGTTCGCGGCTGGATTCGCAGAAGCGGGGGCCTCTGAACCGCACGTCCTTTAGGCGACGGATAATAGCTCAGTGGAGCACCGCAAGATCGAGCTGGCGCAGCCTTTCGGGATCGGCTACCAATTCGATCCGAACGATCTTGCCGTTCTCGACAGTGCAGAGCAGCGCCCTGGCAAGACGGCCACGTGGCGCCAACAAGGCGCCCACGTTGCCGTTCACCAGCGCGAGTTCAACGAAGCGGGCGCCCTTGGCATAGGCGAGCGCTTGCCTGGCCCAGTTCTGCGCACCGCGGAATTCTGCGGGGCCTCCCGGCGCCATGGCGGCCTGGTCGATACGGACTACAACTTCGGGATCGAGGACCGCAACCATCGCGTCGAAGTCACCGGCTCGCACTGCCGCGAGAAAGGAGCCGACCACCTGCCGCTGCTCGGCGAGGCCGGCGTCGGGAAGCACTTCGGCGCCCCGCACCCGGCGGCGTGCCCGGCTGGCCAGTTGCCTGGCAGCGTCCACGGAGCGGCCCACGATTGGGGCGATTTCGTCGAAGGGCACGGCGAACATGTCATGCAGCACAAAGGCCAAGCGCTCGGCGGGGGCCAGCCTATCGAGCACGACGAGTACAGCCAGTCCAACCGAGTCGGCCAGGAGCGCTTCCTGCTCGGGATTGGCTTCGTCGCCGCGGGCGGGAGTCTCTGGCAGTTGCGCGCCCAGGGACTCTTCGCGGCGGGAGGCACGCGAACGCAGCATATCGAGGCACACGTGCGCGACGACCGTGGTCAGCCATCCTCCGAGATTGCCGATGCCGTCCGCGCCAGTGCGGCTCAGCCTCATCCAGGATTCCTGGACCGCGTCGTCCGCTTCGGCCAGCGACCCCAGCATACGGTAGGCGACCGCGCGCAAATGGCTGCGGTTCTCCTCGAAGCGCTCGGCCAGCCATTGCTGCTCAGGCATGGCTCGCTCGCCCCAGTTCCAGAACTCTAAGAGCGCGATCGGGCGGTCGCAGCGCCCAGGAAGCCGCGGCCAAAACGGCAATCAAGGCAGGCGCCAGGAAGCCGCCGTCGCCGCAGACGATGTGCGACGCGACGGCTCCGGTCATGTCGAAAATGATTCCAGCGTACGCCCACTCTTTCAGGCGCGGATATCCGGGAACGAGAAGGGCGATAGCGCCAAGCAGTTTCCAGACGCCGAGAATGGTCAATACATAGATGGGGTAACGGAGGTGTGTTATGATCCCGACGGCGTAGTGGCTGCGCGTCAGGTCCAAGGCGCCGCCGACCAGCAGCTCCAAGGCGAGCAGCGCGGTGGTCACCCAATAAGCAAGTGTCTTCGATTTCACGCTGTGTTTCCTTTCCAAGCCGGCCCGCGGTCACATTAGCTGGCCGCGATCCGTCATGGTAGTGACGAGCGAAACTCAGTCATTGTGACAAGGAGAGGAATAGCGATGCAAGCACGAATGAATAACCCAGCCATGGTCCTTCCGGAAGCCATGCAGGCTTTACTGGCGCTGGGGAAAGCCTCGGAGCAAGGCGGCGTTTCCGCCACGACGTTAGGGCTCGTACACCTCCGCGCGAGCCAGATCAACGGCTGCAGTGTGTGCGTGGACATGCATGCCCGCCAGCTCAAACGGGCCGGGGAGAGCGACGAGCGGCTTTTCGCGGTGGGGGCGTGGCGGGATGCGCCCTATTTCAACGAGGCCGAGCGCGCGGCCCTGGCACTCACCGAGGCAGTCACGCGGTTGAGCGACCGCAGCGATCCGGTGCCGGATGAGATCTGGGAAGCGGCGGCGCGGCATTATGACGAGCGCGGGCTGGCCGCTTTGCTGATCGGAGTCGTGGCCATTAACTCGTGGAACCGTCTCAACGTGGCGACCCGGCAGGTGGCGGGTGAGTGGGTCAAGTCGGCGGAGGCGCGGAACTGGGTAGAGAAGGGCTCTGCGCATCTTGCCAGCGGCGGGGGCCGCCGGTAGCTGCAGGAGGCGGTGTCGGCGCGGGCGGCGTTGTAGCTGCCTGAGCCTTTCTAACAGAAATGAGGTAGCACCGGGCGCGTCATTTGGCCATTAACTCGAGGACCGAGGCAGTGAGCGCTATGGCCCCTGCGCGGATGGCGGGCTCCGGAACCGGGTAGAAGAGGCTCGAGTGCAGCGAGGGCAAGGGCGTTCCGGTACGGCGGCTCTCTTGCAGTTTGGCGGGATCGGCAGCGCCCAGCCAGAGCATCACGATCGGAATCTGATGGCCCTCCAAACCGAACAGTCCGAAGTCTTCACTGGCCATTATGGCTTTGCCGTCGAGAACATTGGCCGAGCCCAGGGCCGCGCTGAGCGGCTCCTTCAGGCGCGCTGCCAGCGTGGGGTCATTGTAGGTCACCGGAACTCCTTCGTCAGGATTGAAGCTGACGATGGGCGCGCGGTCCTCAGGGATTCCGGCCATCAGCGCTACGCCGCGAGCCGTGCGCTCGATGGCGGCCAGGGTGTGGCGGCGAACGTCCTCACTGAAGGCGCGAGTAGTGAGTTGCAACTTCACCTCGTCGGGGATGATGTTGTGCTTGGTACCGCCGTGGATCGAGCCAACGGTCACTACGGCGGGGTCTTGCGGCGCGGTCTGGCGGCTGACGATGGTTTGCAGAGCGAGCACGAACTGGGCGGCTGCCACGATGGGGTCCTTGGTGGCTTCGGGCCGCGAGCCATGGCCGCCCAAGCCGCGGATGGTGACATCGACCGAATCGGAACTCGACAGGACGGGTCCGCCGACCACGGCCACCATACCGGCGGCGACTTCGGGATTGTCGTGCTGCGCCAGGCAATAGTCAGGTTTGCCGAACCGCTCATAGAGACCGTCGGCGAGCATGGCGCGTGCGCCGCCCACGCGCTCTTCAGCCGGTTGGCCGATCAGCATGAGCGTGCCGTGCCACCGATCCTTGATTTGGGCCAGGGTTCGTGCAGCGCCCAGAAAGGCGGTCATGTGGAGGTCGTGGCCGCAGGCGTGCATGACGCCGACCGTGGCGCCGGAGTCGTCCTTGGTTTCGACGTGACTGGCATAGGGCAAACCGGTCTTTTCGGTAACTGGCAAGGCGTCCATCTCGGTTCGCACCAGGACCGTCGGGCCGGCCCCGTTCTTCAGGATGGCGGCCACACCGAATGCCGGACTGCCGTTGGCGTACCTGCCGATGTGATCGGTGACCGTATAGCCGGCCTTCCGCAACTCGGCGGCGAGGAGTGCCGATGTCCGGGCTTCGTGCAGCGATAGCTCGGGATTGGCATGCAGGTCCTTGTACACCGCGAGCAGCGACGGGAGTTCCGCGTCCACCAGGGCCGGATAGTCGCCTGGGTAGGCGATCACGGGCAGGGCGGCGAACAGAACAACGATGCGATTAAGCGCTAAACGGGAAGCCATGGATGCCAATCTAGCATCAATGGGCGGTCGTCACTCCGAATGCATACAGGGCATTTTCGGT
>Ga0335077_10005655_pt1 | contig 15368 bp, 16 predicted proteins | sample Lox_Sample_31_FD_207151 | JGI IMG/M metagenome (GOLD analysis project Ga0335077, IMG submission 207151) | Soil microbial communities from Loxahatchee National Wildlife Refuge, Florida, United States - Lox_Sample_3.1 | ecosystem: Environmental > Terrestrial > Soil > Wetlands | place: USA... | reverse complement strand
AGACCCGGAGACGGTCAGCACGGGCACACAGGCGATGCGTGGCGCCATTCGCACTCAGGGCGTCCCGCCGGCGGAATTCCAGACATCGAGGATGAGGGGGAACCGTATGATTGACGACTATCGTGATCATGCAGCCAACGAGCGAACCTTTCTCGCGTGGGTGAGGACGGGAATTGCGGTGATCGCGTTCGGTCTGGTGATCGAGCGGTTCAATCTCTTCGTCTTGACGCTTGCAAGCTCGTCTCTGGGCGCCGGCATTCACGCATCACAGTTGCACCAGCTGGCGCACCGTGTAGGAACTTATGAGGGCTTCGCGTTCATCGTCGCGGGCCTGGCCATCGTCGTGCTCGCCACGGCCCGCTTCATCCGCACTACGCGGCTGCTCGATGATCCGCAGCGACATTCCGCCAGGAGCGTGCGTGCCGAACTGCTGATCTCCGCCGCGCTGGTGGTGCTCGTTGCGAGCTACGCCACCTACTTGGCGTTCTCGTAGAGCGGCATTGATCCCGTTAGGTAATCATGAGCGCGGCTATCGATGAGCGTCGCGCTCGAAGATCACCTCGCCGCCGACGATAGTCATGTCCACCTGCACGCTGTGAATCTGCAGCGGCGGCGTTTCGAACAGGTCGTGGTCGAGGACGACGAGATCGGCCATCTTTCCTGGGACCAGGGAGCCTCGAGAGAGCTCATCGTGCAGCAGATAGGCACTGGCGCTGGTATACGCCACGAGCGCCTGCTCGAGACTTACGCGCTCCTCGGGCTTCCAGGCATGATCCTCGTTGCCGTTCAGATCCTTCCCCCCGGGATAGCGATGGGTGATGGAGGTCTCCAGCCCATCGAGTGGTGAGACGCCGGTTACCGGCCAGTCCGAGCCCCACACGAGGACTACACCGGAGTCGAGAAGCGTCCGCGTCTTGTAGAGCTCGCGGAAGCGCTCCGGTCCAAAGAGGCGCGGCGCGAAGATCGTCTCCCAAGGATCATCCACGCTCCAGAGTGGCGTCATATTGGCCACGACACCGAGCCTGCGGAAGCGTGCGACATCGTCATCGGCAATGAGCGAGAGATGCGCGAGCGTGTCGCGGTTGTCGCGAAAGCCATTCGCTTTCCGAGCTGCCTCGATCGCATCGAGGCCCGCATGCACGGCACCGTCGCCGATCGAGTGCATGTGCACCTGAAAGCCCGCCGCATCGAGGCGCGTCACCAGGCGCTCGAGCCGCCCGCGCTCGACAAAGAGCTTGCCCTTGCCGAACTTCTGCGGCTCATCACTGTAGGGCTGTAGGAGAAACCCGCCGTGAGAGCCGTAGACGCCATCGAGAAAAATCTTCACACACGTCGCGCGCAGATGGCTGCCAGCGAGTGCCATTCGTTGTGTCTCGAACTCCCGCAGCTGCGCATCATCGTCCCGTGTCGGCCGATACAGCTGGCAGAGATGGACGCGCTGCCGGAGTTTGTGGGTCTGATCCAGTGTCTGGTAGGCACGCTGGATGTCGGCATCGGCGGCGGCATCCTCGAGAGCTGTGATCCCCAGTCGACTCATCTCGGCGAGCGCGTGTGACAGATTCGCGACCCGCTCAGTGGGAGTCGGTGGGGGGACCACGCGCCGGACGAGCTCCTGCGCCTGCTCCTGCAAGGAGCCGGTGGGCTCGCCGCGGGCATCGCGCTCGATGCGGCCATTCGTGGGATCGGGGGTCGCAGCGGTGATGCGGGCGGCGGCGAGGGCGCGGGAATTCGCCCACGCCTGGTGCCCCGAGTTGTTCACGAGGAATGCGGGCCTATCGGGGACAATCGTATCCAGCATCTCCTTGCTCGGGTGCCCGCTCGGCAGGAAGGCCACTTCGTCCCACCCCCTGCCCAGGATCCAGGGCTTCTCGGGATGCGCCCGGGCGTATTGGCGGATGCGATCGAACACGACCTCACGCCGAACGATTCCATGAAGATCGAGCGCGCTCGCACTGTTCGACTCATCCGCGGGATGCACGTGGGAGTCCTGAAAGCCAGGCAGCAGCATCCGGGACTTGAGCTCTATGACGCGCGTGTGCGGGCCGATGAAGGCGCGTGCGCCCGCATCGGTCCCTACATAGGTGATGCGATCGCCCGTGACGGCGAGTGCCTGCGCCCAGCCGCGCGCCGCATCGACTGTGTAGACACCCCCGTCCAGGAACACGAGATCAGCAGGCGAGCTCGCGGAGCTGGCCGCGGCTGCGAGCAAGAGCAGCACAGCCGTTACCAGCACCTCGACGCTTCGATAGTTCAACGCTCAGTACCTGGGTTCGGAATCTCTTGCGGCATGGCATCTCTAAGCGGGCGAGCCACTTCCAAGTGTATCAGCGCTACGCTCGGCGCGCGCCGCGGGACGGCCCATAAGTCTGCGTGAGTCATGGGTACAACGAAGCTGCCGATCCCACGCCTGCTGGCCGCCGAGGCATTTCTCAAGAGCCCGGCCGATCTCTTCCTGCGCCGCTATTTGCCCGTCTCCGAACCCTGAACGCCCAGCGGCTTAGCGGGCCACACTTGCGCCGGCGGGTACGTAATCTTAAAACGATCACTCAATACATTCTGTGGCCCGTAAATGCGGAGCCATCCTTGACGCCAGCACTCATCGCGGATCTCTCGCGCCAAATTCGTAAGCGACCGAATGCCGAGAACTCGGTCATAGATTCTACTGGGATTTAGGCTACTCGGAGATCCCTTCTGGACCGACAGGATTGGCGAACTGACGATGCAAACTACATCCGGATTGAACTGTCGAAAGAAGAAGTAGGCGGCGTCGATATAGATCTTGCCACCCTCCGGGTGTCCTTCCTCACGAGCGATCGAACCGCGAAGGTACTCTATCAATCGCGGCATGATTCGCCGATGCACTGCATAACTATGTGCCCAAATGAACGGACCTGAATAACGCAGCAGCCCGGTCGGCGAATTCGGAAGCTGCTTTCCTCCCGAATGCCCGATGAAACAGAGGTCCCAATCATTTTCGCGGAGGTAGCTCGCAATTTGCTCTTGTTGAGACCTGAATCTCCTGCTGAAAATCGCGTCATCCTCCAGCGTCCAGACGGTTTCGAGACCATCCTTGTAGGCAGCCTCAATAATCTCCAGATGGCTCAGAAAACTTCCATAAACCCCGCGCGACCGAAATCCATTTGGTGTGGCCGGCATCGGAGCATCTGGTATGACGACCTTCGGATCATCGATGTCGATTCCACATGCCCTTAACTCCTTGGTCAATGCACGAAGGCGATCATGGCGATCCGGCAAATGGATAATCGCCAGTCGAGCGAAGTAATCAAGTATCCCCATAAATACCTTACCATTTTGGAGCCTAACGACAGGATCGCCAGCTGCAGGAGGTGATGGACGCACTCGAACACGGTCGGCGACTGAAGTGCCTGACGATCCTTCGCGGTCAGTCATCACCCCGCACCGCCGGCGCGCCTGCAACGCGCCCTCCAATATAGTCGATGCCGCGCTTGACGTAATGCAGGACTGTACGTCATGGACCCACGAGTGCACGCGCGCGATGATCCGCTCGCGCGAACGTCGACTTCCTCACATGCCGTATGGTCCTCGGAAAACGGACTCTACCTCGCTTACCGTGGCCCTGAAACCGGGGAGCAGGTCGGGCAAAACGCCGAAAACTGATTTAGGATCTGAGAATCAGGTTATTGCATCGGAACTGCCGACTTAATTTACTATTTTCAGCATCTTGGAGCTATGGATGACGCACATGCAAAGGGCTTTGGTCTGTGGCGCCGGTGGGTTTATCGGTTCGCATATGGTCAAGAGGCTGAAAGCCGAAGGATTTTGGGTCCGGGGAGTGGACCTCAAGTTTCCGATCTATAGCGAGACGCCCGCTGACGACTTCGTAGTGGCGGATCTACGTGATCCCGTCGTCTGCCGGGGAGTGGTAGATCAAAAATTTGACGAGATCTACCAGTTCGCGGCGGATATGGGCGGTGCGGGATACATATTCACCGGCCTCAATGACGCCGACGTAATGCATAACAGTGCGACGATCAATTTGAATGTGCTCGAGGCCGCCAAGACGCGAAACAATAAGAGAATCTTTTATTCTTCGTCCGCATGCATGTATCCGTTACACAATCAACTCGACCCGGACAATCCGAATTGTGCCGAGGACTCGGCCTATCCGGCAAATCCCGATAGCGAGTATGGGTGGGAAAAGCTGTTCTCCGAGCACCTCTACTTAGCCTACGCACGCAATCACGGGCTGGAAGTTAGAATCGCCCGCTACCACAACATTTTCGGGGTGGAGGGCTCGTGGAATAACGGGAAGGAAAAGGCCCCGGCAGCTCTGTGCAGAAAGGTCGCCGAGGCGAAAGATGGCGGGTCAATCGAGATCTGGGGCGATGGCAAGCAGACACGTTCGTTTCTGTATGTAGACGAATGCATAGAGGGCACGATCCGACTGACGCGATCGGCCTGGACGGGTCCAGTCAATATCGGATCCGATGAAATGATAGGCATCAATGATTTGGCGAGAATGGTGATGGAAATCGCCGAGAAGAACCTAGGGATACGGAACATCCCGGGTCCGACCGGTGTGAGGGGCAGAAATTCCGACAATAGATTGATTCAGGAAAAGCTGAAGTGGAGACCGGTCAAGACGCTACGGGAAGGGATGCAGAAAACCTATCAGTGGGTGCGAGCACAAGTGGCGTCCAATTTGAAGGACGCCTAACAAGCATTCGTTTCTTGCGGGATCGGATCAGCGAGCATCAGCAAGGCTCGCCGGTCGGAGGCTGCTTAGGAAAGGCGCGCTCGGGTCGGCGAGGCTGGTCCGGTGATCAATCAATCAGGGCTGTCTCAGAGCCCCAGTCAATGTGCCCGCCATTGGCATCGAGGTAGTACGGCTCACTTGTGGTCCCCACCCGAATTGGGACCTTACAGCCGCAATGGGCGCGATAGAGCGCTGCGTTCACGGGCGCGTCATCCAGCCGCCTGCCTACTCTGACACTACCGCAGTCCATGCACTCGATGAAGATTTGGTCGGGACGCATCTCTTTCATGAACTCGCGTCCCTAGCCAGACTTGCGAAATATTCGCTCGGCGACCAGCTCATCGAGCAGGACTCTTGCCAGACCTTCCAATCCCCCGCGTACCGCCCCTGATCTAGTTTCCTTGAAGCCCAACTCCGGACTCGAGACTCGGAGCATTCCGTTCTCAAGGCGCCATTCACCGTGAAAGCGCTTACCCGCACGATCGACTGTGATCGCACCACCGTTATGCGTCGGTGCTTTTTTTTCCGATCCGGCGTTCATAGCCCGAACATGAGACGATAACGCGCGCTGCGAGCGCGATGACTCTCATCACGTGGATTGCATTATTGGTGTGATCCACTAAGCCGCCTGGGTCTACGATGCTGGGGACGTCGATAGGCGGATCGTTTGCCAGGGTCTTCCAATGAGACGGCCAGACGTGGCTTAGGGCGGTCCGACAGGCCAAGACGCGTTGGCGTCGACTTTCTGCTCGCCACGCGGCACAACGCGAATACTCCTGCTGAACCACGAAGCAACCTGATCGGGAGGTGTATTTGCAGAAGCCAAGTGCCGCGCGCAACGTGATTCCTTAGCTGTGTCGCGTCGCTTTACAACGGCGGCACGGACCCGCTTGCTACGGGGTTTCTAACTACTGGGTTTCGATAGTCCTTTCTCTGCTGGCATCGGTATTGCTGATTATTACTGCGATGGAAAAACAACAGTCGATTGAACTTAGGATGGTTCGATGAGGCATTCAAGACATATTTGCGCCCTGGTATTTACCAGCGCCGCGTTGTTGGGGTCGATTCCAGCTCATGCCCAGCTCACCGCGGACGGAATCACCTACACGCTCACCGAGACGGTGGTGAATCCAGCCACGGATGCTTTCACGCTCAACATCACAGGGATCAATGCTGTTCATACCGATACCGAAGGTGGGCGCTACGGCGTCCAGTCGTTCGCGCTTAACGGTTTGCTGACGGGTTGGACGGAAACGACGTCGATGTCCAACTGGTCGGTGGTATCGGGCGGGCTCGACGCGGGCGGTTGCAGCACGCACGGTAATGGGTGGTCCTGCCTCCAGAACAACAATGGTCTCGGGACTAACCCGTTGGCTGCCAACAGCTCCCTAAGCTATGACTTCAGGATTTCGGGTGCCGGGCTCGCGAACTGGGATCCTAGCTTCAAGATCAACTGGGTAGGTTCGCAGAACAACTACAACCTGGTTTCGCAAACACTGACCCCGAGGAGAGCGCCCGAGGTCAATTTGGAGGGTGCCCCCAGCGCCCTGATGCTGCTGATCGGTGCGCTCGCGGTCCTTCGCGGCAGACAAACCGCAAGAACAGTCAACATCAGTTCTGTCCGTCCGACCAGCTCGGTCGCGACTCGTACCAGGCGTTGAGCATTGCTTGGTCGTGTGCCGCGCGGCTCAAGCGGCGCAAACCAATCGATGGAGCTCCGGTTCGGGTCGCAGACGTGCCTTGCTGCTCATTCACTGAAGGGCGCGGCGAGGATCGCTTGCTCTGTGCCACTTGTCGGAAAGGTCGAGTGCTGTCGGCAGAAGCCCTCGAGCCATGTGCCACTCTGTGCGCCAGGCTTCCGCCGACAGTGATCGGCCACCAGAGCGATGAATTGTCTCTTGAACTGGAGGCGCGGAAATGCAGCAACCACCTCCTGAACCGCCGCGGCGCTGATCATGTCCTGATCCGGTCCGATCACATCGGCGCCGGCGCCGGCGGCGACGAGAGTCGCCTCGGCTGATTGGTGAAGTGCGATCGCAAAGCGCATGTCGTGCATCACGATTGCGTTCCAAACCGCTCGGGATTCGCCAACCGAGCCGCCGTCGGCTCGTACCAATCTTTCCGCGCGATCGGCTCCGTCAATCTCGAACGAGCCTGTCTTCGAGGCGAAGTCTGCGAGCAGCCCCAGGTCGTGCAGCAGTGCCGCCACAAACGCAGTTTCGGCATGAAACGCTTGGTGGTGATGCGCGGCATGCAGCGCTCCGAACACGTAGGTCCGCATGCAGTGGTTGAGCAGAAACGACGGTGCTGCGGATCGACACAGTTTGTACGCCTCGACGGATAGTCGAGTGCGTGGAAGTCGGATGGCAGCGACTTCGTCAGGATAGTCGACGGGGCCCGCGCGCAGTCCCCCAGTCGGTAGGACGAGCGCCACGGCTGCACTCAGGACAAATTGCCGTCGCGGCCAGGGCGACGGCGCGACGGCGTGCCGGTGATCCGCGACGAGGAGCTTCGTACAAGAACTCATCCTGATAACCTGCCTCGCGAGCCGATCAGGCAGCCGGACGGTCGCCAATGCGACGCTCGCGTCGCCGGAACATGTAGCGCGTAACCCAGAAGTACAGAACTATCACGAAGTAGAAATATCCGGCCAAGGCGACATGGCGCTCGGGCAAGACGAGCGCAAGCAACACCGACGAGAGTCCTATGGTGCCCATAGCCAGGTGATTAATTAGAATATGGCGTGTTCGCAGCCGCTCCATTTCATTGAGGAGCAGCGGGTCGCGTTTCCGCCAGGCATGCACGTACATGCAGGCAAAGGTGAAAAAAACGGCCGCATAGCCTGAACCGTAGACCGCAATCGTAGTCCTGAGATCGTGGGCCGTTATGTGGCGCCCACCCACGAACATGGCAGACGCCAGAAACTTCAGCGGATACACGTAAAAGAGTACGAAAAACAATAGCACTGAATTGAGGAAGGTAACCCAGCCATCCTGCAAACCGTAGCGCCGGAAGAAGTGGCAGTGATAGAGCCAAACCAGCACCAGCATGGCAAAGCACACACCAAAAGCGGCAAAGCCCCGAAGTGCCGCCATCAACTCGGGGAAACTCTTGGGAACCTCGAGCGAGACGACGAGTAAGGTGACGGCAAAGGCGAAGACGGCGTCGGAGAAGTGTTCGAGACGCGAGACCTCTGTCCCGCGCCACTGAAAGTGCCTTTCCCCGGCACTCGATGCGGCCAGATGCTGACGGATCACGGTGCCCCCGACTTGTTTGCCTGGATTCTAGCGGATTGGGCGTGTGCGCTGCGATCCGCTCAACGGTCCTGCCGCCCGATCAGGCCATTTGCGCTAATGCGGGGAATGATGAATTGCGGCACGATGCGGCCTGCTACCCTGAGAGGCGTCACGGAGGTCGGGTTGACTATACGGAGAGCTCATCATCACGACGCGAAAGAACTGTCGATGCTTGCCGAGAGGACATTCAGGGACGCCTTTGCTCCGATGAATACCGCTGAAGATATGGATCTTCACTGCCGAACCAATTACAGCGAGGCGCTCCAGTTGCAGGAAATTTCCAACCCGAACCGCGTCACTTTGCTGTGCGAGCATGCTGGAAAACTGGTTGGATTTGGACAACTCCGCTGGGACAAAGCACCGAGCTGCGTCGTGGCTGCCGTTCCAGGCGAGATTCAGAGGTTGTACGTCGCGAGCCATTGCCATGGCACAGGTGTCGGGCGCGATATCATGAATGCGTGCATCGATGAAATGAGCAGCCATCGGTCGGATGTCGTCTGGCTTGGCGTGTGGGAGCGAAATCCAAGAGCGATCGCGTTCTACAGAAAATTCGGGTTCGTCGAAGTGGGTGAGCACGCTTTTTCCCTGGGGCGTGAGGCACAACGCGATATCATCATGGCACGTCCTGTAACCGATCCAACGCTGGTTCCCCGCTAGAAGAATCTCGAGCGAAAGACTCAACGCGGCCGGCAACCCAGCCGCGCGGCTTGATGCAATGCAGGAGCGAGGCCTGATAATGAAGTACAACCACGTCGGGATACCGACGGCCGCAAATTTCGATGGCGAGATTCCGCTGCCGCATCTAAAGGTGACGGTAAGCGATCACCAGAACAACCCATTCGGTATTCAGTGGCAGAGATACTGGGACGGCGCGCCGTACCCGGATCTGGTCAAGACCGTTGCGCACGTTGCCTTCGAGGTCGACGACCTGGCAGAGGCGCTCCGCGATCAGAAGGTGATCATCGCACCTAACAGTCCGAGTACCGGGGTGCTGGTCGCCATGATCGAAGTGAACGGAGCGCCCGTGGAGCTGATGCAGATCGATCATTCAGTGAGGAAGGACTTGTAGCCGTCGAGATCCACCGTTCCCTGCCCATGGGGCACGTGAGAATCGATGATGGCCGCCTCCGCACCCACCACTACACCTCTCCTGCTGTGGCTGACACCGGCGCTGCTCGCGCTGCTGCTCTACGGCTTGGGCCAGGGGTTTGTGAAGATGTGGATTGGCGAGGTCCCGCCCGCGCGGTTCTGCCTCTACTTCGCGTGCGCCCGTGCGTTGGTGACGGTGTGCTACTTCTTCGCGAGCTCACATTCGCAAGTGTTCGCGGCGCAGGACCGCCATCTGCTCGCGATCGGCGTGCTCGCCTACCTGCTCGACGGCGCCGGCTGGATCATGTATTTCCAGTCGATCATCGCGGGTCCGATCACGATCGTGGGCACCCTCTCGGCCGCCTATCCTGCGATCACCATCGTGTTCGCGCATTGGTTCCTTGGCGAAACGCTCTCGCCGCTCCAGTACGGCGCGGTGACGCTCGTGATGGGCGGCTGCATCGGTCTCGCCTACCAACCGGCGGATGCAGCGAACAAGGTGACTGGGCGGGCATGGATCCCACTCGCTTTCCTGGCCCTCGTGCTGTGGGGCGCTGCCCAGACCGTCGTCAAGTACGACTACAGCTTGGGTGCCACTGACGCCAACATGGCGCTCTACAGCGCTATCGGCGCGCTACTCACGCTCGGGGTCTACGGCTTGTGGAAGGGGCGCGCTGGCACGCACTCCGTGAGCGAGTGGGCTCGCGCGTTCTTCCCGATGGGGATGATGGCATCGGGCGACCTTGGCGTGCTGATCGCGAGCCGCTACGGCAAGATCTCGATCGTGACGCCGCTGACGGGGGCCTACCCGCTCGTCACGCTTGTCTTCGCGGCGCTCGTGCTGCGTGAGCGGATAGTACTGCTGCAATGGGGCTGCATTGCAGCGATCCTCGTCGGCATGCTCTTCTGCACCTCCTGAGCGCAGCGCAAGACCGCCTGGATTCGCCCGATCGCGGCCATGCGATACCACTGACGAGCGCTGCAACGCTCCGGTGGCCGCTCACATGGAACTGCAATGCTCGCTTATCGGCCAGCCGCTGTGCTGCGGTAATCCATCGAGCATGCGGTAGTAGTCACCCGAGCTCTCTGTGAATATGTGTTTGCTCGCCTGCAACCCTGTGGGCTTGTCGAGTGAGCCTGCGGTGATGCTGATCGACTGTGCGTCCGAGGAATCCCAAAAGAGATTGGAACCGCAGACTCCGCAAAACCCGCGACGTGCGACCGCGGACGATTGATACCACTTCAGCACGTCCGTCTCGTCGATGCGGAGATTCTCACCGTCACAGGCACTAAATGCTCCGAAGTGACCGGTGCTTCGACGGCACATATCGCAGTGGCAATAGGATCACCGGGCGCGTCGGTCCGTGCACCTCATAGCGCACGGCTCCACAGAGGCATTGACCCGCAAAATGTGCGGCGTGCTGCTCGACTGTCTTCACCGTATCAGGCATGAGCGTGTCCTCGGGTGGAAGCAGCCCGGAGTGCGGCTCTCACTGCGGCTGGACGCCCGCAATCCGACTGCTCGAAAGCTGCCGGTGGGGACGAGTGCGCAGGTGCGCTGCCGAGTCTGTTGGATTGGGGCGGCATGGCTCGCCACCTTACTTAATTTCAGCGCGTGACACGCTGCGCGCTCCGCTGCGCTCCCAACCCTGCGAACTGATCGATACGGCGCTCTCCTCTTTAAAACTTATTCCGGGCGGGCTTGCAGCAAACGTGAACTGCGTCGCATTTTTTGGGCTGTCGGCCTCAGCCACAGTTCGACTATGTTGCGAGCGTCCGATTCAAATAACTATAAGAGGACTTCCGGGGATGAGCCTGCGCCGAATTCGCCCGCGAGCCGTCGCGCTTGCGGGGCGCGTACTAGTCACTTCGTGCTTTGTTCTGATCGCAAGCTGCAGCGGCGGCCGACATGGCAACGTAACACCGACACTGCAGTCCCTCGAAGTCTCGCCCACGAATCCATCGGTGGCCGCAGGCGTGAGCGAGCAGTTTTCCGCAACGGGCATTTACAGCGATGCGAGTCACCAGGATCTCACGATGCAGGTCAGCTGGTCGTCCTCGAGCGCGACGGTCGCAGCGATCGCGAGCGATGGCATGGCCAAGGCCCTCACCGGTGGCACGACTACGATCACTGCGACGATGAGCGGCGCAAGTGGCAGCAGCCAATTCACAGTCACGCCCGCAGTGCTCAAGCAGATCCAAGTCACTCCAACCAACCCAAATCTGCCTAGGGGTGCGAGCGTGCAGCTCACCGCCACGGGCCTGTACTCGGACAACTCCACCGCGGATCTGACTGCTCAAGTAAGTTGGTCGAGTTCGAGCAATGCCGTTGCAACGGTGAGCGCCACGGGCGTGAGCACGGCGCTGACTGTCGGCACGGCCACCATCACGGCGACGAGCGGCGTCGTTGCAGGTACCACTGCGATCCAAGTTACCAATGCGACGTTGAAGGCGATCGAAGTCACCCCTCAGGGACGCACGATCCCACAGAACTTTACGCTGCAGTTCACGGCGACCGGCGTGTACACGGACGACAGCACTCACAACATCACCTCACAGGTCACGTGGTCGTCGAGTAAAGCTGCCGTGGCCAGCGTGAGTGCGAGCGGGCTTGCGACCGCAATCGCCGCAGGCACGACCGTCATTTCGGCGAGCCTCGGCAACACCGCAAGCGGAGCGGACAGCGCTACGCTCACCGTGAGCACGGTGGCGTTAACCTCCGTCACCATCACGCCGACCGCTCCTAACGTGCCGCTGGGCACCACACAACAACTCACGGCCACGGGTAACCTGTCCGATACCAGCACCATGGATTTGAGCACCCTGGTCACGTGGGCCTCAAGCAAGAACACGGTCGCAACGGTGAGCAATGCATCAGGCAGCAACGGCCTAGCAACGCCAGTCGCTCTCGGTGTAACGAACATCACCGCAGCCTTCGGTCCGATCACCTCCGCTCCAGACCCGCTCACGGTGACTCCGGCCGCGCTGGTGTCGATTGCTGTCACGCCCGCCAACGCGAGCATTGCGCTCGGTACGAGCGAGCAGTTCGTCGCGATCGGCACCTACTCTGACCAGTCCACGCGGCCGCTGACCACGCAGGTGACCTGGAGCTCCAGTAACACCGGGACTGCCAGCATCAGCAACGCGGCGTCCTCGCAGGGCTTGGCAACCAGCAGGTCCGTCGGGGCCACGACGATCAGCGCTACGATCGGTACCGTTACCGGCACGAGCGCCCTCAATGTCACCGGCGCAGTACTGGCATCGATTGCCGTGACTCCGCCCGATATCTGGGTGCTCAGCGGCGGCGCCGAGCAGTTCGTCGCCACTGGCACTTACAGCGACTCGAGCACGCAGAATCTGACCACGGCTGTCAGGTGGTCCTCATCCGCCGTGAGTGTCGCCACCATCAGCAATGCCTCCGGCTCGCAGGGTCTTGCGACCCTGCTGAGCTACGGCAACTCGACCATCACCGCGATGTTGAACGGTATCTCGGGCAGCGCATCTCTCAATGTGATTAGCGAGCTCGCCTACGTTCCCAATTTCAACGACGGCACGGTATCGATGTATAGCATCCCCGACACAGGGGCTCCGGCAGCGAACGGCTCGCCCAGCACGATCGCTGCAGGCAACCAGCCCTACAGCGTGGCGGTGGCGCAGCCGGGCCGGTATGCGTACGTCTCCAATGAAGCCGACGGGACGCTATCGCAGTACTCGATCAATGCCGATGGCACTTTGAGCGCCCTCACTCCAAGCACGGTGGCTACAGGGACAAGTCCGCGTCGCGTCATCGTCGATCCTACAGGTAGCTACGTCTACGTCACCAACAGCGGTGACAACACCGTGTCGGGATATTCGATCGGGGCCGACGGCAGGCTTACCGCGGTGTCAGGCTCTAACGTCGGTACGGGCGCCGCTCCAGTGGCGGTCATCATCGATCCGAGCGGTCAGTACGCGTACGTGGTCGGCAACTCCTGCAACTGCGTATCGCAATACACGGTCGGCGCGGGCGGCTCCTTCAGCCCGATGACTCCGGCTGCGATCGCCACCGGTAACAGCCCGACGGACATCGTCGTCGCGCCGAATGGACAGTTCGTTTACGTGGTCAACTCTGCCGACAACACCGTCTCGGTCTTCACAATCGGTGCCGGCGGCGCCTTGCAGGCCACCGGGACGACGCCCACCGGGAACGACCCCCAGACAATGGCCATCTCTCCGTACGGCTCGTACGCCTACGTGGCGAACGCCGCCGATAACGACATCGGACAGTACGCGCTCGGGAACGACGGCTCTCTGACGCCCCTTGCGAAGCCGGTCATCGCCGTAGGCACTGAGCCGCTGGCCGTCAGCTTCGATCACAGTGGCTTCTTCGTATACGTAGTCAACGCCGGGGACAGCGACGTCACGTCCTACTCCGTGGGAGGCGACGGTACGCTCACGCCGCTCGCACAGAGTCCGATCGGTACGGGCAGCAGCCCGATGGGGATAACCACGTCCTGGAAGTGAGCGCCTTACACGCCGTCAAGTTTCCAGCGCTATCTCATTGGCCGCACTGGAACCAGGCGCATGGGCGCGGGACGTGTCCACTGACCATCGCGAGCCCGACTCACGCGCGCCAACTCCAGGCGCACAATGCTTGCCGCGTGTCCGATCAGCCCTAGCAAGATTGCGGTAATTTGAATTCCAAGCAGGAAGTCCATTCTGATTCTCCTTCGATTCCGCGCTCGTCAAGCAACGCTTCTCGGAGCCGCGAACTATAGGCGTGTTCGAGTGGCCCGAGGCGGAAATGGCGGGGCAGAACTTGCTTCCCCTTTCGAGAGAGATCCTCGCCATACCTGCGGCACAGGAGCAAATTTGTTGAACGTGAAAAATGCGTTCACGCAAAACTCAGCCCTGACATGGGATCTTCCAAAGCTCGTGTGCCGCGGGGGCGCGCGGGCATGAGCAAGCTTCAGGGATGCGGCCGGCATGGCGAAAGCAACTGGCTCCGGCCGCATCCCCAAGCGAGAGCCCACGACATGTTCGCGAGCCGATTCCCGTACATCGACGGGCGAAGTACAGGCTGCGAAGCCAGTATGTCAGCTGCGTTATCTTTGGGCGAAGGGAAGAGGGTGGCCCCATTGTCAGATGACTGACCCTGCGCGCCAAGGCCTACCGGCGGCCAGTCTTGTCATGGCGCCTGTCGGGACACAATTCTGCCGCCGAACATGGTCCAGACAACTGCAGCACTCTTGAGCTCCGAGTCCGCCACGGTAAGCACGTCCCGATCGATAAGCACCATGTCCGCGCGCTTTCGGGCGCGAGCGAGCCGATCTGATAATTGCGCGCGCGCGTAAGCGAGAACGGTAACGTGCTTTGCGGCACGGCCTCGCGCGCCGCCTGGAAACGGAAGTAGGGTGCCTACGAATCTACGAATCAACGATATGCGAGACGCGTCCCCTGTTGTTGCAACAGGCACTTAGTATCGCGTGATGTCATTTGATATCACGCAATGTCACGACCGCACTGTCCCAAAATTGTCCCAGAGTCGCGCGCCGTAGCGCATACGGCGGCTCTCCGCGACACAAGCCCGAGCCTGCTCCTACGCGCTCGTCCCGGCAGTCGCCCGACCGCGCGGCCGCCCGCCCTTTCGGCCATTCATCCGGGCTGCAGCCGCCTTGGCCGCCGAGGAGTGCCGGCCGCCAACGCGGCCCAATTCGGCCATCCATTCGGGTCCCGCAAACACTGACGATACGAGCCCAGGGACGCTGAGGTCGACGTCCAGAGCCTCCCAGTGCAGACCGCCGCCGCGGCCTAGGACTTCAACAGAGCGAACTTCGGTCGGCGATGCTCCCTTGAGGGCCGGAATCAGCTTCACGGGGACACTGATCGCAGCGCCGTTGGTCAGTTCGATGCGCAGTGCATTGTCCTTGGCGTGATAGGTCGCACGAGCGGCACGCGGCTCCGTCTTCGCAGCCCGCCGCCCGGCGCGGGAGGCCCGTGCGAAGTTCGTGCGCAACTCCTTCTTTATCCATTCAGGCATCGCCATGAATCTTCCTCCATCGCTGCATCAGGAGATCGCGATTCCGCTCAATCTCCGCAAGAGCTTCGACCACATCCCGGCGGGTCAGCCCGTCGTTCGTCATTACCCAAGGCCGCTCACCCTCATGACCCAGCGCGATCCTCGCCTCGGCGCCGGGCCCAATGACGTGGACATGCGGCGGGCGATGATCGTATGAGTAGATCATCACGCGCAGTCCTCGGAACCG
>Ga0335077_10005654_pt1 | contig 15369 bp, 25 predicted proteins | sample Lox_Sample_31_FD_207151 | JGI IMG/M metagenome (GOLD analysis project Ga0335077, IMG submission 207151) | Soil microbial communities from Loxahatchee National Wildlife Refuge, Florida, United States - Lox_Sample_3.1 | ecosystem: Environmental > Terrestrial > Soil > Wetlands | place: USA... | reverse complement strand
AATGAAGCCTTTATTAGGGCCTCTATTCTCTCCAGATTAGGCATCGTATCAAGGGCACTTTGAATACCCAGCCTGACGATCTCATGACCTTCCGGGGTGTAGATTTCCACATCTTCGGTCATACAGAACTCAGCCACGAGGCCGATGATACTGAGGGACAACTTCGCTTTCAAAGCCAACTTCTGTTCGTCTGTCACTGGTACTTCTCCTTATATATAGGTACTCTATACGAAGTCTTTCTTGGTGTAAAGTGCGGTGAAACCGTAACCCTTAGATTCAATGGTCTCACGTCCACCTTCTAGTCGGTCCACCAGCACAAATGTATGCACTACCTTCAGTCCTTCAGCCTCTGCTCGTTCAATAGCTTTAAGTATTGAAGCTCCGGTAGTCACCACATCTTCGACTATTACTACTAGAGTCCCGTCCGGCAAGAAGGGTGAGCGACCTTCTATCCATTGCTCGGTACCATGCCTTTTAGGCTCTTTACGAATGATAAAAGCAGAAATAGGCTCTTCATCAAGCAAATAACTTGTTAGGCTCACAGCAGATGCAATGGGATCAGCTCCTAGTGTCAAACCGCCTACTCCCTCAGCTAGTGGGGCATGCTCTTTAATGGCATCGAGGAATAGCCTGCCAATGAGGTAATGTCCCTCAGCGGTAAGCGTGGTTTTCTTGCAGTCAATGTAGAAGTCCGACTCCTTGCCTGAGGAGAGTACTATCTCTCCTCGTTTGAGGGATAGCCGGATGAGCAAATTCAGGAGGCGCCTACGGTCATATTCCATACGGCTTACTTGTCTTCCACTTGCTTCCAGGTGATCTGTTCGGTACCCGTAAGTTGGACATACCCACCTTTGCCATCGAACTCGTGGCCCCAGTAAGCGGGAGGGTTGCAACTTTCTGTATCCCGAAAGGTAATACGCCCCTTCACTTTGGCCTTTTTGAGCAGGTCCACAATCCAATCACTGGCCTCTCCACCAATGTAGTCCATATGCTCACAATGGTCTGAATTGAAGACTAAATAGCCGCCGTCCACTTCCACCAGTTCCTCGGAGCCATGTTTTTTGGCTGCCTTTAGAATCTTCTTCTCCAGCTCTGGGGAGATTTCTACATCATTGTCTAGGTTATCGATTGACCAACTCATTTGTACTTCTCCTTTTATGCCCTGTACGGGGATCGAACCCGTGACCTTCCGACTGAGCTAGACGGATGCTCTACCGACTGAGCTAACAGAGCGGCACCACACTACTTTTGATCTATCGGTTCGATACCTATATTTCCCAATACGGCTTCTCGTGTATTGGAGGTGAATACCCAATAGACCATGCGATCTCGGGCCTCATCTAGGGCCTCTTCAGGGGAGCTAGTCAAAACTCCGAGGTCTATTTTTGCACCTGTATCCCCTCTAAGGAAGAACAGATGCCATTTGGTGGAATCTTTTTGCTTATGAAAAAGCCTTTTAAGCCATCCGAACATGTTTACCTCGCATAGCAGATGCAGGAGTACCATCGCAAGACCCACAACGGTGGCAGTGAGGTGCATCTGGTCCCTCACAATCACAGGAATGATCGCCATTTTCCTTTGCGGTTTTCAGCCGCTCAGCTTTAGCTTTGTCAAGGCGTTTTTGGCAACACACACCGATAAGGACTATACGTCCACAGAACTCACAAGGTGGGAAGTCGAATAGCTTAGATAGCTTCCGAAGAGAAGCCATTGCACGCTTTTGTCGCTCGGTAAGTGGCTTCTTTAGCTTATCCGACATTACCCCCTCCTTGGCGTAGCTTGGTGGATGAGATACCTCTCAGCTCTGGTGGTGCCAGAAAGTAAACGGTCTGGATGTGTGGCGCTGCGGCCTCATTCCAATCTTGGATTTTGGATTCGTACTCGAGGTCGTATCCATTACGGAGACCTCGGACCAGATACGTAATGCCATTGTCCCAGCAGTAATCAACCACGAGTCCCTTGTATTTGGTCACGATCAGGTTGGGAACCATTCCTTGGTCCAGCCCTTGATGTACTCAACACGAGCATCTTCATGCTGGCTACGAGGCTTCTCTGGGTTGATGGCTACTACCACATGGACTTCTTCGAATAGCTTACAGGCCTTCTCGATGACGGCAAAGTGACCGCCATGGAAAGGGTTGAAGCTACCGGCGAAGCAGGCCTTCATGTAAGCGCCTCATGTACCATGGCGAAAACCAGAACAGGGAAGAAGACAACCAACTTCACTGCACAAATGATGTTGTCGATCATGACCCGTATCATAGGTCTCACTGAGATGAAGTGTCAAGCCCTGCTAGTTCCGTAATGTGCTTATACAACCTTTCCCAGGCCAGCCGGTCTCGAGGTACCAAAAGGACACCTTCCTCGGCTGTATGTCGGTTATAGGGGTACTCAATAGCCATTAGTGTGGCAAATGGATACTCTTCTCCATAACGTATGAGAGTCTGAGCTTTATCGTCGATCAACACATCTCCACGGATGATATGTTTGTCGTACACGAAATTCACCTGCTTGTCGGTGATGATCCAAGGAAAGTGAATGGCCATCCATTGGATGGTCTCGGGCATTGAGGTGTCCCCATGGCGTGCCGTCACAAAGTAGATCTCGTGACCTTCATCATGGAGGCGCTTGATGTACTCTTGGGCTCCTAGGATGGGTTTGATACCTAGATAGAATCCCGGATCCTGAAGCCTGGAATTGATAACCTCGGCGGGAACGTTGGTCAATGGAGGACACTTTGAGATGTCCCATTGGGTGAGGTCTTCCACACCAGCTCGTATGCCAGTGTGGAAGAAGATGTGATCTAACCAGTATGGATACGTGTCACACACGATACCATCCAGGTCGATGAGAATACGAAGCTTTTTCATTAACTAGACTGCCCTAGAACCCTTTCGATTCTGAATTGCAGGTTCCGAACCTGCTGCCGAAGCTGGACGTTCTCATTCCGCAGAGACTTGACGGAGGCATCTGCCCGAATCTCAAGTTCTCGCTTTTCAATCAGCTTGACTTCCCTGGCTCTTGCAAGGATGACTTGCTTTTGCCAGTAGCGCAGCTCCTTAAGGGCTGTCTTGAGGTCCTGGGGGAGGGGTGGGAGAAGCTCTTCCTGAATCCTGCTTATCATTGTGTTTCTCCTTGAGGTACTCGTAGATAGCCTTTTCTTGGTCGGGTGTCAACTTGACTTCGATGGAGGTTCCAATGGAAGAGTGTGTGATCCTGTACCATGGCTCCAATCCACGCTCTTCAACGGAGAAGTTGTACCACATCAACTTAGTGTGGAGTTCCGGTGTATCGTTTGAGATGTTGAAGCCTTTTGTGGTCTTTTTCATTAGTATCCCCAGGTGATTTGGAGTAGAGGTGTAGCTAGACCTTTAACACGTTCTTCAAGGGAGTCAAGTCCTAAGGTTTTGTCGTTGACCAGCTTGAAAGTGTACCAATCGTCTGGTATGCCTTTTTGCTCAGCCTCGCTACGATGACCTTTGAGACCAGCCTTCTCTACTCCAGCACTCTCGTCCACGGGATTTGTGAGCTTGAGTGCCTTCCCTCCAACTTCAAGGACATTTAAGACCTCGTTGCGGAACCGCCCATCGGTAATGACTACATGGGCATAGCCGGGGTGAGTGCTACGCACCAAGCCCACTGTACGATTGTAGGTGTATCCACCACGAACCAAGAGTTTAGCCGCCTTAATGGTGATATGACTCCAGAGGTCCAGGTCCCAATCCCGGCCAAATTCCGTACCAAAGGTTTGGAGCATGGCTCGAGGGGTGAGCGTCAACCCAAGTTCATAAAAGTAGGTTTCAAGTGTATTAAACCAGTTTTTAAGCTTTCTGAAGTATTCCTCCGGAGCGAGATTGAAGACTTCGGGGAGGCAGTTTACAACCCTGCGTTGGTCTTCAAGGACTTTACGAGCAGGCCCCCAGGCATTTCCTACGATTTTCACGTTAAAGCGTGGGTCTTCAGCATTTCGGGCCTCAGAAGGTCCCCAGAGCTGGTGTTCGGTGAATCCGAATACTTCCTTGGCAAATCTCTTCATGGGATCCGCCTGAGCGATGGCTTGGTAGCCATGGTTCTTTTCCAAGAAGCCAGCAACAGTGTCTTTCCCACTCCCAGCTTCCCCTACAATGATCAAATACGGTGATTCCAACTACTTATACTCCAAAAGGAAAAATCCCGTCTGCCGTTGCACTCATGAGCTTCTAGCGCCGGCTTAACCTGGACGGGGCAGGTGTGGCCCCTACTTCTTTTCAGGATTGATTCCCTCGAGATGAAAATCGGGGGTCTGGAGGTCGAAGATGGGGGGTTGAGGGATTGGTGTCTTGAGCTTGGCTAGCTCCTCATTGGCGGCTTTCAATTGAGCCGTCAACTGGGCAATGGCCTTCTCCTTGGCGGCCAAGGTCACCTTCAATGCCTTGATTTCCATCAAGGTAGTGAGGTTCTCGGCCCTCGGGTCACGCGGTTTGTTGCTGCGCTCCTTGGGATTCTGCTTCCTGCTCTGCATGTGCTACCTCCTGGTAGAACTCTTTCTGAGCTTCGTTGCGAACTTGGTACAGCTTGCGACGATTCATCTTAGTTTGAAATCGCTCTTTGAGCTGGTTCTGGATGTCCTCGATCTTGACCTCAGGATTCGCTTTCACAAGCGACCTAATGAAATCAACTTTGGCCTTGGTAACGGTACTACTGATCTTCATGCGTCTTTGTCCTACAGGCCTTCTTATTGGCCTCTTTCCGCCTGTCTTGTTGCGGTCCTCCCTTTGTAGCACCAAGTATCAGTCGGGTCAAGAGGCGGTCTCGGACCTTGATTTTATTGGGGTCGATGACGGTCGGAGTCTTTTTTGGCTTGCGGGCCATGGTGCGAAGCCTTTTAGACCCTTTTGGAACCGATGTCAACAGGTAGGATTGATGTCTACAGTGTAGACTGGCAAAGGACCGAACTCGAATTCCTGAATCCTACCTTTTGGACCACCCCAGCTATCGTAAAGTAATATTCCAGCCGGGGCGATCTTCCCTACTTCGAGAGACTCTGCGGCCTTTTTGTGGGTTTTCTGGATGCTCTCGACGATCCGGTGGATTGTATCCCCAGAGGCGATCAGGTCATCAATGATGAGGTAGCGTGTCTCATCCGGGAACATAAAGCCGTTGGCCTTGTAGTCATCGTGGGCTGATTCTCCTTTCTTGCGGACAGCCAAGATGGGCATCTTAAGCCTGTGGCTAATGATAGACCCAAGGATGATCCCAGAGTGTCCAGATCCTGCAATAGCGTTGAACTTCAAGCTCTTGGGTAAGGTTCCAATCCTCTTGATGGTCTTTTTGACCAAGGAGGCCAAGTTCTTGGGGTGGAAGATTCTATGTGTATGGTTGGGTGATACTACGAATCCTTGCATATAAGCTCCAAAGAGTGACCGAAGTTTCCAATACCTCCAGAGTTGATGTCAAGGGGCACAATCTTCCCGTTATGAAGGTTTACGTAAGTTTTGATGCCGACCACCTTGGTCGTATGCTTGGTCGTATGGCTAGGGCTGATAAACCTGAAGAAGTCCGCAAGCTTCATCAGAGTATCGACCGTGGCAACGAGATCTGGAAGTCTTGGGCTGAATCCCATGGTGGGCTCATCATCTCTCTTGGTGGAGATGAAGGGCGAATGGAGATTGAAGCCGACCATCTCGACGAGCTACCAAAAATCCGGGAAGAATACAAGACCGCTGTGGGTTCTACTGTAAGCGTAGGCGTAGGTGTGAAGCTGTCAGAGGCCGATAAAGCTCTCTTGGCAGCAAAATTGCAAGGTGGAGATCGCATCCAGCTCTACACCGAAGACTGCGATGAGATCCTGGCTGAAGTTGAAGATGATGGTAAAACCGAGTCTCAAAAGGTTGTAGACGAATATCTGGATCCCAGCACGGGTATTAAAAAGGCTGACTCTAAGTTCCAAGGAGCCCATGCTGGCATGCAGGGACCTAGCCAGGACCATCCTGAGACTCCGGCAACTCCTTCTATGGGTGGAGAACATTCTGAGGTTGAAGCCCTCCAGAATGCTATTCAAGCTGCCCCACCGGTACCAGGTCCTGATGGCCAACAAATTGACTATGAGAACCTCTTCCACCAGGCCGCTCAAGCCCAAGAACAACAAGATCAAAATCAACCCCAATCAGGAGACCCACAAGCTAAAGAAAAGCTTCGTGAGGGCGTGGTGAAGGTTCTACAAGCCATTAAAGGCCATGGGCAAGAGCTTGAGCAAATCAAGGCTTCTAATCCAGATCTATACCAGTCTTTGACAGGGCTCGTCCAATCTATGATTGGTATGGCTCGGGAAATCTTCTCTCCAGGCCAGGCGCCTCAGCAAGAAGTTCAAAAGTCAGAACTCGAGAAGGGTGATGTTATTAACCTCAATCCTCCGCAAGGCTCTGGAAAGAAGTTCCGAGCTAAGACTAAGGTTCTATCCCTACCGACTCCTGAAGAACCACAAGCTCGGCAACGAGCAGCGGCTGGGTCAGTACCAAATGTTGAGGAGCCTAAACTGGCAGCCAAGGGGATTGGGAAAGGAAACAACGTCTACGACTATAGCCATTATTTAGCCCCTGGTCAGGGACAAGAAATGGGGTTTGGTATTCATGTTACACATTCCCCTGGGGAGTATGACAACCTAATGCGAGTCCATCTGATGCATCAAGGTCAGCCTCAGGCATCCATGTGGGCATATCCAAACACGGACGTGAATCAACAGAAAATCGATTACAAGGATCCAATGGGCATTCTTACGGACCATGGTCACATTACTTGGGATCAGGTTCGAGGCGCTGCATTGTTTGATACCATGAAGAATGCTTTGAGAAACCATCAAGCCTGGGTGAAGTATGGTAGTCAAGTCCAAAAGGCTGCTCTTGAACCTGGTAAGACAGGTCGTCACGAAACCATCCTTCCTGTTGGTTCACAAATCGATGCAGGTCCAGATGCAGCTCATAAGGCTGGACGTATCAAAGTTGAAGATCCAGCTACTGGTAAAACCAAATGGCGTCAAGTCCGAGCGAACATGGTAATGGATCCAAAAGATGGTACTCCTACCAGCTCTAGGAATGTATGATCTATATCAACCTAGATATTGGTCCAATAGTAGAGTTGGTCAAAGACTTCCGCCCAGCAGTTAATCGAGCTATGGCAGATGCAGCTAGGGACCTAGCCACTCAAACGCATGCTCACATCCTTGAGGAAGTCCAATCTAAGCTCCATTCCACTCGCCAGAAGTACGTCGATGCTCTGAACTTCCAACAGGTAGACAATGATACTTGGGTGATCGGTTTGGACCGTACCGCCATGTTCATTGAAGAGGGTATGAAACCTAATATGGATATGCTCGAGTTCTTGCTTAAGTCACCTAAGGCAAAGATGGCTAAGGATGGCAGCCGATACCTTGTAGTTCCATTTGAACATAAGAAAGGTGAAACTCAGCAAACGCAAGCTGGCAAGGATCTCACTAGTACCATTAAGGCTGAAATGAAAAGACGGAAGATCCCCTACGGGAAGATCGAGACTGGTCCGGGTGGTAAACCTAAAACTGGACTACTCCACAGCTTTGATATCATGAAAACCCCACTCAAGACAGCCGAAGGGCCTGGGATGGGTAAAGGTCCAATAGGACAAGTCCGTCAAGGTCCTACTGGGATTCCATTTCTACAGGGAGTGAGAGTCTACCAATCAGCGGTGAAAGACAAGCAAGGTAAAGAGCATATCAAGAAGAGTGTAATGACTTTCAGGATTGCAAGTTCCAAACACAAAGGCACTGGTCGATGGGTTCACCCTGGTCTCGAGGCTAAGAAGTTCTTCGATGAGGCAAGTCGTTGGGCATTGGCTGAGTTCGAAAATCGTATTAAAGATCAAATACTTATAAGTATTTCGAAGAATTTTTGAGATAATCAATGGCGGATTGTAATAGCTTGGTAGAATCTTGTAGATATCCAAGTGCTAAATTACACCCACGGCACAAGAGTCCTCGAATCTTTTTGGTTTTATGATCATGGTCAACGCATGGGGGTTTCATCGGTTGAGCACAAATACAACAAAGACCCTTTTGATCTGCTAAAATCTTTTCGAATTCTTCTGGTGTCAGCCCGTAACGACCTTTGTTCTGTCGTGACTTGTGTGCCTTTCTATAAATCTCTCTGTTTCTTTGTCGATATTCCAGGTTGCGTAATCGAACGTGCTCTTTGTTCTCTTGATACCACTTCTTACCATAAGCCTTTCTATAGGCCTTAAGTTCTTCGCTATGTGCAGCTCGGTAAGCTTTTTGATATTCTTTGATTTGAGCTTTTGTTCTCATTTCTGTTTCCCAGAGTTTCTGAGTTTCGCTACGGCTGTAACCAAAACGTCGTGCATATCCATATTTGAGATTCGATCTTGTGGATAAAGGACATTGAACTCAGCAGCCTTGTTCCCAAGCAATTGAAAGATATCCTTGACACAGGATTTGATCCATTCGATTCGGTAACCTTGCGGCTCTTCCCCTCGTTTGATGGCCTCATGCATCTCAGCTCGGAGCTTACTTCCATACTGAAGTCTGGAATCCTTGTCCGTAACGAAACGGTAGAGGATACGGGTGGCATTTTTGGAAGCATCGTCCATGGTAGTCTAATTCCTACAGGTTTTATACGATTGTAGCATGGGCCTTGACCCTTAATCTTTGATTCGAGAGTTTGCGGCCCAGACTGCCTCAAAAAGAGTCCAACGATGGTAGTTTCCAGAGCCAGAATTCTGTCAGATAGATCAGCCACAGGGGCTATCACCAACACACAATCGGTGGTGGTATCTACTGCTGGTTGTGGCGTAGTTTCCTGGATAATTACAGGCACTTGGACTGGAACGCTGGTTTTTGAAGCTAGCGTAGATGGTATCAATTGGGAGTCCCTAGAAGCTCTACCAATACTCCCAAGAGGCTTCGATCAAACCTCTACCACAACTAATGGTCAATGGACCTTTGCGTGTGGTGGTCTCAATAGTGTCCGCATACGTGGATCTTCGGTTGCGACCGGATCAGCAACAGTCTATCTGGATGCTTCCCAAGCTGGCCCAGAAGTCCAACCAACTACTCTGACCTTCGGACCAAACACAGCGGTCGTAAATTCAGACGGCTCGCTTGATGTTAATATTGTTCAGTCGGTATCTCTTCCAGGATTGACAGTCTCTCACAATGAGATCACTTCTATTGCCTCTGGAGTGGAAACCACCATCATCACAGTAACAGCTTCTGTGAGCCCTATTAGAGTACAAAAGGTGGAAGTTTCTGGGGAAAATGTAGCCCTATTCAGAGTGAAGGTTGGGGGAGTAACAATCTCTGATAAGAGATCCTGGTGGGGTTGCTTTAACCAAACCTTTGATTATGAGGACTTTGAGAACGGGTTGCTTCTAAACATAGGTCAAGTCTTAACTGTGACCGTGTTGCATAACAGGCCTACATTGGCCAATTTCGAAGCTACCGTCTTATCGAGATAACCATGACACCGCTTGAAATCAAAAGACTGAAACTTGAACTTGTGAAAGTCGCTGCCGCACGGCATGAACTCGAGTTCAGAATCGAAGAGCGTCTCGAAGAGATCGCTCGAATTAAGGATCATGTCAAGGTCCAACTAGATAAAGAGGCCGAATTGAAAGGCCGAATTTCTGAAGCCGAACAAGCTTCATAATCACCCGAGGTAAAGCAACATGGCAGATTTTAATAGCTCACTACCAGTCAGAACAGAATCCGCTGGTGACGTAATTGCGAAGATCGCAGACGCCACTACGCCATCACAACAGGCATCTGTTGACGCCAGCGGGCGGTTGCTCGCTAGGATTACTGATACTGCTGGTAACTCGCTTAATAGTACAAGCAATGCTCTTGATGTAAACGTCACCAATGCTAGTGTTACTATTTCAGGTACCGTAACTGCTAACCAAGGCACTGCGGCTGCTGGTACTGCTGGCTGGCCCACTATTATGGGCAACGTTGCTGAGTCTACGGCTGCGTGGACTAGCGCTACTTCGGTAAATGCTGCTGTTACGGAGACAGTTACTAATTACTCAACCGTAGTTGTGACATTGAACCAGACCACGACCATTACTGGTGGTGTGGTGACTTTCGAGGTTTCTGATACCGCTGCTTTTACCAACGCCTATCCGATCCTTGGCGTTGCTCCTGATACTCTTGCTACAGGCCTTACTTACACGCTACAGGCCAGTACCAACAAGAGCTGGGTCTTTAACGTTGCTGGTTGGGCTGCCTTCCGCGTTCGATTGTCTACTGTTATCACTGGTACTGGTACAGTCAACGTTGGCGTCCAGGCTAATGCTGCTGGTACTACTCCTACCGCTGCTTCGTCATCGGTTGGTGCATCGAGTACAGTCAACCAAGGCAACGCAGGCTCCAATGCTCAAGCCTGGTGGACACAGATTGGTGACACCACAAATGGTCCAGTAGCTGTCAAGCCTGCTTCTACAGCGGCTCTCGCTACGGATCCTTCGCTGGTTACGGCTTTTAGCCCTAACTCACCACTGCCTACTGGCTCTAACGTAATTGGTGCCTTGACGGCTAACCAATCTGTCAATCTAGCTCAAGTTGACGGTGCTACTACTGCAACCGCTGCAACTGGTGTTCAGAAGGTTGGTATCGTTGGTAATACTGGCGCTGCAATGGATGCAGCCGGTCAAAACGCTGCATCTCCTGCAAATGAGCTGTTGGTTGCCGGTCAGTTCAATACAACTCCGACTACGCTTACAAGCGGTAACGTTTCACCGCTCCAGATGGACTCGGCTGCGAACCTTCTTGTTAACCTCAAGACGGCTCTTCCTGCTGGTTCAAACCTGATCGGTAGTGTCAATGTCTTCCAGGGTGGAGCAGCTACCAGCCCCTCCAACCCAATTTACGTTGATGTTGTTGCTGCTGGTGGTACTCCGGTTGATAGCTACCAGACCTCGGCATCTCTTGCTGCGGCTGCGACTGCCAACTTGGACTATACCGTTACGACTGGTAAGACTTTCTACTGCCAGCAATTGTGGGCTTCCGCTTCTGGTAAGATCAAGGTCGTTGTGGCTTTTGAGACTGCTGCTGGTTCTGGTACTTTCGTTACCTATTGGGTTGGCTTTAACTCCACCTCGGAACCGAATATCCTCATTCCATTGCCTCCTACCAAGACTCAGGTTTCGGCTGCGAAGATTCGTGTTGCTATCACCAACGAAGATAAGCAATCTCAGGATGTGTACGAAACCCTCTCGGGCAACGAACAGTAATAGCTGAGCCCTAAGGGCCAAATAAATGGGGCTAACTGAAAGGTGTAGCCCCATTTATGCGTAAAGATTATGGCAGATCTCACTTACATACAGGCCACACAAGAGGTCAAGATCGTCGGTCAAGATTCAGTTGGTGATAACGTCAACTATGTTAGTGCTGACGCCAACGGGAACATGAAAGTGACGGACTACTCCAATGGTCCTGTTAGTCCTGGCACTGCCGCCAGTGTATGCTCGCTTATTGGTGGTCAGTACAATAGCTCCTTTCCTACGCTGACTAATGGCCAACAGTCAGCTATTCAGATTGATTCAAGCGGTAAAATCATCGTATCTACTGAAGGCCGTGCAGCATCTGGTACGGCTACAGTTGGCAATCCCGTCTATATCGCTGGTACAGATGGCACCAATGCTCGTGGAGTTCTGACTGACAGTAGTGGTCGCATAATCATTGCTCCATCGGGTGCCAGTGCCAGTGTGGCTGGATTTACGGTAGGCGATATCGTTCTTTCCAACACCGGTAATGTTAAGGTTTCTCGCACCACATATACCGAACAATCTAGCAACGCCCAGCGATCAATAGTCAGCTCCAGCGCCAATGATACTAGCGCCGGTACCGGTGCCCGTCAGGTCAAAATCACTTATTATACTTCTGCGGGGGCTGGGCCTAATACTGAGACGGTGACCATGAACGGCACCACTGCGGTTAATACTACCAATACAGACATATGTTATATCGAAAAACTCGAAGTGGTGAGCGTTGGTAGTACAGGATCGAACGTCGGCACGATTACGTTGAAAGCCGCTACGGGTGGTACCGGTGCGACTATCATTACGATCAACGCCACGGACAATCGAACCTTCACCGCTATTCACTATGTGGCTTCGGGCAAGACATGTTACATCACAGGCGTCAACGTGGGTAGTAACTCCTCAGGTATTGCCCAGGGCGGTCTTTATACGCTCCGTGCTCAAGACCTTAATTCTACTACGAATCCGGACAAACAAATTTCCGACTTCCTCTATCTCTTTGGTCAGAGTAGCGGTTTGACCCGTAATTATGACACTCCGATCCAGATTCCAGGCCCAGCTCGCGTAATGCTCTGGGTCAACCCATTCTCTAATAATACGGTCACCTTTGGTGGCGGTTTCGACTTTTACGATCAGTAAAGAGGAACTATGGCAATCGCACTTGCACCACAATTTACTCAACGATCATATCGGTGGACAGACTGGAAGGCTGTCCAATACAGCAAGAACCTTGTTACACAATATGACGATAATGAGATTATATATACCATTTGGGGGTATGATGGGCCTGAAGTACATATTTGCACAATATGGAAGGGTACAGTTCCAGATGGGGTTAAAGCATCTTATTCACAAGAGCAGAATGACTCCGATAAATCTGATTTTGAAACTAACTTCAAACCCAGTGCCAATCAACCAGTTATACCAATGGCCTCGGATGGTAGAGCCAATTTTCTACCAAATATCTTCCCTACGAATACCCAGCTAATCATCACTGGCGCAGGTGATGATCCGACCAATGGTCTAGGCGCTGGAACGGGATTTTCTCACTCCAGTGATGATGTGTCGGCTACTGACCATATCATTACCTTCAATTTCAATGATTGTATCTATCTATCAGGTGGTCACATCATCTATGCTGGGGCAGTATTAGGGGATATCGTCAATTACGAAGTGCTTGCTCCGGCAACGTCAACTACTTCGACTCCTGGAACAGGAAACTGCAATCTAGCTGGGCCTGGAAACGTCCTCATTACACCTGCTGCTGGTAATGGAAGTAATACAGTAGACCTTACAGTCGCCAAGCCAGTACCAAATACAAGTGGAACTGGTTTCTATGATCTGGCTCAGACTACTACTGGTCCGGGTACTATTACTGCTAATGCAAATCAGACTGGGCTATACGATCTCTATACCGTAGATGTTACACTTGGAAGATTGGTTGTCAATTATCCAATGCTGAACTCCAATGCCCTCGATTTGACCGTACCGGCAATCGCTCCAATGAAACTTCTTCCACAATGGCAACATAAAGTTACCGTTCATAACTCAGGTCACACCGGTCTCAAATTGGTTTGGTCACTGATCTTGTCAAGGTTCAAAGCAACATGAAAGCTCTAGTTCTATCAGGTGGTGGCTCCAAAGGAGCCTATGAAGTTGGTGCTCTGAAGTACCTATTGGTTGACTTGTGTAATAAGTACGATCTCGTAGCTGGTGTGTCTGTTGGCGCATTGAATGCTGCCTTTCTCGCTATGTTCCCAGTCGGTCAGGAAGTCCAAGCATACAAGGCTCTAGAAGACCTTTGGAATGGACTGGACAACTCCAAGGTATACAAGACCTGGTTTCCTTTGAGCTACATTGAAACTCTCTGGAAGCCCTCGGTCTTCAATAGCAAGCCATTGCAAGATACCGTACACGCTAAGTTGGACCCCAAGAAAGTCTTGAATAGCGGTAGGAAGCTTCGGGTTGGAGCTACTGGGTTGGATACTGGTGAATACAAGGTCTTTGATGAGACCTACCCAAACATCCAAGATGCTGTACTGGCTTCATCGGCATTTCCCGCAATGCTACTTCCAATTTCTTTGGAAGGTCAGCTTTGGACGGATGGTGGTGTTAGGAGCATTACTCCGCTTAAGGCTGCAATTCAAGCCGGTGCTACGGAAATCGATGTAGTGCTTTGTTCACCTGCTGGAGATAAATCCAAAGCCTTCACAGGTAAGACTACGGCCTTGGCTGTGGCTGCCCGAGCTATTGACTTGATGTGCGATCAGATCGAAGAGAACGATCTTGTGGTCTGTGATCTGGTTAACCAGCTAGTTGCAGCAGGTAAAGCTCCAGATAAGAAATTCATCTCTATTAGGATCGTACGTCCTGATAGTGTTTTGGCTGATAATGCCCTGGACTTCACCCCATCTCTTTTGCAGAAGATGCAAAAGGTAGGATACGAAGACGCTAAGAGGATACTAGGTGGTTAATGCTTCTTGCGACTGTCAATCAACCAGTCCTTCTCTCTATCCTTGCAGCGGATGGTAAGGTTGGATTGTATGCCCGAGCCCAGATTTATGATTCTTCGGGCGGCTTTGTAACGTCAGTCTCATTACCTGCCGTATCAGGTGGATTGTATCAATCCAACTACACACCAGCCACTGAAGGTTACTTCTCGGTCCTATACCAGCTCTTTTTAGACGCTGGCTTCACTCAGGATGCCGGATATGAGTTCCAAGCCGAAGCTTTGGATGTGAGTAGTTTTAGAACCAATATTCTCCGGCTCCTTGGGCTCCTCCATGAGAACTCCGTAGTTGACCTCCAGACTTACGATGGAGATGGCAACCTGCTCACAGCTAGGATTAGAGCCTATGATAATGCTACTGATGCTACCGCTGCGGCTGCTGCTAGTCCAGCTACCTACAATACAGGAAAACTATTCGAGTGGGATGTCACTGCTACTTATACAACAGGCAATCTTTCTAAATATGATATCCTCCGAGTCCTGTAATGACAGTCCAACTTTTAACACGTGGGTACATCTTCAGAGTCAAGAAGATCTACGAACAAGTCCCACTCAGTCCTACCGAAGGCCAAGCCCTTCTAGTCAAAGCTCTGGAGCTTCCCTTGCCAGTTGATCTAACCACAGGAGCCCTTGGCATCCATCAAAGCGATGTCATTATCCGTACGGCCATTGTAGCCGCTATAGCGGATCTACGAGCTAACCCTCAGCTCCTGGACTACGTATTTGCCAGCCTTGCCCAAGATGAACAGACCCTCAAGGACTATGGTGAAAAATCCATTCAAAGGGCCAAGGATTGGTTTCTAAAGACCAACATTCCTGTCTTTATGGTCCCTAGGATCGATGAAGCAAAGGTTCCCTGCATCACTATCAAGCTTCTCAGCTCTGAAGAGTCTGAAACTACCTTAGGCGATGTTCACTGGCAACCTACAGAAGATAATTCTTCCGATTGGCCTGCTCTTGCTGGTCCTTTTGCACCCGTTAGCTACAACGCCGCTACAGGTCTTATGGTACTACCAGATCTGGGTGGACTCATCCTTTCCACCGCTATGGTGCTTGTGGATGCTACTGGTAAAACCCAG
>Ga0335077_10005653_pt1 | contig 15370 bp, 4 predicted proteins | sample Lox_Sample_31_FD_207151 | JGI IMG/M metagenome (GOLD analysis project Ga0335077, IMG submission 207151) | Soil microbial communities from Loxahatchee National Wildlife Refuge, Florida, United States - Lox_Sample_3.1 | ecosystem: Environmental > Terrestrial > Soil > Wetlands | place: USA: Florida... | reverse complement strand
CCGGGAAGCGGCACCACGCAGCCGAACTGGTATTACCGGGACGCAACCGTTTACGTCCGGTCCACTGGCGCGGCGGGAATTACCAGCATCGCCGTCAGCAACCCCGCCGGCACCTCGACGGCGATCACCGCGTTCGCGTCCGTGCCGCAGAACACGTGGGTGCCCGTCCCGGTCCCCGCCGGGAAGTCCTACACGGTGACCTATTCGAACGCCGGGGCTCTGCAGACCCAGTGGGTGCTTTTCTAGCTGCCCGGGTCCCCGATCCGGTGCCTGCCCGCTGAGGTAGGGGGCAGGCCTTGGCCACGTACAGGCTCTGGCCTTCCACCAGCGGCCCGGCAGCCGGTGCCTCCGACGTCCACACTGTCGACCTGGGCGTCCAGTTTTACGTCACCCAGCCTGGCTGCACGTTCACCGGCTGGTACTGGTGGGTTGCCGGGTCAGGGCAGACCACCACCGCCTCGAACTACACGTTCCGGCTGTGGTCCACCACCACCGGCACGGCACCGTCACCGGCGTCAGCGCTGGCCGGCCCGGTCACCGCGAGCTCCGCGACTGCCGGGATCTGGAATTTCACTTCCGTAGCACCGGTCACGCTGGCCGTCGGCACCACCTATGTCGCGTCCGTCCGGTACACAGGCACCGGCACTGGCTACTCTTCGACCGACCCCGACTGGACCTCCGGCGTCGTGCAGGGGCCGCTGACTGCCCCGTCAGCCTCAGCAGCAGTCGGCGGGGCGCAGGGCACCTACAACGAGCCGTCCACCTCGCCGTACTTCCCGGCGCACATCGAGAGCGCCAACTACTGGCTCGACGTACAGATCACCCAGACACCACCATCCCTGCCGCCGCCGGCACCCGAGATCCCCCCGCAGCGCAATCCTGGCGCATACCCGGGCCTGCCAGTCGCCGAGCCGTTCACCCCGGCGATCCCGTGGACCATCACAACGATCCCCCCGCCGCCGCCGCCGCCAGACTATTACACGGCGACATACACGTCGCTGTACGGCGGCGCGGAACTCGTCCCCGGCGGCGGCGCCCCGGTGTCACCGCTCGAATACGAACCCGGCATCCAGCCCGGCCAGCCCGGCGGGGAACCGTTCGCGCCGTTCCCGCCGTGGACGGTAGCGTGGACACCGGCAACGCTTCAGGTCCCGGCAGGCGCCGCCGGGACCGGCAGCATCACCGCCGCCGGCGTCAAGAACACTGCCGGAACAGCCGGTGCCGCCGGAGCTGGCAGCCAGTCCGCCGCAGGCGGCAAGGGAACGACCGGCACGGCACACGCCGCCGGGAACACGGGCGCCGCGCCGGCGGGGACGAAAACCGCCAGCAACGCTGCCGCCGCTGCTGCCTCCGCGCGTACCGTTCCTGCTGAGGGCCCGAGAACCAGTACTGCGCCCGGTACTGCCGCTGCGACGGCTGATACAACCGCTGCCGGGACGAAGACAGCGGTCTACGGTTATTCCGCCGACCCGGACATCGCCGGCACCGCCGCTATCACCCCGGCTGCGGCGAAAAACGCCCGCGGCGCCGCCTCGATCCGCAGCGCCGCAGCAGCCGCCGGCCAGGGCACCAGGACCAGCACCGGGCCCGTCACGGCATCCGGCACCGGCACCATCGGCGAGCACTTCACCTCCGCCGCCGCGGTCGCCGCCGCAGCGGCAGGGGCGCTGACTGCGGCCGGTACCAGAACCGCCGCCGGAACTGCCCGTGTCACCGCAGCCGGTGTTACCGCACCTGCCGGCACCAGGAACTCGGCTGTCATCCAGCGCGTCACCGGCACGGCCGCACAGGCCGCCGCCGCAGGCACCACGTCCCCGGCCGCAGCCGGCGGCACCGCCGCCATCACCGCAGCCGGGCACAAGAACACTGCAGCCACCGTCACCGCCGCAGGTGATGCCGCCGCCCGCCCCGCCGGCACCAGAACCAGCAGCAGCAGCCCAGGCATCCGCGGCACGGCCACGGCAACCGCCGCCCCAGCGGCTTCCGCCGCGCCGTCTGCCGCCGCCGGCACAGGCGCGATCACCGCCGCAGGCGCCAAGCGTACCGCCAGAGCCACCGCGTCGGCCGGGACCAGCACCGCCGCCCCGGAAGGTTCCAGGACCGGCACGGCAGCAGCATCCGCCAGCGCCGCAGGTGATGCCGCCGCCGCAGGAACCCGTACCGCCGCCGGAACAACAGCCATAGCCGGCACCGCCGCTCAGGTCGCCGTCAGCCCGGCCCAGTCACCTTCCCTGACATCCGCCATCACCGGCGGCGGAAAGACGGCCGCCGCCGGAACCAAGCACGTCACAGGTCCGTACACCGGCTGGTGGCCGTCCACCCCCGGCACCGCCTGGCCCGGCATGCTCACCCCCGGCGACCCCGGGCCCGGCATCCCCCAGACCCCGAACTCTGCCATCGCCACCGACGCCGGCGCCACCGCGACCGGGCACAAGACCACCGCCGGGACAGCAGGCATCACCGCCGTCACCGGCATGACAGCGGCAGGCACTGTCACTGTCCCTTCAGCGGTCACCGCCGCCGCAGCGATCACCGTCACCGGCACGAAAACCGCCGCCGGCACCGCCGCCCCGGTCACCGGCACCGGGGCAATCATCCCGCCGAAAGCCGCTTCCGGCCCGGCAGCCGTCACCGCAGCCGCAGCCCTGACCGCCGCCGGTCACAAGAACGCACGCACCACCCCGCCTGTCTTCTACCTGTACCCCTCCCTGCCCGGCGTCGCCCGCCCCGGCGTGTTCACCCCCGGTGCGCCAGTCCTGCAGCAGCCGCCGCCTGTACCGCCCGCCATCACCGGCGCCGGCACTATCGCCGCCGCCACCACGCAGAGTTACACCGCCGCCGCTTCCTCCGCCGCCACTGGCAGCATCACCGCGGCCGGGCACAAAAACGCCGCAGCGCACCAGGCCGTCACCGCCGCCTCCGCGACCACTGCCGCCGGCGCGCCCGGCGCCCCGTCAGCTATCCGTTCCGCGGCGGCTGTCACCGTCAACGGCCGCAAGCACGCATCCGAACCACCCGGCATGCGCGAAGCGCCAGGCCCGATCCTCGACCAGACCGGCCAGCCAATCCTCGACGAGGGCGCCCCGGCGCTCCTCGACCAGTACGACGCCCCGATCCTCGACCAGTACGACGCCCCGATCAACGGACAGTCCGGCGCCCCGATCGACGACACCGGCATCATGACCGCTGTCGGCTACCCCCTCCCCGCCACCGGCACCATCACCGCAGCGGGCACGAAAAACGCCGCCGGCCCCGCCGGTATCACCGCAGCCGGCTCGGACATCATCACCGGCGGCCAGAACTACACCAGCACCGGTCCTGTCACCACCGCCGCAAGCGGCATCACCCCAGCCGGGCACAAGAACTCCGCCGCCGCGTCAGCGGTCACAGCAACCTCGGCGGTCATCACCGCTGCATCGGCCGGCGCCGCAGCGACCGCCGTCACCGGCTCGGCGGTTATGGTCGCCGGCGGCAAAGCCACCGACGTCGAAAGCGTCCTGTCCTCTGGCACAGCGTCCGTCACTGCCGCCGGGCACAAGAACGCTGCCGGAACTGTCACAGAACGCGGTACCGCTGCGGCCGCCTCTGCCGCTTTCCGGACCGGCACAAGCATAGCCAGACTCCCCGGTGCCGGTACTGTCACTACGGCTGAGGGCCCGAGAACCGGTACCGCAGCCGCCCGCGCTGCCGCCACTGCGGGTTCGTCCGTCATCGGGACGAAGACAGCGGTCTACGGTTATTCCGCCGACCCGGACATCACCGGTACCGGAGCGATTGCTGTCACCGGGTTCAAGGCCTGCACCACAGCGGTGCAGATCACCTCCGGCACCAGGGTCACGCCGACGGAAGGCCCGCGAACCGACCACGGCACATCCGCCGCCGCTGGAACGGGGTCACAGACCCCGGCCGGGACAAAACACGGCCACAGCGCGGCCGCAGTCACAGCCGGCGCCGGCATCAGCGCGGTGGAAAGCGCGAAAACCGCCATCGGCCGCGCTGCTGCCGCCGCCTGCGGGGCGGTAAACCCGGTCGGGCATCTGCCGCAAACCCTGCCCGCCGGGGACAGCGGCACCGGAACGATTGACGCGGCAGGGACAAAAACTGCCGGAGCGGCTGTTTCCGTCCCTGCTGACAGCGCGGTAACTGCCGGCGAGGGCCCGAGAACCAGCGCCGCAGCTGCCGCGGTTTCCGCCTCGGCTGCGGTCACCGCCGCCGGCGGGGCAGTAAACGCCGCCGCCGCCGCAGTCACCGCCGCCGCGACATTGACAGCAGCAGGGCGGAAGCACGCCGCGGCTGCTGCCACCGCCGCCAGCACCAGCGCGGCGACTGCCGCCAGCACCACTAAGGCAGCCGCCGGAACCACCGCCGGGTCGCAGATCAACCCGGCCGCGCACAAGAACGCCGCCGCGGCCGCCGCGATCAGCGGAACCTCCGCAGGGACCGCTGCTGGCGGAACAGTCAGCGCAGAAGCCATCTCCGCCGCCGGCCGCACCACAGCCGCCGGCCGGAAAACCACTGCCGGGACTGCCCCGCTCCGGGCAACCGGGATCATCGCCCCTGCCGGGCAGAAACACGCCGCCGGCTCCGCCGCGATCAACGGCTCCGCTGTCGTCGCGGGCGCCGCCGGCGGCAAAATGGCAGCCGGCCCTGCCGGGCAGATCGCCGGCACCAGCAGCCTCGCCAGCACCGGCGCCGTCCAGCTCACCTACTGGCCCGCATCTTGCGCCGCCGCCGGTAACATCGCCGTCACCGGCAGCCGATCCGGCGCGGGCTCCGCCCGGGTCGCCGCCTCCGGAACCCTCACCGGAGCCGGCGCACCCGGCGCAGTCGTCATCCCCGCCGGCACCGTCACCGTCGCCCCCTACGGCTACGGCACCGCCATCATCACCATCACCCCCGGCCCCGCCGGATACGCCCAGCTCCCCCAGACGACAGGCGGAAGCTCCGCGTCTCCCGGTGCCGCATCACCCGGCCAGGCATCCCCCGGACACCCCGGCCTCGTCACCCTCCCCGTCGGCGCCGGCTCAGCAACAGTGACCATCACCCCCAGCACCAGCTCCGCAGGCGCCGGGGTGCGCCTGGACCCGCCAGCAGCCGTCACCCTGGCCGTCACCACAACCTGACCGGCAGGGGGGGCTGAGCTGGTGCCCGAGATCACCGCCTACCCGGCACTCACCACCGTCCAGCCCGCCGACGTCGTCCCCCTCGTCGACGTCACCGATACCACCGCCGGCGCGCAGGGCACCACCAAGCAGGCCACCATCGCCAGCGTCCTCGGCGGCGGCGGCGGAATGAAACCCAACGTCGCCTACGCCACCACCAGCCCCCTCACACCCGCACCAGCCACCTACAGCAACGGCGTCCTCACCGCAGCATCAAACGCTGCCCTCGCCGTGATCGACGGCGTCACTCCCGCCCTCGGCGACCGGATCCTCGTAAAAAACGAGACCAGCCCGGCGAACAACGGCATCTACACCATCACAAGCCTCGGCTCCGGATCCGCTCCCTGGCAGCTCACCCGCGCCGCCGACATGGCCGCGCCATCCCAGGTCGCCAACGCCCGCGTACTCGTCCAGTACGGCACCATCGCCGCCGACTCCGGATGGGTCACCTACGGTGCCGTAACCGCATTCGGCGCCGGACAGGCCATCAACTGGACCCAGTACATCCTCTCCCCCCAGACCAACCCCGTCGCCACCGGATGGTCCATCACAGCACTCGGCCTCGCCCTCATGTCCGAGCGCCCCGTCGAAATGAACATCCAGTACGGCATCCCCGCCGGCCAGCTTGTCCTCGTAACAGCCACCGCCGGGCAGAACCAGACAATCACCACCCTGGGCACGTGGCTGACCGCCGCCGGGACCGGGACAACCCCTGGCGGGGACTTCACCGGCATGGCCCTCTACCTTGAATCCGGGGTCCTGGTAGCGCAGACCGCCAGCATGACCACCGTGCTCACCACCGCAGTCCCCAGCCAGCCCGCCGGGACGGGAGCATTCGTCGAAGGCACCCTCACCAGCAGTTACATGCTGTCACCGGGCAGCAACTATTTTCTCGGCTACCTGCAGAACCTGACCGGCACGGCCCCCAGCGTGGCGACGAACCTCTGCGGCCTCACCGGCGGGATTCCCCTCGTCAACGGCCATTACACGTCACTGCAGAGCAACGTCACCTACACGACGCTGCCGTCCCCGCTGCCGTCTCCCCTGATAGGGGTATCGGCGATGGCCGTGAACAACGGCACCTACTGTTTCTACGCTCGCTGATTCTTCCTGTAGTACAGGAGGTAACTGGTGGCGACCGAGATCTACACCAACGACGCCGCCGGCACCGTCGCACCCCCCGGCGGCACCACCGCAACCGGCGGCACAGAGACGTGGACGGTCACCACCACCTCCGCCGGGCCCTTCCCCGCCGCCGTCACTGGCGTGTCCCAGTTCCACGTCGCCGACCCCGCATCTCTGTCTGAGCTCATCGCAGTTACCAACGTGTCCGGTACCACGTGGACTGTCACTAGGGGCGCAGAAGGCACCGGCCCGGTTGCGCATGCGGCCGGATTCACCGTCCAGCAAGTCGTCACCGCCGCCGCGCTTACCAGCGCTGCCGTCAAATCACCCGCCGCCAACAGCATCATTTACGTCACCACCACCGGCAGTGACACCAACGACGGCCTGTCCTGGGGCACCGCCAAGCTGACCATCGCCGCCGCCGTCAACGCTATCAACGCGCTCGGCAGCACCGGCGGCCAGATCCTTCTCGGCGAAGGCGCATGGGTCATCACCACTCCCATGACCGACACAGATGGCACCACTGCTGCCGTAATCCTGCAGCACGGCACCGTCCTCGAAGGAATATCCCCGGCTCTTACCAACATTTACATCAACTGCACCGCAATGTGGGGCATCCTCCTCAGGGGTGCCTGGTCCGAAGTCAGGAACCTCGAAGTCCGCACCCAGGCGAATGCGAACGTCTCCTGGGGCCTCGGTGTCGAGCCGCCCCAGTCATTCGCGTCCGCTGAGTCCTGCTGCTTCACTAACGTCGGCCTCGACCAGCAGGCCGGCTGGATGACCCACGGGTTCTGCGTCGCCCCCATGCCCGTCCTCGGCGCCCGGCTGGATGTCGGCACCTGGACCAGCGGATCCACCACCGTCCTGGACGCCAGCGCCGTATCTGCCGATATAGGGCAGAGAATCTTCGCGCCTGACGGCGGCATCCCTGCCACCGCGACCATCAGCGCCCTCTACCCGCCCAGCGGGCCGCCCTACACCGGTTACACTATCTCGGCGACCACGACGGCAGCATCACCGACAGCGCCGCAGGGACCTCCAGCCATATCCGGCGGGTCCCTGCTTTACGTCGGCGGCACGGCCTTCAATCCCGACGTCGCCCAGACCAAATTCGTCAACTGCCACTCCTACAACGAAGTCATCAACACGCCTGCCAATGCGGGCACAGGTGCCTCATTCCAGATCGGCAACGGAACCCCCGCCAACATCCTCGATCACGCCTACATCGACTGCGCCTCCGCCGGATGGAATTACGGCATCTACGCCCAGGGCACCACATTCTCCTGGTACGGCGGATCCATCCAGAAAAGCTGGACCTCCGACATATTCATCACCCAGTGCAACCAGGCCACCGTCCAGGGATTCCGCAACGAGAACTCCGCCCGGCTCCTCATGGGCAGCGACGGCGGCAGCCAGGAAAGCATCTCCATCAAAGACATCGTCTGGGGCGGCGGCCAGATAGCAGGCTTCCCCCAGCAGGCACCCTTCGGCGACTACATCAACTTCAGTTTCCGCGGACTCCTCGTCCTGGAAAACCTCAAATTCACCGCCTCCATCGGATCCGCCGGGAACAACACCAACGGCGGCCAGCCATGGTTCACCTTCGGATCCGGCCAGACCGGCAACCAGATGGCCGTCGTCGTCGACGGGCTCTACGCGGAAGCCCCCCTCAGCCAGCTGTTCAGCGCCAACCCCGCCCAGAACATGATCGTCTCCGTCCGCGGCTACGTCCAGGGCAACAACGCCACCGGCGGCGCAGCCGCCGTCCCCGTCATCCCCGGCCCCGTAACCCTGGTCCCCACCAGCAGCCTCGCATATTTCAACACCTACCTGCGCGACATCATGCTGCCGGCCGACATCACATTCGAATCCGGCACCGCAGCGAACCGCCCGGCACTTTCCGGCACCGCAGGAGTCTGGAACTACGTCGGCTACTACTGGGCCACCGACACCTACACCCTGTCCCACTCCAACGGCACTGCCTGGACCCAGATAGGCATATCCCTCGCCGGGGACCTCGGCGGCACCCTGGCTGTCCCGCGAGTAACGCAAATCCAGGGCCAGAGCATCGACCCGCCATCCGGCGGATCGTCAAGCTACCTCAACGCCGCCGGCCACTGGGCCGCGCCGCCCGGCACCGCCGGCGGCACCCTCCCCGGCGTCACAGCCCCGTCCACCACAGCGAGCCTCGGGAATGTCCCCGCCGCCGCGTTCTGCACTACCTCCGGAACCGCCTACACGGTTACCCTCGGCGACGCGACCGTCGTATCAGCGGGCATGACCCAGACAGTCGTCAAGACCACTTACGGCGACCCTGCCGGGATCATCACAGTCACCGCCCAGGGCACCCAGACCATCGGCGGATACGCCACCAGCATCCCCTTCAAACTGTTCTCCGGCGGCGACCGCCTCGAAGTCATGTCCGACGGCGCCAACTGGCAGGTAGTCGGCTACCAAGCCGCCGACCTGATCTTCACCAGCACCGTCTCCAACTGGGCCGTACCCGCCGGCTGGGCCCTCATCGACGCATCCGTCGTCGGCGGCGGCGCCGGCGGATCAGGCGGCGGCACACCAGCCACGAACATCGCCTGCTCCGGCGCGCCCGGCGGCAGCGCGTCAATCGAGGTCCGCGCCGAAATCACGATCCCGACACCCGGCATGAGCCTCGCCCTGACAGTCGGCTCCGGCGGCGCCGAAGGCACAGGGGCAACCGGCACCGGTTCGGGCGGCGTCACCGGCGGCCAGGGCGGACAGGGCACAGCATCCACCATCTCCGGTTCCGGCATCGTCACCGTCACCTCCGGCATCACTTACCCCAGCGGAGGAGGCTCCGCCACCGCCACGAACGCCAACGCCACACCATGGGGCCAGAGCCAGGGCGGCGCCGGGACGATGAACTCAACCGCCGCATACACCGGCGGCACCGGCGCCCTCGGCGGATACGCCGGCGGCAAGCCCATCGGCCTGGCCTCCGGCGCAGGCGGATCAGGCGGACCGTCAACAACGACGACAGGTGGCGGCGCCGGATCCCCCGGCACCCCGGCCGCAGGCGGCGCCGCCGGCGCATCCGGGGGAAACACCGGCAGCCTCAACGGGGCGAGCGGCGCCGACGCCGCATCCACCTCTTACGGCGCGGGGGGCGGCGGCGGAGGAGCAGGAGTGTTCACGAACTCCACGACCTACGGCAACGGCGGGAACGGCGGCAAGGGCGGCCCCGGCATCATCATTCTCCGGCGCCGCGGCTGACCCGGCCTGTACTACACGTGCTTCCCGGCGGTGCCGGGAAGATTCCACGGCGCCATGTGGCGCATGGCAACCTGCAAACTCAACTCTCACCTGCTCCGGCCTTCTGGCCTGCATCTTTCATGACATCCAGCGCCCAGGAGGTGCATGGCCGCCACGCTGAACGCCGACCAGGACTTGGTCTACGCGTCGTTTCCCATCGAGAAATGGGAGGAAGGCCCTGAGGGCAGCGGAAGCGTTTATGTCTACGGGAAAGCAACCACACCCGAAATAGACACAGATGAGCAGATCGTGGACAGCGCCTGGTCAGCTGCCTCCCTGAAATCCTGGCTGGCCGACGGGCCCGCCCTCCGCGTGCAGCACAACCCTCAGCGCGACCCCGCCGGCTCCGGCGTCGCCGTAGACATCAACCGGGACGGCGACGGCGCCCACTGGGTAAAAAGCGTCGTAGATGAGCCCGCCGCCGTCCGGCTGGTAAAAAAAGGCCACCTGCGCGCCTACAGCGTAGGCATCGCCCGGCCGGTCATCGAGCGGGACATGTCCGGGAAGGCGCGGAACGGAATCATCAAAGGCGGCCGCATAGCCGAGGTCAGCCTGGTCGATTCCCCGGCCAACCGGTCCTGCATGCTTGAGCTGGTCAAAGCTGACGAAGAAGGCCGCGCGGCGTGGTCCGGCAAGATGATCGGCGCTGACGACATCCTCGCCAAGACAGACGAGCCCGACGTGACCAAGACAGCCGCCCAGCCCATCACCGCCAGTCTCACCTTCTCCCCTGGCGACCTCGCCAAGCTCCTCGAGCACCGCCGCGCCGCCGAGGAAAGGGAAGCCGAAGCCGTCAAAGCCGACACCGGCGGCGACGAGGAGGGAGGCGGCAACGCGGAAGACGACGACGAGGACGAGTCATCAAGCCCGGACATGAGCCCGGATGACGACACGGACTGCAAGACAGCAGAGCCGGACTGGGCGAAGGCCCGTACTGACGAGGTGACGGCGCTTCTGCTGCTGGGCAAGGACCACCGTGAGTTCACCGCTGAGCAGCGCCGCGAGCACGCGAAGGAAGGGAACGCACTTCCCGACGGAAGTTATCCCATCCCGGATAAAGATGCGCTGCGGCGGGCTGCGATTCTCGCCCGCTCCGGCCACGGCGACGTCGCGGCGGCGCGGAAGCTGATCGCCCGCCGGGCGAAAGAGCTCGGCGTGGCGAACCCGCTGGCCGACGACGACAAGGTCAAAAAGGAAGCCGCCTCCCGGACCGGGGTGACGCCGGAAGATCTCGCCAGGGCAATCAAGAAAGCCCTCCGCACGAAGACCCCGTGCCCGGCCTGCGGTGCAAATTGCAAAACGGACAGTGCATTCTGCGGCAAATGCGGAACCCCCATGACAACCAAGTGCCCGACCCCGGCAGACGGCGCAGTCGGTGTCCACGCAGAACACGTCCCTCCCCACCGTGAGCCCGACGGCGCAGCCATGGAACACTTCGAAACCGACGCAGGCATGGCCGAAGGCGACGAAGCCGCAGCAATCTCCCGTGAACGCCAGACAGGACCGCCCGCCGCGGAAGAAGCCATGTCGGGGAAGATGGCCATCGCCGCCGCAGTCCGCGCCCGGCAGGCCGGCGCCGGACCCGCAGACGCTGTCCTGCACGATCTGCTGTGCCCGGCCTACGACCCCGGCGACGTGGCCAAATGCTACCCCGGCACCACCATCGCAGACGCTGCCGACCCGGGCGTGTGGCAGGCCAAGGCCCTCGACGCCGCAGCCACAGCGCCCCTAGACGAGGCGGGGAAGGCGCAGGGCCTCTGGCAGCACGCCGTCACCCTGAAAGCCACTGAAGCAGACGAGTTCGCCGAGCTCCGCGCCGAGGCACACAAGGCGTTCCGGGACGCCCAGCCGTCTCCCACCACATTTCCGACGCCGACCGAGCTGTCGCCCACCCGTTTCCGCCGCCCCTACATCAGCGAAGGCCACGCCGCCAGCCCCGCACCGTCAGGGAACGGATCACCGGGACATGTACCGGCAGGGCAGCCGTCCGCATCCCAGTACCAGCGCGGCCCTCTCACCTCCGGCCATGCTGCGGAGAGCCCGTCCAACGAACACCAGGCCGCGCCCGTGCAGCCACCGTCAGAGACAGGACGGCCCTCACGCACCTTCTACCGCAACACCTCGAGAGAGTCCGCCCGGCAGGCCATGCAGTCCATGCACGACCACATCGCCTCCACCTTCCCCGACCTGTGCCCCATGCACGGCCCGGGACATGAAGGCGCACCGCCCATCCACGCCCGGCCGGTCCCCGTCCCGCACACAGGAAAGACCGAGGACGAACCCGAAGTCACCAAGACCGAAGCCGCCGAAGGCGACGTGGCAGGCGGACTCGTGAAGGCCGCCGCCAAACCCGCCAAGACCCCATGTTCAGGGTGCGGCAAGAAAGTCAAGTCTGCCGCGCCCTTCTGCGCAGGCTGCGGCAAGAAAAACCCCGCCAGAACCAGCACCGACAAGGCAGCCGAGGCTGCGGTACCGGCTGAAGCCGCCCCCAATCCGCCGCTCGGCGCCGACGTCATCAAGACAGCCGTCGCCGAGGCCCTGGCTCCCCTCGCCGCGCAACTGAAAGCCCAGCAGGACACTCTCCGCGAGCAAGGCGAGCTCATCGACCAGATGGCCGCCGCCCCTGACCCCCGCTACGCCCCGTTCAAAGCCGTCGCAGCAGGCGGCGTACTCCCCAAAGCTGCCGCTGCGGCACCAGCCGAGAGCCCGGTGGAGAAAGCCAGGAACGCTGCCCAGACGGGCCTGCTCGCTGAGATGCAGCATCAGGCCCGCTACGACCCCGACCCTGGGACACGCGAGGCAGCATGGGCGACGATCAAGGAAATGCTGAGCCTCCGCGCCGCCCCCGCCACACGCTGACCAGCCGTATCCAGGTAGCGGAGGTGTAGTGTGTCCACGCCGACCGAACTATACGCGAATGACGCCTCCACCACCGTCACTGCCGGTGGCACTACCACATCCGACACCTCGTTTACCGTCACCAGCCCAGGAGCGTTCCCCACAGCCGTCAGTGGCGCCTCGCAATTCCACATAGCCGACCCGGCTGCTCCGTCCGAACTGATGACGGTCACCGCTGTTTCCGGATCAACATGGACAGTTACCCGCGGTGCCGAAGGCACCACCCCGGTCACGCATGCAGCGAACTGGACCGCCCGCCAAGTCGTCACCGCCGGCGTCCTCACCAGCGCTGCCGTCAAGTCACCTGCCGCTAATACGATCATCTACGTCACCACCACCGGCAGCGACACCAGCGACGGCCTGTCCTGGGGCACCGCCAAAGCTACCATCGCCGCCGCCATCACAGCCCTGAACGGCGCAGCCGGCACGATCGAGCTCGGCAACGGATCCTGGACCATCTCCACCGCCGACAGCTTCCGCCCGCCAACCGGACCGCAGGTCGGCAACGCCATCACCATCCCGACCGGTGGCACGATCCTCGAAGGCCAGGGCCCCGGCAACACGATCATAAACGTGAGCACAAACGTCACCTGGGGAATCCTCCTCAACGGCGGCGGCAACGCCGAAGTCCGCAACCTGATGCTCCAGACCACCTCAACCGGATCCGCGCTGTACGGCATCGGCTGCGACACCCTCGCCGGCACCGGCGCGGGCAGCAGCAACGAAGGCTGTCACTTCACCGACGTCACCGCCCGCTCCGTCTCCGGCGGCACCATGCAGAACGGCTTCGCCGTCGGCCCGATGTGGAACCCCGGCGGCGACATAGCCCAGACCATATTCATGAACTGCAGCGCCTACGGATGCGTCAACGCCGGATACAACATCGGCAATACCGTCGGCGGAAACATCCTGGACACGGCATTCTTCGGCTGCAACAGCCAGCGCAGCGGCAACTACGGGATCTTCTCGGAAGGCACCAACTGGGTCTGGTACGGCGGGGTCTTCCAGAAAAACGGCTCCCGCAACGACACCAGCTGCACAACCCAGGCATCCCCCAACCAGAACACCATCCTCGACCCGTCCGCGCTATCCACCGACGTAGGCTCAGCCATCGTCGATACCGGCGGCCTCATCCCCGCCGGGACCACGATCACCTCCTACGTCACCGCCGGCAGCGGCGGCCCGGGCTACGTTATCTCCGGCGCGGGCGCTTCATCTGCCGCCACCGGCGTCTCCCTGTGGATCAGCAAACCCAACGGCGCAGACATCTGCATCGGCAACGGAAGCCTCAACATCACCGCCCAGGGATTCCGCACCGAAAACTCCCGCAGACTGCTATACGGCATATCCGGCGGCGGCATGAACACCGTCAGCCTCCGCGACATCTCCTGGGGCGGCGGCAACGGCTCGTCCGGGCCGCCGCAGTCGCCGCTCGGTGATTTCATCAACTACAGCCTCGCCGGCACCTTGATCTTCGACAATGTCCAGTTCGCGGCATGGCCAGGCAGCGGGGTAGTACCGTGCTTTGTCCTCGGAACAACCGGCTCCCCGCTGGCAGTGAGAGCTACCGCCCTGGCGGCCGAGGCCCCGATCACGCAACTGTTCTCCGTAGCCTCGACACAGTTCATAACCATAGAGGTCACCGGATACGTACAGCTCACCTCAGCAGGCGCCCCGATTGCCAGCACGGTTCCTCTCGGCAATGTCCGGCTAGTCGGAACTAGCAGCATCTACAACTTCAACGGTCTGGGTAACCGGGACGTTGCCCTGCCCTCCGAATATACGTATGATGTAGACGCTTACGGCGCTGACCCGTCAGGCGGTAATGATTCCACTCTGGCATTCAACCAGTGCATTGCTGCATGCCTAGGGGGCGCCTACTACGCCGGCCTGACATACAGTCCCAGTTCTAATACTGTCGGGAATATCAGCGCCCAGCTGTCAGATATAGGCAAGTACATTAACAGTTCAAACTTTGCGCTCGGGTACGCGCAGATTACCGGGCTTACCGGCACTGCCCCTAATTATACTGGCTACACGGTCTCCGGTCCCGGCACGGTATCGTCTCCCGTATCTCCGCAGAATGCGGCTGTACTCCCCTATGCCCAGATAGCCGCTGGCGGCGCACCTCTCGGCGCCATGCGCATGGGTGCAGGTACCTACAAGATCACATCTGACCTGATCATCAGGTCAGTATCCGGATTCCATCTGTTCGGCACCGGCACGAACCTGACAACGCTCAGAGCATCCGGCACAGGCTTTACCCAGGCAGTCCTGTTCATCGACGGATCCCTCGACGGCGTCTACGAATGCTTCCAGATCAAGGGTGACGGTACCGAAGGCAGCGCCGGAATCATAGACCCCGGCATCCCTGACGCCATCCGCCTCGACTGGTCTGCCGCAGCCTACCGGTCAACGAGTGCCAACCGGTTCCGCGACATCCGTATCCGGAATATGAACTTCGTTACCGGATTCAGCCTCGAAGGCACCGGAGGCGATCAGGTAGACGGGTCCACGATAGATAATGTCCTCGTCGAAGGTTCGATGCGCTCTGGCGGCTGGACTAACACCGGCCGGGAGGATACTGCCAGCTGGGCAGGCCCCGGATCCAGTATCACTGACCCGAGCGCTACTTCTGCTGATGTGCTGAAAAACATCTCCGGCCCTGGCATCCCCGCTGGTGCGTTCATCACCAGCGTCAATACTGGTACGGGAGTCCTGGGACTGTCGGAGAACGTCAGCGGCAGCGGCAGCAACGTGACAGTTCTCGTCGGCACAAATAACTGGCAGAAGGGCTTTGCCTTCGGTCAGGGCACCTACGGCAACAACTACGACCATGTGCTGTACAACTCCTGCACTGGCGCCTGCTATTACGGCTGGTATTGCAACGCCTCCGGCTT